>Ga0315281_10002398_pt1 | contig 27889 bp, 31 predicted proteins | sample YL17G07_0_MG_FD_204540 | JGI IMG/M metagenome (GOLD analysis project Ga0315281, IMG submission 204540) | Sediment microbial communities from Yellowstone Lake, YNP, Wyoming, USA - YL17G07_0 | ecosystem: Environmental > Aquatic > Freshwater > Lake > Sediment | place: USA: Wyoming | collected...
GCCCTGCAGGAGATCGCCGGAGGCAGGGTCGCATGCAGGAGCATTAAACCGTAACTACTGAGGCATCAATAAATAATGGACACATTGGCTGAGCCGATTTTGGAGCGAGACAAGGAACGAGGACGCCGGCGTAGTCTTGCACTACGCCAAGGACGAGTGACGCAGTCGCAGCCCAAAATCGGCCAGCCCCATATAGATAACGATGGGGGGAAGCCCGCCTTTCGGCCGTCTGCGGCGTTGCTCCTCCTCGGCGTAGTGCTGAAGACTACGCCTTCGTCGTTGCGCCTTGCAGCGCAGAAGCGCGTACCCGCCAGTCATATATGGCGGGGTGCATACGGCCAAAATTCGGGCTTCCAATGTGCCCATTATTTGTTGATGACTCAGTAAATGAAGAAACGAATCGGCGTTCACGGGTTCCTCATTTTTTTAGCGGCTGTTTCGGTCGCAATATTCTACCGGTCTTTGGTTCCCGCCTGGAAAAATGAGCTGTCAGATGAAATCTTTGATGCCCTGGGGATGGCGGCGATACTTTTGGGATTTCTGGTCCGTATCGTAGCCCGGGGCTATAAAGCAGAGATGTCCTCTAACGGCCATACGCTTATCAAGAACGGCCTTTACGCGTTCGTAAGAAACCCCATGTATTTCGGCACGTTTTTGATCGGCGCGGGAGTTGTCTCAATGATTTTTAAATGGTGGGTGCTTATTGTCTTTACCGTTGTTTTCCTGGCAATCTATATCCCTGAGGTCCGCCAGGAGGAAAAAATTCTTTTTGAGCGCTTCGGCCGGGGATATAAAGACTACTGCGAACATACTCCCCGGTTCTTTCCCAATCTCACGCTTTTTTTTATCTCCCGTCCCCGCACGTATCTCAGGTTTAAATGGGAGTGGATTAAAAAAGAACTCCCTTCCCTGATAGCGGTAATAGCCGGGACAACAGGCATAGACCTGGTAGAAGATGGGAGGCTGTTCGGAGCCCACTATAAGAAAGAAGCGCTGATGTTTTCTTTAATGGTCGCGGTATTTGCGGGCATCATTATTTTATGCTATGATAAAGCACGCGCTGCAGGAAACCGTTAAGATTGTTTCTCATGCCGAGATAAACCGCGGGTATTTCCGCATTGCCTTGGGCAATTCCCGGATTTCCTCTTTTGCCAGGCCCGGGCAGTTTGTAATGGTTAACGTCAATGCAGGAGACGCGCCTTTATTGAGAAGGCCGCTCGGCATACATTCGGTAAAAAAGAAAATTATAGAGATTTTATATGAGGTGGTAGGCGCCGGCACGCAGATTCTATCCCGTAAAAAGCCGGGGGGAAGTTTGGATATTATCGGCCCTTTAGGAAACGGTTTTGACCTGTCAGCTGTCGGCTGTCAATCGTCGCCTGTTTTGGTTGCCGGCGGCATAGGAGTTGCGCCGCTGTTGTTCCTGGCTGAGCGATTAGTCGACAGTCCACAGTCCGTAGTCCATAGCAGGCCCCTGGTTTTAATAGGCGGGAGCAACAAAGATAAAATACTATGCGCGAAAGAATTTGAGAAAATAGGCTGCTTCGTTGCGATAGCCACAGACAATGGGTCAAAAGGTTTCAAAGGTAAAGTCACGGATTTACTTAAACATTTACTGTCGACTATGGACTATCGGCTGTCGATTATCTACGCCTGCGGCCCCGAGCCCATGTTAAAAAAGGTTTCCGGGCTTGCGAAGCAATACGGCATCCCTGCCCAGGTTTCTTTAGAGGCTCATATGGCCTGCGGGTTCGGCGCGTGCTTAGGCTGTGCCGTGGATACCGTAAAAGGATACAAACGCGTCTGTAAAGACGGCCCGGTATTTACGGCCGAAGAGGTGATTTTCTAATACACCCGGCGCTTATCGGAGTCACCCAACGCTTAATATGAATTGCGTTGGTGTGGCCTCGTGGCCATGCGCCGGTAGCGCAGAAAGCGCACACTTGCCCATCCTTTTGGGCAAGGCGTGTTGTGTACGTACACAAAGGAGAAGACGATGGCGTCCGAAAAGCCTTTTATATCCATTATCATCCCGATTAAGAACTTTGAGAGGACGATTGAGAAAACATTCGAATATTTGCTTAACGTTGACTATCCCCGGGAGAAATGGGAGTGGGTTATCGCAGACGGCGGCTCTACGGATAAAACCATTGCGATTATCCAATCGTGGCAAAAAAAGTACCCTTTTATCCGGTTGGTTGAAATCCCCAACTGCCCTTCGCCGGGGTTTGCGCGTAACAAGGCCCTGGAGGCGGTGCGCGGTGAATTTTTATTCTTTACCGATGCGGACTGCGCCCCGGATAAGGACTGGATTAATGAAATGCTCAGGCATTTTGAGCGCGACCCCAAGATCGCGGCTGTCGGCGGAGAAGTGTACACTTTAAAAGTCGATCCGAATAACCTGGTAGAAGCCTGGTGCCAGCATTTCCGTTTCAATATGGTTTCGCCGCGCTACGGGTTTATCAAGGAGGGGTATTATCCCGATTTCCCCAAAGACCCGCGCCCCTCAGATATAGGCGGGCATAAGGGATATTTTTTCGGCACGTGCAATGTGGCCTACAGGAGAAAGACGCTTGATGATCTGGGGGTAAAATTTTGGGAGAGACCCACAGGGGAGGATATGAATTTAAGTTACGAATGCAGGCGCTCCGGATATAAGTTTTATTTTGCGCCAAAAGCCAAAGTAGACCATATGCACCGGGCGGACCTCAAATTGCTGCGCAAGGTCTGGGTAACCTACGGACAAGCGCATCTGCCGCTGATCGATAAGTATGTTAAGAAAAAAGGGCTGGAAATAATTCTGCAGTTTTTAAAAAACAACCCTTCTTTTCGCCTGCCTTTTCCGCTAAGGGGATTTGTGTATGTGGGTAATTTTCATCTGATGCACCTCTTTGCCTTCTTATTCTTGGCAGGCCTGGTATGCAGTTTTATCTTTGCCTCCGCGCTCCTTCAACTTTTTACGCTCCTCATGTTCCTGCTGGCGCTTTATTACGGGTATCAATATATAAAATGGAATTTCGCCATGAAGCCAAAATCAGGGCTTTGGCAATGGTGCAAGATGAAATATCTTACCAACTTGAGTTTCATCCAGGGCGGGCTCAAGGACTTTCGCAAGTATAAGATTCTGTGCATTGAGCCAAGCTTCTAGGAGCATTTTCGGAAGATAAAATGAAACCCGACCTTTCGGTTGCCATCGGAAAGCTTAAGTTAAAAAACCCGGTGATGGTTGCCTCCGGGACATTCGGATACGCCGAGGAATTCGCGGATTTTATCGACCTTAAAAAATTAGGCGCAATCGTAACTAAAACAATTACCCTTAAGCCCCGGCGAGGCAATCCCTCGCCGCGCACCTGTGAAACTCCCAGCGGCATGCTTAATTCCATCGGCCTGGAGAATCCGGGGCTGGAAACTTTTACCCGCGAGAAACTGCCGGTTTTGAAGAAAATCGGCTGCCCGGTAATCGTGAGCATCGCTTCGGAAGAGGATCCGCAGGAATTTGTCGCTCTTGCGAAGCGCCTGGATTCGATACGCGAGGTAGCGGCAATAGAGTTGAATATTTCCTGCCCGAACCTTAAGTCATCTACGCTCATTTCGCAGGATCCCAAGGCAACCCATGATTTGGTGCGGCGGGTGCGCAGGGTTACGAAAAAGACCTTAATTACCAAACTTTCTCCCAACGTTACCGATATTACCGAGATCGCCCTGGCTGCCGAAGCGGCAGGCAGCGACGCCCTCGCGCTCGTCAATACTCTCACCGGCATGAGCATCGATGTCAATAGCCGCAGGCCCAGGATTGCCGCGGTTACCGCGGGCTTAAGCGGCCCGGCGATAAGGCCAATGGCAGTGCGGATGGTCTGGGAAGCGTATCGGAAAATCAAGCTTCCTATCGTCGGAATGGGAGGGATAATAGACACCCCGAGCGCCCTGGAATTTTTCATTGCCGGCGCAACCGCAGTCAGCGTAGGCACAGCCAATTTTATCAACCCCGGGGTAAGTATAGAAATTATCGAAGGAATTAAGAAATACTTACAAAAAAATAATATAAGTTCTATCCGTAAATTAATCGGCTCATTAGAATGCAAGATATAAGTGATAAACTAATCGTGGCATTGGATGTTCCAACCTTAGAAGAGGCCGAGCGCTTCGTAAAAATCCTTATCCCCGAGGTACACTATTTCAAGATTGGCATTCAACTGCTTAGTGCATACGGCCCCGATGCGGTCCGCATGGTGACACGACATGGCGGTCAGGTCTTTTTGGATTCGAAGTTCCACGATATTCCAAACACCGTTTTTCAAGCGGTTTCCGCTAGTACGGGGGTTGCTTGTGCAATTGATTTCGGCCCGCATGTTGCAGTAGATTCCAGCGGACCGTCAGGAATTCAAGGAGTCTTGAGGGCAGCCATCGCTCCCGTGTTCATGATGACAGTGCATATAAAAGGCGGAAAAAAAATGTTACAAAGAGCAGCTATGGCTGCGCAGGAGAAAGCCCAAGAGCTCAACATTATAAAACCCTATGTAGTCGGGGTTACCGTTTTAACGAGCGATCCCCCAACAGAACAGACGCTAGAGGTAGTGCTGGATAGAGCAGGGCTTGCAAAAGAAGCCGGACTCGATGGAGTGGTTTGTTCTGCCCACGAAACTAAAGTCCTCAAGGAAAAGTTTGGCCGGGATTTTATTATTGTTAACCCCGGCATAAGGCCAAAAGATTACCCCGCCGACGATCAGAAACGTACCGCCACTGCCCAGGAAGCGCTTGCAGCCGGCGCGGATTTTATTGTCGTAGGCCGACCGATATTGAAAGCAGATGATCCCTTAAAGGCGGCGCGGGAAATTATATCCGCTTGCGAAATAAAGAAATTCTAAATAGATTTTCGGGCGGTTAGTTCAGCTGGTTAGAACGTCTGCTTTACACGCAGGAGGTCAGGGGTTCAAATCCTCTACCGCCCATAAATTTCACTTCGCGAAGCAAAATTTACTCCTCGCGCTACCTTTATAAATATATATAGGTCTAAGCGAGGAGTTAGACACGCCAGCATCGCGCTTCACGCGGTGTGCACCAAAAAAGCTGTTGCAAGCGAACAGGTTTTAAGATAGAATTAACCACTTAGCAATCCGGGCCCGTGGTGCAGCCTGGTTTAGCACGTCAGATTGTCGATCTGAAGACCGAGGGTTCAAATCCCTTCGGGCCCGCCAATAAATCAAGCGCCGTAAGTCAGTTACGGCGCTTTCGCTTTTATGGGTATTTATGTGAATGAGTGGCTTTTAGCCCCTCTATGGACACTATTTGGAGACCGGAAGATATATCATGAGGATGTTGTGGCAACAATACGCTTAAGGGCATTGATTTTGAGTCGAAGGCGAGTTTATCTTAATAGCGTGTTGACACGCCTTATGTGGTATATATAATATTCACATAGGCAGGGGGTAATAACATTGAACATATTATTTATATATAGCATATGGAGTTACCAGAGCGTAGTTAGACCATTAAAGGGCCAGCAAGAGATACAGTTTGGTATTTCTTACATTTCCTCTCTATTGAAATCCCATGGTTATAACACCGAATTACTTGTATTGACTAAAGAAACTAAAAGAGAATTCATAGATAAATATATTAAAACATTTTCCCCAAATTTAATTTGTTTTACAGCCGTTAGTACTGAATATGAATTTACTTCAGATATTGCTAAATATATAAAATCTAAATATCCCTCTATTTATCTTTTAATTGGCGGTCCACACGCCTCTTTAAAACCAGAGCAAATTTTACTGGATTCCTTTGATGCCTTATGTATTGGAGAGGGAGAATACCCCGCTTTAGAATTAGTGAGGCAATTAGAAAAAGGAAAGAAACCAACTCAAATTAAGAACTTGTGGATTAAAGATGGGGATAAAATTGAAATAAATCCTACCAGGGAGTTTATTCGAGATCTTGATAATTTGCCTTTTCCTGATAGAGATATTTGGCAGAGATGGGTAAAGCACCATGAGACTCGACATGTAGTTTTTCTTGGGAGAGGCTGTCTCTTTCAATGCACTTATTGTTGCAACCAGGCGTTTGAGAAACTCGCTGCTGGAAACTATGTGAGATTCAGATCTGTTGACAATATCGTGAAAGAATTAAAGGAAATCATCGCTAAATTTCCAAAAACAAGGGAGGTTTATTTTGAAACAGAGAGTATCGGAATGAATACGGAATTTGCCGCAGAATTCTGTTCCAGGCTTGAAAAATTTAATAAAGATTATGGAAAGCGTTTAAGATTCGGAGTTAATTTAAGGATAACGGCAGGAATGGACTGCAATTATCTTTTTAATACACTTAAGAAAGCTAATTTTAATTCCATTAATATTGGATTGGAATCTGGAAGCGAAAGAGTGAGAAACGAAGTACTTAAAAGATATTATTCAAATCAAAGCATTATTCAAAATGTAAAGCTGGCTAAGGAAAATGGTTTCAAAGTATATATGTTTGCTATGGTAGGTATTCCGGGAGAAACCTTAGCCGATTTTAAAGATACAATTAAATGTGTTAGGGAATGTCAACCTGAATGGATTTTGCTTTCCATTTTCTACCCGTATCCCGGAACTGTTCTGTATAATTTGTGTAAAGAAAAAGGGTTATTAAATCATAAAATTGACACAAGATTAGAAAGACGAAGAGCTGTTTTAGATTTCCCGGAATTTTCGAAACATCAAATCAAAAAACAATTCATTTGGTTTTTTTATTACGTCTATAAAGGATATAGGCCATTATTGCTTGTCTTAGGATATGTTGTTTTTCAACATGTTCGTTCAGATTATATTTTAGATTTACTATACCGCAAGATTATCAGGTATTCTTTTTTTGATCGCTTACTGTCAAGAGCTGTTTAGAAATTAATCTTAGGAGTATACTTATACTTCCCTGTTCCCATCCCAGAGCAGAAACTGTTTCTACCATTGTTTGTCCAGGCTTCTCTATTGAATCGCCTCTGCAAATCGGTGCGAGGCCATTATCCTAATTCCCCATACCATTTTGAGATGGGAGTGGTATAATTGAGGAAAAGGGAGGCATTGGACTTAGCCGTTCAGATGCCCGATACGGAAGGAGTTTTAGTTTAAAATGACGGTTGAACAGAAATGTAAATTCTGCAAATCATCGGTAGAGATTTTTGGAGTAGCGGGTAGAGCTGCTGAAAGACATAATAGACCTAGGCCAATAAAAACAAACATAATACCATGAAAAAAATGAAAGAGGGCTTTCATAAAAAAGTAGATACAGCAAAAGAATGGCAAGGGCGCTACGATGAATTTATTTCCAAAGCAAAGAAAAGTTATAAAAGCGTAGCAGGCGTATTAGATGAAGAGTGGTATCCCGGAGAGAGGCAAGCCTCCATTGTTCAAAAATATCTTACGAAAGAGTCTAGTGTTTTGGAAATTGGATGTGGCGCAGGTAGAGTGAGTAGCATATCCCGCCCCATTGCAAAAAACTTTATTGCACAGATATAACTAGGCAGGCATTCTCTCTTGCTGCAAAAGAGCTTGCAAAATATAATAATGTTGATTTTCAAGAGACCAACGGATTTGATCTAAAATGTTTTGACGATAATTCGTTTGATTTAGTTTATTCGTTCGGCACTTTCTTTCACCTGGATATCGAACTCGTATTTCATTACTTTAAAGAGTTTTCCCGAGTATTAAAAGACAATGGGATTTGTATTATTGAATTTAAGCCAATAAATAAAAAAACACTCAATATTTTAAATGAAAAAATTAATAGAATGGGAATAACGAATTATGCAAGAGCGGCAGGGAAATTTAGATATTTTTCAGAGCCATGGTTAGTTGTTTTTGCAGAATATTTTAATTTACAGGTTCTTGATAACGAGCTGTATTATGTGGCTGTAAGGTTTAGAAAGTAAATTTAAAAGTCTTAATCGAATAGAACGTTCCCATCCCCGTATTCATGTCGGGGATTTTTTATTGATACTGGTTAGTATCAATAGGCATGATTTAGACGAGCCTTAGTCACAATCTGGTCACAAGTTGAGATTGACAAAACGCAATCTATTGAATATAATGCAGTTACAGGTTATGAAATCAGGTTGTCGATCTGAAGACCGCGAGTTCAAATCTCGTCGTCCCCGCAGTATAAGTCATCAGTAATAACAGGATGAAATTCCGGTGAAACAGAATGTCTGATGGGAATAAGAAATATCGCCCAATTCTGCGCAACAAAGACAAACCCACCCCGCCGTTTTCTTATTTAAATAAAATCCCCTACCCTCTTGTCGTTAAAACACTTGTCCAGTTCTTAGGCGAAGGCGAGATCTTATCCGTGCACGATTTAAAACAGATGAACTTTAATATATCCATAAAGCAGTATGAAAGGCTTTTTATATCCTGCCCGAAGAAGAAAAATGTCATTGTCTGAACAATACGATTTTATTATTCTGGCCAATTCCCGTTGGGATGCGGGAGGAGGAGGCAATAGTGCCCAGCAGTATGCCCGGACTTTAGCAAAGACAGGTTTTACCTATTTTTTTGCGGGGCCAACTGAGGCATCAAAGGTTAGTGGAATTATTACATCCCCTCAGGTATTATTCGGAAAAACGATTGTTCTCTGTTCGTTGCCCCGCAGGGACTACCTTGACATCTGCAGGCTTCTGAAAAGAAACGGCTGCAAGATTATCTATCGAATTGTTGATTATTGGGAATACATGCCACGAAATAGTTGGTACGATAAGAGCATAGAAAATAAAATGATAAAACTAGCAGATTTATGTTACGTCTCTAGTCGAAAATTACTGGATAGATTGAAGAATCCCAGAGGTGATTTTAAACTCTTGCCAAATGCAGTAGATAAAGAACAGTTTGGGAAGAAGCCCCAGGCAAAGCCGCCAGATTTAAGGGAAGGCGACATAACAATCGGGTTCTGGGGTACTTTTTGGATGCATACGTTTGATTGGCGTCTCATAAAAAGCGTTGCCCAAAAAAGATCCCGTTGGGCATTTAATCTCATCGGCGGTAACCCTGCGAAAATCAAAAGAGCCGCGGGAGATATTCCTGATAACGTCTACCTGCTGGGAGAAAAGGCGTGGCATCAGCTGTATGAGTACGGTTACTACCTTGACCTTTGTATCATACCGTATCTGTTAAAACCCGGCTCGGATGAGGCCAATCCCATCAAGGCGCTTGAGTACCTGGCATGCCACAAGCCAACCGTGTCCTACTACAATGAATCGCTCGGCGATATTCCCTACCTCTATTTTTATAAAGACGGAGATGACTTTATGAAAAAAATTGAAATAGCCAGCGGGATTCGGATTAATAGGAATCTGGTTGATGCGTTTCTGAATAAGAATACGTGGGAGTATCGATTAGATACTATAATGAATGACCTACGGCAGCTGTAACTGGCATAACAGGTAAGTTGTATCTGATGATGGATTGTAAATATAAAACAATATCTGTTGTCATCCCTATTTATAACGCAGAAAAAACAATCAAGACATGCGTGGATTCGCTCCTTAATACAGACTATCCCCGGGACAATATAGAAATAATACTGGTTGACGATGGTTCAACGGATAGCACCTCAGAAGCGCTTTCGGCATATAATACAAGGAATATCAAAATTATCACTCAGGAGAGACAGGGGATAGCCGCAGCCAGAAATACAGGGATTAAAAATGCCCATGGCGAAATAATTGTTTTTGTTGATGCCGACTGTTTTGTGAATAACGACTGGCTTAAATACTTAATCGGTGCTTTTATCAGTAAGAATATCGGCGGAGTTGGGGGTGCGGTCTTTCATGCTGAGCCGGAAACAAAACAAGAAACATATATTGCAAAGTTAAATAAAAATCTACAGCCGTATGTACGCAGAAATTATATGCCATATTTAGGAACCGCAAATGTGGCGTATTCCAAGCACGCCGTGGATGCCATCGGTTTTTTTGATACAAATCTGGTATCGGGTGAAGATGCGGACTTTTCATGGCGGCTTAAACAAAGCGGTTTTGAAATTGCCTATGAATCCGGGGCAGTTGTATACCATAAGGATAGGTCAAAAATTAGCGATCTAATAACTCAGCAATTCCGCGATGGTAGAGGGTGGAGGCAGTTAGAGCGAAAGTATAAATTACCAAAGAGAATATATAAGGATATAGCCGTTTTAGTTAAGCGCTTCTTCCTTGTGCTGTTCATGATAAGCAAGCTGCCTAAATTGATATTTCTCACAACAGATACCCACCAGGTGGTGGAGCCGCTATACAGCTTCACGAGTAAGCTAAGCTACTGTTCAGGATATCTGTACGACGGTTTTCTTCGTAACATATAAGTATCCTATGCTGGAAGCAAATCCAAAAACTAATATCCGAATCGCCACTGTCTATTCCCAAAAATCCATTCGTAGGTTATATAAGATGAGCACAATCAGGTGGTTTAGAATGTCGGAGGCCCTGGCTAACAAAGGCTACAGCGTAGATATGATAGTAAATAACTCCGGAAAAATAAAGCACTTGTCGCCTACCTTGAGGTTAATGCCCTATGATAAAGTTCGGTGGGCTCATTACGATATTATAAAGACCCTTTTCCATGAGGGCTTTGAATGTCTGATGAAAGAGGGCGTCAGCAACCACAGATTTATAATCAGCAAGCTTGGCTCAGTGGTATCACACAAAGAACATAGCGGAGTTCATTTTCATGGTCGAGCACGGAAGAAGCTGTACGATATTCAGACGGAAATAAGCTATAAAAGTAAATATGTGTCTCTTTTGACAGAAGCAAGCAGGGACTTGTGGATGGAGGAATTCGGCAGGAGAGACAACGTCCTGCTTGTGCCGACAGGCGTAGACGCAGATATACCCCTTCCCAGCAATAATCCCTATAGAAAATTTAAAGAGAAGATCGCGGTATTCATAGGCAATATCTATTCGAGCAAAAAACAGAGAGACGTTAATCTCAGGTGGCAACGCCGGCTTAACATGATAGGTAAGCTTTTAAAGAAGAAAGGCATACGGTTGTGTTTGGTTGTATTCGGCTCCGCTGACAGGTTGGATGCTTCATCGGTAACATATATTGGCCCCATCGATAATAAATTCATGTGGGATTACCAATATTTTGCCGATGCGGGGCTAGTTTTAGCGCAGGGTGCCGAGCAACATAATGAAAGCAGCAAGATATATTATTATTTAAGAACAGGGCTGCCGGTAATCAGTGATAATTCCATACCTAATAATAATCTGATCAGTAAAACCGGGCTAGGGTTTATTGCCGGTTACGGCAACGATAAAGAATTCGCGGATTTAGTCGATAAAGCTGTATGTATTGATTGGGGTCAGAAGAGAAACGAAGCCATCCGCTACATACTCAACAATCATACTTGGGAGAAGCGGGTAGAAATATACGACAAATTAATAAATCATGTTGCTTATTAATCTATTAATGATGTAAATTATTTAGCGAATATGATGGTATTGCCATTGTTGCACATAGCATGTGATGTTATAATAGTTATGCATTCCCATGGGAAAAAAAGTTTTTTTTGATTTTTACGGCATTAGACTAACCTTTAATTCTGAAGATGAAGAATTGGCGACTCATATTGAAAGGGATTTTCGATATTTTATTTCCCAAGAACACCGCGATATACATATCACCATAACCGCGATTAAACAGACCCCGCCTTATGATAAGATTCCCGAGTTGAAAGGCCGCGTTTTTAGTCCCCTTTCTGTTTGTTACGACGACAAAGATACGCGTTACATAGATTATAATGGCCGCGCGCTGGCTGTATATGATTACCATGAAGAGAGCGGCCAGTTGTATTCGCTTGAGGCGGATCTCTTGCACGAGATCGCCTACCTTATGATTTTATCGCGGAGCGGCGAGTTGTTGGATAAGCGCGGGATTCATCGGATTCATGCCCTAGGCATATCAATTGATGGCAGAGGATTGCTATGTTTACTCCCTACCGCCGGTGGCAAGACCACGCTGGCGTTGGAATTATTAAAGCACCCGGAGGTGACTTTGCTCTCCGATGATACCCCGCTTATTTCAAGGGAAGGCCAACTACTTCCTTTCCCATTAAGGATGGGGGTTGAGCGGGGCATTAGTTTAGATATACCAGAAAGGTATACACGCGAATTCCGTAGACGGGAATACCCTGCTAAAACCCTTATCGACATCGATTATTTTAAAGACAAGATTGCCAAAACAAGCCCCGCTCATTTTATTCTTATCGGAGAAAGAGAATTTTCGATGAAGCCGCGATTACAAACGATGAATAAGGCAAAGGCCGTGCCGGCATTTATCTGGACGGCGATAGTCGGAGTGGGCCTGCCGCAGCTGGTAGAGTATTTTGTAAGACTTACCGCAGGAGATATTTTCTCTAAAATAAAAATTGTTCTATCCAGGGCCTTGGCGTGCCTCAGAATCATGAGAAGAGCGAAGGTTTACCGATTTGTTGTCAGCCGAGACACTCGGCTTAATGCGAAGGTCTTGATAGATTTTTTTGAGATGTCCGATAGAACAGCACACTAAACGGGATGTCCAACAGTATTTTTAATAAAAAGTCTCTGCATTTAATAAAAGAGCTCACTATTGCTGAGTTTAAGCTCAGAGACCAGGGTTCTTTCTTGGGGTTCATCTGGACTTTGCTCCATCCCCTTTTGACATTTTTAATCTTATACCTACTTTTTAATAAATGGACAGGAAAATTCGTGTACGACTTCAAGGGGTATCTATTGGTGGGTATCGTCCAATGGAGTTTTTTCGCCGGAACCACCACGTATACAGCCGAAGTATTCGTGAGGAAACGAGGGCTGTTGAAGAATTTTGCCTTTCCCGCCGAGGTGTTGATTGTCGCTTCGGTATTCACGGGGTTGATTTCGCATATCTTAGAATTTATGGTATTGCTGGGATTCTTATTTTTTACCGGGACGCATTTTACCTTCAAGATTTTATGCGTACCCTTTATTATTTTAATCCAATTGACGCTCGTTTTATCCGCTTCTTTTCTTCTTGCTACTCTCTACATATTTTATAAGGATACCAGCCGCATCTGGAACATTCTAACCATGCTGGGTTTTTTTGTTACCCCTATATTCTATTCATTACCGATGTTATCGAAAAAGGCGCAGCAATTGTTGTTGATGAACCCTATGACCCATATCGTTAACTCCACTAGATTCCTTATCCTCGGTTACCCTGATATAAGGATTCTCGGCCTGTTCATGACGTTTCTGCTGGGAGCGGTTTTTTTCGCCGCTGCATACTATCTTTTTAAAAGATTGTTCAAGTGGTTTCCGGAAGTATTATAGTATATGGACGCACTACAAGTCAGTAAGCTATCCAAGGTCTTTAGGCCCCAACCGGGCGGCAGGTCTTTGATCAAGCACCTTAGCCGCATGCTCACTGGACATTACCACAAGGGCAGGCAGTTTGTTTTGAAAGACATTAATTTTTCGGTTGAAAAAGGAGAGCTTTTCGGTGTCATCGGGCCCAACGGTTCAGGGAAAACGACCCTCTTGAAGATTATAGCGGAGATCCTTTTTTCGTCTGCCGGCAGCGTAGTGAGAAACGGTTGGGTAGCGCCGTTTTTCCAATGGTCAGCCGGTTTTTATCCGGATTTAGACGTAAGGGACAATATATTTCTCTACGGATCATTTTTTGGCCTCACGAGGAAAGATGTGCGCGACAAGATGGAAAAGATTATCAGTTTTGCCGGGGTCGATGATTTTATGGATGTAGAATTAAGAAGCTGCTCGCAGGGAATGATCACAAAATTGGCCTTTTCTATTATGGTCCACGCGAGGCCAGATATAGCCGTCATTGATGAATTCCAAGAAATGGGCGATTTTGATTTCCAAAGGAGATACCCGGATATTTTCCGCAGTTTTCAAAATAACGGGCAGACGATAATTATGGTTTCGCACAATCTGGATATTATCGAGAGATTTTGTCAACGCACCCTCTATTTAAAAGACGGCAAACAGATGGGGCTTGGCGATACCAAGACGATTATTAATGCATATAAGGCCGATTGCCTTAATACATAAAACCCGATGGGCAGATTAAAAAAACAATTCCAATACATCATCGCGTCATATAAAACCAAACGATTTGCCGGGATCATGAACTATGCCCTGAGAGTTTTAGACGCGTTTTTTTTGCCGGCCGTAACCATGGCAAAGCCTATCAAGCTACAGACCGAAACCATCGAGGGTATCTGCAACATTGATTGCGGCATGTGCAGGGCAAACGAGTCGCCCAAAAAAGATGAAATGAAATTTGAACAATTTAAAATTATCTTGGATAAACTTCCGTACTGTTTAGAGCTCAAGCTTACTGGATGCGGCGAGACGATGTTGGTGAAGGACCTCTTGAAAATGATAGCGTATGCAAAGAACAAAGGCATCCACGTGAGTTTCTATACCAACGGGATACTTTTAGACCGAGAAAAAAGCGATGCTTTTATCGGGGTCGGTCTTGACGAAATAACCTTTTCTTTAAATGCTGCCACAGCCCAGACGTACCTCTCCATTATGTCCGCAGCTGCCTTTGAGAAAGTTACAGGAAACATCCGCTCTCTTATGGAGTTAAAGAGACTTCGGTGGGCAAGGCGTCCTTTGGTCCGCTTGTCTTTTGTGGCCATGAAAAAGAATATCCACGAATTGCCGTTATTCATTGAACTGGCAGCCGATCTGGGCGTACATGCAGTTATTGTCCAGGCCCTTTCCCTCACGCGGTCTGCGAGGGGTATGGAGCACGAGACACTTTTTCATGACCCGCTGCTGAGAGATGGGCATATACGGCAAGCAAAAAAAATTGCGCACCGCAAAGGCATACTTCTCTCTTATCCTTCTTTTAGGAATAAACAGATGAACTATTTGAACATGTGCCAAGAACCTTGGACAAAAATGCAAATTTCTATTCAAGGCGATGTTACTCCCTGTTGCCGGGTTAATACGGGCTTCGGCAATATTTTTAATGACGACATTGATGCAATATGGAATGGGCATACCTATAGAGCATTCAGGAAAATGGTAAAAAATAACAGGCTGCCCTGTGAGTATTGCTACGCCTTGGCCAAGCAACTGGGTTTGGAGAAAAATTAAATGCGCATTAGAGATGCGGTGAGAATAGCCGTTGTGTTTACTAATCCTTTGTGGCCGTTTTCTCTATTAAATAAAATACCTTATCGTATAGCCTTGCGTGCATTCATCATGCGTTGCGCCCGCTACCCCCACATAAAAAGTATTTATATCAGGCATAGCTTTGCAGGGAACAATTGGTTACCCGCCTTAAGCGACATCGATATGACCATTATTATCGAGGGGGGACTTACTCATAAGGTAGAATTGGCATTCTTGAACTCTTTCTGGAAAACCTACGGTAAAATAAAAAAATTCTTTCCCATGCTTGGCGAAATTACTATTTTATCCACTGATGATTTGGAAAAATGGCCGCTTCTCTCCAGGAAAATCGGACAATCGGATTGCTGGAAGCTGGTATACGGCAACAGTTGGCCTGCTTTCGAGCGTACTCCTTGCCGCAACCCAAGACAAATGCTGTACTATGCCTATGCCTTTTATTATGAATACCTCAGCAAAAAATTTTTTTCCGATGGCGTCCCCGGCCATCTTTTTCTCAAAGAGATTAACAGAGCCACTCAGAAGGTCGCTACCTATGTCTGCTACGGCAGCCATGGGCCAGCGCAACAGGCGCCTAAGACCATCTATGATTGTTTTTCTTTTGCGATAAGGATGCTCCATGAGGCAAGCCCCGGTTCCCGGCAACCAAAATTGTCAGAAAATACCGTTGCCTTTATTCCGGAGAACGAAGATTTCTTTATACCCATTAAAAAACACATACCGACAGATGCCCTGTTCATGGACCATAGAAAGAAAGTGCCCGATTTCGTTCAGTACCTTTTAAGGTATGCGGGCAGCGAGATACTTTCCATGCTCTTTTTGCCCAACGGGAATCGCATCTACATAGTTATTGACAGTGCCTTAAGCGAAGAAAGGGCTCATAAGCTTATCACCGTAGTCAGGAAAGGGGTTTTGAATTACAGGGTTTTTTATCCCTTTATCGGCACTGCGCAGATGCTCCGAGAGTCAATCGTAACGTATAATCCACTTTGGTACTACTATCTTATGCACAAAGGAAAAGTAGTCTACGGCAGGGATATCATATCGGAACTATGCCCGCCAGACGGAAACACGCTTGATCAGCATTTGCTTATAAAAGCAGCATATGCACCGATCCGCCTGAGGAATTATCCCCAGAACAATATATCGTATATGCAATGGTTGTTAGGACCCTCAGCCTATTATTATATAGAGGAGTTATTGCAGATGAAATTATTTTTTGAGACGGGATACCTGGAAACTTCTTCCCAGCCCCTCATTGAAAGATATGAAAAATATTACCCTGAATTAAGGCGCATCTCGGATCCGGCAATCCCCAGTGATTTTGAAGCGGCTGCTCTTGCCAATGAGAGGTTTTCTTTAATAAAAGCGGTCCTCAAAGATTTAGATGTTGTTCTCACGCAGGAGCGCAGCCAAGAAGCAAAAAATATCATAATGTCCTTTTAGCATGCCCAAGGTCTCAGTCATAATCCCAACATACAATAGGAGTGCTTTCATCAGCAAGGCGGTTAGCAGCGTCCTTAAACAGACATACAGGGATTATGAGATTATTATCATCGATGACGGCTCAACCGATGCGACAGCTGCGATAATAGAAAGGTTCAATGGAGATAAGATTAAATATATCTATCAGAGTCATAAAGGAAGGTCATCGGCCAGAAACAAGGGGGTAGCCAAAAGTAACGGGGATTATATCGCCTTTCTGGATTCCGATGATGTCTGGCTGCCTGAAAAACTGGCAATCCAAGTTAAGGCGATGGATGATACCCCCAAGTGCGGGCTTGCCTATACCGATGCCTTCATGGAGGATATTAACGGAGATAATATCGAGCAACGCTCAAAGAAATATTCCTGCCCCAGCGGCGATGTCTTTGCGCAATTATATAACTGGAATTTCATTTCTACTTCGACATCGATGATAAGGCGTGAGATTGTGGATAGTTGCGGTTTATTCAATGAAGAGTTCGGCGGGGCAGAGGATTATGATTTATGGCTCAGGATTGCAGCAAAGCATGAGATTCTATTTATAGATAAAATTCTGGCGAGGTATTGTTATCACATGTGGTTTAATCAGGATTATAAAATACACGTAGCCGGGGAAACCATCAAAGTTCTGGAATATGCCTACGAGCGGTTCCCTTTAAGAAGAAAAGAAATAGAGGGCATTAAAGCTGCGCGTATAAACTCATTACGGGATGCGGTCGAAAAATATGAAGCCCGGATAAAGGCGGTATAAATTGAAGATCCTGTCGGTAATAGATACGTTCACCCATGGAGGCGCAGAGAGCGTTGCGGTCAATCTTATTCTAGGCATGCCCCAGCATTCACACATGCTGTTGCATTCAAGCGGTTTTTTTAATGTAGAGCCATCCGCCTACTTAATAGCAAGACTGAAAGAAGGCCATATTGCGGTAAAAGATTTTGATTACAGCTGCTTTAGAAAAAGCGAGATACTTAATGAAATCTTAAAAACATTTTCCCCCGATATTGTAATGTATCACTGGTGGGGAAACGACCCGTTGTCGACCTGGCGCGAGGCAGTTCGGGCGGATGGGCTGCATAAGCCGAAGTTTATCTGCGTCGTACACAGCATAAAACCAAACAAACTAGTTCAGCCTGGTTATGATTTCTATGCGACGGTAAGTTTCGCCGCAGGAGGCCATCAGCGGCACATACCTTCCGAAAAAACTAGAATAATTTATAACGGCATAGATGTAAAAAAATTTGATGTGGCTATCCGCAGGGAAGATAATGGTAAGTTTGTCATCGGCCGGGTTAGCGCGCTTAACCCTAAAAAGATACCGGCAGATTGGATTAAAATAGCCAACACCTTCAACATAAACGGCGCCAGCTTTGTTATCGCAGGAGACGGACCTCTTAAAGATATTCTAATTGCTGACGTAGAAAAACTTGGTGTTCAGCATAAATTCCTGCTTCCCGGTTACGTTAATCAATATGATTTGCCGAGCCTTCTGGGTACTTTTAGCATATGCTGTTATATAACAACAACCTGTGAGGCAAATTCCCTCGCGCTTATCGAATGCGCCGTAGCCGGTCTGCCAATAGTTGCTCAACCCAGAGGCGGCATACCTGAACAGGTTGTGCATGGAAAAACAGGGTTTTTATCAGAAGACATCAATGGTATAAAGTACTACTGCGGGCTCTTAGCACGAGACGCCTCGCTAAGAAAGGAAATGAGCGCTAAGGCCAGGCAATTCGGAAGGCGCTTTAGTATAGAGCGACAATGTCAAGCATATGATAAGCTCTTTAAAGAATTGATATACTGTGGATAGAATTAATATAGCGTTTTTATGCGATATACTGGAAATGGGTGGCCAGGAGATGGCCTGTCTTAACATACTCAAAAACATAGACAGGGACCGTTTTAATCCTTTGGTTTACTCTTTCCGCGGAGGTACCCTTCATAAGGAGATATCTGCGCTGGGTATCAAGGTGCTAATCGGCTCCCGGAAAGACCCGCTTTCTTTTAGAAAAGCATGGACCGATAAAGACAAGGATGAGAAGAATACATACAACCGCAAGTTAATCGAACATCTGCCAGGGAATCACATTGCGTTGATATTTGCCTGGCCAGGTGGAGTTCAAGCGGCACGGAAGGCGGGTATCCCAGTAATCATTGAAAAACTCGATGGCCCCCGACTTTTAGATAAGATTAAAGACAAATCATATTTTGATAAGATAGTATGCCAATCACGGGTAATAAAGAAAATAATCCTAGATAACCGGGGTCGGTTTAAGTGCCGGGAACGGCAAATTGAATATATACCAAACGGCATTGACCTGGAAAGGTTCAATCCCGCAATATATAATGGTATGCGTCAGAAGGAAAAATTAGGCCTAAAAAAAGATGAGTTTGTCATCGGATACGTAGGACGCGTCATCCCGGAAAAAAATCTTCAGCTGCTGATAATGACGGCACGGGAATTGGTTGTATGCTATGGGGTGAGGAATTTTAAGGTTATCCTCGTCGGCCCGGACCACGGCGATGCTGATTTTTTAAAAAAATTAGCGATAAAATTAGGCGTTAATGACTGCGTAATTTTTACCGGTATGAAACTTGACGTTGCCTGCCTGCTGTCGGCGTTCGACGTCTTTGTCTACACCCCTGTGGCCGGAGAAGGTACGCCCAATGCGATAATAGAGGCAATGGCAATGGGATTACCGATAGTATCTACCGCTGCGGGTTCCATTCCGGAGATGATTTCGGGAAACGGTTTTTTGATAAACGACGCCCAGCCGAAACTTTTTGCACAGCACATCGTTACGTTGATGAAGGACGCAGGGCTCAGGAAAAAAATGGCTGAACAAAGTGTTATATTATCAAGGCGATACAACATCCGGGTTACGGTAAAGGCATACGAGAAGTTATTTGTGCGGTGTCTGGAGAGGAAGCATGTCGGGTTCTAAAAAATCATTTCCCTCGGACTGGATTATCATGGCCAATTCCCGTTGGAATGCCGGTGGGAGGGGAAGTAGTGCGCAACAATATGCGCGGGCATTGGCTAGGGAAAAATTGAAACATTTATTCGTTGGGCCACGTGAGATAGCAAAGATACAGAGTTTCTTGGCCCGCCGCAGCGCCATTAGTAAAAATACGGTTGCTTTCTGCTCATTGCCCAGGAAAGACTTTTTTAACGCCTGTCAGCATCTTAACGAGAAAGGCTGCAGGGTGATTTATAGGATAGTGGACTCCTGGCAGCATTTCGCCTGCGAGTGCCTGGCTCTTTATTCCGGGTTAATATCTAGGCGTATATGATAATGCGACTATGCAATACTATGAAAGTTGAGTGCCCCAATCGTTCGATTGTCCGGGAGCTGTATGTAATGTTGCTGGTAGTTATGCTTATCGGCACCATTTTAAGGATGTATCAGCTTTCCTCCGAAAGCCTATGGTACGATGAGATACGCAGTATCCGGTATGTAAAGCAGGGATTCTTGACCATTCTCTTACGCCCCTATACCATTCCACCGCTCTATCATATTTTACTTAAGCTGTGGTCCGGCTGCTTTGGATATTCACCTTATTCCTTAAGGCTTTTATCGGTTATTTTTAGTATTTTGTCTATTGCTTTAATCTTCAAATTGGGGAAGGTATTATACGATGAAAGAACTGGCTTATATAGCGCTTTTCTCCTTGCCATATCGCCTCTTCACATATTTTATGCCCAGGAAACAAGGAATTTCTCTCTCGCGGTATTTCTGACTCTCCTGACCGTATTATCATTCATCAATTTACTCATTTATAGGCGCAAAAGGGATTACGTTTATTTTAGTGTCTGTGAAATTTTACTTCTCCTGACTCATTATTATGCTCCTTTTCTTGTTGTATGCTTGAATGCCTATTTTTTAGTCGAGATCAAAAATAAAAAAGATAGGGCGGGATGGCTCGTGAGCCAGTCGCTGGTTGCGGCGCTATTTTTGCCCTTTGCGGTTATGCTGATACGCAATTGGGGCACAATTAGAAAGTTCGGGATATTTTGGCTTAAGAACCCGCCCTTTTTTAAGACAGCGATTGCAACACTTGAAACGTTCGGTTTCGGGGGCAAAGGCTTCGGAGGCGATGATATCTACTTGGAGGCTAACTTGATACGCGGTCCGCGCTTATGCTTTTATTTGGTCGTTGCCTTTGGGCTATGCGCCTTTTTTATTTTTCTTGTCCGCCGTTTGCGCAAGATCCGGGAAAATTTTGGCGGTCAAGCCAACCTTATGTTTTTCGGAGCCGAAGGCAAAAATAGACGGGGTACACTCTTGACATTATGGCTTTTTGGTCCTACATTACTGCCGCTTTTATTTTCAATAGTATGCAGCCCGATTTATATTATTAGGCACACGATTATCGCATTGCCAGCATATTGCTTACTTATAGCCAGAGGCATTTCGAGTATTAAGCGGCCGCTCACGAGGATATTGATTACTGCGACTATACTGCTTATGTCTTTTTCCATGCTCCTTGTTTATTATACCCACGACGTGAAAGTGCCTTGGAATGCCATCGTCAACAACATAAAAGGCGCGATGAATACAGACACGCTCATTATATATAACCCCAAACACGTAAAGGCAGAAATTGAATTTTACTTTCCTCATCACCCTACGTTTGCATACGAAGCATTAAAAGAGGCTACCCAAGATAACAAAGGATCCCTGCTATCTCTCATAGGGTCGCGCAGTGTTTTATTAATTGATTTTTTCCCCCGCTGGAACTGCCCTGAAGTGGTGAGTTCGATTGGGGATCTTCTGGTTAATAAGTGGTATAAAGCAAGGGAAGGGTCTTGGGGCAAGGTATACATTGCTTATTACCAATATAGGGGCGATGAGTGAGCCAACAGAAAATTGCCCCTGAGGTTTCGGCCCGCTCGTAAATCCTTGGAATTAAAGACAATTTCGTGGTAAAATCAATATCTATGGGGCAGAAAGGGTTAAAATGAAACGGCTTAACCGCTACTTTATTACTGGACTTTTGGCGTTACTGCCTATTTCCATCAGCGTCTATATCTTAGTTACGCTGTTTAGGTTTGCGGATGGAATACTGGGCAGGTTCATTAATGTTTATTTTCAGAAAGCCTGGGGATTTTATGTGCCCGGCATCGGACTGATTCTATTTGTAGGCATCGTTTTAACGGTGGGTTTTTTGAGCTCTTACATCGGCGTAAAACTCCTGCATAAGTACCTGGACGCGATATTCGGCAAATTCCCTCTGATTAAGTACATCTATGTTCCGTTGAAAAAGATGTTCGAGTTCATCTTTTCCGAAGGCAATATAGCATTTAAGAAGGCGGTTTTAATTGAATTTCCCCGTAAGGGTAATTGGAGCCTGGGTTTTATTACCAGCGAGACCTTTCAGGAGGCAAAGAATAAAATTGCCGCGGATTTAGTAAACATCTTCGTGCCGCTGGCACCTAATCCCATAACCGGTTTTATAGTCTTTGTGCGCAAGGCAGAGGTGATATTCCTGGATATGGAAATTAAAGACGCCATGAAAATAATCCTGTCCGGGGGAGTTTTGAACCCGCAGGACGCGGTAAAAAAGCCGCCAGAGACGTAAATGATAAGGAAAATAAACCTAGCTCCTCGCCTAAGCACTCAAAAAACGCTTAAGGTTTACTAAAGCGCTTTTTGAGTAGGCGAGGAGTCAATTCGCGCCCGCTGCTTCGCTTCGCGAAGCAAAACGCGGGGCTCATTGAAGGAGTAAATGATGGTCACGCTGGAGGGATTTAAAAAATTAGAGTTAAAGATAGCCGAAATCAAAGAGGTCGCGGATCACCCCGATGCCGACAGGCTCTATGTCATTACCATCGATGTGGGGGATGTTAGGAAGCAGATTGTCGCGGGCATAAAAAACTTCTATTCTAAAGAATCGTTGATAGGCAGGCAGGTCGTTGTGGTAAATAACCTTGAGCCGGCGATGCTTCGCGGGGTAGAAAGCTTTGGGATGCTTTTGGCTGCGCAGGACGCCGAAGGTATTTGTATCATCTCGCCGGACCGAAAAGCCCAGTTAGGGAGTATTGTCAAATGATGAGGCAGCTGGTTCCGGAAGCAATCTGCTTGAAGTGCCAAGGTTGTTGCCGGTTCCGCGACCCCGAGAGTATCTGGTCGCCGAACCTTTTAGACGACGACATGCAAGCCCTCTTGAAAAACAGCATACCTCCCTTTTTTATCCTGGATAATAAAAAAATACGCCTGACTCATTATCAGCCCCAGGATAATTTTATATGTTCGCTCCTTGATGCCGGCAGCAATAAATGCAAGGCATATGCCTTCCGTCCTTTTGAGTGCCGGCTGTACCCCTTTCTCATTAACCGCAGCAATACAAAAGTATTCCTGGCGGTAGATACAAAATGCCCTTTTATCAAAGAAAAACAGCAAAGCCAGGCATTGAAAGCCCACGCACAGTTTTTGGCCGATTTTTTAAGCCAGCCGGATTTCCTTAAAACCTTAAGGCGCAATGCCCATATCATTCAGGCATACGAGGGCGTCTTGGACCTCGTAGAATTACAGATGTAACTATGGAACTCCGTCCTTTGACTATCCAGGACAAAAAAACTTTCGAAAAATTTCTGAACCTGCGGGCACACGACCTCTCCGTATATACGTTCGAAAACATATACATCTGGAAGGCGCTCTTTGATATCCGGTGGTGTATTATTAAAGAGAGCCTTTGCGTATTCTTTCAAGATGCCGTGGGTTGTTTTTTATATCTTCCACCTTTAGCAAGCGTGGCGGATCCCGCTGTCAGTTTGGAGGCCTTCCGTATCATGGATGGGAAAAACCGCAACCCTGAAATATCGCGCATCGAAAACGTCGAAACGCATGACCTTGCGTTTTTTCGCGGGAGAAAATATAAAATCTACGATAAACCGGGCGAGTATCTTTGTCAAAGGTCCGACCTCGTTCAATTAAAGGGCGAAAAATTTAAATCAAAACGCGCCTGTTGTAATTATTTTAAGAAGCATTACGATTTTAAGTATTTTGATTTTTCTCTGCGATACCGAGATGACTGCTTTAGGCTTTATACTGAATGGATGCAACAGCGCCGGGATACCAGTAAGGATGCAATATACCGGGGAATGCTTTTAGATTCTTTGCGCTGTTTTAAGACCTTGCTCGGCAATTACGGAAAACTGGATATTTCCGGAAGGCTCGTGGAGGTATCCGGCGTAATTAAGGCATGTACCTTCGGATTTAAGGTAAATCACCAAACATTTTGCATATTATACGAGGTTACCGATTTATCATATAAGGGCCTGGCCCAGTTTATCTTCCGTGAATTCTGCGCGGAATTAGACAATTACCGTTATATAAACATTATGGATGATTCGGGATTATCAAATTTAAGGACGGTTAAGCGTTCCTATCATCCGGCGAGAATCATTCCTTCTTCCATTGTCCAAAGAAAAAATGTATGCGCAACACATCGATGACGTAGAATTTACCTTTTTCGATACGGAAACCACCGGCCTTGAGCCTCAATCCGGCGACAGGATTGTGGAAATTGCGGCAGTAAGGCTGCGCGGGAAAGTGAAGGCCGCCTCTTTCCAAAGCCTGGTTAACCCTTGCCGGGAGATCTCCGAAGCCGCCTTTAGGGTCAACCAGATTACCCCTGCGATGCTGGAGACAGCGCCTTCCATGCAGGAAGTAATGCCGCAATTCCTTGATTTCATTAAAGGCAGCTGCCTTTGCTCGTATAATGCCGCTTTTGATTTGGAATTTTTAGATTATGAACTGGGCCTGATGGGTAAAGGCCCTTTGGAAGGGCTGGTCGTGGTTGACGTGCTGAAGATGTCCCGCAGGCTTATCCCCGGCCTTGAGCGCTATGCCTTAAGTTTTGTTACGGAAAAGCTGGGAATCAAATTTGAGCAAAAGCACCGGGCGTTATCCGACGTAGAACTTACCATGCGGCTTTTTGATAAATTCCGGGCCATGCTTGAAGAGAAAGGCATCGTTGACTTCGTAAACTTTACCGGCCTCTTTGGCATTAAAGCCGATTTTCTCGATGATGTAAACCAGCAAAAGGTTTCTCAGATACAGGAAGCCATCACCTTGGGGGTACACCTTAAAATAAAATACCTCTCCAGTTCGCACGCGCAGGTAACGATGAGAGAGGTTATCCCGAAAGAAATCCGGCAGGACAAAGGGCGTACCTATCTCGTCGGGTATTGCTGCCTGAGAAATGAAGAGCGTTCCTTCCGGGTCGATAATATCCTGCATCTGGAAATACTATAAATGCGGCTCCTTAAAATACCGCTACCTTTTAAAGTTAAAACGCCCGTGTTGGCGTTAGGCTCACATACGAAAAACACCGTCTGTCTTATTCGCGGCGACAACGCGTATGTCAGCCCCGTTCACCATGACCTCAGCAACCCCAGTGATTTTTCTGATTTCGTAAAGCATACAAAATATTTTCTTAAAGACAAGCCCCGCATTATCGCGTGTGACCTGCATCCGGAATATCAATCGACCAAATATGCCCACGAATTGTCCGCTGTCCGCTGTCCGCTGTCCGCTGTCCAACATCACCACGCCCACATTGCCGCCTGTATGGCCGAAGCCGGACTGAAGAACCGGCAAGTAATCGGCGTGGCTTTTGACGGAACGGGATTAGGCAGCGACGGCCGTATCTGGGGCGCGGAATTTCTCATCTGCGATTATAAGGGATTCCGGAGAAAGGCCCACCTTAAAGAAATCCCTCTGTTAGGCGGCGAACAGGCGGTATCGCAGCCGTGGCGGCTCGTCCTGGCCTGGTTTTACCGGATGTATGATGACCGGGCTTTACGTTTCAAGATCGGGCCTTTAAGGCCGATAGGGAGTAGGCAGCGCAAGGTTTTAAGGAAGATGTATCTATCTGGATTTAACGCCCCCCCGGCCAGCAGCATGGGTAGATTATTTGATGCGGTAGCAAGCCTGGTGTTAGGCCAGGGCAAAGCCCATTTCGAAGCTGAACTCGCGATTGCGCTGGAGAAAGCCGCTCAGGCGCATAAATCATCAAGGCCTTCGGCATACAAATTTAGAATTACCAAAGTCAAAGACAGCTACATTATCGATCCGCGGCCTATGTTTCGACAAATAATCGCAGCCCTTAAAACGCAATCCCGGAAGGAAGAGATCGCCTTTCGTTTTCATTGCACGGTCGCGCAGATGGTTAGCTCGACCTGTTCGATTTTGCGGAAGGAATCAAAGATAAACCGCGTAGTCTTATCCGGAGGCGTTTTTCAAAATAAGCTTTTACTTAAAGAAACTTTAGATTTATTATATAAGGACAAATTTGAAGTATTTATACATACCGGATTGCCGTGCAATGATGCGTGCGTTTCCTTGGGCCAGGCGCTGGTTGCATATTGCAAAGAAGGTTAGCCATGTGTTTGGGAATCCCGATGAGAATCAAAGCAATAAAAGGGGCCTTTGCCGAGGTTGAAACAGGAAGGCTTACCCGGACCATTAATGTTCAGATGTTACCGCAGGTAAAAATCGGTGATTACGTAATTGTCCATGCCGGATTCGCTATTGAGAGAATAAACCCTGACCGGGCCAGGGAGACCTTACGGTTGATCGATGAAATATATTGATGAATTCCGAAGTCACGACAGGGTGGGAAAAGTTGCTGCGGCCATAAAAAAGCTCGACCTGCAGGATGAAATTAATATCATGGAGGTGTGCGGGACGCATACGCAAAATTTCTTCCGGTTCGGCCTGGATAGGCTCCTGCCTGAGCAATTACACCTGATTGCCGGCCCCGGATGCCCGGTCTGCGTTTCCGCCCAGGAATATATTGACCAGGCCATTGCCTACGCCCGGAGAAAAGATGTCGTAATCCTGACGTTCGGCGATATGCTGCGTGTCCCCGGCACCCGCTCTACCTTAGAAAGTGAACGGGCGAAAAAGAGGAATGTGTTTGTCGTTTATTCCGCGCTCGATGCCCTGGTATTTGCCAGAAAAAACCCGCGGCAGAAGATTATATTTTTGGCAGTTGGTTTTGAAACTACCGCGGCCACTTTCGCCGTTACGGTTTTGATTGCCCGGAAAGAGAAAATTAAAAACCTGTTTTTTCTCTCTTCGCTCAAAACTATCCCGGCGGCGATGCGGTTTCTCTTGCAAGATAGAAGGCTAAACATATCCGGATTCCTGTGCCCCGGGCATGTTTCGACTATTATCGGAACCAAGGCGTATGATTTTATTCCCAAGCAGCACGGTATCGGCTGTTGCGTTGCAGGCTTTGAACCCCTCGATATTTTAGAAGGGATATATCTTCTTCTGCGGCAATTCGTTAATGGAACGCCGGCCGTAGAAAATCAATATGCGCGCGCAGTTACCAAAAGCGGCAATGTAGAAGCGCAGCATATTCTTTCCAAAGTTTTCAGCCCGAGCAACGCTTCCTGGCGGGGCTTAGGCATGATCCCCAAAAGCGGGCTAAAATTAAAAAATACTTTTTCCCGGTTCGATGTCCAGAACATGATGCCGCTGAGGTTAAAATCAGAGCAGCCTGACCGGAAACAAAAACTATGCCGTTGCGGCGAGGTCATCAAGGGCCTTATCAAGCCGGATGCATGCGCGTTATTTAAGAAGACCTGCGCGCCGGAGCACCCCTTTGGGCCCTGCATGGTTTCTATCGAAGGGACGTGTAATGCCTATTATAGGTACCGTTAGAGAGTCAAAAGTGCGCGCCAAAATTAAAAATTTTGGAATTTGGATTGCCATTCTGATATTGGCAGGCTGCGCCCAAAAGAATACTTTAGAAGAAGCGCGGGAGTATGTTCTAAAATCCAAGGCTTATTATGAGGACGCAATCAGGCAGTATAATGATCTAATTTCTAAAGGCAAAGACCCGGATAGATTACGCCTCGAGTTGGGAAAATTATATTACGACCACGGAGACTTCAAAAAGGCAAGCGGGCAGTTGAAAACAGTCGGCCTTCCCGATTCAAAAAAATTTTTAGCCCTTGCCTATTATCACTTGGGTAATTTTACCGATGCCCTTGAGATCTTCAATAAAAATGAATTAAAGGATAACGAATATCTGTACTACGGCGGCCTGACCTGTGAGAAGCTTAACCTGTTCGATAAGGCCCTGCAGATGTATAGAAAGATTACACCTTCGGAATTTTCTCAGCCTGCCATGGAACGGGTCAATGCCATTGAAAGACAGACCGGCCACGTTATGATTAAAGACGCGAATCCGCTGGTGGCAAGCCTTATTGCCGGGGCTCCTCCCGCCGCTCAATACCCCCAGGCAGG
>Ga0315281_10002399_pt1 | contig 27879 bp, 22 predicted proteins | sample YL17G07_0_MG_FD_204540 | JGI IMG/M metagenome (GOLD analysis project Ga0315281, IMG submission 204540) | Sediment microbial communities from Yellowstone Lake, YNP, Wyoming, USA - YL17G07_0 | ecosystem: Environmental > Aquatic > Freshwater > Lake > Sediment | place: USA: Wyoming | collected...
TACTCTGCATATTTTGCCCGTCCGCGGCCACCACTTCATAGCCGGGCAGGCGCCGCTCCAGGTCTTCCTGAAGCCGCTGCCGGTCGGCGTCGAAGAAGTGGTACCGGCGCTTGTCGGTGAAGAAGCTGACCCCGGTGATAATCTTGCGCTTCTTGGAGCGCAGCAAGGCGGAGACGTCCACCTCCGGGTTCGCGAAGATCAGGTCCAGCTTCTCGCCCTTTTCCGGGTCGTAGCGGTAGATGGCCTGCTTATCCCGGCCCAGGTTGGTGGCGACGTAGAGAAAGCGGTTGTCGAAGGTGAAATAGAGGGGCGCCAGGGCGTCTTTAAAATTGGTTTTGGCTATGGGGCGGAAGGCCTCGGCCTCGGCGCCGCGGTACAGCAAGGTGTCGGTGAGGCCGTCGGTGGCCACCGCCACCCGAAGCCGGCCGTTATTGTCCGCCAGCCAGTCGCTGATGTTGCCGGGGTTTTCGCCCATCATTTTCAAGGCGCCGGTAAAGACATTGACCCGGTAGGCATCGAAAAATTTCGGGTTCCGTTGGTTCATGGCGATCAGGATTTCATCCGGGCTCTCTTCCAGGTCATCCAGGATACGGACCTGGACCTGGGGGAAGGGGGTCAGGTCCTTGGGGTTGCCGCCGTCGGCGTCCACCGCGTAGGCCCGGAAATTTTCATCGCCGGCCTGGTCCTGAAGATAGACCAGGCGGTTATTTTTGGCCCAGAGGTAACCGGCGATATTGCGTTGAGTGGCGTTGGTGACCCGGGTGCTCCGGTCCTCGCCGATCTTCTGGACCTGGACATTAAGACGGCGCTCCCAGGGCGCGAGGTAGGAAAGGTATTGTCCATCGGGGGAAATCTTGAAGTCGGTCTTCTCGGGATTCCGGAAAAAGTCTTCCATGGGGATCAAGCGCACTTTACCCTGAGGAGGCGGAACCGCCTCACCGCAGCCGGCCGCCAGGGCCAGGAGCGTAACTAAGGCCAAATAGGGCCACCCTTTGCTGGTCATGAGATTTCCTCGGATATTGGGCCTGGGCCGAGCCAATCAAGCGAGTTCAGCCTTTTAACTTATAAAAGATAATACCATTTGGGTGAAATTCCAAGGAGCAGGGGTGGGAGGCGCAGCAGGGGCGGGTTTAAAAGCCGCCCCTACAATCGTGAGCCCCGATGGTGGTCTACTCCGCCGGCAGGCCCAGTTCCTCTTTGAAGCGGGCCAGGCCGATTTCATTGATGATCTTGCCCAGGCGCCGTTTTTTGCCCGCCTGTTTGAACCACTCCAGGACCCGGGCGGCCAGGTCCAGGGCCTCGTCGTCGCTCAGATTGGTGGCGATAAGGTCCGCCAGGCGGGGATTGAGCCCCGAGGCGAAGCCTCCGGCCAGGACCCGCCAGCCCTTGGCGGCGCCCACCAGGCCCAGGTCCTTGATGGAAGACTCGGAGCAGTTATTGGGGCAGCCCGAGACGCCGATCTTGAATTTATAGGGCAGGGGCAGGCCGTGATATTTTTCGTCCAGGTGCAGCCCCAACCCCACCGCGTCCTGCACCCCCAGGCGGCAGTAAGTGGTGCCGGGGCAGATCTTGATGGAGCGGACGCAAAGACCCAGGGTGGCGCCGGGGACCAGCCCCAGTTCCTGCCAGATCTGGTCCAGGTCTTCGGGGTTGACGCCCACCAGGGCAAAGCGCTCCGCCGAAGTGATTTTGATGACCTGAGCCCGGTATTTTTCCGCCACGTCGGCAATGCGGCGCAGCAGGTTGAAATCGGTGATGAGGCCGCCGGGAATATGGGGAGCGATGGCGTAAGTCGCTTTATCACGTTGCAGGATGGCGCCTTTTTCCAGTAAATCTTCGACCATGTTGTCCTCCCGGGATTTTTTGAATATTCGCTGCCAGGGAATAATAATTATCAAAAATCCTCAATCAAGGACCGGAGAAATCTTTTTCGGGACAGATGCGTAGGGCAGTGGGATTATCTAAACTATGGGACCAGGTTACGGTCTCATAAAACCGCGTCCATACTATCCGGGGTTCGTTCCTGGCAAGGCAAAATCAGGGCTCAAATTGAGGAGAACAGAAGTGCTGCAGAGTTCATCGGAGATTGAAATATATCACTTGGAATGGTATAATCCATACGATTTAAAATGGAAGCTGAATTAACCTCGGGAAGGAGGTGACCATATCCGTTGTTTTACTGCGGTGGCCAAGTCAGCCGCCTAATCTCAGGTAATTGTAATTCCCTACATAAATATCGAACTTTGTTAACATAGGAGAAACGAGGCTCAAAAATATGGGGAACATTTCATTACTTTTCTTTTCATTACTGTTCTTTGGTCTTGTCCTGCTTTACCTGAAAAAAAGATCCACCGATTTAGATATAATAGATATTTATATAATATTTATCGCTTTATACTTCGGTATTTATCCTTTTATTAGGGGGCTTTATTTAGGGAAAGGAGTTGTTTATGATTCTTTCAATAGCAATTATTTGGCGATAGCTCTCGTATTTTTACAGGTTTATTTAATAGTTTTTATTATTAGAGCAATTTCGGTCTATTTCCCCGAGGAAACTAATAAATATCTTAAGATAAAGACGCTAATAGAACACTGGGGCAGGGTTGATATATTTGTAGTACTCTCAATTTATTGTATATTAATAATATTTCAAATCGTTAGTTATTACAAATATGGGGTGAAATTGCATATATTGCCGGAGGATTTTGCCAAGATTGGAAAAGATCTGCCCTATTGGCTTACCTCAATGCGGACAATTTATAATTATCTATCCCTGTGTGTTTTTATAGCCTTAGCCGCTAAGGTGGCAATTTCTGCGCCTCGGACTCGTTATTTTTGGATAGCCTTGATTTTAATATTCCTCCCCTTTATCTCCTATTCTGGCAGAAAGGCCTTAGCAAATATAGTGGTGATGGGCGCGATAATATCGTTGGTAAGGAGAGAGGAGAATTTTATTCAGGTTAAATACCTAAAGATCGCCGCACTGATGGTGTTCAGTTTTTTTCTTATGAGCAATATTTATCAGACTTATCGCTCCAATCTCATGACGGTGGGAGCCAGTCTGGGCAAATTAGGCAACCCGATCTCCGCGGCCCTTAATTTCAATGCGACGCTGAGAAATCTAAAAGAAAGGCCTGGAACCTGGGAATTTAATTATCTGGTGTTCGACAAGCAATTAAAAGAACCGGGGAAGATGACGACCAATGGAGAGATAACCAGGGAAGGTTTTAAGAGTGCGATCCCCAGGGTTTTCTGGCCAGGCAAAAAATTCCAGGATACCTCTGATATCCTGGCCGAGCTCTATAACAGCAAATTCGAGGTTGGGACGAACATTTTTGGAGTTGCACAAGCGGAATTTGGTTATTTTTCCATAATCATAGTGCCGCTAGCCATATTATTGATAATTATTATGATAGCAGGGCTGATGAGGGTAACTATCAACTATCCGGTATTTTTCTGGCTGTTATCGGTAAATATCCTAAATTTTCTAATATGCGTCGAAGAAAATCAGAATGAATTAATTTTTGTGGTTAGGAATACAATCGGCATAATGGCAATATATTCATTATATCTGCTGATTAATAAAATAATCAGTGGTATTAATATAAAGAGATATTCTACTTAACATCAATAACAGCGGCTAATAAAGCGGCCGGCAGGTGAATTTAAGCTTATTAACAATGTATTAAGACGTAATAATAAGTCGAAAAATAATTAACAATAAGTAATGGTAAATGAACATTGCAGATCACGATAGCCAACAGGGGGTATTCATCGAGGGCAACCGTCATCCGCAATGTTTCCCGGTCCTAATAAAAACTTATTTTGATGTTATTCTGAGGAAGGTATCCACGGAGCAAGTGAGGTTCCGGTGACTTCCCGACCTGGTTCACGTATGTATTCAGGCCCGCATGAGTTCCCAGAGATTCGGGCTTGGGGTTGGCCCGCCTCGGGGGCAGTCCCCGTTGCCAGGTCACTTCTAGACCAGGCCGGTGATTTCAGGCAATATTTCTAGAAAAATAGCGCTGAAAGAACAAAATTATGGAATTACACGGAAAGCAAGTCTTGGTAACTGGAGCCTCGGGGTTTCTGGGGAGTCACCTTACGGAGGCGCTGGTGGAAAAAGGGGCCCGGGTGCGGGCCCTGGTCCGCTATAACTCCCGGAATGACTGGGGGTTACTGGAATGCCTGCCCCCAGCAATCAAAGACAATATTGAAGTAATATTGGGCGATCTCACCGATCCCTATGGCACGGCTCGCGCCGTGGCCGGCTGCAGTCTGGTTTTTCATCTGGCTGCTCTTATTGGCATCCCTTACTCATATTTAGCTCCCGCTCAATATGTGGCGGTAAACTGCGGAGGGACCCTGAATCTCTTGGAAGCAGCCCGGGCCCAAGGGGTGGAGTGTTTCATCCACACCTCCACCAGTGAAACTTATGGGACCGCCCAATATACTCCCATTGACGAAGCCCATCCTTTAAGGGGCCAATCACCTTATGCTGCCAGTAAGATAGGCGCCGATAAGTTGGCGGAGAGTTATCAGCTCTCCTTCGGGTTATCGGTGGTCACCCTCAGGCCGTTTAATATCTATGGTCCGCGCCAATCTGCCCGAGCCATCATTCCAACCATTATTAGCCAGGCCTTGACCGGGGATACCATTCGCTTGGGCCAGCTTGAGTCCCGGCGCGATCTGACCTTTGTCGCCGATACCGTGGACGGGTTTTTAAAAGCTGCGGTTACGCCTCAGGCGGTAGGTCGGGTGATCAATCTGGGAAATGGGAAGGCGGTTAGCATAGGGGAACTGGCCCAGCTAATAATGGCAATGGTGCGGGGTGACAAAAAGATCGTGCTGCAAGAGGAAAGGTTGCGACCGGAGGCCAGCGAGGTTTGGCTTCTGGAGTGTGACAATAGCCTAGCCCAAGAAGTCTTGAACTGGCGGCCCCAAGTCTCTCTAAAGGAAGGATTGCGCCGGACCATCGAGGATATCGCCTCCTCTTTGGACCGTTACAAACCGGAAAGATATAACATTTAATTTTCGTTGCCGAGGAAAGCTATGCCACCATTGGGTAATTGAGACATTGTTGATCTGCGGGAACAAGCGGCGTATAATCAAGGCAGATTTACTAGAATCCATTGATCTGGCCAGCACCCGAATTCCCAAAGCCAATATCTGCGGCATCTGACTATGCTTGCGCAAAAAATTCTCGCCGTTCTTGAAAAAGTTTTGCATAGAAACGGCACCCAGGTTCTACTCAGTGAACCCATTTTTCGCGGCAACGAATGGGCTTATGTGAAGGATTGCCTGGATACCAATTGGGTGTCAACGGTGGGTGGCTATGTGGACCGGTTAGAGGAGATGTTAGCCGAGTTCACCGGGGTGCGCCGGGCTGTCGCCATGGTCAATGGTACGGCGGCGCTACACCTCAGTTTGAAGTTGGTGGGAGTGGAACCCGGCGATGAAGTGCTGGTGCCGGCCTTGACCTTTGTAGCCACGGCGAATGCGGTGGCTTATTGCAGCGCGGTGCCCCATTTTGTTGATAGTGAAGAGGCAACCCTGGGGCTGGATGCCGATAAACTGAGGGATTATCTGTCAGGCATCGCCCAAGCAAGCCCGGCAGGCTGCCGCAATAAAGTGACCGGCAGGATTATCCGGGCGGTAGTGCCCGTGCATACTTTTGGCCATCCGGTAGACCTCGATCCCCTGGTTGAGGTGTGCCGGAGGTTTCGACTGGAAATGGTGGAAGACGCGGCCGAAGCCCTGGGTTCCTATTATAAAGGCAGACATACCGGAAACTGGGGACGGGCTGCTATTTTAAGCTTCAATGGTAATAAGATTATCACCACCGGCGGCGGCGGAGCAATTTTGACCAATGACGAAGAACTCGGTAAGCTGGCCAAACATTTGAGCACTACAGCCAGAATCCCGCAGCAGTGGGGATTTTTCCATGATCAGACCGGGTTCAATTACCGGTTGCCCAATATTAATGCGGCCCTGGGTTGCGCCCAACTAGAGCAGTTGCCGGATTTCCTGGAAAAGAATCGGACCCTGGCCAAGCGGTACGAACAGGCCTTTAGGGGCTTGGAGGGAGTAGAATTTTTTACTGAGCCGGGCTTTGCCCGGAGCAATTACTGGCTGAATGTGCTGTTGCTGGCGGAGAACCAACCGCCCGCGGCTGAGTCCTCCTGTGAATCCCAAGCTGCCCCCGGCCAAGGTTTGACCGAGGTCGAAAGGCTCCGGGATGTTGTGCTTAAAATTACCAATTCCCGCGGTATCGGAACCCGTCCGGCCTGGACCCTCATGCATAAACTGCCCATGTTTGGCGCTAGCCCGCGGATGGATCTAACAGTGGCAGAAAGTATTGAGCGGCGGCTGATCAATATTCCCAGTGGCGCTAAGTTGAGCAATTCTTATGTCTAGAAGAAAAATCTGCATCGTTACCGGCAGCCGGGCCGAATATGGCTTGCTTTACTGGTTAATGAAAGAGATCCAGAACGAGCCGGAATTCGAATTGCAAATCATCGCCACCGGTATGCACTTATCTCCGGAATTTGGCTTGACTTATAGAGCGATAGAAGAAGATGGATTTACGCTTAATGCCAGGGTGGAGATGCTTCTTTCCAGCGATACACCGGTGGGTATCGCCAAATCGATTGGCCTGGGGGTGATCGGCTTTGCCGATGCCTTGGATCGCCTCTGTCCGGACCTAATCGTGTTGCCGGGAGACCGCTTTGAGATTCTGGCTGCGACTCAAGCCGCATTGGTGGCAAAAATCCCCGTGGCTCATCTTGGCGGCGGAGATACCACCCAAGGGGCTTTTGATGAGGCTATACGCCACAGCATTACTAAAATGTCGCATTTGCATTTTGTCACCAATGAGGAAGCGAAAAAGCGAGTTAGACAATTGGGGGAAAATCCGAATTTTGTCTTCAATGTAGGCAGCCTGGGAATTGATGCCATCAATAAACTCCGATTGCTTAACCGAGATGAATTGCAGCAAGCCTTGGATTTTCAATTTAAATCGAAAAATTTGCTGATCACCTTCCACCCGGCAACCTTAGAACGTCGACCCTCAACCGAACAATTCGGCGCATTGCTTCAAGCTCTGGAAAGGCTGGGGGATGCCATCGGCTTAATTTTCACTAAGCCGAATGCGGATAACGAAGGCAGGGCCTTGATAGAGATGGTGGATCATTTTGTCTCGTCGCGGGCCAACGCCAAGGGCTACACCTCTTTGGGCCAGCTATGCTACCTGAGCGCTATCGCCCAAGTGGATGCAGTGGTAGGCAACTCGTCCAGCGGCCTATACGAGGCGCCGTCATTCAAAAAGCCCACCGTAAATATCGGCGCTCGCCAGAAAGGCCGATTACAGGCCGCCTCAGTTCTCAACTGTCCTGCCGATTCCGAAGCAATCTACCACACCATCCGCAAGGCCTTTGACCTTGACTGTGCCAAGGTTAGCAATCCGTATGGTGACGGCAGGGCTTCCGAAAAAATTATCCGCGTTCTCAAAGACCTGAAAGACTACAGCAGTTTAATAAAGAAAGAATTCTTTGATATTTCAAACGGATAGTCAGCCAAGATGAAAACCTTCATCATTGCCGAAGCGGGGGTAAATCATAACGGCTCATTGGAGTTGGCTCTCCGGCTGATAGAAGCTGCCGCCGAGGCCGGGGCCGATGCCGTGAAATTTCAGACTTTCAAAGCTGAGAAGGTTGTCAGCCGGTTCGCTCCCAAGGCGGGGTATCAGATCCAAAACGCCGCAGATGCCCAAGAGACTCAATTAGATATGGTAAGCAAGCTGGAGCTGGACGCCGCGGCGCATCGACAAATGTTTTCGTATTGCCGGGAAAAAGACATTGAGTTCATGTCTACTCCCGATGATCTGGACAGTTTGAATTTATTGGTTGGTCTCGGGGTCTCCCGTTTAAAGATTTCTTCGGGTGAGATCACCAACGCACCGCTGCTGTTGAAAATTGCCCAGAAAGGATTGCCCATCATTATGTCCACCGGCATGGCCACCCTGGGGGAGATCGAAACGGCCCTGGGGGTTTTGGCCTGGGGGTATATGCACCAGGACGGCAGACCTTCTTTGGACAACTTCAAAAGAGCCCTGGGTGACCCCAAGGCCCGCAGAATTTTGAAAGAACGGGTTACCCTCTTGCATTGTACGACCGAATACCCGGCCCCTGTCGAAGATGTAAATCTGCGCGCTATGCCAACCATGGCGGCAGCCTTCGGACTGCCGGTAGGTTATTCGGATCATACCTTAGGCATTGCCGTTCCCCTGGCTGCGGTGGCCTGCGGCGCCACAGTCATTGAGAAACACTTTACGCTGGATAGAGATCTGCCGGGGCCGGACCATAGGGCCTCTTTGGAGCCCGGGGAACTCCGGGAGATGATCCGGGGCATCAGACAGGTTGAGGCCGCCCTGGGGAGCGCGCGCAAATTCCCCGCTCCCTCAGAGCTGAAAAACCTGGACATCGTGCGGCGAAGCTTGGTGGCGGCCCAGAGTATCCGCCAAGGGGAACGATTTTCGGAAGACAACCTGACCTGCAAACGGCCGGGAACCGGCGTCTCACCCATGCACTATTGGGATTGGTTGGGGAAGGAGGCGGAGGAGGATTTTGGCGAGGACGAGGTAATTAGTTGAATGCGCCAAGTCACTTACCAGAAAGCCCTGGAAGTGTCTGACCTTGTCGTGTAAATATCTCTCAGGCCGTTACAACTGATTCGCCATAAGATGAGACTTCTGCAAAAAATGGCTCATTCTCCTGGAACCGGGTAGAAATGAGGATTGGCGGGAATTTTGGCTGAGAAAGGTGCCTTCCTTAATTTAATAACCGAGGGCATTTTTTGTAGGGCACAGCTTGCTGTGCCCCTTAAAGAAGAATTGCCGGGGGATTTCCGTAATTTTTGCAAGCCATTAATACCGAGAACACGGCAGAACCTCTATAACTACTGCGAACCGGATTGTTCTAGCGAAGATGAACGTGGGATATTAGAAAAGGCTATTAATGAACTTCAGTATACTTAAAGCAAAACTTATCACTGATCGAGAGATTTGGAAAGAGACTTGGGATAAATTACCTCCGGAAAGGCGGGATGTGTATTTTCTCCCGGAATATTTGCTGGCCTATGAAGCGGAAGGACGCGGTGAAGCGTGCTGTGCCCTGGCGACTACCGGTGACGCGATCTGGATGTATCCATACCTTAAGTGCAGTATTTCTTTAGCGGATAAGTATCTCGAAAGCAAGACCTTTTGTGACATTCAGACCCCTTATGGTTATGGGGGGCCGGTGGTGAACCAGGCGGGTGAAAATAAAGCTTTTTTACAGCAGGCCTGGCAATATTTTACAGATTGGTGTGGTCAGGTGGGCATTGTCGGTGAATTTTGCCGTTTCCATCCCCTCCTTGAAAATCATTTCTGGGCTCCCCAGGAGATGCGAGTGCTTGAAGATCGCCAGACGGTGGCAATAGATCTCAATTATTATCCGAAGGCGATCTGGAGCGATTCCTTTTATCGCAATCACCGGCACATGGTAAGGAAGGCCGAGAAAGAAGGGTATATCTTCCACAAGGCCAGCGCCTCAGGGGAGATGTCTTGGTTTGTGCCGAAGTATGACTATACCCAGGATCTTTTGGGTGCAGGTTCTGAAACACGATTTTGTGAAGCATACTTTAAAACACTTATTGACGGTCTCGATGATAAAGTCTGGCTGGGAATTGTGAGAAGAGAAGAAATAATGGTTGTTGCGGTTCTCGTCCTTGAAGGGGTACAGTTTGCCCATTGCCACCTGATGGTTTATCTGAGTGACGGTTCTGCCAAGGGAATGACAAACTGCCTTTACCATGGAGTTGCTCTTGAAGCCGCGAGGCGTGGCCTTAGCATGCTTCATTTGGGAGGCGGCACAACGAGGGATTTGGGAAATTCCTTGTTTCGATTTAAGGCGAATTTGAGCCCCGATCGGCGAGTATTCCATATCGGTATGCGGTGTCACAATAATGATGTTTATCAATGGCTTGGTGCAAAATGGCAAGAACTATACGGACCCCGGCCTTCCGGTTATTTTCTTTTTTATAGATTGAAACGTATCGAGCATGAAAGAAGACTGGGATAACAGAACATGGTCAAACAGCCAGGCGAGTGTAATTTTACCAACTTTAGGTGACAGATAATGGCTTGGGATCCGATCTGGGAGGATATTTTCCAGAAACAATCTTGGGGCAAGTATCCAGCCGAGGATTTGATCCGCTTCATTGCCAAAAATTTTTATGCCGTTCCGAGTCGCTCGGAAGTGAAAATTCTGGAAGTAGGCTGCGGTCCCGGGGCCAATTTATGGTATATGGCCAGAGAAGGCTTCACGGTCTATGGCATTGATGGGTCTGAGACGGCTATTAAGGCGGCTCAGGCGAGACTCGATGCCGAGGTGAAGGGATGGCAAGGGAAAGTAACAGTTGGTGACTTCCTTAATCTCCCCTATGAAGACGCATTTTTTGAGGCGGTGATTGACAATGAAGCAATTTATAGTAATTCGTACGAAGATGCTAAGCAGATTTATCATAACATTTTCAGGGTATTGAAGAAAAAAGGTAAGTTATTTATTCGAACTTTTGCGGCCGGGTCCTATGGCGATGGCACGGGATTAAAGGTGGGGCACCGTGCCTATCTTGTGGGCGAAGGACCTCATCTGGGTAAAGGCTATAGTCGATTTACCGATGCCGAGGATATTCGAGACCTACTTGGCGGTTTTGATATCTTGGAAACCGAGTTGATTACCAGGACTATTGAGAATATGACGCATACGATTAAGGAATTTATCGTCGTCGCCGAGAAAAAAATTGGGTAGAGCTTTCGAACTGGGAAATATCACGTGAGACTTGCCATGAAAGATTGGGAAAAAGCCGTTATCCATCCTGACACCCCCATTCGGGAAGCTATGCGGATTATCGATAGCACCGCGATGCAAATTGCCCTGGTCATTGATGAGCAGTCCCGCTTAGTGGGGGTGATCACCGATGGGGATATCCGCCGGGGCCTGCTTGGGGCGATATCACTGGACGCACCGGTGAAAGAAATTATGAACCAAAATTTCACCGCGGTGGGGCTCAACGCCTCCCGGGAGGAAATTTTGAAGTTGATGAAGCTCAAGGTCTTGCGTCAGATTCCGGTGTTGGATGACCAGGGGCAGGTAGTGGATTTGAAACTCTTGGTGGACCTAATGCAGTTAGCCCCCCGGGATAACTGGGTGGTGCTGATGGGTGGGGGGCTGGGGACCAGGTTGCGTCCATTAACGGACGATTGCCCCAAGCCCCTTCTTAAGGTGGGCAGTAAACCCGTATTGGAAACTATCTTGGAAAACTTCATCGAATACGGCTTCCAAAAATTTTACATCTCGGTCAATTACAAGGCCAAGATGATCGAAAACTCCTTTGGGGACGGTTCGCGGTGGGGTGTGACTATTCGCTATTTGCGCGAAAAGAAGCCCTTGGGCACGGCGGGCGCCTTGGGCCTCTTGCCCGAGCGTCCTTCCCAGCCCCTCATCGTCATGAATGGTGATGTTCTCAGCAAGGTCAATATCCAGCATTTGCTGGATTTCCATCAGAACCACAAGGCCAGCGCCTCCATGTGCGTCTGGGAATATCGTTTTCAAGTCCCATACGGGGTGGTCAAAACCAAGGAGCATCGGTTGATCGGCATCGATGAAAAGCCCCGGCACCGGTTTTTCGTCAATGCCGGGGTTTACGTCCTGGAGCCCGAGGTTTTGGATTTCGTGTCCCCAAACACCTTTTTGGACATGCCCAATCTTTTTGAACGACTCATTGCCCAGGGCTATGAGACCATAGCCTTTCCTATCCGGGAATACTGGGTAGATATCGGCCAGCCAGCTGATCTGGAGCGGGCCAATGGAGAGTATGGGGAGATCTTTACGTGATCCAGGGCAAGTCGGTTTTGGCCATCATCCCGGCACGTGGCGGATCAGAGGGAGTCCCCCGCAAAAACCTCCGGGAAATTGCCGGCAAACCGCTCATCGCCTGGGCCATTGAGGCAGGCAGGAAGTCCCGCTACGTCGATCGCTTGATCCTCTCTTCGGAGGACCAGGAAATTATTGCCAGGGCTCGATCCTGGGGTTGTGAAGTGCCCTTTCTACGGCCGGCCGAACTGGCCCAGGATGAGACGCCAGGCATTGAGCCGGTGCTGCATGCTTTAAAGGTGTTGCCGGAAAGATACGATTACCTCGTGTTGCTGCAACCCACTTCGCCATTGCGGCTGGCGGAGGATATTGACGGTTGCCTGGAGACCTGCCTGCGCCACCGGGCCCCGGCCGGCGTCACCGTGGCTGCCGTTGAGCAGAGCCCCTTTTGGATGTACCGGTTGGATTCCTCCCACCATCTCGTGCCCCTCATCGACCAGAAAGATCGCCCCACCCGCCGCCAGGATCTCCCGAAGATCTACATCCTCAACGGCGCGGTGTATGTGGCCCAGACCGCCTGGCTGCAAGAACATCGGACGTTTTTAACCTCGGAAACAGTGGCCCATATTATGCCCAGGGAGCGGTCCCTGGATGTGGATACGGAGATGGATCTGAAAATCTGCGAGTTATTAAAGTCTTGAAAATGAAGTTCGGGCAGCGATACATAAGTGGATCAAATCATGTGTATGATTGGCGCGCCAAAACCAGACCAATAAATGACTCCTGGGTCTTATTTTTACATCTGCCGCTTTCCAAAACTATGGAAGTTCCAACCGGAGAATGCTGATATTTTATTAAGTTAGGGGATTTAAATGAGAATCTTGCTGGTCGTTTATGATAATGATTCATACATTCACTGGTTTCCGCAAGGGCTGGCCTATATTGCGGCAGTATTATTATCAAAAGATTATGATGTTGTTATTTATAATCAAGATGTTCACCATTTCCCTGAAAGTCATCTTACAGAATATTTAGATGATAATAAATTTGACGTAATAGGTCTCAGTTTTATTGCCGGATATTACCAATATCGAAAAGCCTTAAAAATCTCTGACGCAATTAATCGGTCTAAAAATAGACCTTTTTACATTATTGGCGGTCATGGCCCGACTCCGGAACCGGAATTTTTTCTGCGCAAAACGGGCGCGGATGCGGTAGTCATGGGTGAGGGCGAAATAACCATCATTGAATTGTTGGAGGCGTTGAAGGGTAAGAAATCCTTGCATCAATTGAAAGGTATTGCATTTAGAGATAGTGGAAAAGTTTTCATAAACGAAAGGCGTCCACTAATAGGCGATATCGATAGCATTCCTTTCCCTGCATACGGATTGTTCCCCATGCACTACTACAGGCTATTGAGGATGCCTCATGCCAATAATAGCGATTTTATTATTCCGATACTCTCTGGCAGAGGTTGCACTTTTACCTGTAATTTTTGCTACCGTATGGATGAAGGGTTTCGTCCACGTAGCAATGAAAGTATTATTGAGGAAATAAAAGAATTGATTAAAAATTATGGCATCACATTTATTTCCTTTGGTGACGAATTATTGATGTCTTCTCCTGAACGAACAATTAATTTGTGCAATGAAATGATCAATGCAAAGATTAAAGTTAAATGGGACTGCAATGGCAGATTAAATTATGCTAAAAAAGAGGTATTAGATATAATGAAAAAGGCGGGGTGTGTTTTTATAAATTATGGAATTGAAGCCATGGATGATCAAGTTTTGAAGAATATGAACAAGGCTTTAACCACCAAGCAAATTATTAAAGGAATTAAAGCTACTTTAGCAGCTGGAATAAGCCCAGGCTTTAATATAATATTTGGAAATATCGGGGATAATGAAGAAACATTAAGGAAAGGAGTTCAATTATTATTAGAATATGACGATGGGGCGCAGATGCGGACTATCCGTCCGGTAACTCCATATCCTGGATCACCACTCTACTATTATGCCATTGAAAAAGGTTTATTAAAAGATTGCGAAGATTTTTATGAAAATAAACACCTTAACTCAGATTTATTATCAATAAATTTTACGGGCCTGACTGATCAGGATTTTCATAAGTGCTTGCTCGAAGCAAATTCGACATTAATCGATAACTATTTTGAACATAAAAAAGTATCTTATAGGGAGCAAATGGTAGACCTTTATATTAATAGGAATGCTTCTTTTAGGGGGTTTAGGCAATCTTAACTTTGCCGGACAATATCCCATTATAAAGGAGAATTGGTACTCCAACCCTGCGGATTACTTCCGGATTTTGCCGCCATAATTGTCTGAATAGACATAACCATAAGATATAAGGGCAGGAGAATGGGAGAGCCAGTCCATGCCTCCCAGTTTGAAATGAGGCTCATAAGCTAGACCCAATTCCCGCCCTATTCCAATGGAGGGGAGCCGTGAGTGTTATCGTGGTCGGCAGGAGATTCTTAACGGGCTGGCGAATTCCATTTTTCTTGGGGGAGTTGCAATCCCACCAGCCATTCATCGTGGAGTTTCCGACCATCTGCAGCATCAGTAGCCCTAAGTTTAGCCCTCCCATTTAGATAGCTAATCCGCTTGACATGAGAAGGGTTGTAAAGAGATGATGGGCGTTGCGGGAGCCAAAATTTAAAAGGGGAAAAAGCACTAGTCGCGGCAAATGCAGCTAAATTTGCCCCATAATTTCGATCAGGAAGGTCGATCCTTACGAGCGCTTTGAGCGCCAGTGATATCGGGAAATATAGCACTTACTCAGAAGCCGCCCGGAAAGGTTTTTAATATATTGGCACCAATGAGAGGTCGAAAATTTTATGAGGTCCTACACTAAAATCAAGAAAATAATTTATTTATTAGATAACCTCTTTTGTAAACGAGATTATGATCGTTTTGGGATCGAATTATTAGAAGCTAATGGATTCGAAGTATTAGTGTGGGATTTGACCCCGATAATAAATCCGGATATTTATAATAATATTGCCGTTCCGGATCCAATTGAATATAAAGGCTATAATTTATTTAGTAAAGTTTCTGCTATTCGAAATGCTATACTTAACTTGGGGAATGATTGTTTTATTATTATTATTTCGGATTATTGCCCCAAATTATATCCAGTACTCAGGTCAATATCACGTAAAAAATTACCTTATTGCTTTGAGCTCTCGGGAAGCTGCGTTCCGATTCTTAGTGATTATGTTAAAGAAACAAGCGAACCAGCAAAAGAGAAGGTTGCATTATTACAAATAATAGATAAAGTTAAGAAAATAAATTATAAATTACTTAAAAAATATATTTTCCGTCGCATTCCTTATAAATTAATGCGTCTCAGACCTGCCGATTTTATTATAGCAGGAGCCGCCAAATCGAATATTTATTTATATAGAGTTCCGTCCGCTAAGGGAACTAAAATATTAAATATTCATTATTACGACTATGATAATTATGTTGCAGAAATCAGCAAAGGAAATATCATTGACCAGGCCACCGGGGTCTTTTTGGACCAATACGTTCCTTTTCACCCGGAGAACTTGTTGAGCGGATGTAGTTCTGAAATTAAGGTCGAAGAATATTATCCGTATCTTAGAAAATTCTTTGACTATTTAGAAGCAACGTTTAAGGTGAAAATTATCATCGCCGCCCATCCTCGAGCGAATTATGACAATTGTTCGAACTATTTTGGGGGGAGGCCGGTAATTCGTGATAAAACCTGCGAACTGGTAGGGAAGGCCTGGTTTGTGTTAGCCCATCATAGTTTCTCAATGAACTACGCAGTACTATTTAATAAACCGATACTAATTTTGACGACCGAAGAAATGCAAAAGAGTAAGCATGGTACGTATATTAATTTAATGGCCACTATTTTAGGAAAAACACCTATATTTATTGACCGGCCCTATAATATCGATTGGGAAAAGGAAATAATGGTTGATAATAAGAAGTACAATGAATATAAACAAAATCATATCAAAATGGAAGGCACAGAAGAACTACCTTTTTGGCATGTTGTGGCTAACTATATCAAATCTAATTACTGACCATAAATATATTTGGCCATAAAATGAACCTACAAACAAGATCAAGACCGCAAGATTCCTTAAATAAAAGATATTTTTATAAGGTTCTGGCTAACCTAATAAGCCTGGCGTTAAACGTGGTTATTCAATCCATTATTCCTAGAGGATTGGGGCCTAAGGCCTACGGCGACTTCAACTTTCTAAGCAACTTTTTCAGTCAAATGATGGGTTTTTTTGACATGGGGACCTCTATATGCTTCTATACTAAACTCTCCCTGAGACCGCAGCAAAGCTCGTTGGTTTCCTTTTATTTTTATTATTCTGGTTTAGCTTTCACTCTTATCATTGTATTTGTTACAATCAGCAACGTTTTTCAACTAAATCATGTATTATGGCCAGACCAGAACCTGGTAATTATATATTTGATAGCATTATGGGCATTTATGACCTTTGTTATTCAAGTCTTGGGATCAATGGTTGATGCGTATGGTTTAACGTTGTTGGGAGAAAGAGGGCGAATAGTGCAGCGCTGCTTGGCTACATGTTTGATAATTGTAATATATCTTTGTCACCAACTAAATTTGGCTAATTTTATTTTATATCATTATATTATTATGCTATTCATTACAGCTATATATATCTGGATCATACGACGTCATGGTTTTGAGATCAATTTAAGACTATATTTTATTATCCAACATTTCAAGGATCATCTAAAAGAATTTTATGACTACAGTTTTCCTTTATTTGTTACGGCATTATTGGGATTAATCACGGGCATCTTTGATAGGTGGGCTCTGCAATTCTTTTATGGCAGTGTGGAACAAGGTTTTTATGGGCTCTCTTACCAAGTTAGCAGCATATGTATTCTGTTCACCGTTGCTATGGTCCCGCTGCTGACCCGGGAACTGACCATTGCCTTTGGTCAAAAAGACTTAACCCGGATGGCGCAGTTATTCCGTCGGCACATCCCCACCCTTTACTCTATAGCTGCATTTTTTTCTTGTTTTATTTTTTTCCAGGCGGAAAAAGTAATCAATATTATGGGTGGGGCACACTTCCACGGTGCCTTGCTGGCCACCACCCTCATGGCATTATATCCCATGCATCAAGCCTATGGGCAGCTGACTGCCTCCATCTTCTATGCTACCGGAACGACGTCCATTTACCGCAATATTTCAGTCATTACCACCGTGGTGGGGATTCCATTGACCTATCTACTGCTGGCCCCTAAAAATTTTATGGGATTGCAGGCCGGCGCCACCGGATTGGCGCTCAAGATGGTGCTGGTGAATATTTTCGGGGTAAACCTCCAACTCTATTTTAATGCCCGGCTGCTGGGGTTGCGGTTCTGGCGCTATGTCGGGCATCAATTTCTCAGTGCGGGCTGCCTGCTGACTCTGTCTTTCCTGGCCAAATGGGGAGTTGATCACCTGCCGGCCTTGCAGGGCAGGGTCTTGCCCAGTTTTTTCCTGGCCGGCTTTTGCTATACCCTTTTGGCGGCGCTGCTGATGGGCTCTTTCCCTGCACTGATCGGCCTGAGCCGCCAGGACCTGCGGTCCTTGTTGCAAACGGCCAAGCAAAAATGCGGCTTGGCCTAAACAATTCCAGCGACTGACAGCTTCGCCCCCCTGATTGGCCATTCCCACCAGAATGGGGTGCAGATCAAAATGTGGCTTCGACCTATCGTGAACAGTTGGCTCAAGCCCAATAACACATGGGCCTGGTTGAGTGGCCAGGAAGCGAGGGCCGAGATTTCCGCCCAGGGAGTTGGTGGGGTAATTCGCCTCCGATTCGCCATAGACTAATCATCACTTGAGCCGGATTATTAATAATGAAGGGGTAAGCACAAAACCTGTAATGAGTTGACTTCTTGGATAATTCTGTGTTATGCTACTTAGTTAGGGAAAAATGTTTTCAATAAGATGGTTGCCTTACGTAGTAAGGTTGCCTCATCATCTGATTGTATATTTGGAGTAATGGCTTTATAAAGGAATAGGCAAAATGATAAATAAGGTTCAGATGAATGAATATAATGATGCGAAGGTCAATTGTTTTGGTATGGACGAAACTGAGATAACCGGCTTTACCCAGAAGCGGATTCACCATTGGGATAGTATTGCGGAGGTGGCGGATACCACTTCGAGCTGGGGGCAATATTATCATGAGCGACTCAAAGAAATCTACCAGTTTTTCGTGGTTCCTGGTCAGAGAGTGCTGGAGGTCGGCTGCGGACAGGGAGATCTGCTCTCGTCCCTTAAACCCAGCCTGGGGGTAGGTGTAGACTTCTCCCGTAACATGATAGAGCGTGCCTGCCAAAGGCATCCAGGGCTTCATTTTGTTCATGCAGACGCACACGCGCTGAAGCTGAGCGAATCATTCGATGTCATCATCCTTTCAGATCTGGTTAATGATGTTGAGGATGTGCAAAAAGTCTTAGAGCAGATTAAAAAATTTAGTACACCCAGCACAAGAATTTTGCTCAATTTTTATAGTAAGTTATGGGAGCAGCCCCTGAAACTCGCCCAAAAATTAAGGTTGGCGACTTCGGTTCTGCCCCAGAACTGGCTGACCGTGGAGGATGTCGTCAATCTCCTCTATCTGGCGGATATTGAGGTCATCCGGCATTGGGAAGAGATTATCTGCCCCTTACCGATTCCATTCATTGCCCCACTTTCTAATCGGTATTTGGTGAAGTTTTGGCCCTTCAAGATGTTGGCATTGACGAACTTCGTCATAGCTCGACCGCAACCCAAGCCCAGACAACTTGCTCAAGAACCCATGGTCTCCGTTATTGTCCCGGCGCGCAATGAGGCCGGCAATATTGCCCAGATCTTGGCGCGTACCCCGGAAATGGGGGCGAGAACTGAGATAATTTTTGTTGAAGGTCATTCACAGGATGAAACCTACTCCACCATAGAGAAGGCAATTGCAGAGCATCCCGAACGCCTTTGTAAACTATACCGGCAAACCGGGCAGGGCAAGGGGGACGCGGTCAGGCTTGGCTTTGCCCAAGCCAGTGGGGACATCCTGATGATATTAGATGCAGATTTGACCGTCCCTCCTGAAGACTTGCCCAGGTTTTACGAGGCGCTATGGACCGAAAAGGCTGAATTTGTCAATGGAGTGCGACTGATCTATCCCATGGAAAAAGAGGCTATGCGCTTTTTTAACCTGTTGGGCAATAAATTCTTCAGTCTGGCATTTTCCTGGCTTTTGGGGCAACCGATCAAGGATACCCTCTGCGGCACTAAGGTACTGACCAAAAGAAACTATCTCAAGATAGTCTCAAACCGGGCCTATTTCGGAGAATTCGATCCTTTCGGCGATTATGACCTGATATTTGGGGCAGCAAAACTTAATCTTAAAATAGTGGATTTACCGATTCGTTACCGAGAGCGTACTTACGGGACCACGAATATTGCCCGGTGGAAGCATGGCTGGCTCCTATTAAAGATGGTAGTGTTCGCAGCCGGGCGCCTTAAGTTTGTCTGATGAGTGATATTAAAATATGTTGAAATCCTGGTTAGCGCATCAGCTCACCAAGGGGCTGGCACTAGACGACCCGCGCACCACATTTATCCGAGCAGAAATTATCCGGGAAAAACCCTTTCTAAGGAAACTTTACGAGGAATGGTATAAAGAAATCGCCTCGGCATTGCCACCAGGTAATGGCGCTCTGTTGGAATTAGGCTCCGGCCCAGGATTTATGCAAACGGTTATTCCAGGGCTTATTACCTCCGAGGTTTTTTGGGGCTCGGACGTTGACCTGGTTATGGATGGAAGCCAATTGCCGTTTGCCGATGATTCTTTGCGGGCCATTGTCATGACAGATGTTTTTCACCATCTCTCTCAGCCCAGAAGTTTCCTGAAAGAAGCGACCCGGTGTGTGAGGACAGGCGGGAAGGTGGTTATGGTGGAACCGTGGGTAAGTCTATGGTCGCGCTGGGTTTATCAAAGATGGCACCATGAGCCTTTCCGGCCGGATGCCCCTGAGTGGGAATTTAGCCCGACCGGGCCATTGTCTGGGGCCAATGGGGCTCTGCCCTGGATCATTTTCCACCGGGACCGCGCTCAATTTGAAGCGGAATTCCCCCAATGGCAGATCGAATTGATTAAACCTATGATGCCCTTCCGCTACCTTGTTTCCGGAGGGGTATCCCTTAGGGGCCTTCAGCCTTCCTGGAGTTACGGATTGTGGCAGAGGCTCGAAGACGCTCTGCAACCATGGATGGATAAGCTGGCGATGTTCTCACTAATAGTGCTACAGCGAAATAAAATGGTGATTAGTGGAAAGAGGAAAACTTCTGAAGAATCTTTGCTAGAGGGCACCGAATAAAAGGGTTATTTAAATAAGCAGTCTGGGAAGTTACATGAAAAGAGGCGGCCAACCAAATCTCGAAATTTCTCATGCGAGACAATTACTCGAATTTGGCGCCGAGGATATCTGGGGATGGAACACCCCGGCTGGACGAGAGAGAGTAAAAAGCAGGGTAAGCTGGTTAATAGAAGTTTGTGGCCTGGGCCAGGGCGTCCGCGTTTTGGAATGCGGGTGTGGTACCGGCATCTTCACGCGAGAACTGGCCAAAACCGGGGCGGATATTACTGCTGTGGATATTTCCGCTGATCTTCTGAGTGAGGCCCGAAAACATTGTGCCGCTGAAAAGGTGAATTTTGTTCAGGCAAACTTGGAAGATCCGAAGGAATTGCCCGACCTATTTTTTGATGTCTTGTGCGGAGTATCAGTCTTACACCATCTCTTATTGCCCAAATCTCTGGTCGCTTTAAAGAGAAAACTTAGGCCTGGAGCCCGGTTTGCGTTTTCGGAACCGAATCTTCTCAATCCCATCAATAAACATATTATTTTTACCCCGGATCTCGAAAAGAGACGCCGGCGCGGGGTCAGTCCTGCGGAAATGGCTTTTTACCCAAATGAGTTGCAGGAGATCTTTGTAGAGGCGGGGTTTGAAGTGCATAAGCTCGAACTCCGGGATTTCATGCATCCTTCAATACCGGAAATATTAATTAATCCTTTTAAGGTAGTTCAGTTTATTGCCGAGCATACCCCGCTTCTGCGCCGGTGGAGTGGATCGCTGTGGATTAGCGGCATTATGCCGTGATTGAATAGTTGAAGCGTGCCTACTGAACCGGCCCCGGTTGACTGGCAGGCGCTGGGATCATGTGCTAAAGACTTCTCAGAGGTTCTCAAGGCTTTTTATCGATCAAATTATTAAAGGCGTTCTCAAAAACGGTTGTAGTTCGGATTGCAATACGGAGAAATAAGATATGATTGTCAGATTTTTAAAGCGATATATGAGTAACTTCAATTTGATCTCATTCTCTATTCTTTCGGCTCCTTTTGTAGTAATTAACATAGGCTTATCCAGGCTAGTAACGGTCACCATTCTGTTTTTTTGCTGGGGTTTTTATTATGTGAGCAAAGCTGAGACATTTAAATCGGCGCGAATCAAAAACCAATTAAATGGTCTGGCGAATATTGTTGAAAAACATACATATTTACTTCTTTTTGCCTTTATTTTAACTCATTTACTCTGGTCAGGGCTGGTGATGTTTCTGAACCCTTATGAGTGGGGTTATAACCACGGCGACTCCGTTTTTTTTACCCAAACCCTGTGGAATTTGGCTCATGGGCTTCGTCCCGAATCCTCATATTTTACCCTTTCGGGGCTATCCCCAGTGGGGGATGACCCCCGTTATAGTAACGCCTACGGCTATGTCTCGCTTTTTACGTTACACCATTACTGGCTGCCAATGCTAATGCTTACTCCTTTATATGCTATTTATCCCCATCCGCCTATGCAGATCTATAGCATATTATTAGTGGTAATAATGCTTGGAGTTCCAGGCATGTTTTGGGCCATACGGGCTATGGGGGGGAGCAAGGTGGCGGCGCTGTTGGGGGCCGCCGGTTACGTGCTCTTACCTCAAACTGAGATTATTCTGTTTTTCAAAGGGTATTTCGACGTTCTGGCGCTGGCGGTAATGCCATGGGTTTTTGCGGCTTTATTTGCCAGGAAATGGTGGGCCTTTTATTTGGCTGCTTTTTGTCTGGCTGCTATCAGTCTTCCTTATACTTATACCGTTGTGTTCATAGGAGTAGTAACCATTATATTTTTTAGAGCCGTATTTCCAGGGGCCGTTGTATTCCTGATTGGCCTTGTCATGATGAAAATTGATTGTGCGTTGTATGTTGCCAGTGTTCTGCCATATTACAAGGATCTCGGAGCTATACCATCATTTACCAAGTACTACATATTGGATCGGACCATGGGTTCTTTGCTATGGCCACTAACATTTAACCTGGTGTATGTGGCGCTGATACTTAAATCAGGAGCTTTTTTGGCTCCTTATGCAATAAGAAGAGATGGCAAGTGGAATTTGCCGGTCATTGGATTATTTGCCGTTACAGGACTTAATTTTATCCTGATGCTGTTTCGCTCCGTTGGCTGGGAGGCCCAACGGAATGCGAATTTGATAGTTCCTCTCTATATTTGTACGTTCAAGGCTTATATTGATATTGCCGAGGCACGTCCCTGGTCCGCCGAGCAAAACGGGAGCCCCTCTCTAAGATTTGTGGCAACTACCTGCCTGTTTTTCAGCTTGATTTTACCTGTACTGTGGGGCGGCGGCATTGGGAAAGGGGTATTGGCTTCTCATTATCCGTTGGGGGCGAATGCCAAGTTGCATGTCACTGAAGACACCAAAAAAAGACATGAGGCTCTGGCCATGCTGGAGCGCTATGTTCCCAGGGATGCTCCCCTGGCCTTTCGCTCGGAAGGCCGGGTGGATGCTCAACTGGCCAATCGGCAGCATGTCTGGCATCTCGGCAGAGAACCGGAAGGGGTAAAATATTATCTCTTCTTTGGGGCGCCCGCTGCGCCCACCGAAGGCGCGGAATGGTCTACTCTCATAACAAAGATGAAAGAAAACCCCATGTTTAAGTTGCTTTACGAAGACCAGGCTACTCCAATGGTGATCTTTGAGAACCTCAAGGCCCACCCAATCCCCAGGGATGAAAGCCTTTTGGGTTGGGGGGTCCTTCTTCGCATCTTCGGCTTCGGAAAGGGATGAACGGCAGAGCTCCGGCGACTACTGGCGGCCCCCTCACGGGGAAGCGCTGGCGGCCTGCCAGGCCATGCCGGCGCAGGTGAGCGCTGGTTCCTGACCGGCGCGGCCGCCCCCGGGGCGGCCGCGGGCCTGCCACACTACGAGTGTAGTAATTGGACCATGTATGTGTTAGGATGAGACATAAGTCCCATGATGCTTCCCGGCAAGCAACGCCCGCCTGTGAAAAGCTAAGAGACCAGAATCGGAAAGTGGGTGCTGGGCTATCAAGGGAGGCCAGCTTGTGGGGTTAGGCTCCAGGCTCATCTGAATCACAGCCTCGTCGTTGGTAAAACCGTCGACAAGCGTAAGGTCAGGGCCCGATGCTGGCCGGCATTTCAGCGGATTTGGGAAGCGGCGCATGCTTAAGGATCTCTTCAAGGGCATCATCAAAACGCTGGGTTATAAGCCCCGGACGATAGTGGAGGGAATCAATAAATGGTCCCTGAAGCTGGCCTGGCGCGAACAGGGACTCGCCGACATGATTGAAAAATTGCGCCTCATCGTCCCGGATATCTCCCATCAGTACTCGCAGCCGTCGGCCTTGACTGACTACGATAAAATTAAGGCGAGGAGTCAACAAGCTTTTCAATGCACTTTGATGCTCAAGGCCCTTGAGGCTCTTCCGGGCCAGGAGCTGACGGTGGCGGATATTGGCGATTCAGCCGGCACCCACATGCTTTATCTGCGGGAACTGGTGCAAGATAGGGAGCAGGTGAAGACCATCAGCGTCAACTTGGACCCCCGCGCCATTGACAAGATTCGGAAGAGGGGACTCAGAGCCATCCTGTGTCGGGCGGAAGAGGTTGATTTTTATGGAGAGAAGGTCGACCTGTTTACTTCCTTTGAGATGGTGGAACATCTTCACAATCCGGCGATTTTTTTCCGGCGCCTGGCCAAAAAAACTACCTGCAATAACATGCTGATTACCGTGCCGTACGTCAGAACCAGCCGCGTCGGTCTCCATGAAATCAGACGGGAGGTGCGGGAGAATTACTATGCTGAAGATGCCCATATCTTCGAACTGAACCCCCAGGATTGGTCGTTGCTCCTGCGGCACTCCGGTTGGCGGGTGGCGCATAGCGAGATTTATTATCAATACCCCCGCAAATGGCCGGGTTTGGCGCAGCTCATGGCCCTCTATTGGCGAGCCACGGATTTTGAAGGCTTCTGGGGGGCAATCCTGGAAAAAGATACCAGTCTTTCAGATTATTATCAGGACTGGGAAGATTGAGATTTGAGGCCCGGATACTATGACAGGGAATTGTGAGGTTTAGCAAATGCCGGCATCTGGTGGAGAGAGGAGCAAGGAAAATATTCATTACGCCACCCCCGAGCTGGCTGATTATTTTTCTCGCCACCGCAACCAATGGGACGATTTTTATCCTTCTGAAAAATGGATGTTCACGCGGGTGGCGGGTCCGGAAAAGTACTTTGGTCGCGTTCTGGATGTGGGGTGCGCCAGAGGGGGTCTGGGCCGGGCCCTGGCAGGACGCTTCGGGGTGACAGAATATCTCGGGGTGGATATCAATCGCCAGGTAATAGAACTGGCCAGGGACCAAAAAGACTTCCCGGTGCCGCGTTACCGTTTCGAATGCGGCGACATCCTGGAAATGGGCGGATCGATCGAGGGCCAATTTGATGCGGTATTCTCCTTGAGTTGTGCGGATTGGAATGTCAAGACCATTGATATTATTAATACTTGCTGGCAGTATGTCCGGGTAGGCGGATATTTCCTGTTAACCCTGAGGCTGACCCCCGGGGCCTCGATTACCGACTTGAGCAAGAGCTTTCAATATATTTATGCCGGAGAAAGGCTGCCAGATAATAAGGAGGCCCTGGAAAAAGCTCCCTATGTGGTTTTAAACGTGAGGGAGACCTGGCAGATCATGGCTCATCTGCGCCCCCTGCCCGGGCAAATCCTGGCGTATGGTTATTGGGGCAAACCGTCATTGACGGCAGTTACTGGCTATGACCGCCTGGTATTCACCGCACTGGCGCTTCAGAAGGGCGCCAGGGAGGGAGAAGCGCACGACATTGCCTGCGAGTTACACTTACCTCTGGAGTTGCTCTTGTGACTCTGAGAAGATTGCCAGGTCCACAATTTTTCCACAGCCAGTCGTCGTAAGGGGGCTGATTAAAGTTTATGCGAGAATATGACTTTGCCGCGCAACTTGCGCGTGCGGCACTCCTTGATCCAGGGCTTACCCGACCTGATTGGAGCCAGATTGCTCCCAGGGACCCAACCCTCCTGTGGCTGGACAAAAATGAGAATACCGATCCGGAACTGGCGGTCCTGACCAGCCGGATATTAGCAGAGCTTGATCCCAAGGTGCTGTTTTCCTACCCGGATAATGGGCCTTTATACCAGAAACTGAGCGATTCCTTGGGCCTTGGCAGCGATCATCTCTTGTTGGCCGCCGGCTCTGATGGGATTATCCGCTCGGTCTTCGAGGCCTTTGTTAATCCGGGGGATGTGGTGCTCCATACCGCCCCCACCTTTGCCATGTATTTCGTTTACTCCCGCATATACGGGGCCAAGGCCGTGCATTTGGATTATGCTTCTTCCCCGCAAGGTCCCTTGCTGCCCCTGGAAAAGGTGCTCCGGACCATTTCGCAGACGAAACCGAAACTGGTCTGCCTCCCCAACCCGGATAGTCCCACCGGGACAGTATTTGCTCCGCCGGAGCTGCGGCGGATCATTGAGTCGGCCGGCGAGGTCGGGGCCCTGATTCTCATTGACGAGGCCTATTACCCCTTTTATGAAGAGACCGCCCTGCCCTTGGTGGATTCTTATGGCCATCTTGTGGTCGCCCGGACCTTTGCCAAGGCTTGGGGATTGGCGGGGTTGCGGATCGGCTACGGGGTGGCCGCGCCGGCAGTGGCCGGGTTGCTCCACAAGGTGCGGCCGATGTATGAGGTCAACACGCTGGCCATCGCCTTCATGGAACGGATGTTAGATTTTGCCGCAGAAGTGCTGGCCTCGGTGCGGCGGCTCAACCTGGGTCGGGACACCTTTCTCAAAGCGATGGCAGCCTTGGAGTTTAAGACCCTCCACGGACAGGGGAATTTCTTTCACGTGGCCTTCGGTGAACGGGCGCCGGCCATCCATGCGGCCTTGAAGCCCCTGGTCCTTTACCGCCTCGATTTTAATGAGCCTTGTCTGAAGGGCTACAGCCGTTTTTCCAGTGCGCCGGCAGAAATTTTGGCGCCCGTGATCCAGACGATTCATCAGGCAGTGCTGCCTGTCAACTAAAGGTTATCTTATGCGAACCGAGCAGGTCAGAGTTGGTGTAATCGGCTGTGGTCGCATTGCCGGCCACCATTGTGATTCCATCCTCAAAGCGGATGGCGTAGAACTGATGGCGGTATGCGACCTGGTGGAAGAGAAGGCCGCCAATTACAGTAAAAAATATCATGTGCCCTATTTCCTTAATTATCGGGAGATGTTCCGCTCCCTGCCCCGGATCAATACCGTGGCCATTGTCACCCCTTCAGGCATGCATTTTGAGCATGCCACCGAAATCATGCGGCGCTATCGCCAGAATGTCATTGTGGAGAAGCCGACCTTCATGCGGCCGTCCCAGGTAACGGCATCTTACGAGTTGGCCAAAGACCTGGGGTTACAGATTTTTCCCGTCTTTCAGAATCGTTACAATCTGGCGGTGCAGCGGGTCCGGCGGGCTTTGCAGGATGGAGAATTGGGGGCCATCAGGATCGTCGGCGTACGAGTGCGTTGGTGCCGCCCCAAACGTTATTATGATCTGGCGCCGTGGCGGGGGACTTTTTCCCAGGATGGCGGGGCCCTGACGAACCAGGGCATTCACCATGTGGATTTGCTGCGGCACCTGGGAGGAGAGTTACATCGAGTCACCACGGTGATGCGCACCTTGGGGGCGGATATCGAGGTGGAAGATACCGTGGTGGCCACGATGACCTATGCCAACCAGTCGGTGGGAGTGCTGGAAGTCACCACCGCCGCCCGTCCGGATGATTTTGAAGCATCCATCTCTTTGGTGTGCGAGAAGGGTTTGGCTCAAATCGGTGGGATCGCGGTCAATGAACTGCAAATTTTCACTCCGGATTCGTCGGCCTGCTCGGAATGGAGCGAAGACTTCTCAGGATGCATCTACGGCAACGGTCATCTGGAGATGTATCGGGATATCTCGGCGTTTTTTGCCCACCAAACCCCCTATCCCGTGGACCAAATTGATTGTCAGAAGACCATCCAATTATTGCATGCCTTCTATCGGGCCAACGAAATCGGGCAGTGGCTGGAAGTAAACCGGGCAGGGGAATTTAAGCGCCTGGGGGAGGCGAACGAAGCCCTGGCCGACCTCTACCGGGCGCCCCTCCTGCCGGGAGAGCCATCATGAATGACCAACTACGGGTAGGCATTGCCGGATACGGGGTGGTCGGCAAGAGACGCAGAGAATTCATCGACCCCCACCCACAACTCAAAACAGTGGCGGTGTGCGACCGGGTGTTCCCGGAAGACGGGACCTTCGAGGATGGGGTCCGTTATTACAGCAATTACCGCAAACTGCTGGATGAGCCCCTGGACCTGCTATTCGTCTGCATGACGAATGACATTGCTCCGGAGGTCACAATGGCCGGGCTGGAGGGTGGGCTGCATGTTTTTTGCGAGAAGCCGCCGGGGCGGGACCTTAATGACATTATCCAGGTCATCCGTTGTGAGCGCCGACACCCCGGCTTGAAACTCAAATATGGCTTCAACCACCGTTACCATGACTCCGTGCGGAAGGCCCTGGAGATCGTCCG
>Ga0315281_10002400_pt1 | contig 27869 bp, 22 predicted proteins | sample YL17G07_0_MG_FD_204540 | JGI IMG/M metagenome (GOLD analysis project Ga0315281, IMG submission 204540) | Sediment microbial communities from Yellowstone Lake, YNP, Wyoming, USA - YL17G07_0 | ecosystem: Environmental > Aquatic > Freshwater > Lake > Sediment | place: USA: Wyoming | collected...
GTTTCCGGAACGGCGTGGCGCGCTGATGAAATTTCTTTCCACCATGAACCCGGGCTGGAACATCAGCCTGTTCAACTACCGGAACTTCGGCGCCGACTATGGCTCGATCCTGGTGGGCATGCAGGTGCCCGGGAGCGAGATGCGCGAGTTCAGGCGCTTCCTCGACCGGCTTGGCTACCCGTACGCCGACGAGACCCGCAATCCGGCGTACCGGCTGTTCCTCGGCTGAGCATGGCGCGCGGCGCGATCGATGTGCCCGGCAAGCTCATCGAGTATGTCGTTGCGGTGGGCGTCCGCGAGAGCCCGGTGCAGAGGCGGCTGCGCGTCGCGACGCGCCGCATACCGATGGGCGGCATGCAGATCGGCCCCGAGCAGGCAGCGCTCATGCAACTGCTCGTTCGCGCGATTGGCGCGCGGCGCTGCATCGAGATCGGCACCTTCACCGGCTATTCGGCGCTCGCCGTGGCGCTCGCCCTGCCGGCGGACGGCCGGATCGTCTGTTGCGACGTGAGCGAAGAATGGACGGCGATCGCGCGGCGCCACTGGAAGATGGCCGGCGTCGACGGGAAGATCTCGCTGCGGCTCGCCCCCGCGCTGGAGACGTTGAAAACCCTGAGAGGGAAATTCGATTTCGCTTTCATCGACGCGGACAAAACCAACTACCAGAACTACTTCGAGCGCTGCCTCAAACTGGTGCGGCGCGGTGGCCTGATCGCCATCGACAACACGCTTTGGCATGGAAAGGTGATCGATCGCCGGGACCGGACGGCGGACACTCGTGCGATCCGCGCCTTCAACCGGAACCTGCGTCGCGACCGCCGCGTCGAGATTTCGCTGGTGCCGATCGGCGACGGCCTGACGCTGGCCTTCAAGCGCTAGCTACGCAGCAGTTCCAGCAGCGCCGGGCCGTAGCGCTGCAGTTTCTTCGCGCCGATGCCGGTGATCGCCGACAGCGCGTCCAGGTCCTGCGGCTGCGACGCGGCGATCGCGGCAAGCGTGCTGTCGTGGAACACGACATAGGGCGGCACCGATTGCGCGCGCGCCTGGCCGCTGCGCCAGGTCTTGAGGCGCGCGAGCAGGTCTGCATCCACATCCGGCGATCCTTTCGCGTTTGCTGCCGCGCGCGGCTTTGGCGATTTTCCTTTCCGCGCTGCGGCGCGCCGCATCTCGACCTGCTGCTCGCCCTTGAGCACCGCGCGGGCGGTCTCCGTCAGGCGCAGCCCGCCGTGCGCATCGTGGTCGGGGCGCGCATAGCCCAGAGCCACCAGCTGCCGGAACACGGTACGCCAGGTCGCTTCATCGAGGTCCGCGCCGGCGCCGAAGACGTTCAGCTGGTCGTGGCCCCATTGCGACATGCGTTCCGTGGCGCGCCCGCGCAGCACATCGATCAGGTGCACGGCACCGAAGCGCTGCCCGGTGCGATAGATGCACGACAATGCTTTGCGCGCCGCGTCGGTCGCGTCCCAGGTCTGCGGCGCCTCCAGGCAGGTATCGCAGTTGCCGCAGGGGGCGCTGCGCTCGCCGAAGTAATCGAGCAGGCGCACGCGGCGGCAGCCGGCGGTTTCGCACAGGCCGAGCAGCGCATCGAGCTTCGCGAACGAGATGCGGCGGAACTCCTCGCTGCCCGCATTTTCCGAGCCCGATTGCTCGATCATGCGGCGCAGCTGGATGACATCGCCCAGGCCGTAGGCCATCCAGGCGTCGGCCGGCAGGCCGTCGCGCCCGGCGCGGCCGGTCTCCTGGTAGTAGCCCTCGATGCTCTTGGGCAGGTCGAGGTGCGCGACGAAGCGCACGTCGGGCTTGTCGATGCCCATGCCGAAGGCGATCGTCGCGACCATGACGATGCCGTCCTCGCGCTGGAAGCGTTCCTGGTGCGCGGCCCGCTGCACCGATTCCATGCCGGCGTGGTAGGGCAGCGCGCGCAGGCCTTGCCCGGCCAGCCAGGCGGCGGTTTCGTCCACCTTCCTGCGCGACAGGCAATAGACGATTCCCGCTTCGTTCGGGTGCTCGTCGCGGATAAAGCGCAGCAACTGCGCGCGTGCCTCGTGCTTGTCGACGATGGTGTAGCGGATATTCGGCCGGTCGAAGCTGGAGATGAAGATGCGGGCGTTCGCCAGGGCCAGGCGGCGGACGATCTCGTCGCGCGTCTGCGGATCGGCGGTGGCCGTGAGCGCGATGCGCGGCACCTCCGGGAAGCGTTCGTGCAGCAGCGAGAGCTGCAGATACTCCGGCCGGAAGTCGTGTCCCCACTGCGATACGCAGTGCGCTTCGTCGATGGCAAACAGCGCGATCTGCGAATCGGCGAGCAAATCGAGCATGCGCGGCATTGTCAGCCGTTCGGGTGCGACGTAGAGCAGGTCGAGTTCGCCGGCGCGCAGCGAGCGCTCGGTGGCATGCGCCTCGCGCGCATCGAGCGTGGAATTGAGAAAAGCCGCGCGCACGCCCAGTTGCCGGAGCGCGGCCACCTGGTCCTGCATCAGCGCGATCAGCGGCGATACCACCAGCGCCGCGCCCGGCCGCAGCAGGGCCGGGAGCTGGTAGCACAGCGACTTGCCGCCACCCGTGGGCATCAGCACCAGCGCATCGCCGCCCGCGGCGAGGTGCCCGACGATTTCCCGCTGCGCGCCGCGAAACGCCGGATAGCCGAAGACCGTGTTCAGGAGATGAAGGGCGCGCGCGTCAGTCTTGGCGTTCACCGAAATATCCCGGCGCGATTTCTGCTGCGTAGCAAACAGGAGACGCAAGCGCGCTCGGTTCGCCTGCGGGTGGCTCGCCGAGATACGACAGCCCATCCGGATCCCGACGGTAAACACCGATCTCCGTCACTACCCAATCTACCGGGATGTCCCAGCTTTGCGGATGAATGGTCTGCATTCTCGCCAGCTCGTAGCTGATACCGATCACCGCGGGCTTCTTGGAAGAATTCATTAAAGTCCTGTCGAAAAAACCACCTCCATACCCAAGCCGATAGCCAGCGTTGTCCCAGCCGTTCATCGGCAGCAGGACCGCATCGGGAACCACTTGCGGCGATTTGGTCGGGTAGGGGATGTCCAGCGGACCGATGGCCATTTCTACGCCCGGATGCCATTCGCGGAATATGAGCGGCTGCTTCGGCGCGACGACGACCGGCAGCGCCGTCAACGCGCCGCGCTCGCGCAGCGTTCTTACCAAGTGCCGGGCGTCGTATTCCCCCTTGACCGGCCAGCAAAAAGCGAGCTTCGCCGAGGCGAGTCCCGGGAACGAGCGCGCCAGATGGGCGTCTATGCGCTGGCGGAAATGTTCGAGCGTCTGCGCGTCGAGCGAAGCGCGCGCCGTGATGAGGCGCTCGCGCTCGGTCTTGCGCCACGTTTTCAGTTGGTCCGGTTGCATGCGGGCTGTCCCACGGAGTGCTAAGCTTAGCCCATGATTTTTAGGCGTTTCCTGACTATAGCAGCGCTTGCGGCCTGCGCCGCGACCGGGTTCGCGGCGCCGAAAGTTCCGGCGGCGGATGAAGCCTTGCTGAAAGCCCATGACGCGTTTCGCGCCGGCGACGCGATCAAGCTCTCGAAAGTTTCTGCTTCGCTTGGCGGCCACGTGCTTGCGCCGTACCTGGAGTACTGGCGCCTGAAGCTGCGGCTCGAGGACACTCCCGCTCCCGAGGTGCGCGCTTTCCTGCAGCGCGAGGCAGGCAGCTTTGTGGCGGAGCGCCTGCGCGCCGACTGGCTGAAGGAACTTGGCAAGCGCGGCGACTGGCAGAACTTCGACCAGGAGTTGCCGTTGCTCGCGCAGGATGATCTGGAACTGCGCTGCTACGGCTGGCTCTCGCGCCTGGCGCGTGCCGACGACGGCGCGCATGAAGAGGCGCGCGCGATCTGGCTCGAGCCGCGCGAACTGCCCGATGGCTGCCACACGCTCGCCAACCGGATGATCGACGCCGGCCGCATCAGCGTCGACGACATCTGGCGCCGCGTGCGGGTGCTGTTCGAACACCGCCAGCTGAGCGCGGCGCGCCGTGCGCTGGGGCATCTGCCGGCGGGCGAAAAATACGACGACTGGATGCTCAACCAGGCCGCCACCGCGCCGAAGAAGCTGCTTGCCAGCCCGCCGCGCTCGCTCGAGCGGCGCGCGACGCGGGAAATGGTTTTGTTCGCGGTGCTGCGGCTCGGGCGCACCGAACCCGAGGCGGCGGCGGAGGTGTTGCGCGGCAAGCTCGGCGACCGCCTCCCGGCGCCGGACGTGAAGTACCTGTGGGGCCAGCTCGCCTTCGAGGGCGCGCGGCGGCTTCTTCCCGAAGCGCACCAGTGGTACCGGCTGGCCGATGAAACGGTGCTGAATGACGAGCAACTGGCGTGGAAGGCCCGCGCCGCGCTGCGCGCGGCGGACTGGCAGGCGGTGCGCGACGCAGTGGACCGGATGTCAGTGGGCGCGCGCCAGGACCCGGCCTGGACTTACTGGTACGGCCGGGCGCTCGGCATCCAGGGGCGGGACGACGGGGCGCGCGCCTACTTCCTGAGGATATCGGGGCAGCCGAATTTCTATGGCCTTCTCGCTGCCGAGGAACTCGGCGCCATGGCGGGCATCCCCGAGCCCTTTCATGTCGCCAGCGAAACGCAAGTCGCCGCCGCCATGGCGGTTCCGGGCCTCGCGCGCGCGCTCGAACTCTACCGCCTCGATCTGCGCAACGAGGCGACGCTCGAATGGGTGTTCACCATCCGCGGCATGGACGATGCGCAGCTGCTCGCGGCCGCCGAGCTCGCCCGGCGGGCCGGGATTTTCGACCGTGCGATCAACACCGCCGACAAGACCCTGAGCGCGCACAACTACAAGGTCCGGTTCCTTGCGCCCTTCAAGGACGTGTTCAGCGAGCAAGCGCGCATTTTCGGCCTGGAGGAGGCCTGGGTGCTCGGGCTGGTGCGCCAGGAAAGCCGCTTCATCGTGAACGCGAAATCCGCCGTCGGCGCGAAGGGCCTGATGCAGCTGATGCCGGCGACCGCGCGCTGGGTCGCGAAGCGCAACGGGTTGAGGGATTTTTCGCCGGCGCGCGTCGCCGAAGTGCCGATCAACGTGGCGCTGGGCACCGGCTACCTGAAGATGGTGCTCGACGATCTCGCCCACCCGGTGCTCGCATCTGCCGCCTACAACGCCGGGCCGGGCCGCGCGCGGCGCTGGCGCGACGCGCGGCCGCTGGAAGGCGCGATCTACGCCGAGACCATCCCGTTCAACGAGACGCGGGACTACGTGAAGAAAGTGATGGCGAACACCATGTATTACGCGCAGCTGATCGGCGGCAAGATTGTGCCGCTCAAGGTCCGGCTCGGCCAGATCCCGGCGAAATCCTCTGACGAGCGTGTCAACGAAGAGCTGCCGTGAAACACGAAAACCTTCTCGTCGTAGGCGGCACCGGCTTTGTCGGCCGGCACCTGGTCGCCGCGCTCGCGGCGCGTGGCGCGCGCGTCACCGTGCCGGCGCGCCGGCGCGAGCGCGCCAAGCACCTGATCCTCCTGCCCACGGTCGATGTGGTGGAGGTCGAACGGCTCGATGTGCGGGCGCTGGCCAGGTTGGCCGCCGGGTGCGATGCGGTGGTGAACCTGGTCGGCATTCTGCATCGCCCGCGCGCCCGGCCAGACGAACAGGGCGCGAACCATTACGGCCCGGCGTTCGCGCACACGCATGTCGAACTGGCGCAGGCCATGGTCGGTGCCTGCCGCGAAGCGGGGGTGAAGCGCCTGCTGCACATGAGCGCCCTCGGCGCCGATCCCAAGGCGCCTTCCGAATACCTGCGCTCCAAGGGAGTCGGCGAGCAGGCGGTACTCGCGGCCGACGATCTCGAAGCCACGGTGTTCCGTCCGTCGGTGATTTTCGGGCCGGAGGACCGGTTCCTGAACCTGTTTGCCCAGTTCGTCGCGGTGCTGCCGGTGCTTGCACTCGGTTCCCCGGGGGCACGCTTCCAGCCGGTCTTCGTCGGCGACGTGGTGAAGGCAATGCTCGCCGCGCTGGAGAGCCGCGAGGCCGCCGGCGAACGCTACGACCTGTGCGGGCCGAAGGAATACACGCTGCGGCAACTGATCGAACTGGTCTGCGAGATCACGCGCCGGCGCCGCGTGGTGATCGGCCTGCCCGATGGCTTGTCCTACCTGCAGGCGTGGATCATGGAGCTGCTGCCGGTGCAGCTGCTGACGCGTGACAACTACCGTTCCATGCAGGTGCCGAGCGTGTGTGACTGCGCCTTCCCTTTCGGCATCCAGCCCGCGCTGCTCGAAGCCCTGGCGCCGTCCTGGCTTGCGCCCGCGGGCCCGCGCGCGCGCTACCCGCAATTGCGCTGGAAAGCCCGGCGCTAGGCAGGGTGGTGCTCGAGCCATTGACGCGGGCGCGGTTGAATGTCCTGGAAGAAGCGCGCTTCGTTTCCTTGCTCGGCGCGGTATTCGAGCATTCGCCGTGGGTGGCTGAGCGCACCTGGAAACGAAGGCCATTTGCGTCTGTTGGTGGTCTTTTTCAGGCGCTGGCGGACGAAATCCGGCAGGCCAGCTCCGACGAGCAGCTGGCGCTCATCCGCGCGCAACCGGAACTAGCCGGCCGGGAAGCGGGTGGTGGCAGGTTTGGCGCAGATTCACCCGGCGAACAGGACCGTCTCGGCTTCCTGAGTCTCGACAGAAGCCATTTCGAGAGGATGGCCGAACTGAATCGCCGCTACCGCCAGCGTTTTGGTTTTCCCTGCGTTGTGGCGCTGACGCTGCATGCAAGCCGGGCGAGTGTCATGGCCGAGATGCAGCGGCGCCTTGGCAACCAGGCCGATGCCGAACTGGCAAACGCGCTCGAGCAGATCGGGCACATTGCGCGCGGACGGCTCGAGAAAATCCTGGGAAGCAAATGACATGGGCAAATCGGTAAACTTCGCCATGGCAAGAATTTCCGGCTGACGGCTTGAAAACCTACGTTGTCGGCGGCGCGGTGCGCGACGAGCTGCTGGGTCTTGCCGTGCAGGACCGGGATTATGTCGTCGTCGGCGCCACGCCGGAAGAAATGGCCGCCGCCGGCTTCAAGCCGGTCGGCAAGGACTTCCCGGTGTTCCTGCATCCGAAGACGCATGAGGAATACGCACTCGCGCGCACCGAGAGGAAAAGCGGGCGCGGCTACAAAGGTTTCACCGTCTACAGCGCGCCCGACGTCACCCTGGAGCAGGATCTCGCGCGGCGCGATCTCACCATCAATGCGATCGCCAGGGCGCCGGAGGGCGCCCTCATCGATCCGTTTCACGGCGAAAAGGACTTGCGGGAAGGCGTGCTGCGGCATGTGGGCGATGCCTTCGCCGAGGACCCGGTGCGCATTTTGCGCACCGGGCGCTTCGCGGCGCGCTTCGGCTTTCGCATCGCGGACGAAACCATGGCGCTCATGACCGCCATGGTCGCCTGCGGTGAAACCGACCACCTGGTGCCGGAGCGCGTCTGGCAGGAATTCTCCAAGGGCCTGCTCGAGCCGCATCCGGCGCTGATGTTCGAGGCGCTGGAGCGCTGCGGCCTGCGCCCGAAGCTGCTGCCCGAAATCCGGCAACTGCCGGCGGTTTTCTCCGGTTCGCTGGCGGTGCGCCTCGCGGTGCTGTGCTGGCCGCTGCAGGAAACGGAGGTGAAGGCGCTGTGCGATCGCCTGAAGGTGCCGAACGAAGAGCGCGAACTGGCTTTGCTCACTTGCCGCTGCAGGAATTTATTGAATCCTTCGCAGCCGGATGAATTCCTGAATCTGTTGAAACGTTCCGACGCATTGCGCCGTCCGGAGCGCTTCGCGGCCTTTCTCCATGCGGCGTGCATCGCGCAGCCCGGTTTCGACCCGACGACGATCGGTCGTGCGCTGCAGGCTGCGGTTGCCGTGGATGCGGGTGCGGTGGCGCGCGGCGCGGTCACGCCCGCGGAAATTCCTGCGCTGCTCGACAAGGCGCGCGAGCAGGCGATTGCCGCCGCGGTGCGCTAGGCGGCGAGGTCTGACTCGGAAAACAACTGGCGGTGCAATTCGAGATAGCGCTGGTGCAGGTCGGCGCTCGAGCCGGCGCCGAGGTTCACGACCCCGTAGCGGTAGCTGCCTAGCCACTTCATCTCGTTGGCTAGCGCGAGGCCGCGTTTGAGGTACAACATCAGGCGTGCCTCCGGGAAATCGCGATTGACGCGCGCGATCTGCTCCGCGGTCGGATGCGTCGCCAAGGGCTTGCCGTCGAATTTGCGAAACGCGAAACTGGCTGCGTGGCGGAATTGCGGCACCACGCGTTGATGGCCGGGCGCATCGCCGCAGGCAAGCTCGAAGAGCATGCGGTAGGGATTGATCCCGTCCACCCATTCGTAAAAGACCGCGAGCTGGGAAGCCATGCGCGGATTGAGCTCGATGACGCGAATGCGCCCGGTTTCCTCGTCCCACGCGAACTCCATGTTGAAGAACCCGTGCCGGTAGCCGATGCCCGCGAGAACCTTGGCGGCCAGTTCCCTCATGCGCGTCTGGACTTCCTCGGGCACGCGCGAGGGATACTCGAAGCTGCGGAATGCATAAGTGCCCGGGAACAGGTTCTCGTCGATGACGCCGAGGACGTTGACGTTTCCCTCGTGGACGTAGCCGTCCATGTTCAGCTGGTGCCCGGGGAGGATTTCCTCGGCGATCATGTTGTGTGCGTTGATCGTGAAGTCTGTGTACCAGGGCAAAAGGTCGTTGAACGGCTTCACCAGCCGCTTGATGACGTACTTTTCGAACGGCCAGAACGACAAGTGGCGCCGGAGCTCGTCAAAATTGTCGATGCGGCGCGCCAGCACCGAGAAAGTGGCTTTCACCGGCTTGACGAAGCAGGGCAGCTCGAACGGGAACTCGCCGCGGCTGCGCACCGTGTAGGGGAAGGCGGCGAAGCGCGGCGCGGCCTCGGGTGCGGCCTCGGCGAAGGCCTTGCGGGCGTAGAACTTGTGCTGCGCGGTGAGTACCACGCGCGGGTCGTTGCCCGGAAGCCCGAGCTTCTCGGCCACCACGGCGGCCACCAGCGCGCCGAAATACTCGTTGTTGCTGAAGACCCCGTCCAGGCGCTGGCCGCGGAAGCGCTGCACCACCTCGCCCACGAAGCGGAACACGTCGAAGGTCGCCAGCCGCAGGTTTTCCGGAAAGCGAAAGAGGTCGAAGCCGGCATAGACGAACTCGTAGCGGCCGGCATATTCCGGCCGGGAGAACTCCAGGCGGTCCCATTCCTTGGGAAAGAGGACGAGGATGCGTTTCACGGTTGTTGTTCCACGGTATGGAACAGTCCGTGGATGCGCCTTATTCCTTACAGGATTCAAGATAAACTGCGCCGCAGCGCCTTTTCGCCGGGACTGCGATGATCGATTTATACACTTGGAGCACCCCGAACGGGCGCAAGGTTTCCATCATGCTGGAGGAATGCGGCCTGCGCTACCGCGTGCATCCGGTAGACATCGGCAAGGGCGATCAGTTCAAGCCCGAATTCCTCGCCATCAGCCCGAACAACCGCATCCCCGCGATCGTCGATCCCGATGGGCCCGACGGCAACCCGCTGCCGCTGTTCGAGTCCGGCGCGATCCTGGTGTACCTCTCGGGCAAGACCGGCAAATTCCTGCCGCAGACAGTACTCGGAAAGTATATCGCGCTGCAGTGGCTCATGTTCCAGATGGGCGGCGTCGGGCCGATGTTCGGCCAGGCGCACCATTTCATGCGCGCCAAGAAAGACGAGATTCCCTACGGCACGGAGCGTTACGGCAACGAGGCGAAGCGCCTGTACGGCGTGCTGGACAAGCGCCTGTCCGAGGCGGCTTATCTGGCCGACGAGTACTCGATCGCCGACATTGCCACCTATCCCTGGGTGGCGCGCCACGAGTGGCATCGCGTGGACCTTGCCGGCTTTCCCGCGGTGAGCCGCTGGTACGACACCATCGGCGCACGGCCGGCCGTCGCGCGCGGGATGGCCGTTCCCGTCGTCTGATAGCGATGGAGGTCCAGTCGCGGCCGTCGAAGGCGACGGCACCGCGCCACTACTCTCCAACCGACTTGAGCGCTGCGTTTCTAATGTCGTCCGAAAGATAGATGTCCGCCTCTTGCTCCAGCCGCTGGAGCCGCCGCCGCGCGGAGGGGATGAGCTGCCGCCGTTTCGCCAACAGCAGGACAGTCTGGAATATCTGCGACGAAATGACCTAGCGTGAATCGATCAATCCCCGTCATGCTTGCGTAACTTTGGGACATCAGCTAGGCGTCCGAATTGTCCAACAATGAACACATTGCATTCGCCACGCATCGAACTTTCAAAAGCAATTGATGTGCTCCTGCGAGATCATCCGTCTGCTTTGGTTGCCGTTGCTGGAATGACAGGGGCGGGAAAAACTTGCCTGGCAAGAAATCTGGCACGGAGATTCCAACTCTCAATCTTGCAAACAGACACATTTCTACGTCAAGTCGGAAACGAGACAACGTATGACGTAACGTGCATCCGCAAGAGATTGGAGAAAAATCGAGAGATAGGACAACCAACAATCATCGAGGGATGCATTGTTCTTGTCATGCTAGATGAAATCGGCATTAAGCAAGACTATCTTGTTTATGTAGAAAGACCACGGCACGCTGACGTAGACCCTTCGTCGACCGATCCGTACTATCACGAAAGTACCGTGCGGCAGCCAGTCGACATTGGCATTTTTGGCAGTACTCATTGTCATGCGGATGCAAAGAAGAGAGCGGACTTTATTCTGCCTTATGATGGCGAGATGAATGGCCCTTGCACTGAAAGGAGTCCATGGTGAAAAGGCTTTTCTTTTCCGGAATGCTCGCCATTTCTGGCCTGGCCGTTGCTCTCCCGACCTGCGCTGAAATCTCTGAGGCGACTTTCACGCCGCAGGGTTCGAATACTTGCGATTCAGTGCCGTCTAGGGAGGTCGAAGTATTTGTATATAAGCCCGACTTCAAGTTCAAAGTCATCGGAGTCATAGAGGCTCGCGGAATGTATACGGGAGCTAGTTTGGGTGATCTGTTTGATATTGATAAGTGGTTAGACACCACCCCTATCGGCGAAAAGGAGGACATAGCACTTGCGATGAAAGCACTAAAAAAGGAAGCCACAAGGGCCGGTGCACACGGCGTCATCATCCTTCAGTCCAGGCAGGTCCGCGTATCCGAGCGCGCGACCGCACGCCGAATTACCGCCGCCGCAATATGCCGAGTTCCGTGACTCCGCTAGTTCGTGGTCCATTGGGAATTCAGAACTACAAAATACAGGGGCAATGGCAGCCCGCTCTTATTGGGTCTGCATATATACAAATATGGAAATATTCTTCCTCATTGGTGCTGTAGCAGTATTTTTCCTTGGTTACAAAACTGGTAACCGGATCGGCATCGATAGCGCTTTTTCCTTCCAGCGAAGGAGCGTTCAGGATCGAATGGCTCCTAACGAACAGGGCCGTATCCGTCGTGCGACAGCATGGCGGATACGGCCAGTTGGACTGAACCGCTGGAATCAGTGCGCGAGCGGTCGTACTTGGGAATTGAATGCGACTGCGGGTGTGACGAGGTGCGCGAGGTGGCGTGCATGAGCGAGGCGAGCTGCGTGCCGATACGCAAATGGCGATGGGCGCACTATGGCAGAGGGGGCCGATCGGGTCAACGCGAGCGCGCGGGGCGAGCGGGATCGGCGAAGACGCGGTGACGTTTCGCGATGGCGCGTGATGATGTGAGCGCAGCGCTTCGCGCTCATGGCGGCGGACGGGGCGGCGGCGCGAGCGTAGCGAGGAGGCGCAGCGTGCCCAGGCCGCATTGCGTGCATCGCGCGATGTCGAGGCCGGCGAGGCGCTGCCAGAAGGTGGCGACGGATTCGGCAGGCGCTCGGACGGGCACGGGGGCATGCAGTGCCATGCGCGCCTTGGCCAGAAGCGTGCGCTTGTTGCGGTTGGCGAGCAGGCCGTAGTGGCGGATGCGATTGAAGCCGCGCGGCAGGACGTGAAGGGCGAAGCGGCGCAGGAACTCCAAGGGTTCGAGGCCGATGACTTTGCGCCGAGCGCCGTGGGCGTAGTCCTTGTAGCGAAAGCGCACCGAGCCGGCGTCGAACGACACGAGTCGTTCGTTGGAGATCGCGATGCGATGGGTGTAACGACCGAGGTACTCAAGCACGGCTTCGGGCCCCGCGAAGGGGCGTTTGGCGTAGACGACCCAAGCCTTCTTGCGTAGATCGGCAAGCAAGCTGCGCTGCGTGCTTGCCGCGCTGAGCGCCGCGGTGCTGCCCGAGAGCGCGAGCTGCCCGTGCGCCAACCCTTGGGCGAGCGCTGCGAGGAACTTCGCGCGGAATACGATCGAGAGCGCCTTGACCGGGAAAAGAAACCCGCGCCGGGATCGAACCCAGGTGCCGGAGGTCGAGAGCGCCCCTGCGGCCACCAGCGCATGCACGTGCAGGTGCTGGCTGAGCGTCTGGCCCCAGGTGTGAAGCACCAAGGTCGCGGCAATCTCTCCGCCGAGCCATCGGGGGTTCTCACCGAACTCGGTGAGGGTCTCGGCGGCCGCGGCAAAGAGCATCGCGTAGAGCGCCCGCGGGTTGCCCTGGGCGAGCGCGTTCAGTTCGTGCGGTAGCGTGAACACGAGGTGGTAGTACGGCACGGGCAGCAGTTCGGCGCGCTGTGCCGCGAGCCAGCGCTCCTTGGCCCGCGTCTGGCACTTGGGGCAGTGCCGGTTGCGGCAGGAGTGATACACGTAGCGCCGCTCGCCGCAGGCGTCGCATTGGCGAAGCTCGCCCCCGAGCGCCGCCGTGCGGCAGCGCTCGATCGCGCGCAGCGCCCGGTGCTGGACCGCGCAAAGCCGGTGCGCGGCGCGAAACGCGGCGCCGTGCGCACGGACGATATCGGCCAGCTCGACCTTGCCGCTGCGCGCGCCCGTTTGGCGCGCAACCACGACGCTCTACCGCGGCTTGGGCGGAGCTCCGTCCAGCAGTTCCAGCGGTGAAGTCGTTCCCGCCAAGTGCTTGCGTGCCAAGTGGAAGTAGCGCAGCGTCGAGCTGATGTGGCCGTGGCCCATCAATCGCTGGATGGTGTGGATGTCGACCCCTGCTTCGAGCAAGTGCGTGGCGAAGGCGTGGCGCAACCCGTGGATGCCGCAGTCCTTCTGGATTCCTGCGCGCGCCTTGGCGGCGTAGAAAATCTTCTGCACCGTCGCATCGCTGATCGGGTGCTCGCCGTCTTTGTTCGTAAACAGCCACAGCTTGGGCCGGTACGATGCCCAATAGCGGCGCAATTCCGCGAGCAACCGCGGAGAGAGCAGCGTATAGCGATCCTTCGCGCCCTTGCCCTGTTCGACGCGGATCGTCATGCGCGCTGAATCGATGTGGGTGAGCTTCAGGTGGCACACCTCATTCAACCTCAGACCCGCCCCGTAGGTGGTCATCAGGATCGCCCGGTGCCTGGGGTGCGTGGTGCGCTCGATCAAGCGCGCGACCTCTTCGCGCGCGAGGATCTGCGGCAGCTTCTGCGGCGTGCGCGCCCGTGGAATGACGAACTGCGCCGCCGAGCGCTTGAGCGTGGTTCGGTAAAAGAACTTCAGTCCCTGCGCCACCACGTTGCAACTGCTCCAGGCGAGCTTCCTCTCTTCGATCAGGTGCAGCAGATACTTCTGTACCTCTGCCTCGCCGATCCGGTCGGGGCGGCGCCCGTAGTACTTCGCCAGCCCCGCCACCGCTCCCAAATACGCCTCGCGCGTGCGTACCGCCATTCCCCGTACAACCAGATCGCCGTCCATCTGCTTGCGCAATGCACTCATCGCCGTCTCCTCGTCCCAAATCGCGGGAACATTCCCGCGACCGGACGCTGACACGACGCGCGCAATCACACCTTCACACGCTGCAACTCACTTCCGTTCGATTCGCCTCACCGGACGGCAAGGCTCGGTCCACCACCGCGAAGCGGTTTAGTTCAACTCAGCATTCGATAGAGTATATGGTGTTCCGGGCCTGTATCTAGTTGACATAAATCCAGAACTGGAGGCAATGCCGTTGGTCGTAATTTCGGCGGCGAGCTTTATGGATTTGATTGCTAGGAAGAAACTTTCCATTGACGAAGCTACTCAAGAAGAAATCGAGGGGCTAAAGAAGCGGCTTGTGAATGACCATTTACGCGAAAAAGACCTGAGTGTAGAAACACTACTATTGCTCCACAAACTCGACAGCTAGACCGATACCGGCGCGGGCTATGGACGGATGATTCACCAGTAGCGCCGTGGGAGTGGAGGACAGAGTAGGAGGTTCCCTTGCGTTCGTTTTCGATAGTCTGCCTATTACTCTTATTCCTTAGCGCTTGCGGCAATCGCTGCGAAGATGACCCTGTTTGCCGATACGAAGCCTGTCTAGGCGCAAAGGCGGAATTGCACAAGATTGGACATCACAAAGCCGCTGATGGAATGCAATGCTTTCCTCCAACCCGATAGATCGTTTATCGCCACCGAACGCGCCGAACACGACCGACAGGGCTTTCACCGGAAACAGGCAGTCGGATTGCGATCCTGTCCTTTGGGAAAAAATATGAATTCGGAGAAATTAGTTTCGTGGGGCGCTGTCCTTATATTGTTCGGTATATTCTCTTTCGTCCTGCCATTGTTCGGGCGCCAGTTTCTAATACTTACTGCTATGGGGGGTGGTAGCGTAGTTGGAATGGTTTTGATCGGTATTGGGGTGCTTCTAGTATTCACAGGGATTAAAGGCACCGCACAGCACGAGCTATTGAGCAAGACAACCGCACAACAAAGCAACGTGCCAGCGGTTAGCCGCACCATTCCTTGCCCGACGTGCAAAGTTAATCTTAGGTTTCATGACACAGGAGAACTAAAGTGTCGCTGCCCCGATTGCAAAACAACGTTTCGCGTCGATTCAGGTGACAGAGTTTATGACACCGGGTGCCCGTGGGATTGATCATGTGTTGCCGGTCGCAAAATCTAGCCCTGCGTTCCAAAGCGCGCCTATGCTTCGAGATGCTATCAAGAGATGCGCCGTTGTGGGCATTGCAATGGTGGTTGGCATTTTCAAAGCAATGACTAGCGGCAACAAACTAGCTGAGTAGCGCAACATTTGGCGCGTATTTCCATTTCTGAAGTTGGCCTTACGTTGCCCCCAATTGCCCAGAGCGCAGAAATTCAGGTCAATCCATCGGAGAATGTCGTGCACAGTCTCAATCTTGCTGAAGAAATTCGTCTTCGTAATTTCCTTGAGTTGCAGAGCCGCGCCGGAGGCTACGGTGCGCCCACAGCAATCTATCTTTCAAAGGTCTTGACCGAGCGCGGCGCCACAGTGACGCCAGCGCAACTCACCGCTATCTATCAGAAGGAGAAGCCGATCAACCTCTCCTTCGCCGCTGAAGTTGAACGCGCGCTTTCATTGCCACAAGGATGGCTAAGCGAAGACCATGAGTTTCTCTTTGCACTCACGCCGGCGGAACTCGACGTGCACAACGCGCTTTCTGCCTTGTCTGCAGATGTAAAGGCGAGCGTCTCGTCAATAATTCTTCATCTCGCAAAAGAAGCGCAATCGTCCTGAAATGAAAAACTACAAGCACTTGCTCATCGTATTTCTAGTCGGCAACGTCCTCCCTTTGTTGATCAATGGGCTTGCTGAATCGCGTAGCCCAGACCTGGATTCCGTCGTTCTAATTGCACAAGCTCCTGCAGTCGCAAATGAGAAGACGGCGAAGCGTGATGCATCTGGAGGAGAGGAGGACGCTCTATCTGAGAGTGCGAAAGCCGCCTTATCATCGTCAATAGGTGATCGTGCCGCCCCTTTCCTCAATTTCAAGAGTGGACCTGAGAACGGGCGCAAGTGGCTATTCGAGATGTCGAAGCGCCTGGAGCAAAGAATTCCCGACCGCACGCAGCGCACCGAGTTCCTGACGACGGTGCATTACGAGGCGATAAGCGCCGGGTTAGATCCTCAACTCGTGCTGGCGCTCATTCATATTAAAAGCGATTTTCGCAAGTACGCGATTTCGAATGCAGGTGCGCGCGGCTACATGCAGGTGATGCCGTTCTGGATCGATATCATCGGACAGCCGCAGCACAATCTGTTCGCGTTGCGCACCAACCTTCGCTACGGCTGCGTCATCCTGCGTCACTACCTCGACTTTGAGAAGGGCGATACGTTTCGCGCCCTCGGCCGGTACAACGGGAGTGCGGGTAAGCCCGAATTTTCCAACCTTGTCCACGGTGCATGGCGCGGACGCTGGGCTTACGACGGACCAAAGTCCTGATCGCGGCGCTTTGGCCTGGAGTGGCGGCCGAGCAGGTTCTTTGCGAAGCGGCGTAGCCGCGAACGCGATCAGGAATCCATCAGGACTGTCCGCGCTGCGTTGCGCGAGGAACGAGCCAGCTCCAAGGCAGCGCAATGACGCGGTCGCCGAGCGGGCGCGCGGAGCCTGCGTTGAGAACGACGCCGCGCTTGAATCGTTTGCCGTCGCGAAGACTGCGGCGGAAGGCATGGATTCCCGAAGCGTCCGCGGGTGAGACTTGCCGCGCCGCCTTTATTTCCAGCGCAACCAGCGAGCCGTTCTTCTCCAGAACGAAGTCCACTTCGCTTCCGGAGCGGTCGCGCCAGTACCAGAGGCGGCGGCTGGCGGGGTCGAGGGCGCGCCATGACTGGAGGGACTGGAAGATCGTCTGCTCCAGCCAGAACCCCTGGTCCGGGCGGTTGCGCAGGTCGGCGGCGCTTCTGACGCCGGCGAGCCATGCGGCGAGGCCGCAATCGCTCCAGTAGATCTTGCGCGCCTTGACGAGGCCGGTGACCGGGCTGCCGGCGTATGGCGCGAGGCGCGCGAGCAGGCAGCCGGTCTCCAGGAGATTCAGGTGCCGATGGACCGTCGCCTGCGGCATCGACACGTCGCGTGCGAGATCCGACTGGTTGAGGAGCCGCCCGACGCGGTTGGCCGCGAGCGCCATCAGCCGCTGGAAGTCGGGCAGGCTGGCGACCGCGCTGAGTTGCCGCAGGTCGCGCTCGAGGTAGGTCTGGACGTAGCCGGCATACCAGAGGTTGCGCGCCGCCTCGGTCGGGGCGCCGAGCGCCGGTGCGAATCCCCCGCGCAGAAGCCAGCTCTCCCATGCGCCGTCGGCCTCGGGCCAACGCGCGATCTCGAAGTCGCGCTCGAACAACCGGTCCAGGGCGGCGAGGCCGTCCGCTCTTTCCAGCCATTCCGCGGGGCAGAACGGCGGCAATTCCAGGTACACGGCGCGGCCGGCGAGCGAGTCAGCGACGCTCTCCATCAGAAGGAGGTTGGCCGAGCCGGTGAGCAGAAAGTCGCCCGGACGGCGCTTGCGGTCCACCAGCCGCTTCAGGGAAAGCAGCACCTCGGGAGCGCGCTGTGCTTCGTCGAGCGTCAGCGGACGCATGGCGAGGAGAGAATCGGCGTCACTGCGCGCCTGCCCGAGGACGCCAAGGTCATCCAGGGTCTGGTAGGCGCGCGGTCCCGGCAGCGACTGCGTCAGCGTGGTTTTACCCGTCTGGCGTGCACCGGCGAGCACCACCACCGGCAGCGCGCGCAGCGCCGCTTGCAGAGGGCCGGCCAGCCAGCGTTTGCGAATTCTATTCACGGTGTGATTAGAATCCATTCACGACCAAAAATCAAGGGCCTGGGAAAGCAGCTTCAGGCGTCAGCGCGCCGTGTCGCGGTGGAAACTCTCCTGCAGCAGCTCGTCGAAGATCGCCACGGCGCGCGTCCAGCCGGCGGAGGCGCCGCGGATCTTGTGCGGAAAACACGCGACGACGAAACCGTCGGACGGGATCGCTTCCAGGTTGTGCAGCTTCTCCAGGTGACAGTAGCCGATGTCGCGCCCCGCCTTGTGGCCTTCCCAGATCAGGCTCGCGTCCCTCGTTTCCCTGTACTTCTCGGCGGTGTAGACGAAAGGAGCGTCCCAGCTCCACGCGTCCGTGCCGGTGAGCCGCACGCCGCGCTCCAACAGGTACATGGTGGCTTCGTAACCCATGCCGCAGCCCGCGCTCACGTAGTCGTCGTTGCCGTAGCGCGAACCGGCGCGCGTATTCACCATCACGATTTCGAGGGGCTTCAACGTATGTTTTGTTCTTTTTAACTCTGCGTCCACGTCGTTTGCTGTAACGACATATCCATCAGGAAAGTGGCGGAAGTCGAGCTTGACGCCCGGCTGGAAACACCAGTCGAGGTCGACTTCGTCGATGGCAATCGCCCGTTCCCCCTTGTTCATTGTCGGGTGGAAGTGATAGGGCGCGTCGAGGTGCGTGCCGTTGTGGGTGATGAGCTCTACTTTCTCCACCGCCCAGGCGGCGCCGTCGGGCAGATCCTCCTTCTTCAGCCCCGGAAAGAACGGCGCCATCTGCGGGAAGGTCGATTGGTGGTCCATGTAGGTGATCTTCGGGCCGAACGGCGGTGGATCGGAAACCACGTCGTTTTCGAGATAAATGGAAAGATCGACGATCTTGCGGGGCATCGGTGCTTACCTCCTCGCGTGACGGATCAGGAACGCATTGATGTCTTCGATTCTCAGCTGCGGCTCGCCTGGAACGGGTTTTGAGCCGACGATGCGGTTCATCCATTCCATGTTCTTCTGCATGCGCGCGACTACCGGGGGCCACTCCTTGGCCGTGTAGCGTTGCGGATCCGGCAACGCGTGGCACTGGCTGCAGGCGACGCGGAATGACTCGCCGGGGGGCGCGTAGACCTCGGGGAACTTTCTCGGGTCCAGCGGCCGCTGCGCGTGCTTGCGGTGGTAAGCGACAATCACCTGTTCGTCGGCGAGCGAAGGCGCTTCCACCCCGGCCATCATTTCCGCCATCAGCTTGCCCATGTTTCCCTTGCCTTCCATGCGCGGCACCATCCGGCGCACGACCGAGGGCCAGCGCCCGCCGTCGTGCATCGCCGGGTTGGAGAGGTTATGGCACTGCACGCAGTAACGCTCCGTGAGCTTCGCGCCGCGCGAGCTCGGCTCAGGCAGCATCGCCGTTGTGAAGCCGGGCGGGATGATGCGCTCGAGCAATGGCCCGTGGGGACTTTCTTTCCACGGTTTGTCTGCTCTTGCCGTTACTGAAAAAACAAATAAAAGAAGGAAAAGGCTAAAGCGTGCCACTGCGATCCCCGCGGCTGAATCCCATCAAAGGATCCTTCACACCCTTTCCCACTGCCAGCACCTTGAACAGCTCGCCCATCTCCGAGGGGGAGAGCAGCTTCTGCGCCGCCGCCGCTGCCGGCAGATAGCGCTTCGGATCGGCGGGATTCTCTTCGGCAAGCAGGTCGGTGATGCCGCAATTGACCAGGAACTGCGCCTGGTGTGCATAACCGAGTACTTCCAGCCCCGCTTCGGCCGCAGCGCGTGCGAGCGCGCTGAAATCGACGTGCGCCGTGACGTCCTGCAGGCCCGGCAGATAGAAAGGATCGCCGTGGACATGGTGGCGGTAATGGCAGGCCAGCGTGCCCATGGAGCGCTGCGGATGGAAGTACTCGTGCGCGGGGAATCCGTAATCGATGACCAGGAGCGCGCCGCGATCGAGGAATCCGCCAAGCGAGCGCATCCAGGCGCGCGCGGCGAGCGCAAGCTCGCTCTCGTAGCGGCCAGAGGGGGGGATCTCGATGTCGATTTCTCCGGCGGTGGCGAGCACGGCGCCCTCCGCGCGCCGGTCCGACCATGCAAGCTGTCCCGCGTTCGCGCACACGCCACGCTCCAGTACTCCACTTTGCGTCCAGGCCAAGGTGTGGACCGGCATTGCGTCGACCACTTCATTGGCGAGCATCACGCCGCGGAAGCGTTCGGGCAACCTGTCCAGCCATTGAACGTGGTTGCCAAGGCGCGATTTCTGGCGGGAAGCCAATTCAGCGCTGGGTTCGAGAATTTTGTAATTGATGCTTTCAAATTCAGAAAGCAAAGTCTCTGCAAGAGCCCCGGAACCGGCACCAAATTCAAGGATGGCGTCCCCGGGCTGCAGCAGTTGCGCAACCTGGCGCGCGAGGGTGCGCGCGAACAGCGGCGAGAGTTCCGGCGCGGTGACGAAATCGCCGCCCGCACCCAGCTTGCGCGCACCGGAGGCGTAGTAGCCAAGTCCGGGTTCGTAGAGCGCGAGTTCCATGTAGCGCGCAAACGAGATCCAGTTGCCGGCGGCGCCCAGCTGCGCGCCGATGCGCTGGAGCAGCGCGTGGCTCGCGGCAAGCGCCTGCGAGTCAGGCGGCGGGAGCTCTGCGGGGCCGCGGTTGCCGGGCATGCCTCTGAATTTACCCTAGAATTCCGCTCTGACATGGACGATGGCCTGCAGGGTAAAGTGGTACTCGTGACCGGCGCCGCACGGCGCATCGGAGCGGCGATCGCGCGCCGCCTGCACGCGGCCGGCGCGAACCTGGTGCTGCACTATCGCGGGGCCGAAGGCGAGGCCGCGAGCCTCGAAGCGGAGTTGAATGCCGCGCGCGTGAAGAGCGCCTACAAAGTAAAGGCGGACCTGCTGGCACCGATCGCGCCCCGGTCACTGGTCAGCGCCGCCATCGAACGCTTTGGCCGGCTCGACGTGCTGGTGAACAACGCCTCGACGTTCTATCCCACTGCCGTGGGCTCGATCGAAGCCGGCCATTGGGAGGAACTGATGGGATCCAACCTGCGCGCGCCGCTGTTCCTCGCGCAGGAGGCGGCGCCGCAGCTGAAAAAGAACAGCGGCGCGATCGTCAACGTGGCCGACATCCATGCCGAGAGGCCGCTCAAGGGCTATCCCGTCTACAGCGTCGCGAAAGCGGGACTGGTCGCGCTCACGCGTTCCCTCGCGCTCGAGCTCGCACCGGAGGTCCGTGTCAATGGCGTTGCCCCGGGCGCGATCGCCTGGCCAGAGGACGGGCAGTTCGAACCGGCCGAACGCGAGCGCATCGTCGCCACGACCCCGATGTCGCGCCTCGGTTCGCCCGAGGAGATCGCGCGGGCGGTACACTTCCTCGCTACCGCCCCCTTCATTACCGGCCAGATCCTGGCGGTTGACGGCGGCAGATCGCTGTATTTATGACGACACATCTGTGATGAGCGACAGCCGCAAAGACAATTACGAGTTCAACAAGCTCGCCAAGCGCATCCGCCGCCAGGTGGGCGACGCGATCGTCGATTTCGGCATGATCGAGGAGGGCGATCGCGTCATGGTTTGCCTCTCCGGCGGCAAGGACAGCTATGGAATGCTGGATGTTTTAATCGGTTTACAAATAAAAGCGCCAGTTAAATTCGAATTAATCGCCGTCAATCTCGATCAGAAGCAGCCCGGATTCCCGGAGCGCGTTCTGCCGGAATACCTGGATTCGCTCGGCGTGCCGTTCAGGATCGTCGAGCAGGACACCTACTCGATCGTGAAACGGGTGATCCCCGAGGGCAAGACCATGTGTTCGCTGTGCTCGCGGCTGCGGCGCGGCGTCCTGTATCGCGTCGCGGGCGAGCTTGGCGCGACCAAGATCGCGCTCGGCCACCACCGGGACGACGTGCTCGGGACGTTCTTCCTCAATCTTTTCCATGCGGGCACCCTGAAGGCGATGCCGGCGAAACTGCTCTCGGACGACGGCCGGCACGTCGTCATCCGCCCGCTGGCCTACGTCGCCGAAGACGATCTCGCCGCCTACGCCGAGGCAAAGGCGTTCCCGATCATTCCGTGCACCCTGTGCGGTTCGCAGGAGAACCTGCAGCGCAAAGTGGTGGGCCGGATGTTGAAGGAATGGGAGAAAACCGAACCCGGCCGGATCCAGTCCATCCTGCGCGCGCTCACCGATGTGCGGCTTTCGCATTTGCTTGACCGGCAAATATTTGATTTTTTCAATCTGAAACCATCTCCGCCTCAGACAAGCATCGTGCGCTTCAGGGAACTCGGCGAACCGTTGTTTGCCGAATAGCGCATGGATCTACGCCGCCGCAACAAGATGCTGGCTTTTTTCCTCTTTACGGGATTGCTGCTTTTCGCGCTCCTCGTCGGGAAAAGCGTGATCGCCCAGGACTGGCGGGCCGCGAGTTCCGAGCCGGTGGGCCTCGCGCCGGATCCGGCCGCCACGCCGGAGGCGGTGGTGCAGGTCTACGGCGCGCGCACCTGGGGCTGGCGAGGCAATTTTGGCGTGCATACCTGGGTCGCGGTGAAGCCGGCGGACGCGCAGGCCTACACGGTGTACGAAGTCATCGGCTGGCGGCTGCGCTGGTCCGATACCGTGGTCGCAATCCACAACCGTGCGGCCGACTCCCGCTGGTACGGCAACGTGCCTGAGCTCTACTCCGACAAGCGCGGACCGGAAGCCGAAAAGCTGATTCCGCGCATCGACGCCGCGGCGCGCGCCTACCCGCATGCGAAGGAATACAGCGCCTGGCCCGGGCCGAATTCAAATACCTTCGTCGCGTGGATCACGCGCGCGGTACCGGAACTCGAAGCCGACCTGCCGCCGACCGCGATCGGCAAGGATTACCTGAGCGACAGCCTGTTCGGTTCGGCGCCCAGCGGCAGCGGCGTGCAGTTTTCCATCGCCGGCCTGTTTGCGCTCACCGCGAGCGGCGTCGAAGGGCTCGAGCTGAACCTGCTTGGGTTGACGTTCGGCATCAACCCTTTCGATCCGGCGCTCAAGCTGCCGCTGCTGGGGCGGCTCGGGCCGGCGCGAATTTCGCTTCCCGAATCGGCAGGTGCAGTGCCGCCGCAATAAGGCACAGGGCGATATCGGCCCACCACATCCAGTCGAAACTGCCGGTCGCCTCGAAGGCCTTGCCGCCAAGCCAGGCGCCGAGGAAGCCGCAAGTAAAGAAACCTGCAGTGAGAAGCAGGTAACTCGGGTTCTTGATTGCGACAACTACCGCTTGCTTTAGCGACCCGGCCGCCGCCGCGGGCTGCGCCGCCGCATGTTCTGCGTGGCCCTGCGTGATCCACACGATGAGCGGCACCGCGAGCAAGCCGATGGCCCCCAAGATCACCAGCGCCGGCTGCCAGCCTGCAATGCCGATGAACAGTTGCGCCAGCGGGATCACGGTGAACTGCCCGAAGGAGCCGCCGGCATTGACGATTCCGTTCGCCATGTTGCGCTTTGTCTCTGGTATCCAGCGGCTGTCGCGGCGGCAACCAGCACCGCGCCGCCGAGCATGACCGGCCGGGGTCCCCAGCGGTCCGCCATCGCGCCGGCGGCCGTCATGGAGATCGCCCACATCATCTGGCCCACCGCGAAGGCGAGGCTGATCGCGGCATAGCCGATGCCGGTGGAGGAGTTGATCGGCCCGATGAACAGCGCCTGCGACTGGCGCACGCCAAGGCCGAGGGCGAATACCGCGCCTACGGCGAGCGCAACAACGATATAGCTGCGAGCTTGCCGGCTTATGGGGCAGGATTATGCCGTACTCTCAAGGTTGTCAAACTCAGTTTGACAGGATAAAATTCCCTTTATGAACTGCGCGTCGCGACTGGTCGAACTGTTCGGCAGCCAGGCCGACGTGGCGCGCGCGTTCCAGCTCGACCGGGCGGTGGTGCATAACTGGGTGAAAACGGGCTACGTCCCCGCGCGTTGGGCGGGCGAGGTGGAGCGCGTCACGCAGGGCCGCATCCGTTCGGAAGATGTGATTAACGAAGCCAGCGCGAAGAACCCGGTGCGCGTCAAGTCGCGCCCGGATAACGCACCTTTTGGCATGTCGGAGAGTGATCCCATGACCCAGTACGCCCCCTCGAAGCGCATCCATTCCTTCCACCCGCCGCAGCGCACGCTGATGGGCCCGGGTCCGACGGAGATCCATCCGCGCGTGCTCACCACCATGAGCCAGCCCGCGATCGGCTACCTCGACCCGGTGTTCGTCGAGATGATGGAAGAGCTGAAGTCGCTGCTGCGCTACGTCTACCAGACGAAAAACCCGCTCACCTTCCCGGTCTCCGGCCCGGGCTCGGTCGGCATGGAGTTCTGTTTCGTCAACATGGTCGCGCCCGGCGACAAGGTGATCGTGTGCCAGAACGGCGTGTTCGGCGGCCGCATGCTGGAGAACGCGATCCGCTGCGGCGGCAACGCGGTCCTCGTGGAGGACAAGTGGGGCGAGCCTGTCGATCCGCAGAAGCTCGAGGACGGGCTGAAAAAGAACAAGGACGCCAAGGTGGTGGGCTTCGTGCACGCGGAGACCTCCACCGGCGCGCAGTCCGACGCCAAGCTGCTCACGCAGATCGCGCACAAGCACGGCGCGCTGGTGATCGTGGATGCGGTGACCTCGCTCGCCGGCACGCCGGTGCGCGTGGACGAGTGGGAAATCGACGCGATCTACTCCGCGAGCCAGAAGTGCCTGTCCTGCACGCCGGGCCTGTCGCCGGTGTCGTTCTCCGAGCGCGTGGTCGAGCGCGTCAAGGCGCGCAAGGACAAGATCCACAGCTGGTTCATGGACATGAACTTGCTGCTGGGCTATTGGAACGCGGGCGCTCGCACCTACCACCACACCGCGCCGACGAACTCCCTTTTCGCGCTGCACGAGGCGCTGCTCCTGATCCGCGAGGAAGGCCTGGAGAACGCCTGGGCGCGCGCGACGCGCCACCACCTCGCGCTCAAGGCCGGCCTCGAAGCGATGGGCCTGAAGTTCCTCGTGAAGGAGCAGTACCAGCTGCCGCAGATGAACGCGGTGCTCTGCCCCGAAGGCGTGAACGAGGAGGAAGTGCGCAAGCGCCTGCTCAACGAGTTCGGCATCGAAATCGGCGCGGGGCTCGGTCCCTTGAAGGGCAAGATCTGGCGCTTCGGCCTGATGGGCTACTCCTGCCGCGCGGACAACGTGATGCTGTGCCTCTCCGCGCTGGGTTCGGTACTCTCGGACCTTGGACTGGGGGTGCACGTCGGCGATGCCGAGTCCGCCGCGCACGGCGCTTACGCGCAGATGCACGTCAAGGACGCTCAAAGAAAGAAACGAGCCGCTTAGCGCTTCGCTTTGCGCGGTGGGAAGAAACGCGCGGCCTGAACCAGGCCTAGAGCGGCTTACGCCGTTCAGCGCGTTGCGAATAAAGCTTTTGGGCGCGCTCCAGGTGCGCCTTCATTGCTTTCGCCGCCCCTGCGGCGTCGCGGGCAGCGATGCGCTCGAAGATGCGCCGATGCTCGACCAGCGTGATGCGCCGGGCGACCACGGCGAGCTTTCGGTTCAGATAGAAGCGCTCCAGCAGGTCGAACATTACCTGGGCAAGTCCTTCGTAGATCGGGTTCCTCGCAATCGCGATGATCTCCACATGGAACGCGATGTCCTTCCTGTGAAAATCGCTTGCGGCCGCTGGTTTGTGCGTCTCGAGCGCCTGGCGCAGCTTTTCGATGTCGGCGTCGGTTGCCAGCGTGGCCGCATCGCGCGCCATCGCAGTCTCGAATGCTATGCGCGCCCGCTTCAGGTGATCGAGGATCTGAGGCGTCGAGCAGATCAGGAAGTGGGCGATATCCCCGATCTGCGAGATCACGCGTCCCGCAGTGAGCGCCTCCACGCGCGCGCGCTCGCCGTGCCGGATCGAGATCACTCCCATGCGCTGCAGGCTGTGCAATGCCTCGCGAATTGCCGAGCGGCCGGTTCCGAACATCTCCATCAGGGCTCGCTCGGAGGGCAGTTGCGAGCCGGGCAGGAATTCGCCCGCGCCGATTTGCGCCAACAGGCGGTCGACCACCTCGTGGTAGAGCTTGCGGCGCCTGATCGCAGGGGAGGCCATGAAGCTATTTATCCGTTTATCCTGAAAGATTACTCCGATCGGCCTATTGGCACGGAAAATCTGCGGAGCACCGATTTCGCCGGTTTTCATGCTTTCTTCCCCTGCTTCAACAGGGCGGTCATCTCGTCGAACGAGACCGGCTTGCTGAACAGGTAGCCCTGCATCTGGTCGCAGCGCAGCAGGCGCAGCATCTTTGCCTGCTCCTCCTCCTCCACCCCCTCGGCCACCACCGTCAATCTGAGCGAATGCGCGAGCGAGATGATGGTCTGCACCAGCGTCATGGTGTCCGGGTCGTTGAGCATCGTGATGATGAACGAGCGGTCGATCTTGAGCGTCTGCACCGGGAGCTTCGCCAGGTAGCCGAGCGAGGAGTAGCCGGTGCCGAAGTCGTCGATCGCGATGCTCACGCCCAGTCCGCGCACCTCCTTCAGCTTCCGGATATTGCCCTCGACGTCCTCCATGACGAGGCTTTCGGTGATCTCCAGGTCGATGCCGGTGGGCGCCACCCCTTCGATGATCGCCTGCTCCACCGCGCGCACGAAGTCGCGCTGGCGCAACTGGATCGCGGAAACGTTCACAGCGACCCGCGGTGGCTGCAATCGCTGCTCGACCCAGTTGCGGTGGTCGGCGGCCGCCCGCTGCAGCGCCCAAGCGCCGGCCTCCAGGATCAAACCGGTCTCCTCCATCAGCGGGATGAATCTCCCCGGCGGCACCAGGCCGAGTTCCGGACTCTGCCAGCGGATCAGCGCCTCGATGCCGACGATGGTCCGCGTTTCGAGGTCCACCTTGGGTTGGTAGTGCAGCACCAGCTCTTCCTTTTCCAGCGCCTGCCGCAACTGGTTTTCGAGCGTCAACTGCCCGACGGTGCGCTCGGTCAGCGCCGCGGTGTAGAAGACGTGCCGCTCGCCAAGGTCCTTTGCCTTCCTGAGCGCGGCCTCGGCGTTCCTGAGCAGCGTCTCGGCGTTCGCGCCGTCGATCGGAAATAGCGCGATGCCGGCCTTCGCCGAGAGCCGCAGCTCCGTGTCGTTGACCTGAAAAGGACGGCCGAAGCACTTCCGTAGGGCATCGCTCACGCTCCGGCCCGCTTGCGATCTTCCCTTGACCGCGCCCAGAACCAGCGCGAAGTGGTCCGCGCTGATCCGGCCCGCGCCAGCCGGTCCGCCGGGGACCTTCAGGCGCTCCGCCACCAACTTGATCAGCGTGTCGCACGCCTGCCGGCCGAGCGACTCGTTGATCGTCCTGAGGCGTTCGATATCCAGTATCGCGAGCGCGAACTTGCCCTCGGCCTGCCTGGTGGCATGGATCGACTGATTCACTCGCTCGACGAACAGCGTGCGATTCGCCAGCCCGGTCAGCTGGTCGTAGAAGGCCAGGTAGTCGAGCTTGCTCGCCTTTTCGATATGGTCGAGCGCGAACGAGATATCGCCCCCAAGCTCGCTCAGCAGCTTCATTTCTTCTTCGTCGTTGAAGAAGCCGATTTCGTCGGCGTACAGCGCCAGTACGCCGACAGCCTCCTCCGCAACCAGCAGAGGCAGCACAGCCAGAGAACGGAAGCCGCGCTCCAAGGACTCCTTTTTCAGCTTTATCCGCGGATCGGTGGCCATGTCGGCGACGATCATCGGCTTTCGTTGCACGATCGCCAGCGGCGCCAGGCCCAATTTTTCGTCGGGGCTGACGTCATCGGAAGCCAGGAGCCGCTGCGCCACCGGCATTGCCTGGATGTATTCGTCATCGAGACCATGCCACGCAACCGGCTGCACCGTGTTTGTCTTGCGCTCGACGATGCCCAGCCACGCCGCCCGGAAGTTCCCGGCCTCGACCGCGATCCGGCACGCCTCGCTGAACAGTTCCTCGCGGTCGCGGACCCTCACGATGGTGGAGTTGATGCCGCTGAGCACCGCGTAGATGCGGTTGAGCCGCCGGATCCGCTCGTCGGCCTGCTTGCGCTGGGCTTTGCGGTCGAGGTTGTCGAGGGCGAAGGAGACGTCCTGCGCCGCCTCGTCGAGCAGTGCCACCACCTCGTCATCGAAGGCGTTGCGGGTCTTGGAGTCTACATTGATAACGCCTACCGCTTTGCCCGCCCGCAAGATCGGAAATGACGCCGCCGATCCGATCCCCAGCTCGATGCCGATCGTATGCCACGGAGCAGTCGATGGATCGTTGACGAAGTCCTGGCACACGACATGGCGCCCCTCCCGGATCGCCGTTCCGGTCGGGCCGCGTCCCTCGGGGCGGTCGGCGCGCGCCGACCTGCGCGCCCTCGCGATCGCCG
>Ga0315281_10002401_pt1 | contig 27862 bp, 21 predicted proteins | sample YL17G07_0_MG_FD_204540 | JGI IMG/M metagenome (GOLD analysis project Ga0315281, IMG submission 204540) | Sediment microbial communities from Yellowstone Lake, YNP, Wyoming, USA - YL17G07_0 | ecosystem: Environmental > Aquatic > Freshwater > Lake > Sediment | place: USA: Wyoming | collected...
ACCTCCTTCTCTAGCTCCTTGATCCTTGCGGTCTGGTCGGAAGTCGGCCCGGGCTCCAGGCCGTGGTCGCGGCGGTACTGACGGACCCAGGTCGACACGGTCGTCTGGGTCATCCCCAGGTCCCTTGTGACCTCCGAGGAAGCCCTTCCTCGCTCGGTGACCTCCTCGATCGCCCGACGGCGGATCTCATCTGGGTAGCGGTTCGTTCCCATGCTGTCTCCTCTCCTGGCTGCAAAGCCAAGGCTAAGAGACTGCACCAAACCCGGGGGGACTCAGGGTATCATGGACCACCGTGGAATCAGCGACGCAGAAGATCGGATTGCTGTGCGCAACGCATCGCGGACTTCGCGTTCTCGAGCAACTGCAGGAACTCGTCGACCCGTCGTCCATAATCACCGCTTCGTTCCGGGAGACACCCTCAGAACCTCCCTACTTGGCAGATATCGAAGCTGCCAGCCGTGCTAAGGGCGGCGCCTTCCGCGTGTTCGAGCCGTCCTCGCCAGTGCGTTGGCGATGGCTTGAAGCGGACCCAGTCGATCTGCTGCTCGTCGCGAGCTGGAGGTACCTGATCCCTGCGTCCATCCATGAGAAGCCTCGCCTGGGCACGTTCGTGCTTCACGACTCGCTGCTTCCCGCCTACAGAGGATTCGCCCCTTCGGTGTGGGCGTTGGCCAATGGCGAATCCTCGACAGGCGTCACTCTGTTCCGTATCGCGGACCCAGTTGACTCGGGGGCGATCGTCGAGCAGCGAGCGATCACGATCGGGGCTCAGGACTATGTCGCTGACCTGATGGAGCGCGTAACCAGCACGTACACGGACATCCTCTCCAACTCGTTGCCGGCTCTCATGGCTGGCGATCCTCCGAGCTACCCCCAAGATGAAAGTGCCGCCACCTATTGCTGCAAGCGCTCAGAAGAGGACAACGAGATCGACTGGAAACTCCCCGGGAGGAGGATCTTCGACCTGATACGAGCCGTTTCGACCCCTTACTCCGGAGCCTTCACCGCATTCGGAGGTACCAGGCTCACGATATGGCGAGCGACGCCGGCTGCCACCGCGCCCCGCTATGTCGGTTCCGTCCCAGGACGCGTGGTCGAAGTTGAAGCCTCCGGCGGAGTCCGCGTGCTAACCAGCGATGGCTCGATCGTGCTCACGGAGGTCCAACTCGAAGGCGACGACCCGGTCCCCGCTTCCGACGTCCTTCACAGGATCGGCATGACGCTCGGGCGCTGACCTGGGTGGGTAACCAAGTACCAGATCAGAGACCGGGATCGTCGGCTCGACCGAGTTGCTCCGCAACGATGAAGTAGGGGCGACCTTGAACCTGGACGAAGACGCGTCCAACGTATTCGCCCACCATCCCGATGGCCGCCAGCTGGAGCCCTCCGACAAGCAAGAGCAGAGCCGCGAAAGTATTGAGGCCCGTCGGCCCCGTGCCGGCGAATAGCCGCCAGACTGCCAGCGATAGTCCGGCAGCAACACCGAGCGCCGACATGACGATTCCGACGAGGGACACGATCTGCAGGACATCCGTGCTGAACCCCGTCAACAGGTCGAAGTTGATCTTCATCAGCCTCCAGTAGGAGTACCGAGATCGGCCTGCCGCCCTGGGGTGGTGCTCCACCGGAACCTCCACGATGCGCACGCCGAGCCAAGAGACAAGTGCCGCGGTGAACTTGTTCATCTCAGGGCAATCCTGAACCTGCTCGACCACATTTCTCTTGTATGCGCGGAGCATGGACCCGTAATCGTTCAGCTTCACTCCGGTCATCTTGGCTATCGCGATGTTGATGAGTCGTGATGGGATCCTGCGAGCAAGGCCGTCTATCCGCGTTTGGCGCCAACCGCTGGCGACGTCGCAGTCGGGCCCGAGGCGGGCGACCAACTTGGGGATCTCCTCAGGCGGGTTCTGCAGATCAGCATCGAGAGTCACTATCACTAACCCTCGAGCGGCCGCGAATCCTGCCGAAACCGCGGGGTGCTGCCCGAAGTTCCGCTGCAGGCGAACTCCGACGACCTCGACATGGTCACGAGCGGCGATCTGAAGAGCCCCCCACGTGTCGTCGGTTGAGCCATCGTCCACGATGATGATCTCGAAAGTGCCAAGAGGAGCGACCGCGGCGGAGATGCGCTCGATCAGCTCGGGGACCGAGGATGCCTCGTTGTATGCCGGAACCACGACCGAGATGTCCGGAACCGGCTCTGCGGTCCGGTTGCCACCTGCGTCATCTCCGCGCGTCGACACGATTCCCCATCCTAGCGGCACTCACCATCCGGAGACCGGGCGGGCGCGGTCAGGGGACCCTGAACACCTGGACCCCACCAGCTGCGGAGATGGGTTGTAGTTCGGGCAGGACAGTGTTCGGGTGGTCTGCATCGGCGAACAGGTATCCGATGTCGTTCTGCCGCAGGAAGTCCAGAGTGCTTTGCCTCGACGGGGTAACCCCCGGCGAGGTGTACAGCTCTGACTGGGGCGCGAGACGGAATCTCGGATCAAGCGAGAAGTAGCAGAGCGGCACCAACCTGCGACCCGTTATCGCGTCCAGGCCCACGAGTTCCGGTTCGAGCGTATTCGGCTCGTGCACGCATCCGTACCCGAGTTTGGCCTCTGGCGGAAGTCCCTGGATGAACGAAACGGTAGCGGCGGGGTACGTGTACCCGTCCTCCCGATACCCCCTCAGCTGCGCCAGGCCGACCGCGAGTCCGGCGATCGTCTGAACCGCGAACAGAGCGACCACAACGAAGGACAGACTCGCTCGTCCTCTGGCCCGGAGGCGGTCGAAGATTACCCAAGTCGCGTATCCGGTCACTGCCGGCAAGAAGAAGATGAAAGGCACCATCAATAGGTAGTCGGTTTGGAGCGCGCCGTAACGGATCCCCCAGCCAAGTAGGCCGGCAACGGCAGCGAACATGGTTCCGAGCAGCAGTCGAGGTCCCGGCCCCTTGGTCCGTCTCGTCAACAGCCAGGCCAGCGGCACCATCAGGATCACGCCAGCGGTTAATCCTGGAACAACGACTGCCGACCACGCCCAGCCAAGGGCGAAGGGAGTCACCGGTGCGGTGTTCTCCTGGAAGCCATGGCCCGTGATGAAGGCCCAAGCCACCGTAGCGACCGCGAGCCCAGCTACGACCAGCGCCAGGCCGCGCCAAGGCGGCTGGACGGACGGCATCTTGCGCTCTGACCACGATGCTCGGGCCGCGCCAACCACGAACACCGCCGCAACTCCCGCCAGAGCTAGCGCAGCGATCACGAAGTGGGACGGGAGAACGGTCGTGATCAGCGCGCCCAGCATCAGGGTTCCGCCGGCGGACCGTTCACTCTTGCCGAACTCGAGGACAAGGCCTACGGCGAGCAACGATGCAAGCGTTGCCAGGCCGAAGACCGAGATCTCGACCAGCATCGGCGGAAGATTCTCAGGGATGGAGAAACTGATCGGCCCCGCTGCGATCGAGCCATGGGGCAAAGGGATCCGCCCGAGGAACGCCATCCCGGCCGCGCCGAACACGAAGGCTCCTCGGGAGCCGGCCAATCTCGCCGTCAGGCAGCCACACAGCATCACGGAGATGACGAACGCGAGTGGAAGGAAGACCATGTAGCGAGCTTCGATCGGGGGAACGCCGGGAAGATGGCTCGCCGCCGAAGCGACCCAAAAGTCGCCCCAGTGATACCAGTCCTGGGTCGGGACTCCGGGGATCTGATCGAGTCCCGTCGGATAGGTGAGCCTTTCCGTCCCGGTGCGACTGAGGCCGCTCGCAAGAGTCGACCAGAAGCCAGGATCCTCGTAAGCCATAGGCCACACACCATCACGGGGGCTGGGCGCCACTGTGGTAGTCGCCAGGAGCCCGCTCCCTGCCACGAGAAGGCCACAAGCGACGCCGATCCTTGCCCACTCCCTCCAGGGGATGCGTGGCAGCGCGCCATGCTTCGGAGACCCGACCGCCAGCGCGATAAGCGCGGCGGCGGCGGCGGGCAGGTAGTAACTCCTACCCTTCGAGAACAAGGCGGCCCAGGAGATCGCGAACAGAAGCAGGCCCGTGCCGAGGCCGAGGGAGAACGAGAGCACCGGATCTTGGTCAACCCAAACCAAACCCACGCGCCTGAGGGCCCATGTTCCGAGAACCAAGCTGATCGCACCGAGGAACAAGGCTGCTGCAAGCGCTGCCCAAACGTGCACGTCGGAAAGCGCGCTCCCAAGTTCCCGAGGTAGGGACGCGACCCACCGGATCACCTGTTCCGGACCGTATCCACCCCTGTAGAACGCTAGCGTGGGATCGCCCCCTTTCGGTGTGCCGGGCCGCCGCGAGGACGCCAGATGACCAGATCCGCCGCGACAACCCGGCGACGGTCTGGCTCTGGGTGGTAACCGATCCGGAACCCACCCCCGCCCGTCTTGTGCCGCAAGGACTCGGGGCCACTCACACGCGCTGCCTTCCTCCCAGAAGCCACCGAGTCTATACCGGATCGCGAGCCACATTGAAGGCGCCACGCTCGAGAAGGCATCAGTGGCTGGCCTGGGCGCCCGCTCAGGGCCTGTCATGACGAAGAACGCAAGACCGGCGCGCGCCGCCGGTAGAATCTGTGCCATGCCGAAGCTCCGCGAAGCCACATACAGGTTGTTCCGCTCCCACACTCCGATCGGATTGCGCCACGCGCTCAAGGCGATCCCTGGGATACGTAGGTGGGGCGAAGAGTCACGGCCGCGGGGAGTTCAATGGCTGTCCGTCGAGCTGGCACCCGGACTCAAGCGACGGATGCTCCTCACCGATGACGTCCACTTCATCTCATACGATGGGCACGAACCAGAAGCGAGAGAGTGGATCGCGGCCAACGTCAAACCTGGATTCATCTGTCTGGATGTCGGTGCCCACCTCGGTGTCTTCTCGCTGCTCATGGGCGAACTCGTCGGACCGTCCGGCGCCGTTCACGCTTTCGAACCCTTTCCTGCGTCAGTCGACATGACACGAAGGACCCTGGACGAGAATCGACTCTCCGATCGCGTGAAGCTCGTCCAGGTGGCGGTAGACGAAGAAGACGGTGGAGAGGTCCGGCTGTTCGTAAGCGAGGACGACACCGAGGGGCAGCGGAAGCACTAGCTCCCAAGCTTCGCGAGGGCCGGGTGGGCGACTACCCGGCCTTTCGCTTGTCCGGGGTGCGGGGTCGCTGCCCCCTCCTGCCAACAGCTGGAGCTGTGACAGTCCTGGATCAGTCAATCCCCACGTCGCGAATCGCGTAGCACGCGACGGCGTCCTCATCAGAGGTCCAGCTGTATCAATCGAGCCGTGTCCGGTTCAGGGGGCCTTTTACTTCTCGTTTCTGTTCTCCCCGCGGAGCTTTGACGCTGCCGTATCTGCGCAGGTAGCATAGGCATTCGGCCCCACCGGGCCGCTTTCTTATGAGAACTTACGCCCCTAAACCTCAGGATATCGAGCGTGGCTGGTACGTCGTAGACGCCCAGGACGCTGTCTTGGGCCGCCTGGCGACGGAGGTTGCAGCCATCCTGCGAGGCAAGCACAAGCCCATCTGGGCGCCGAATGCCGATGTGGGCGACCACGTCATCGTCGTGAACGCCGCGGGGATCCAGCTCTCGGGTGACAAAGGGAACAAGAAGATGGCCTACCATCATTCGGGATACCCGGGAGGTCTGACGACCACGAAGTACTCCTATCTGCTCGATGAGAAGCCTGCCTTCGTGATCGAGAAGGCCGTGAAGGGGATGCTCCCGCATAACCGGCTCGGCCGCTCGATGGTGAAGAAGCTGTCCGTGTACGAAGGTTCTGAGCACCCGCACTCCGCTCAACTGCCCCAGCCCCTGAAGCTGGGAGAGATCCCGAAGTGGGAAGGCCTGCCGATGCCGAAGGCGAGGGTCGAGAAGACGGAAGCGGAACCGACGGCCGCCAAGAAGCCTGCTGCTGCCAGAGTCGCCAGGGCCGCCAAGGTCGAGAAACCCAAAGCGAAGCCGGCCGCTAAGAAGCCCGCCACAGCTAAGGCCGGAACGAAGCCGAAGGCCTCGGCCGCCAAGGCCACGGTGCGCAAGCCGCGCGCCAAGAAGACCGAGGAGAAGTAGCTTGGCCGCCACAGCCATCCGCAGCGTCACGGGCCGCCGCAAGGAGGCCATCGCCCGCGTTCGTATGTCGCCGGGCACCGGTCGCATCGAGGTCAACGGCCGCTCGCTCGAGGAGTACTTCCCGACGCGCGCGCACCGCATGATCGTCGCGTCTCCACTTCGCCTGGTCGAGAAGGACAAGGATTTCGACATCATCGCCCGCATCACCGGGGGAGGCACCGCTGGTCAGGCGGGAGCCCTTCGCCACGCCATCTCCCGGGCTCTGATCGACGTGGAGCCCGAGCTCCGCAGTGTGCTGAAGGCAGAGGGCATGCTGACGCGCGACTCTCGCGAGAAGGAACGACGCAAGTACGGGCTGAAGAAGGCTCGCAAGGCTCCGCAGTACTCCAAGCGCTAGGCTCAACTTCTCAGTAGTCCAGCCTCAGCTGCCCGCCTGGCGATCCATCTGGCATTCCGTCGAAACCACCTCATGCGTTACCCTTCGCAGCGATGGGACGCTTGTTCGGAACCGACGGGGTCAGGGGAGTGGTTGGCGAGAGCTTGACCGATGATCTGGCTCGTTCCATAGGTGCCGCAGCGGCCACGACCCTCATCGATCACGGGCAGGGCAGGCCGCTATTCATCGTCGGCCGCGACACGCGTGCCTCCGGCGAGTTGCTCGAAGCCGCGATATCCGAGGGGATCAGCTCCGCGGGAGGCAGTGTTCTTGTGGCAGGCGTCGTGCCCACTCCCACGGTGGCGTTCCTGGCAAGCGAGATGGATGCGGCGGGTGTGGTGATATCCGCCTCCCACAACCCCGCCGAGTACAACGGGATCAAGCTGTTCGCTTCCAGCGGCTATAAGTTGCCGGATTCTCTCGAAGATGAGATCGAGGCTCTCGTCATCAGCCCGCCCATAGCGGCTCCCAGGCGAGGCTCTGTCGAGTCGCTGCCGGATGCCCGCGAACGATACCTCCATCACTTGACCGATCCTGGCGACCGCCTCGACGGCATGAAGATCGTCGTCGATTGCGCCAACGGCGCGGCCAGCGGACTGGCGGCGGAGGCCTACAGGCGACTCGGGGCGAAGGTCCGCGTTCTGAACGACGCACCCGACGGCACGAATATCAACGCCGGGTGCGGCGCGCTGCACCCCGGGGTTGTCGCGACGGAGGTTGTGCGGACGGGCGCCGACGCGGGTGTAGCTCATGACGGTGACGCGGACCGAGCGCTCTTCTCGGATGCGGCCGGGTCGGTAGTGGACGGAGATCAGGTGCTGGCCGCATGCGCGGTTCACCTGAAGGGCCTCGGCTCCCTGACGGCGAACATCGTCGTTTCGACCGTCATGGCGAACATCGGGTTCCGACGGGCGATGGCGGAGGCGGATATCCGTGTCCAGACCTCCAAGGTCGGAGACAGGTATGTACTCGAGGAGATGCTCAAGGCAGGTGCGGTGCTCGGGGGAGAACAGTCGGGGCACCTCATCTTCTCCGACCGGGCCACGACCGGAGACGGGATCCTGACCGCGATACGCTTCCTTTCAGCGTCGGCGAGGACGGGCGTTCCGGTGGCGGGGCTGGCGGCTCTCATGCGCCGCTACCCGCAGGTGCTCCTGAACGTGACGGTGGCCGATGCCGACGCCCTCGGGGAAGCCGCCCCCGTGTGGGAGGCAGTAGGGGTGTCCGAGCACGAACTGGGCGATTCCGGGAGGGTTCTGGTCAGGGCGTCCGGAACTGAGCCGTTGGTTCGTGTGATGGTGGAGGCGGAGACTGAAGAGACCGCCTTCAGACACGCGGAAGCGATCGCAGAGCAGGTGAAGCTGGCGCTCGGATAGGCCTCTTTCTCGCTGGAGACCTCGCTGGTAGGCTCAACCTCCATGTGCGGGATCGTTGGCTACATCGGTCATGACGAGGCGCTTCCCATCATCCTGGATGGGCTCCGCAGGCTTGAGTATCGGGGCTATGACTCGGCAGGGGTCGCTCTGTTGGACGGGGACCTCACGGTCGTCAAGCAGTCGGGCAAGCTCGATCGCCTCGAGGAACTTCTCGGCGAGGACCGCTCGAAGGCCTCGGTGGGGATGGGACACACGCGCTGGGCGACTCACGGCGAGCCCACCGAAGCCAATGCTCACCCTCATCTGGACTGCCATGAGCGTATCGCGGTTATCCACAACGGCATCATCGAGAACCATCTTGCGCTTCGAGCCGCCCTCGAGAAGGAGGGCCACTCGATGCGTTCGGACACCGACACGGAGTGCATCGCCCACCTCATCTCCAAGAACCACACCGGTAGCCTGGCGGATGCCGTACGCGCCACCGTTCGGGAGCTCGAGGGCGCTTACGCGATCGTGGTGCTGTCGCTGGACGAGCCCGATGTGATCATCGGAGCGAAGGTCTCATCCCCGCTGATCGTTGGTTTGGGCGAGGGCGAGAACCTCCTTGCCTCCGACATCCCTGCAGTGCTCTCGCGCACTCGCACGGTTATCCCGGTCGAAGAAGGGCAGGTTGCGGAGGTGAGGCGCGACGGCGTCATCGTCACTGACTTCGACGGGAACGCTCTGGAGAGCACGCCGATCGAAGTGGACTGGGATGTGGAGCGCGCCCAGAAGGGCGGATACGACCATTTCATGATCAAGGAGATCCACGAGCAGTCCCACGCCGTTCTCGACACCCTGGTCGGCCGTGCCGATCAGGGTGGGCGCCTGATCCTCGACGAACTCCGCATGACGGCGGACACCCTTCAGGAGGTGGACAAGGTTTTCGTGGTCGCCTGCGGAACCGCTTTCCACGCAGGTCTGGTGGCCAAGTACGCGATCGAGCACTGGACGCGGCTACCCGTCGAGATCGAGATCGCTTCCGAATTTCGATACCGCGACCCCGTTCTGGACGCGAACACGATGACACTGGCGGTATCGCAGTCAGGAGAGACCATCGATACACTCGAGGCGGCGCGTCACGCGAAGCGCCAGGGGTCGCATGTGGTCGCCGTCACGAACACGGTTGGTTCCTCGATAGCTCGCGAGGCCGAAGGTGTCTTCTACACGCATGCAGGGCCCGAGGTCGGAGTCGCGGCGACGAAGACCTTCGCGACGCAGATGGTCGCGCTTGACCTGGTGGCGCTCTTCCTGGCGCAGGTTCGCGGAACGATGTTCCCCGAGGAGATCGCGGAAACCCTGGAAAGGATGGGAGACCTCCCGGGGGCGATCGACAAGACGCTCGAGTTGGACGCGCAGGTGCACGCCATCGCCAAGCAGTACGCGGAGGCGCGCGACTTCCTGTTCATCGGAAGGCACACCGGATATCCGGTTGCGCTCGAGGGCGCGCTGAAACTCAAGGAGATCAGCTACATCCACGCCGAGGGGTATCCTGCCGGGGAGCTGAAGCACGGGCCGATCGCACTGGTGGAGCCCGGCATCCCCATCGTGGCGATAGCGACCAAGTGCCACGTGAGAAGCAAGATTCTTTCCAACATCCAGGAGGTTCGCGCGCGTGGCGCAGAGGTCATCGCCATCGCCACGCAGGGAGACACGGAGATCGAGCAACTGGCCCAGCACGTGCTCTACGTGCCCGAGACCCCGGAACTGCTTTCGCCCGTGCCGGTGATAGTTCCTCTGCAGCTGCTCGCGTACTACATCGCGGTTGAGCGCGGCTGCGACGTGGACCAACCTCGCAACCTGGCCAAGAGCGTTACGGTCGAATAGCCCTGAAGACTCCCTCGGCTCTAGTCTTGAAGGCGTGAATATCGTCTCCGTGGGCGTGGATATCTGCGATATCGGCCGGATGGAGCGCGCGCTAGCCCGCCATCCGACCATGTCGCGTCGCGTGTTCACGGAGGAAGAGGTTGCGTATTGTGAGACCCGGGCCCGACCGGCCGAGTCCTACGCCGGGAGGTTCGCCGCGAGGGAGGCTGTTATCAAGGCGCTGGGCGGTTACTGGGGGAAGCGCTGGAAGGACATCAGCGTGTCGCGCGACGTGACGGGGGCGCCCTCCATCGTGCTCGACGGCAACGCCAAGACGAGAGCGGAGCGTTTGGGGATCGCGCGGTTCCTCATCTCTTTCTCCCACGAGCATCACTCCGCTGTCGCCTTCTGCCTGGCGGTGTCCGAATGAGGCCCGTTCTCACGCCCGCCGAAGCTGCTGCTCTCGACCGAGCGAGCGAGGCGATGGGAGTAACCACGGTGTCTCTCATGGAGAACGCTGGGCGGGCAGCGGCGATGGCCGCGGCGGATGTTGCCGGGGGGGTCTACGGCCGCCGTGCAGTGGTCGTCTGCGGCAAGGGGAACAACGGCGCCGACGGGTTGGTGGCCGCGAGATACCTATCCCGATCGGGGATGCGCGTCTCGGTCGTGATGGTCGAAGACCCTTCCTCGCTGGCCGGGCTCGCTGCGGCGAACTTCTCCCGCCTCGCGGAAGCGCACGGCGTTCGCGTTGTCGCGCTTACTGCGCTCGAACGCGAGCTGGCGCGCGCGGACATCGTGGTCGACTGCATCTTCGGCACGGGCTTCCGTGGGGTGCCCGAGGGTGTGTACGCCGAGACGGTCTCGGCGATCAACGGGAGCGAAGTGCCGGTTCTCGCGGTCGACATCCCTTCGGGAGTGAACGGCGAGAACGGAGCGGTGGCAGGCGAAGCGGTTTCGGCCACAGTCACCGTAACCTTCGGTGCGGTCAAAGCCGGTCTCGTGCTGTACCCGGGCGCAGGCTACGCCGGCCTCGTTCAGGTGGCGGACATCGGATTCCCCCCCGGCCTCTTGACGAGCGACCTTCTCATGGTTGAGCGGGACGACATCGCCCGCCTCCTGCCGGAGCGTCAGCCGGAAACCCACAAGAGGGCGACAGGGGTGGTCCTCGTGGTAGGTGGGTCGCGCAACATGACGGGAGCAGTCTGCCTCGCCGCGGATGCCGCCTATCGAAGCGGAGCCGGACTGGTCACCGTTGCCGTTCCCGAAAGCATCCTGCCGGTGATCGAGGCGTCGGTTCTGGAGGCGACGTTCCTCGGGCTTCCAGAAACGGTCGACGGGACCATCGCGGCGACGGCCTTGAAGGTCCTGGGGGACCGCCTCGGCTCCTTCGATGCGATCGCGGTTGGCCCCGGGATGAGCACTAATGAGGAGTCCGCCGAGTTCACCCGCGCTCTAGTGGCTGCTGCTCCCAAGGGCTTGGTGGTGGACGCCGACGGACTGAATGCGTTCGCTGGTCGTCTGGAGGAGACCGACGACCGAGGCAGCGCGGACCTTGTGCTCACACCGCATGTCGGTGAGTTCGCTCGTCTCATGGGCATCGCTTCTTCTGACGTGGAACCAGACCGCGTGGCTCGTGTACGAGAGCTTTCCGCCCGCATCGGGGCAACCGTCCTCCTGAAGGGAAGCCGTACCCTGATCGCGGAGCCGTCAGGCGAGGTCCGAGTCAACCCAACGGGCAGTTCCGCTCTCGCCACGGCCGGGACGGGCGACGTGCTGACGGGAGTCATCGCCGCTTTGATGGCGCGGGGGTTGGAGTCGTACGACGCTGCTACGGTTGGCGCGTACGTTCATGGGTTGGCGGGTCTGGTGGCGGCGAGCCAGCTGGGAGAAGGAACGACGGCGGGGGATGTGGCGGGAGGCCTCCCGGAGATCCTCGAGGAGATGCGTCTCCCATGACTCCTGCCAGCCCGTCCAAGCGATTCAGACCCACCAAGGTGACGATCGATCTCGACGCGGTCCGCCACAACGTCAGAGCTCTGAAGCCCGCCGATTCGGAATTGATGGCGGTCGTGAAGGCGAATGCCTACGGTCACGGTGACGTGGAGGTGGCTCGGGCCGCGCTGCAGGGTGGCGCCACCTGGCTCGGCGTGGCGTTGGTTGAAGAAGGTATCCGGCTACGCGACGCCGGCATCGAGGCCCCTATCCTGACGCTGTCAGAATTCCCAGCAGGTTCCGAGAGCGATGCGCTGGAGGCCGATCTCACGCCGACCGTGTATTCGGAAGCAGGTCTCGGTGGTCTGGCTTCGGCCGCGGGCAAGCTGGGCCGCAGCGTCAGCGTTCACTTGAAGGTGGACACGGGCATGCACCGGGTCGGTGTGTGGCCCCCGGAAGACGCGGTCGCGCTGGCTCGTCGAGCGCAGGATGCAGGCCTGCCGGTCCAGGGTTTGTGGACACATTTCGCCAGCGCCGACGACGACGACGCGACCACGCTGGAACAGCTCCGCGCCTTCCTCCTGTTGGTCAAGCGCTGCTTGTCGGAGGGGATCCGGCCCACCTATACACACACGGCGAACAGCGCGGCTCTGATCAAGCACCCCGAATCGCACCTGGACATCGTGCGGCCGGGGATGTCGGTCTACGGTCTGACTCCTGGGGTGGACATCTCCCAGCTCGGATTGCGTCCGGTGCTCACGTGGAGGTCTGCCGTGACGATGTCGAAGCGCCTGCCCGCGGGCGAGCGCCTCTCCTACGGTCACACGTATCAGTTGGAGCGCGACGCAACCGTCGTGACCGTCCCCTTCGGCTACGCCGACGGGTACTCGCGCCGCCTGTCATCGCGCGGTCATGTGCTGATCCGCGGTCGTCGTTTCCCGGTGGCCGGGAGTGTGACCATGGACCAGGTACTCGTCGACTGCGGGGACGTACCCGTCGGCATCGGCGAAGAAGTTGTCCTGCTAGGTCGTCAAGGCGAAGCGGAGATCACGGCGGAGGAACTGGCCGATCTCAACGGCACGATCAACTACGAGGTCGTTTGCGCGATAGGTGAACGTGTTCCCCGCGAGTACGTGGGAGTCGTCGACATCGGTGGCGAAGAGTGAGGCCTCTGGAAGAAGCGGCGGATGAGGCCGCCTCCTGCGTCAAGTGCCCTCTTGCGGCCGGGCGCACGCAGGTCGTCTACGGTGTGGGAGACCCCCACGCCGAACTCTTGTTCATCGGCGAGGGGCCCGGTTTCCACGAGGACAAACAGGGCGAACCCTTCGTCGGTGCCGCGGGGAAGCTGCTCAATAGGATGCTGGAAGAGTTCGGCATCGATCGTTCAGATGTGTACATCGCGAATATCGTCAAGTGCCGGCCTCCTGGAAACCGGGACCCGTTGCCGGGGGAGATCGAGGCGTGCACGCCCTGGCTCACGGAGCAGATCGAGTCGATAGACCCGAAGGTCATCGCAACGCTCGGAAGGTTCGCCGGCGCCTTCATCCTCGACCAGCCGATCTCGATCACGCGCATCAGAGGCCAGCGTTTCGCACGGGACGGGCGGGTGGTCATACCGACCCTTCACCCTGCTGCCGTGTTGCGTGGCGGAGAGAAGCAGGTCGATCTGCTGCGGGAAGACTTCCGAACGATGATGCAGGTGCTGTCGGAGCCACGCGCGTCGGTGCCCAGGCCGACGGCGGTGCCGCCTTCAGAGGACCGCGAACCGAACCAGCTTGGATTGTTCTGATGGGGATCAGGTTGGCGACCGAAAACGCTGACGAAACGCGTGAGATAGGCGCGACGCTGGCCGGGATCCTCCAACCGGGGGACGTCGTTTCGCTCACGGGGGAGCCGGGCGCTGGCAAGACCTCATTCGTTCAGGGCGTCGGCAGAGGCCTGGGCGTGACGCAGCAGGTGGTATCGCCGACGTTCAACCTGGTGCGCGAGTACGACGGGTCAGCGCTGCGGCTCTACCATCTGGACGTCTACCGGCTGACTCGCATCCAAGACGTCATAGATCTCGGTTTCGAAGAGATGGTGGATTCAGGGGGCGTTACGTTCATCGAGTGGGGCGATGCGATCGAAGGCCTGCTCGACGGGAACTACCTTCAGATCGAGTTCACCGTGCCGCAGATAGAGTCCGACTCGCGCGCGATCGACGTTGTATGTGCGGGCGCGTCGTGGGCAGAACGCATGGACGCGTTGCGTGCGAGGACGGGCAAGTGGGTGGCGGGATGATCGTCTTGGGCATCGAGACCTCGACGCCTCAGACCAGCGTTGCTTTGGGTGATGCCGGCGGGATACTGGTTTCAACGCTCGTTTCTGCCTCGCGCCAACGCCGTGAGGCCGTGATCCCCATCCTAGAAGAGATGCTGGTGCGGACCGGGATACGGCTGGACCAGGTCGGTGGGATAGCGGCGGGCATCGGACCCGGCCTGTTCACCAGCCTGCGGGTTGGCCTCGAGACCGCAAAGACGTTGGCGCAGGCGTTGAACGCTCCGATCGTGGTGGTTCCGTCTCTCGACTGCTTGGCGTTCTCGGTTCGATACACGAAGCGGATCATCGCCGCAGTCATCGACGCACGCCGAGGAGAAGTCTTCTACTGCCTCTACCGGCCGGCGCCGGGTGGAGTCACCCGGGTCGCGGAGTTCGCCGTCGCACCGCCCGAGCGGTTGGTCGCGGATATCCAGGCTCTCGGCGAAGACGTCCTGGCGGTGGGCAACGGCGCTACGTTGTACCGTCGCGAACTGGAGGTGTTGGGAGATGACGTTGAGTTCGCGCCTTACGCCCACCAGCATCCAGACGCAGCTTCACTGATTGAACTCGCGCTGCCCCGGTTCGAGCGCGAGGAACACGACCGCCTTTTCGACGTTGTCCCGCTCTATCTGAGGAGATCGGATGCGGAGATCGCTTGGGATAGAAGAGCAGCTTCCGGCTAGGCTCGAGATCCTTCGGATGCGCCGTCGCCATCTGCGGGGCGTCATGGAGATCGAACGCCAGGTCTATCCGCGCCCGTGGAGCGCGAACCTCTTCCTGTCCGAGATGACCGACGAGCGCACCCGCACGTATCTGATCGCGCGGATCGATCGAGAGATAGTCGCCTACGCTGGACTCAACTGCTGGGGAGACGAAGCGCACGTGACGACCATCGCCGTCGACCCCGTTTGGCAGCGACGCAAGATCGGAACTCGGTTGATGTTCGAACTGATGCGCAGCGCCGCCGACATGGGGGCACGCTCGGTGTCACTTGAGGTTCGCGTGTCGAACTGGGGCGCGCAGCGGATGTACGGGGACTTCGGGTTCCGGCCGATCGGAGTGCGGAAGAACTACTACCAAGAGGTGAACGAGGACGCCCTCGTCATGTGGGTGGATGCCATCCAGACGGCTGGGTACGAGGATCGCATAGCCGACCTCATGGACACGGCCCCGGAGGAGGTGCGCCCTTGAAGGTGCTCGGCATCGAAACCTCTTGTGACGAAACGGCGATAGCCGTCGTCGAGGAAGGCCGCGCGATCCTTTCGAACCTCATCTCGAGCCAGGTGGATCTGCACGCACGCTTCGGGGGAGTGGTTCCCGAAGTCGCTGCCCGGGCGCACATCGAAGCGCTCAACCCTCTGATGCAGGAGGCCCTCGAGCAGGCCGGCGTCGGTTTCGGCGATCTCGACGCGGTCTCCGTGACGATAGGGCCGGGGCTGGTCGGCGCGCTCCTGGTCGGAGTCGCTGCCGCGAAATCCGTTGCGCTGGCTACCGGCAAGCCGTTCATCGGCGTGAATCACCTCGAGGGTCACGTGTACGCCAACTTCCTGGAGCACGGGCCGCCCGAGCCGCCGTACGTTTCACTTATCGTCTCCGGCGGGCACACGATGATCGTTCACATGAAGGACCGGCACTCGTATGAGGTTCTGGGCCAGACCCTGGACGACGCCGCGGGAGAAGCCTTCGACAAGATCGCCCGATTCATGGGTCTCGGTTTCCCAGGCGGGCCCGCCGTTGACAAACTGGCGCGCGAAGGCGATCCGGATGCCATCAGATTCCCTCGAGCCATGGCGGGCTCAGGAGACCTCGATTTCTCGCTCTCAGGCCTCAAGACGGCGGTGATGCGTTTCGTGAAGACCGAGCGCGCTGCCGGTCGGGAGCCAGATCCGGCCGACCTGGCCGCCTCTTTTCAGGAGGCGGTAGTCGACGTTCAGGTGTCCAAGACCATCGGGGCGGCGCTTGAACGCGAGACGCGGACCGTGCTCTTGGGCGGCGGGGTGGTCGCCAACACGCGTCTCCGGGCGCGGATGCTCGAAGCCGGCGAGAAGGAAGGTTTGCGCGTGTTGTTTCCATCGCTGCCGCTTTGCACCGACAATGGCGCCATGATCGCTTGCGCGGGTTTCTATCGGCTCCAGGCGGGGGAGACAACCCCTCTGGACGCAGAGGCAGATCCTGGGTTGTCACTTTGAGCACGATCCTGGTCACAGGGGGCGCCGGATTCATCGGTTCGCACCTGTGTGACCGCCTCCTGGCCGAAGGCCACAGGGTCATCGCGGTGGACGACCTGTCCACCGGCAGGATCGCCAACCTCGGCGAGGCCCGTGGCTACGGCAAGGAGTTCACCTTCCTGAACATGGACATCCGCGCGGAAGGGCTTCTCGCCCTCGTCGAGCGTCACAAGCCGCAGATCGTGATGCACCTTGCGGCGCAGTGCTCGACCGAGGTGTCTATGCGTGACCCGGCCGGTGACGCGTCGGTGAACCTGACGGGCCTGTTGAGCATCCTTGAGGTGTCGCTGAGGACCGGCGTTCAGAAGGTCGTCTTCGCTTCTTCGGCGACGGCCATATACGGAGAGCCTCGGAAGGTGCCCGTGAAGGAAACCTCGGCCGCCGGGGCGCGCCCGCTTTCTCCGCACGGCGTGGCCAAGAAGGCTGCGGACGACTACCTGCGCTTCTACCAGCGCTACCGCAACCTCGACTTCACGGCGCTGGCGCTCGGGACGGTCTACGGCCCCCGTCAGGCGTCGGGCGCCGTGACAGCGTTCGTCGACGGGATGCTCAAGGGCGATTCGCCGTCGATCAACGGAGATGGCAACCAGACGCGGGATCTCGTCTTCGTCGATGATGTCGTCCACGCTTTCGCCCTAGCCCTGGACAAGGGGTCGGGCAAGCTCATCAACATCGGAACGGGCCTGGAAACCTCGATCAACGGACTCTTCCGCCTGGTCGCGGACATCACCGACTTCGGCGGTCAGCCCGCAGCCGGAGCTAGACCCCAGGGCGAACCACGCCGGATGGCCCTGGACATCGCCTTAGCAGGCACGGAACTGGGCTGGCACCCCTGGACCCACCTCGAAGACGGCCTCGGCGAGATGATCGCCTACGTGAAGGGCATCTAGCGTCCGGAGTCGGCCCAGACACCCCGTTGACCATCTGGCACTCTTGTCGCTATGCTGTTAGCACTCAATCAGTCAGAGTGCTAATCGCACGAAGGAGGTAAGCATGGCCAAGCAGTTCAGTCTTGTGCCCCTGGAGGACCGCATCGTGGTCAAGGCCAGCGAGGGCGAGCAGACCACCTCTTCGGGGATCGTCATCCCGGACACGGCCAAGGAGAAGCCCCAGGAGGGTGAAGTCGTGGCCGTAGGTCCCGGACGCTTCGAGGACGGCGTACGAGTGCCGCTCGACGTTTCCGTCGGCGACAAGGTCATCTACTCGAAGTACGGTGGCACCGAGGTGAAGGTCACGGGTGAGGAGTACCTGATCCTTTCCGCCCGCGACGTCCTCGCCATCGTGAAGAAGTAGGCGGCGTCCTATGGCTGCCAAGCAACTGAAGTTCGCTGAAGACTCCAGGCGCGCCCTGGAGGCCGGCGTCAACAAGCTCGCCGACGCAGTGTCTATCACCCTCGGCCCGAAGGGTCACAACGTGGTGCTGGACAAGAAGTGGGGAGCGCCAACCATCACCAACGACGGCGTGACCATCGCCAAGGAGGTCGAGCTCGAGGACCCGTGGGAGAACATGGGCGCCCAGCTCGCCAAGGAAGTCGCCACCAAGACGAACGATGTCGCAGGTGACGGCACCACCACGGCGACCGTGCTTGCGAGGGCCATGGTCCACCGCGGCATGAGGAACGTTGCCGCCGGCGCTAACCCGATGGCCCTGAAGAAGGGCATCGAGAAGGCCGTCGAGGTCGTCGTCGAGGGCATCATGAACCAGGCCAAGGAGGTCGACTCGAAAGACGAGATCGCCCAGGTCGCGTCCATATCGGCTGCCGACTCGACGGTCGGCGACACCATCGCCGAGGCGCTGGACAAGGTCGGCAAGGACGGCGTGGTAACGGTTGAAGAGTCCAACACGTTCGGCATGGAACTCGACTTCGTCGAGGGGATGCAGTTCGACAAGGGCTACATCTCTCCGTACTTCGTCACCGACCCTGAGCGCATGGAAGCGGTCCTGGAGGACCCCTACATCCTCATCGTGAACAAGAAGATCAGCTCGATCCAGGAGATGATCCCGGTTCTCGAGAAGGTCATGCAGGCCGGCAAGCCGCTGGTGATCATCGCTGAGGACGTCGACGGCGAGGCACTCGCGACCCTGGTCGTCAACAAGATCCGCGGAACCTTCAACGCCATCGCGGTGAAGGCCCCCGGCTTCGGCGACCGTCGCAAGGCCATGCTCCAGGACCTCGCCACGCTCACGGGCGCGCAGGTCGTTTCCGAGGAGGTCGGCCTGAAGCTCGAGAACGCGGAACTCGACCTGCTGGGTCGTGCCCGCAAGGTCGTCGTCACCAAGGATGACACGACCGTGGTCGAGGGGGCCGGCGCGGAGCAGGACGTCAAGGGACGCGTCAACCAGATCAAAGCCGAGATCGAGAATACCGATTCCGACTGGGACCGTGAGAAGCTGCAAGAGCGCCTCGCGAAGCTCTCGGGCGGCGTTGCGGTCATCAAGGTCGGAGCTGCGACCGAGGTCGAGCTCAAGGAGAAGAAGCACCGCATCGAGGACGCGCTTTCGGCGACTCGGGCAGCGGTGGAGGAGGGCATCGTCGCCGGCGGCGGCGTGGCTCTGATCCGCTGCGAGTCTGCGATCGACAAGCTGGACCTCGAGGGCGACGAGAGCACTGGCGCGAAGATCGTTCGCGATTCGCTGTCGGAGCCCGCGCGGTTGATCGCGAGCAACGCAGGTCACGAGGGCGCAGTCATCGTCGAGCACATCCGTGCGGAGAGCGACGGCCGCGGCTTCAACGCCGCCAACGGCGAGTGGGTGGACATGGTCAAGGAAGGGATCATCGATCCGGCCAAGGTCACCCGTTCAGCCCTGCAGAACGCTGCTTCCATCGCGGCGATCATCCTCACGGCCGAAGCGTCCGTGGTGGACAAGCCCGAAGACGAAGAGCCGGACGCAGGCGGCGGTCACGGCCACGCGCACTGAGTAGGTAGCGGGCCGCCGGGCTGATGGGTAGTACCTGAAGGGGCGGGCGGCGCGAAGCGCCGCCCGCCCCCCTCGGCGGTGGCGACCTGGACCCTTGAGCGGAACCGCCGCCGGTTCGGCAGCCCCTGCAGGCCGGCACTGCGCATGAGCACCTCTATGGCGTTATGCCCGACAACTACGCCCATGCCGATCGTGAGTTCGGCGTGCACGCGGCGAGCACCGTAGGTGCCACGGGAGTCCACGTGGACCTTGGCGATGAGATTCGTCAGCCAAGCGTGGCGGATCGTCCGCTGCGACGGCGGGCGCTTTCGCCAGGCGTAGCAACCGCCCTCGGTCACTTCTAGGATCCGGCAACACCGCTTGACGGAATGACCCTCGTTAGCCATCACCTGGATGATGGGGAAGCGGTTTCTTGGGGGCACCGCCTCCTTGAGCAACTGCTTGGATCGACGCTCTGCCGCCAGTTTTGCTTGAGCACCCGGATGCGCCAGCGCGCTGCTGCGCGCTCCTCGCGCTCGGCAGAGTTCAGACCGGGCAACTCGCCGCGGTCGATGCGGTCCTGCTTTCGCCAGTTGTGGATGCAGGGACCGCTGATCCCGAGATCGGCGGCGACGTCGCCGACACTTCGCCCGGCGGCTAGTAGGTCAAGGACCTTGCGGCGAAACTCCGGCGGATAGCCCTTCGGCATGTGGTTCCTCCTTGCTCTCGAGCATGAGGATTCCAGCAAACCGACTCGACAGAACCGAGGGCAGACCAACAAGTCAACCGAAACGGGGGCAGACCCGTCCAGGTCAAGGGGTGGCCGGGCACGCCAGACTTCCCGAGAAGGATCACTTGTTCCTCCTTCCGAGGCGATCCTCTCCCCGCACGATCCGGCGGACGAGATAGGACGTGCATCACCAGGCGAAGGATCGCGGGCATCTCCCGGGTGAGACCAGACCTGACGAGTCCGGGTGCACCGGAGGTCTTCGCCGTGTCGACCCACCTCCCCAGTTCCACCTACTTGTGGCTTAGTACCGATGCCTCGGATCTACACGTTAGTCCTCTGGAAGAAGGTACTTCTGGGTATCCCGTCGGACATTCGGCGGACTACCGTTACTCACGACGTTGCTCCGAAGTCGAGTCTTTTCTGGAAGAGGCCGCCCGGAGCCAACAGAGGAACGGGGTTGAGGGGCGTGCTGTCAAGCTTTGGCGAGACCGTTCGCACATCTCCACTCTTCTTCCGCGACTCGCGACGCGCAAGGGTGGCGGTAGTACTCGCTGCTGTGGCCGCTCTGCTGCTGCTCGCAGCTCCCGGTGTTCAAGCCGGCCCGCGGAAGGCCGGCCCCGCCGGATCCAGTCGTCTCCTCGCAGCTAGAGACCCCCTGTTCGACGGCACGGGCATCCAGCCATCCACGGACACGGGAGGCGCGCAAGGTCCGGCACAAGCCCTGCCGAATAGTGACCAGGGGGCTCACAACTGGGTACCCGGCGAGGTGCTCGTTCGGTACAACCCGGTCGGAGTGGCCTCGCAAGCGGCCGCTCGGGCGAGCGTAGACGCGACGGTCATCGCGCGCCTCCCGGTTCCGCGCCTCCAATTGCTGGACCTCCCCGCGGGGGCGGGCGTCTCTTCCGCCGTGGCAGAACTCGAAGCAGATCCTGCCGTCGAATTCGCCGAGCCGAACTTCATCTACCAGGCGACCTCGACCGTGCCGGACGACCCGTCCTTCGGAGACCTCTGGGGCTTGAACAACACGGGCCAGACCGTGGACGGCACGACCGGGACGGCGGACGCCGACATCGACGCGCCCGAGGCGTGGGACCTTTCGACGGGCTCGTCATCAGTCGTCGTTGCCGTCGTTGACACGGGCGTTGACTACACGCATCCAGACCTTTCCTCCAACATGTGGACGAACCCTGGGGAAACCGGGGGCGGCAAGGAGACCAACGGCATCGACGATGATTCCGATGGCTACGTCGACGACTGGAGGGGATGGGACTTCAGCTCCTCCGACAACAACCCGATGGACGAGCACTACCACGGGACCCACGTGGCCGGAACGATCGGTGCGACCGGCAACGACACCGCGGGTGTGGCAGGCGTCAACTGGGACGTGAGCATCATGCCCGTCCGGGTCCTGGACGCAAACGGCTATGGCACGAACGCGGGCGTCACGGCCGGGTTCGCCTACGCCGGTCAGAGGGGCGCTGACGTCGTCAACGCGAGTCTCGGCGGAGGAGGGTACTCGTCCTCGATGCTTGCAGCGATCGAAGCTTCGCCTTCATCCCTGTTCGTTTTCGCCGCCGGCAACAGTGGCTCCAACAACGATGCGTACCCCACCTACCCATGCAACTACGACGCTGCGAACATCATCTGCGTGGCGGCTTCGAACCAGTCGGACCAGTTGGCGTGGTTCTCCAACTACGGGATTCACGACGTGGACCTGGCAGCGCCGGGTACGAACGTGTTGAGTACCATCCCCGGCGGCTACGACTACCTCAACGGAACCTCGATGGCCACACCGCACGTTTCCGGCGTGGCGGCGCTGGCTCTCGCTTACAACCCGAGTTGGACGACCGAACAGCTCAAGAGCGCCATATTGGGGTCGGTGGACCGGAAGCCTGAGTTCACGACCAAGGTCGCGAGCGGCGGGCGACTGAACGCGTACGCAGCGCTCAACTACGACGTATCTCAGACCACCATCTGGGGTTTCACTCCCAACGTCGGGCTCGTGGGCACCGAGGTCACTATCTCGGGCACCGGTTTCACGGGAGCCACGGACGTGAGCTTCAACGGCGTTGCATCCACTTCCTTCGTCGAGGATTCAGACAAGCAGATCCGGGCGGTGGTCCCTCCGGGGGCCTCCGCCGGACCCGTCAGCTTGACGGCAACGGGAACCGCGACGAGCGGCACGAACTTCTCGATCGTGCCCCCACCGAACGACGACTTCGCGGACGCGGTGGTGCTTGCTGGTACCGACATCACCCAGGGATCAGAGCTCAACCTCCGAGCGACCAAAGAGACCGGCGAGCCCAACCACGCCGGTGACCCGGGAGGACATTCGGTCTGGTATCGCTGGGCCGCACCATCAAGCGGCAGCGCCGTGATCAAGACACAAGGCAGCGACTTCTGCGACGTGCTGGGTGTCTACACCGGCTCTTCGGTCGGCTCTCTTTCCCATGTGGCGAGTGACCATGGCTGCTACGGCAGCTGGGTGTCGTTCCACGCCACCTCAGGCATGACCTACCGGGTAGCGGTCGATGGGGCCGCCGGAGACACCGGCACCTTCAGCCTGCACATCGGGCTCTACGCGCCGCCGGTCAACGACAACTTCGCCAACGCCACGGTGCTTACCGGTCCCGACGTCACCCAGGGACCGGACTCCAACCTCGGAGCGACCAAGGAGACCGGTGAGCCCAACCACGCCGGTAGCACCGGCGGAGCATCGGTCTGGTACTCATGGACTGCCTCCGCAAGCGGCGCCGCGGTGATCGAGACACAAGACAGCAACTTCTGCGACGTGCTGGGCGTCTACACCGGATCTGCGGTCGGCTCTCTTGGTGGCGTAGCGAGCGACGACTACTGTGGTGACAGTCAAGTCTCGTTCCACGTCACCTCAGGCGTGACATATCGGATAGCGGTCGGTGGCTACGGTGGCGACACCGGCACCTTCACCCTGCACATCGGGCTCTACACGCCACCGGCCAACGACAACTTCGCCAACGCCACCGTGCTTACGGGTACCGACGTCACCCAGGGACCGGACTCCAACGTCCACGCAACGAAAGAGACCGGTGAGCCTGACCACGCCGAGGACTCGGGGGGGCATTCGGTCTGGTATCGCTGGACCGCGCCATCAAGCGGCAGCGCCATCGTCGACACCTGCGGCAGCGACTATCTTGACACCCTGCTCGGTGTCTACACCGGCTCTGCCGTGAACGCTCTCACGACGATCGCGTCCGACGACGAATCCTGTGGGAGCCAGAGCCGGGTCGCGTTCCCGGCAACCTCGGGGACCACCTACCGGATAGCGGTCGACGGCTGGGAAGGAGACACCGGCACCTTCACCCTGCACATCGGGCTCTACACGCCACCGGCCAACGACAACTTCGCTGACGCCACCGTGCTTACAGGGACCGACGTTACCCAGGGGCTGGACTCCAACGCCGGAGCGACCAAAGAGGCCGGCGAGCGCAACCACGCCGGCGACCCGGGGGGGCATTCGGTCTGGTATCGCTGGACCGCGCCATCCAGCGGCAGCGCCACCGTCGACACCTGCGGCAGCGACTATCTTGACACCCTGCTCGGTGTCTACACCGGCTCTGCGGTGAACGCTCTCACTACGATCGCGTCCGACGATGATTCCTGTGACCTCCAGAGCCGGGTCGTGTTCCCGGCAACCTCGGGGACCACCTACCGGATAGCGGTCGACGGCTACGGTGGAGACACCGGTGCCTTCAGCCTGCACATCGGGCTCTACACGCCACCGGCCAACGACAACTTCGCCGACGCCACCGTGCTTACAGGGACCGACGTTACCCAGGGGCCGGACTCCAACGTCCACGCAACGAAAGAGACCGGTGAGCCTAACCATGCAGGCGACGGAGGCGGGTCATCGGTCTGGTATCGCTGGACCGCACCATCAAGCGGCAGCGCCATCGTCGACACCTGCGGCAGCGACTATCTTGACACCCTGCTAGGTGTCTACACCGGCTCTGCCGTGAACGCTCTCACGACGATCGCGTCCGACGACCAATCCTGCGGGGACCAGAGCCGGGTCGTGTTCCCGGCAACCTCGGGGACCACCTACCGGATAGCGGTCGACGGTTGGGACGGAGACACCGGCACCTTCAGCCTGCACATCGGGCCCTTCACGCCGCCGGCCAACGACAACTTCGCCGACGCCACCGTGCTTACCGGTACCGACATCACCCAACCAGACTCCAACCTCGGAGCGACGAAGGAGACCGATGAGCCCAACCACGCCGGTCGCACCGGCGGAGCATCGGTCTGGTATCACTGGTCAGCACCCTCCTCTGGCACCGCGGTGATCGAGATCGACAGCAACTTCTGCGACGTGCTGGGTGTCTACACCGGATCCGCGGTCGGCTCTCTTACCCGTGTAGCGAGTAACGACAACTGCTACGGCGGCCGAGTCTCGTTCCATGTCACCTCGGGCACGACATATCAGATGGCGGTCGACGGCCGGGACGGAGACACCGGCGACTTCCGCCTGAACCTCGGGCTCTACACGACGCCGGCCAACGACAACTTCACCGGCGCCACGGTCCTTACCGGTACCGACATCACCCAAGGACCCGATTCCAACGTCCATGCAACGAAAGAGGCCGGCGAGCCCAACCACGCCGGTGACCCGGGAGGACATTCGGTCTGGTATCGCTGGACCGCACCATCAACCGGTATCGTCATCGTCGATACCTGCGACGGTAGCTTCGATACCCTGCTAGGTGTCTACACCGGCTCTGCCGTGAACGCTCTCACGACGATCGCGTCCGACGACCAATCCTGCGGGGACCAGAGCCGGGTCGTGTTCCCGGCAACCTCGGGGACCACCTACCGGATAGCGGTCGACGGTTGGGACGGAGACACCGGCACCTTCAGCCTGCACATCGGGCCCTTCACGCCGCCGGCCAACGACAACTTCGCCGACGCCACCGTGCTTACCGGTACCGACATCACCCAACCAGACTCCAACCTCGGAGCGACGAAGGAGACCGATGAGCCCAACCACGCCGGTCGCACCGGCGGAGCATCGGTCTGGTATCACTGGTCAGCACCCTCCTCTGGCACCGCCGTGATCGAGACGCAAGGCAGCAACTTCTGCGACGTGCTGGGTGTCTACACCGGATCTACGGTCGGTTCTCTTACCCCTGTAGCGAGTAACGACAACTGCTACGGCGGCCGAGTCTCGTTCCATGTCACCTCGGGAACGACATATCAGATGGCGGTCGACGGCCGGGACGGAGACACCGGCGACTTCCGCCTGAACCTCGGGCTCTACACGACGCCGGCCAACGACAACTTCACCGGCGCCACGGTGCTGATCGGCACAGACGTCACTCGCGGACCCGATTCCAACGTCGGAGCGACCAAAGAGACCGGTGAGCCCAACCATGCAGGCGACGCAGGCGGAGCATCGATCTGGTATCGCTGGGCAGCACCCTCCGCCGGCACCGCGGTGATCGAGACACAAGACAGCTACCTCTGCGACGTGCTGAGCGTCTACGCCGGATCTGCGGTCGGCTCTCTTGTTGATGTGGCGAGTAACGACGGCTGTGGCGACAGTCGAGTCTCGTTCCACGTCACCTCAGGCACGACATATCGCATAGCGGTAGATGGAGAATCCGGAGACGCCGGCAGCTTCAGCCTTCACATCGGGCTCCACACGCCACCAGCCAACGACAACTTCGCCGGCGCCACCGTGCTTACCGGTACCGACGTCACCCAGGGACCAGACTCCAACCTGGAGGCAACGACAGAGACCGGTGAGCCCAACCACGCCGGTAGCACCGGCGGAGCATCCGTCTGGTATCGCTGGGTAGCACCCTCCTCGGCCACCGCGGTGATCGAGACGCAAGGCAGCGACTTCTGCGACGTGCTGGGTGTCTACACCGGATCTACGGTCGGCTCTCTCGCTGATGTGGCGAGTAACGACGGCTGTGGCGACAGTCGAGTCTCGTTCCCCACCACCTCAGGCATGACGTATCGCATAGCGGTCGACGGCTGGGAAACCGGTACCTTCAGCCTGCACATCGGGCTCTACACGCCACCGGCCAACGATAACTTCGCCGGCGCCACGATACTGAGTGGCACAGACGTCACTCATGGACCCGACTCCAACCTCGGGGCAACGACAGAGACCGACGAGCCCGACCACGCCGGTAGAACCGGCGGAGCATCCGTCTGGTACAGATGGACTGCCCCAGCAAGTGGCAGTGCTGTTATCAAGACGCAGGACAGCAACTTCTGCGACGTGCTGGGCATCTACACCGGATCTGCGGTCGGCTCTCTTGTTGATGTGGCGAGTAACGACAGCTGTGGTGACAGTCGAGTCTCGTTCCACGCCGTCTCAGGCATGACCTATCGCATAGCGGTAGATGGAGAATCCGGAGACACCGGCACCTTCAGCCTGCACATCAGGCTCTACCCACTGCCAGCCAACGATACCTTCGCCGGCGCCACGGTGCTGAGTGGCACAGACGTCACTCGCGGACCAGATTCGAACGTCGGTGCAACGAAGGAGATGGGTGAGCCCAAGCACGCCGGTGACACCGGCGGAGCATCCGTCTGGTACAGATGGACCGCACCCTCGAGCGGCACCGCGGTGATCGAAACCCAAGACAGCGACTTCTGCGACGTGCTGGGTGTCTACACCGGAACTGCGGTCGGCTCTCTTGCCTCTGTGACGAGTAACGACAGCTGCGGTGACAGCCGAGTCTGGTTCCACGCCGTCTCAGGCATGACCTATCGCATAGCGGTAGATGGAGAATCCGGAGACGCCGGCAGCTTCAGCCTGTACATCGGGCTCTTCACGCCTCCGGCCAATGACAACTTCCTCAACGCCACGGTGCTTACCGGTACCGGCATCGCACACGGGCCAGACTCCAACGTCTATGCAACGAAGGAGACGGGTGAGCCCAAGCACGCCGGTAACGCCGGCGGAGCATCAGTCTGGTACTCATGGACCGCACCATCAAACAGCACCGCGATGATCGAGACAGACAGCGACTTCTGTGACGTGCTGGGTGTCTACACCGGATCTGCGGTCGGCTCCCTTGTTGGTGTGGCGAGTGGCGTGGCGAGCGACGACTACTGTGATTACAGTCAAGTCTCGTTCCACGCCGTCTCAGGCATGACCTATCACATAGCGGTAGATGGGAAATCCGGAGACGCCGGCAGCTTCAGCCTGTACCTCGGGCTCCACACGCCGCCGGCCAACGACGACTTCGCCGGCGCCACCGTCCTTACCGGCACCGACGTCACCCGCGGACCGGATTCCAACGCTTATGCAACGAAGGAGGCCGGTGAGCCCAACCATGCAGGCGACGCAGGCGGAGCATCGGTCTGGTATCGCTGGGTAGCACTCTCCGCCGGCACCGCGGTGATCGAAACCCAAGACAGCTACGTCTGCGACATGCTGGGTGTCTACACAGGATCTGCGGTTCGCTCTCTTACCCCTGTGGCGAGTGACGACTACTGTGGTGACAGCCAAGTCTCGTTCCACGCCGCCTCGAGCACGACCTATCGCATAGCGGTAGATGGAGAATCCGGAGACACCGGTACCTTCAGCCTTCACATCGGGCTCTACACGCCACCGGCCAACGACAACTTCGCCGGCGCGACCGTGCTCACCGGCACCGCCGTCACTCGCGGACCCGATTCCAACGTCCATGCAACGAAAGAGGCCGGTGAGCCCGACCACGCCGATGACCCCGGAGGACATTCGGTCTGGTATCGCTGGGTAGCACCTTCCGCCGGCACCGCCGAGATCGAGACACAAGACAGTGGCTTCTGCGACATGCTGGGTGTCTACACCGGATCTACGGTCGGCTCTCTCACGCCTGTGGCGAGCAACGACAACTGTGGTGACAGCCAAGTCTCGTTCCACGCCGCCTCGAGCACGACCTATCGCGTAGCGGTAGATGGAGAATCCGGAGACACCGGTACCTTCAGCCTTCACATCGGGCTCTACACGCCACCGGCCAACGACAACTTCGCCGGCGCGACCGTGCTCACCGGCACCGCCGTCACTCGCGGACC
>Ga0315281_10002402_pt1 | contig 27862 bp, 27 predicted proteins | sample YL17G07_0_MG_FD_204540 | JGI IMG/M metagenome (GOLD analysis project Ga0315281, IMG submission 204540) | Sediment microbial communities from Yellowstone Lake, YNP, Wyoming, USA - YL17G07_0 | ecosystem: Environmental > Aquatic > Freshwater > Lake > Sediment | place: USA: Wyoming | collected...
TGAGGCCGGCTCGGCGATGGGGCGCGATCTATCATCAACGGTAATTGCTTAGCGATCATCTACGGATAATGGGGGCTTATCGGGCACGAATTCAAGAAGATGGGGCGGGTGTAGGTGGCTCCAGTTTGGTTATGGGCGATTATGTGTCGTACAAAATTCAGCAAGCCTGAACCAGACTTGCTCGATATCAGCCGAGCATTATCTTTAAGTTAAGCAGCCAAAATACACGCGTGGTGTCATGGAAGAAGCAGAAAAGCAGGCGGAAAAGCCGGCCACGATAGACCTCAAGAAGCTGCTGAACACGAGGGTAATCGTGCATATCAGGGACGGCAGGAAACTCAACGGCACCCTCACGCAGTACGACGAGTACATGAACATGCTGCTCGAGGACGTCGATGAAATAATGGGAGATAAACCAACGAACAAGTACAAAATTTTGGTGGTGAAGGGTGGCAACGTCCAGGCGATATCAATCTAAACTGCTTTTATCTCTTTGCCCATAAACTTCTCGCTCTCCAAGCCCTTGAAGACTTTTTCTCCAATATCTTTCATGAGCTCGTAAGAGCCATCTTTTAGATTGACCAAGCCCCGTTTGACGAGGTTGTCCACGTGATACTTCACGGGCCACCAGTCGTCGATGGACATGTCATCCTTGAGCGACCTTATCGTGGCCTGACCAAGCTTCCCCAGGGATATGAAAACCGCGATTCGATCGGGGTCGTCTTTAAGCCATGTGATTTCTTCTTGGACGCCCATTTTCCCACAACCAAAACTCTGCTCACTCCAAATAAAAGTACTCGCCTTTCTCCCTCTGCTCCATATCTAAGCGGCTGTCTGGCTTGTTCGCCCTCGCCCTGCCGGTATGGGGGTCGCGCCTGAACGTGACGCCGACATCGCGCAGGAAGAGGTTCATCCCGTCCCGCATGTCGAGCGGCCCATGCGTCTTCCCCTTCTTCCCTGGTGCGCCCGAGAAGACGAGCAACCGGTCAGAAATATAGTCAACAGCGAGGACATCGTGGTCCACAACGAACGCAGCGGCCTCGCGCCTCTCCATCGTCCGCCTTATCACCTTCGCCATGCCCAGCCTCTGCTCGACATCGAGGTATGCGCTCGGCTCGTCGAGTAGGTAGAGATCGGCCTTCCGCCCGAGGCAGGCTGCGATCGCGACACGCTGGAGTTCCCCACCGCTCAAAGTTGCGAGCTCCTTCTCCATGAGAGGCTTCACGTCGAGTGGCTCGAGCACCTCGACATCGAGCGCCTGGTCCAACTCTCCCAAAGTGGAGCGAAGCCATGACTCAACCGTCCCATCGAAATCGACCCGCGGATACTGTGGCTTGTGCGAGATGTTCAGGCGAAGGTCGATGTCCCCACTCGTCGGCTTGACCTCGCCAGCCAGCATCCTCACGAACGTCGTCTTGCCTATGCCGTTCGGGCCGACGATGCCTATTACTTCGCCCTTATGGATCTCGCCCGCCTGCACCTCCAGCTCGAACCCCTTGAAACGTTTCGTCAAATGCTTGTAAGATAGAAAAATTTTGCCCGCCGCCCTCGACTTTATCGGTGGCCTGACCTCGAAGCGTATCGGCTCCTTCCTGAACCTCACGTTTTCCTCCCGCAAGTAGCCGTCGAGGTACACGTTTATTCCGACGCGCACCCCTCGCGGCTCGGATATCACACCGTACGCGCCAGGCGTGCCGTAGGTGACGTGGACGTGGTCGCACATGTAGTCGAGCGTCGCCAAGTCATGCTCCACGACGAGCACTGCTTTGTTCGAGTGAGCCAAGCTCCTGATGACCCGCGCGGCGCTCAGGCGTTGGTAAACATCTAGGTGAGAGCTGGGTTCATCGAAGTAGTAAACGTTCGCTTCCTTCGCAGCTGCGGCCGCTATTGCCAAACACTGGAGCTCCCCGCCGCTCAGGTGGCTGATCTCGCGGTCGAGCACTTCGTCAAGCCGTAGCTCATCTGCAAGCTTCTTTGCCACCCCTCGCTCGTCCACTTTTTCAAGCAACTTTCCAACTTTTCCCTTCACGGCATCTGGCAACTTGTCGACTGCCTGCGGCTTGTACACGACCTTGGCTTTACTTATATTCGCAAAATATGCTTGAAGCTCGGATCCCTTGAAAAATTCTTTCAGATCGTGCGTTGACGCTGGCTTCGAATGCCCGAGGTTAGGCTTGAGCTTACCTGCCAAGATTTCGAGCGCAGTCGTCTTGCCTATGCCGTTTTGCCCCACGATGCCAGTGACCCCGCCCGCCCGTGGGATGGGCAACCCGTAGAGAGCAAAGCCGTTGCGACCGTAGCGATGTACGCACTTTCCCTCGAGCTCCTTCGGCAGGTTGATGATGAATATCGCTTTGAAAGGACACTTGTGAACGCAGATACCACACCCGCTGCACAAATCTTCAGAGATCATCGGGCTCAACGTTCGCTCATCGATGACAATTGTCTCATCGCCAGTGCGCACTCCGGGGCAGTAGCGCTGGCACTCAAGCGCACATTTCTTCAGATGACACCTATCGCGATCTATGATGGCTATCCTTGGCATGCTATCAACCGTCCTTTTATCTTTATATAATCCCGATACTTATTTCAGATGGGTGAGCCGATGGAGTGGTGGCAGTGGATCATCAAGATCGTGCTAGGACTAGTTCTACTTCTCATAGCCGCTGGCAGCGCCCTCTTCGGCTACATATGCGCGAAAGCTCAGGCCAAGAGCTGGGCCGGTGGCTGCTTCACAGTTACGGCTGTCAGTATCGCGATTTTCGCTTGGCTGATATTTTTCTTGTGGCGATAAATGAAAAATAATTAAAGTTCTCCTTTTTTCCAATATTCCATGTTGAGTTTGACTGCGTGCTCTCCGAGCTCAGCCCGTATCTCGTCCACCGCTTGCTTGAATTTTTGCTCGGTGTCTAATTCATTTAGTTTCTTCAAGCGCGGAATTGCAAAAACATCGAGCGCAAGATCTATGTCCTGTTTGGTGAGTGGAGCTTCCTTCACTTTGTCTTGAAGCAACTCGGCCGCCTTTTGGGCTATCCACTCCAACTCATGCGTCATTTCATCCCAACATTTTTAACATGCACACGCTTAAAGCTGCTCGGTGATGGCATGGATGTTTTCGACGCGATCAAGGGTCGCAGGAGCGTGCGCGTCTTCAAGCGAGACGCGATGAAAGACGATGATCTAAAAAAGATTTTGGAAGCTGCACGGTGGGCCCCGAGCGCGGGGAATCGTCAGCCGCTCGATGTCGTCGTCGTGAGAGATGAGGCGACCAAGCAGAGGCTGGCCCAAGCGGCACGAGGGCAGGATTTCATAGTCGATGCTCCAGTGGTCCTCGTAATCTGCGCGAACATGGCGAGGACATCGAGTAGGTACGGTGAGCGCGGCGCTGATCTGTATTGCATCCAAGATACTGCGGCGGCGGCACAAAACATTCACTTGGCGGCGTACGCGCTCGGCTACGCGACGTGCTGGATAGGCGCCTTCGATGAGGGAAAGGCAGCTGAAGTCGTCGATGCGCCGAGTGGCGTGAGGCCTGTCGCCATCGTCCCGATAGGCAAGCCCGCAGAGAAGCCACGTGCGCCACAGCGTATCCCGCTGAGCGAAATCGTGCACGAAGAAAAATTTTAGATGAGCTTTGCCCCGACTTCATCGATGCCGACGACGAGCACGGAGCTTGGATCGAGCCGCTTCAGGAAGGCTTTCTTCACCGCTGCGACATTCTCCTTTTCGACCGGTGCGAAGACAGCTCTGCCTAGCATCACCATGCTCGCCCCCATCGCTCCGGCTGACGTGGCGACATCAATCAGAGCGCGCATGTCATCGTCGAGCAATCCCATGGACTCTGCGAACTCGCTGGAGACATCCGTGAAGTTTTTGATATCTGGAGAACTCAACAACTTCTTGAGGGCTATTCCGCCATATTTTTTTGATCGCCTCAATAGTTTCTTATTTTGGAGGAGCTCCTTCGTCGACAGCGGACCAAGCGTGCCGCACACTATCCTTATATCATTTTGAACAATAATGTGCCGCCATCTTCCGTGCGGTGGAGCTCCTGGCTCGACCCCAATCACCAAGCCACCGCTCATCTGCGCTCCGACATCACCCAATCCTGTGCTGCACGTGACCTCAGCGACATGCGCGACCTTTGCAGCCTTCGTTTTTGTTATTTTAATTCCCATAGCTTTTGGTAGGGCTAATGTCACGCCGAACGCGCCGGCGCCGCTCGCGCCGTATCCCGCGCCGATTGGAACCTGCGAGTAATGCTTGATGACGACATCCGACGGCTCTGGTGCATCACGCAATATCTGCTCGGCCGCGACAAAACTTGTCCGGGCCTTAGGGGCCTGTTTATCGTTGATAAAAATTTTGACTTTTGTTCGATCGCTCGGCCGCACCTCTACGCGCGTCGTGACGCCGACGTCTATGCATGGGCCGCAGTTGCGAGAGCCCATGCGCTCGGGGTCGCTCGCCTCGCAGACTTGAAAAAATCCAGAGATGTGGCCAGGCACGAACGCCGACGCTTTCTTCATCGCTGGCTTCCCCGAAGTTTCTTTATCGCAACGTCCAAGATGATTTTGGCTATATCCGCCTTGCTCGCCTTCAAGTGTCTGGAGCTTGAGGAGGTGACGATCTCTACCTCATTCGTATCGACACCAAAACCTGCTCCCTGCCTCGAGATATCGTTCGCGATTACCATGTCGAACTCGCCCTCGCGCAGCTTCCCAATCGCCGCCGCCTTCAGCTGCTTGTCGGTGACGTCGTGCTCCGCCTTGAATCCTACGATGAAAGCTTTAGGCGCAAGCTCTCTTGCACCATCCACGACCCTTGGCGCTGGAACGAGCTTCAGGCTCAAAGGTTTGTAATGTCTGAGTTTTTCTTTAGATATTTTTGCCACGATGAAATCTTGAGGCGCAGCTGTCGAGACGACGATCTCTGGTCGCCTTTTCATCTCATTCATGAAGGCTTTGCGCATCTCGGCGGTCGTCTTGACTCGGATCACTTTTACGCCCGCTGGTGGTTCCTCAGTCCCAGGGCCGTAGACCAAGGTGACGTCGGCCCCGCGAGAGGCCGCAGCGCGCGCTACAGCTATACCCATCTTGCCCGAACTCTTGTTTGTTATGAACTTGATCGGGTCGATGTGCTCGATTGTTGGGCCAGCTGTGATGAGCACCCGCACACCCGCCATGTCCTTCGGGCCGTGGAGGTCGATCACGAAGTTCGTTATTTCCTCTACGCTGGGCAACTTTGCCTTGCCCTCTACAAGCTTCGGCTCGAGCACCTTGACGTCGGCCGCCTTCAGCCGCTTGAGATTATCCTGAAGCAACTTGTGCGAGTACATCGAACCGTGCATCGCTGGCACCATTGCTACAAGTTTTCCTAAACCCATCGCGACGGAGATGACCGAGGTTACCGGCGTATCGTCGATCGCACATGCTACCTTGCTCAAAGTGTTCGCCGTCGCAGGGGCCACGAGTATGATGTCAGCCCAAGTCGCCAGCTCCACATGCTCTAATTTACCCGTCAACTCTGAAACGACTGGATTGCCGGTCGCCCAGTGCATGAGCTGTGGGGTTACCAGCCGCGTCGCGTCCTGCGTCATGACTACTCTGACGTCTGCGCCGTGGCGCATGAGTTCTCGCGCCAACTCGTGGCATTTCACCGCAGCTACGCTACCGGTGATGCAAAGAGCTATCCTTTGGTTCGCTAGCTCGGCGCTCTTAGAGCCGCGGATGTCGTGCGAAGGATGCATGTTCCACCTTAGATAAACAACGCCTGCTGAAGTTTAAAAAAGTCACCGTTTAGCATTCACTCGGTGTACCGCTTCAGCAGCTTGCCATGCGTATCGATTTCTCCGTACATGACTCTTACCGAGGATATCGGCGACCCATCCTCCGCGAGCACGAAGGGTATCTCGACTATCTCGAGCGCCGGGAGCCCGTTCGACGTCCTAATTTTGTTCAGCTCCTCAGCCCTCGCCCTCGTCTCCGGGCTGACGACGATGGCCTGGAGCGCAACGTCGCTCACGGCTGGGCCGAATGGATCTGATATTATGGTTATCTCCGCGCGCTCGATCCATCCCTTGAGCCTGAGCACCTCCAAGAGCGAGCGCATGCGCACCTCGAGGGGGCCAATACCCGCGGAATCTTTCCTGAGCTCCATCTCATCCGAAACTATCCCAATGACAGCGCGCTCGCCAATTTCGAAGGCCTTCACCAAAATTGCAATGTGACCATCGTGCAGGCGGTCGAAAGTTCCCCCAACGGCAACCCTCTTGAACTTCATTTAGCCAGCTCTCTCGCCTTTTTGGTTGCGGCCTTAACGGTCTCAATCATGGCCTCAGCTACCTTTCGCTCCTCCATCGCCTTGAGCCCTTCGGCTGTGGTGCCGCCGGGCGAGCGGACCATGTCGATGAGCTCGTCAGGAGTTTTTCCGCTCTTCAACACCATCGCCCCAGCGCCCTTCGCCGTCTGCGCCGCCAGTTTTTCTGCCACATCCCTCGACAGCCCTTCCTTGACCCCAGCATCCGCCAGCGCCTTGATGATCAAGTAGAAATAGGCCGGGCCGCTTCCGCTCAGGCCAGTTACGACATCAAGGTATCTCTCTTTGAGTTCGACCGCAATGCCTACCGAGCCGAAGAGTTTTTTTACGACTTCCTCATCCCTTTTGCTAGCGTTTTTACCTAGACAATATGCGGTGGCTCCTTCACCAACTGCGCACGGCATGTTCGGCATCACCCTGCCAACCCTGACCTTAGATCCGAGCTTGCCCTCGATGAGCTTCGTCGGGATGCCAGCCGCTATCGCGACGATCAGTTTTTCGCCGACGAGATCTTTTATCTCATCCAGTACCTTCGAAACCTCTCCCGGCTTCACGGCGAGAAATATCGTGTCGGCTTTTTTCGCGACTTCTCCGTTGTCGGACGTCGTGGCTACGCCCAATCCAGCCAGCGCCCTGAGCTTGCTCTCGTCCTTATCGCTGGCCACTATGTCTCGCGCCTTCAGGGCACCTGCGTCGAGGAAACTCCTGACGAGCGCTGAGCCCATCCGTCCTGCTCCAATGAATCCAACCTTCATGATATCACCACTTGATTTTACGGACCGCACGATTTAAGGCTCGCTACACATATGATATCCTCACTGTCGGATATCTCCTCCGCGATGATAGGCTTCAGACCAACGGAGCTAGCCCAATCCGCAAGTTTTTCCGGGCTGTGTTTGTGTTTGAGGCTAGTCACGATCGCGACACCCCCCGACTTCAAAACTCTGGCTATCTCCTTCATCGTTGCAACCGGCTCCGGCACGTTCTGCAACAGCGTGACAGATACCACCACATCGAAACTTCTATCATTGAACGGAAGATGATCTGCGTCCGCACACACAAGCGATGCCCCACATGTACGTTTTCGAGCGATGCCCAACATCTTCGCGGATGAATCGATTCCAACGACGAGTTTGCCCCGCCTAGCTAGTTCTCTTAAAAACATCCCGGTTCCACAGCCCAAATCCAAGATGCGCGCAGCACGTTTTGGCAAATACTTTTTCACGACTTCATATTTTTTCCGCTGGATGCTAGTGTAGCGTCCATCATAGATGTCCGCCGTCGAATCGTAGCGGCGCCTGAGGTCAAGTTTTCGTTCTGCCATCAATGACTGATGTGCGGCAAAACTTTTAACTTCATGCTCCAACTCGGTTTGATGTCATGCTCGAACGAACTAAAAAATTAAGGACCAAACTCGGCGCGATGGGGCTGGACGCATTTGTTGCGGTCAGAAATGCATATTACCTCTCAGAAACAACCGCGTCCATCGCTGTGATCACCTCGAGCAAGGAACAGACGCTCATATGCAGCCGCCTAGAGTTCGACAGGGCAAAGGGAGAAAGTGCGATAAAAGACGTTGTGGCTTATTCTCCGCATCGAGTTCCGCTACGTTCCAGTGAGAAAGTTCGTTTCGGAGAACTGTGGCTGGTGATAGCTGAGCGCCTTCACGAGCTCAACGCGCGCGAGATAGGTTTCGACGCGTTGAGGCGCGACCAACTGCGCAAGATGCGAAACTACCACGACGCCAACTACAGGGAGATGCCAAATCTCATCGCTGAGATGCGCATGATAAAATCCGCGCGGGAGATAGCTTGCTTGAAAAAATCTGCTGCGCTCGCCTCGCTCGGCATGAAGCGAGCAGCTGAGCTTATAGAAAAGGGACGAACGGAGTTGGAGATCGCGGCTGAGGTCGAGTATGATATGAGAAAAGCTGGATCCGATGGCATACCGTTCGACACAATCGTTGCATCAGGAAAACACTCTTGGCTCCCGCACGCTATGGCGACAAAAAAATGCTTGCGCTACGGTGAGTTGGTCGTCGTAGACCTTGGCGCCAGATATGAAGGATATGTTTCTGACATGACCAGAACTTTCGTGCTATCTCCGACGAGAAAACAATTGAAACTGGTCGAAACGATAAAGCGCTCACAAAAGGCAGCACTCGCTCGAATTAGAGATGGTGTCCGCGCGAGCGATGTAGATGCAGCGGCGAGAAAGGTAGCCTCGCTCGCAGGGTACGCGAGGTTCTACTTGCACAGCACTGGACACGGCGTTGGGCTCGACGTGCATGAACCGCCGAGCTTGTCGCCGAGATCAACGGAGATACTGCAAAGCGGCATGGTGACGACGGTCGAACCAGGCGCCTACGTTAGGGGAGTTGGAGGTGCGCGGTGGGAGGACATGGTGCTTGTCACTAAAAGAGGACGAGAATTACTTACAAAAATAAACATTTAAGTTGATGTTTGGTGACTATCTCAAAGGTGGATTTATGAAACGCGAGAAGTGGCAGAAAGAATTCAGCGGATGGTTCAACCAGATGTTACGAGATGCGGACATCATGGACACTCGCTACCCAGTGAAGGGGCTCTACGTCTGGCTGCCATATGGGTTGAAGCTGCGCAATTCCGTTTTTGAGATAATAAAACGTGCGTTGAACGATTCTGGACACCAAGAAGTTCTTTTTCCGTTGCTCATCCCGGAAGACATCTTCAAGAAGGAGGCAGAGCACATCCGCGGCTTTGAGGGAGAAGTGTACTGGGTCACGCACGGCGGTCGTGACAAGTTGGACGTGAAGCTCGCGCTGCGCCCGACGAGCGAGACCTCCATCTACCCGATGTTCGCGCGATGGATAAGGTCGCACGCCGACCTGCCGATCAAAGTCTATCAGATAGTCAACATCTTCCGCTACGAGACGAAGATGACGAAGCCGATGATGCGTCTGCGCGAGGTCACGACGTTCAAAGAAGCCCACACCGCACACAAGAGCTGGGAGGAAGCCGAGGAGCAGGTGAAGAAAGCCGTCGAGATCTACAAGCGATTCTTCGACGAACTCGGCGTGCCGTACGTCGTCACGAAGCGGCCAGTGTGGGACACGTTCGCAGGGGCAAAGTACTCGTTGGCCTTCGATACGCTCACGCCTGATATGAAGACGCTCCAGATCGGCACGATACACAACCTCGGCCAAAATTTTGCAAAGGTCTACGATCTCAAGTTTGAGACGCCCGATGGTAAGCACGACTTTGTGTATCAGACATGCTACGGTATATCGGAGCGTGTCATCGCGGCCGTCATGATGGTGCACGGCGACGACCACGGGCTGTGCATACCGCCAGCCGTCGCACCGATACAAGTAGTCGTCATTCCGATCCCATTCAAAGAGGAGGCCCCTGTCCAACAGATCGCCGAGAGTGTTGTGAACGAACTGAATTCCATCGGCATCAGGGCGCACTTGGATGCGCGCGACATCAGACCTGGGAAGAAGTTTTACGACTGGGAGCGCCACGGCGTGCCGCTCAGGCTGGAGATAGGGCCAGAGGACGTGAAGAAGGAGCAGGTCGTCGCGGTCAGACGGGATACTGGCGATAAGCAGGCGATACAGAGGAAGGCGATCAGGGTCAAGGTGAGGCAGCTGCTCGACGAGATAAGCGGAGACATGCGCACTCGGGCGTGGAAACTTTTCAACGGGATGGTACATGACGCATCCGATGTCAAGATCATCAAGCAGATCATCGAGAAAAAAGGCGGCATAGCCCGCGTTCCATGGTGCGAGCAAGAGGCCTGTGGCCAGACGCTCAAGGAGCAAACTGGCTTAGAAATCTTGGGCCAAGAGCTGGAAGGCAAGCAAGCGCCCGGCATCTGCCCGATATGTTCCAAGCGGGCGAAGGGCCGCGTGCTCATAGCTAAGACTTATTGATCGCTTCGGAAATTTCCTTGTCGGATGGGAATCCGGTCGGCCCCTTGTACCTTATCTTTAGGGCTGCAGCAGCGTTCGCGAACTGCGCAGCTTCGATGGCATCATGAGACTCCAAATATTTCACGAGGAAGGCCGCACCGAACACATCGCCAGCGCCAGTGAGATCTTTGGCATCAACTTTCAGCGCCGCGACTTCGCTCAACTTTCCATCGGCGAAAACTAGACAACCCTTCTCCCCTTGGGTCAGGATCGCCACCTTCGGACCGAGCCCAACAAGCTTTCGCAACACTTCCTCGACATCGCCATGAAGCACTCCCGCCTCGTCCTTGCCCACCTTTACGATATCCACATACTTCAGGAACTCCCCAAGGTCTTCGCGCGCCTTCAGTCTGACCTCGCCACTCGCGCCTATTTCCCTGAATATTCCCTGTGGGTCGAACATCACCAAATTTGTGTCCTTCTTTATCGCTTTCAAGACATCTGGCGTTATCTCATCCACGATCGGCGAGACGTAGAAGCCGCCCGCATCTTGGTACGCATACGGGATGTCGTCCGGCGATATCTTGGGTGCCACGTGCGTGCAGGCCTGCTTGCGGTTGCCCGCCTCGTCGTACGTGTTCTCAAACGTAGTCGTGTTTTCACCAGCTATCAAGATGCCTTCCGTGTCGAGCCCAAATTTGCTGTAGAGTGGCGGGAATTTATCCGGGAAATCCGCCCCAACCTTCGTCACTATCCCCGCGTTCTTCTTCAGAGCTGCGAGCGCAAAGCCGGCATATGTGGGTACTCCACCGAGCGCATTTTCTATGACTCCCCACGGCAGAATGTTCACGTCGATAGAAACATGCCCCACGACGATAACATCAAAATCCATCATTTCTCCCTCCTTCCAGTTATGAAATCCTCGACTGCCTTCTTGGCATCCACGTCTGGCATTTGGGTCGGTGGATGTTTAAAGAAGTACGCTGAAACGCCGACGAGCGGCCCAGCGATGCCGCGGTCGAGCGCCAGCTTCACGGCCCTCAAAGCATCGATCACAACTCCAGCGCTATTCGGCGAGTCCTCCACCGAGAGTTTCACGTCGATCGTCAACGGGATGTCGCCGAACTTCTTGCCCTTCATGAAGATATAACAGACCTTGTTGTCCTTCAGGAACGAGACGTAGTCGCTCGGCCCTATGCGCAGCGGTACCTCATACGGTATCTGGCTCGACACCGCCTCGGTCTTGCTGATGCGCTTGGAACTCAGGCGCTCCTCCTCGATCATGTTGAGGAAGTCCGTATTTCCACCGATGTTGAGCTGATAGCTCTCCTCGAGCTTGACGCCACGGTCCAGCAGGAGCCTCGCGAGCGTCCTGTGCAGGATGGTGGCACCAACTTGAGATTTTATGTCATCGCCGGCGCACGGGAGGCCAGCATCCTCAAACTTCTTCCCCCAGTCCTTGCCGGATACTATGAATTCCGGGATGCAGTTCACGTAGCCACAGCCCGCGTCTAACGCCTGCTGTGCATAATAACGGGAGGCCGCGTAGCTTCCGACCGGCAGATAGCTCACCAATATATCGGCGCCTGAATCCTCCAGCACTTTTTTAACATTCGCTTCTTTCTGTGTTCTATCGACTGGCACGACTGGCTTCAGGTACTTGCCCAGCCCATCGAGCACTGACCCCTTCATCACCTCTACCCCCAGCTTGGGCACATCGCTGAATTTGATGGTGCAGTTTGGCGGGGTGAATATCGCCTCGGCAAGATCTTTTCCCACCTTGTTTGCGTCGATATCGAAAGCGGCTACAAAATTGACATCACGGATATGGTATCCGCCGAAGTTTACGTGCATCAGGCCTGGAACGAACTTGCCCTCACGTGCGTTTTTGTAGTATTCTATGCCCTGCACGAGCGAGGAAGCGCAGTTCCCCACGCCAACTATAGCAACATTCACTTTTCCCACAACTTTTTCCTCCTTATATTTGTGATATATATCCAACTCTGATATAACTCTAAATTGAAACATATAAGGGTTGCGGTGAAGTAGGTTTTACATTTAATTTATTTCAGACTTAATACTTAAACCACTAATATGAGGTTGAGGACCATGAGGAAATCGTTGCCATATTTGGCCTGCATGCTGGCGCTACTTTTGGTTGGATTTACACCTTTGACCGTCGCTTGGAGCAACGGTGGCTATTCCAGCGACCGGTACAACCCAGATTACGGTACGCACGATTACATTTTAGATCACGCCTTGAACATGCTGCCGTCCGCTGAGAAGAACACGATAGTCCACAATCTGTCGCTCGCGCTCTATGGCACCGAGATACCCGACGCCACTAGCGATTTTAATAACATGCATATTTACTACGACTCTGATGGCCAGCTCACCGACGACGCAGCGGCGCGCAGGGCGCGGGAAAAGTACAATTCAGCCCTCGGGTACCTCCGGAGCGGAGACTACAACAATGCGGACGAGCAAATAGGAGCGATGTCACACTACATAGACGACGTGGCCGTGTTCGGGCACGTCATGGGATCAGGCACATCTTGGGGGGAGGAGACTCATCACTCCGACTACGAAACCTACGTGCAAAATAAGACTACGAGCTACACGTCCTCCACTTTTGACCCATACATAGTCTACGACGGCAGCCTGACCGGAGTGAGCGCTTACGATGCCGCGACCAGTATCGCCTATACCATCACGTTCGGTTCTGGCGCCATACAGTCCTGTACATGGATGGATACCAACTACGGCTTCGGCAATTCCACGTTCATGAATTCCTGTGGAGCGTCAATGAACCTGGCGGTAAACTACTTGGCCGAGGTGCTGCACCAACTCTACCTCGACTGCGGCTTGCTACCCCCGAACACCGCCCCGACCCTGAGCTCTGGGGGCGTTTCTCCGGCATCCGGTAGTTCCGGCACGATGTTTACATATGTAGTGACGTACACCGACGTTGACGATAATGCTCCCTCATATGTTTACATTAACGTCGACGGTTTGCAGCATAGCATGAGTAAGGTAAGCGGGACCTATACGGGAGGCGCCATTTACAGTTATACAACATCCAATCTGGACGTTGGCCTCCACGAATATTACTTTGAAACGAGTGACGGGCAGGCGACGGCTAGGCTGCCGACGAGCGGAAGCTATAACGGGCCAGATGTGACACCACCGAACAACCCCCCGAGCCTCAGTTCTGGAAGCGTTTCCCCGAGTTCTGGCAACATTAACACTCAGATCACATACGCAGTGACGTACACGGATGCGGACGGCGATGCCCCCTCATACATTAAGGTTTACATCGACGGCGCCTCGTACCAGATGAGCGAGATTAGCGGAGCATATACAGATGGTGCGATCTACCGCTACACGACAACCTTGGGTATAGGTTCGCACACATACTATTTTGAAGCGAGCGATGGGCAAGCCACGGCTAGGCTGCCGACAAGTGGGAACTCCAGCGGCCCAATTGTAGGTCTGGCATTAACGACCATCTCGATTTTCCCCTCGAGCTTCACCCTTCAATCAGGTAATTCCATAACCCTGACTGCCGTGCTGGAGAACGAAAACAGCAACAAGCTTTCTGGCAAAACCATCACTTGGAGCGATAATGCCGGTGCTTTCTCCACGACGAGCGGGAGCACCGACAGTTTAGGACAGGTTTCGGTTACATACACAGCACCTTCGGTTACAACTCAAGCTTCGGCTACAATTTCCGCTTCATTTGCAGGTGACAACCACTACGAAGCGAGCAGCGGTAGCTCATCTGGGACAATCGTACCACCTGAGGCAACAATTCTGTCGATTTCCCCGTCGAGCTTCACCCTTTACCCCGGCTATTCTGGGCAAATTCAAATCTTGGTTGCCACGCTGAAAGATACTAACAATAATGCGCTCGCTAACATGACAATCATTTGGTCAGCGACATCAGGAAGCCTCAGTCTATCGAGCGATACAACTGACACGTCCGGGCAGGTATCAGTTACTTACACAGCCCCAACCGTCACTGCCGAGACATCGGTGACGATAACAGCATCATTCGCCGGTGATGACCAGTATGATGCGAGCAGCGGAACTTCATCGGGAATACCTGCCACCCCAGTGATCGAAAATATTCCCGCTTCGACGGGAGGTACCGTCGTTGTCAACGTCATCGAAATCAACGTCACGATGAATTTATTGGTAGTACTGCCGAATGCCCTTTCCAAAAACACGACCATTGACGTGGTACAAAAACTTCCAGAAAATCTGCCCACCTATGTTATGGTGAGCGACATCTTCGACATCGGGCCGAACGGGACTACTTTTAACAAGCCCTCAACACTCACCCTACCTTACAACGAAAATGAAATCCCGCCTGGAATGAGTGAGAATGACTTGGCAATATATCGTCGCATTGGCGGGGAAAATATCTGGGAGCGAATCGGTGGGAATGTGGACAAAGAGAATCATACTATCTCGGTGCAGATCAATCACCTAAGCGAGTACGCAGTTATGGCGAACATCGGTGGTGGCGCTGCCGAAAAAAGTGAAACACCATGGCTTACGATTGGGGCCGTCACAGCGATATTGGCCATCATAGTAATTGCCCTCCTGATAAAGAGTAAAGAAAAATGGTGGATAAAGGAAGAGAAAAAAACTAAATGGAGATAAGGACGTCCCGGCGATACGTCCGCCAATTTACTTAAAATCAGCTTAATTTATTTGTAAAGCCAGTCGAGTAGTACTTGGTGTTATATTTGGCTATGCGGCGGTTGAAACGCAAGACAACAGTAGAGCTGCTTTGGCCCTACGTATTGAAGTTGCTTCAAGAGAGGCAGATGTACGCATACGAACTCAGGGAGCAAATGGATAAGAAGTTCGGGTGGAAGCCGCCGATGGTCACATGTTATGTCGTGTTATACAGGCTCCAGCGCGGGGGCTACGTGACGACGAAGTGGAAAGAGCAGCGAGGCAGGCCAGCACGAAAATATTATAAAATCACCGCAAAAGGAAAGGAACTATCTGAAGAGGCAAATGGCTACTTTAAAGAGCTTTGTGGGAAGCTTGTGAAGAAATCTTAGCCAAGCGACGGTAGGCGACGGCTAGCCTGTGAGCAACGGTAACGTACGAAAGGATTGCCACCAAAATCAGCGCATACCCGTTTCGCTCTACCAGCGCGAATATTGCGAATATCAGCATGCGTTCGGCCCGCTCAGCGAAACCGACATCTAACTTTCCAGTCCCAGCCGCTTCGGCACGGGCACGGGTATAACTCACCATGAAACCTCCCACTAACGCCAAAACACCAGCTAGCCAGCCCCATTGCCCAAGTTCCGGCATCCCTCTGTATACAATTCCGATGATTATCGCTGCCTCTGTAAAACGATCTACTACCGAATCAAGAACTCCTCCGAAAGCGGTCACTTTTCCTGTGACGCGCGCCACCGCACCGTCGATCATGTCGAAGAATCCACATACGAGCAGCGCGATCGCAGCGAAGCGTGGCAAACCGTAAGCAAAAAGTATTCCTGCAAGCAAGCTCACCACGAGCCCGATACAAGTCAGCACGTTGGGCGTGAACCCCGCGCGGGCGAACGCCTTGGCCACCGGCTCGAGTGCAGTGTCGACCTTGCTCCTAAGTCCGCTTAGCATAGCATCGCCGCAATAGCTTTTTTTCTGGCCAAATAAGTGTGTTTGGGTGAACATTTGATATATCTTGGGCCAGCTGGAGTTCCAATCTCATGCGAGGAGCGGACCACTCTGGCCGGCATCGAATGCACAGCCAAGCTTAAGCTGAACGCCCTCGAATGCGAGTTCGTGCGGCAAGTTGGCATGGGAAACGAGATGGCGCGGCAGGTCGGAGAGCTCGCTGAAAAGCTTGGCGTTCGTCTATCTGTTCACTGTCCATACTTCGTGAACTTGTGCTCGCGGGAGAAAGAGAAACTCAAGGCTTCAAAGAAGAGGATACTCGATTCAGTAGAACGGGCCCATCTCATGCATGCCGATGTCGCAGTGTTCCACGCTGGTTTTTACGGTAAGCTCTCCCCTGATGGTGCACTGGATGCCATCAAACGGGCATGCGCCGAGATGGTGGATGAAATGGCATCGAGTGGGATAAATGGTGTCAACCTCGGGTTAGAAACGATGGGAAAACAATCGACCTTTGGAACAATCGACGAGATAATTTCAGTTTGTAGGGAAGTCAAGAATTGCGTGCCTGTCGTAGATTGGGCACACATCAACTGTAGATACATTGGAATTTTCAAGGGGCAGGAGGACTATGGAAAAATATTCGACCAGCTGGCGCCGTTGAAACTAAAACATTTGCACACACACGCAACGTGCGCCGAGTGTACCGTCGCTAAACCAGGATTGGGAAACGAAAGACATCACCTGACACTCGACGCGAAGAAGCCAGACTATGAACCACTTGTCAAAGAAATATTGAGGAGAAAGGTGGACATCACGATGATTTCAGAAAGCCCAGTACTGGAGCAGGACGCCTTGGTATTAAAGAGGATGTTTGAGAAATACGGATACAGATTCTGATCATGCTGAGCGCAGCTTATCCAAGATATCATTTTCAGCGATTTCCGCTTGTTCTCCAGTGCGCATATCACGAATCGTTACCTTTTTTGCAACAAGCTCCCTTGGGCCAACGATTACAGCATACTTTGCCTTTCTCGAGTTCGCGTAAGATATCGCCTTCGCTAGACTTCGTCCCATCAAATCGACGTCCACGCGCAAGCCCGCGCCTCGCAGCTCCTGAGCTATCTCCAAGCACTTGGGCAATGTTTTTTCACCAGCAGGTAGGAGCATGCAATCGAGAGCTTCCGCTTGAGGCTTTTTTCCTTGGGCGAGCAAGGCGTCAGCAATTCTGTCTATGCCGAACCCTACGCCAACTGCTGGGCACGGTTCTCCTCCAAGTAACGATATCAACTCGTCGTACCTCCCGCCCCCTCCTATCTGCACATCCCCTACGTAAAGTTCGAAGACGAGATCTGTGTAGTACTCCAGCCCGCGAGCTATGCCAAAATCAACGTTAAACTCTTCGACCCCCAAAATTTTTAGATAATTTAGTATCTCCCGCAAGTTTTCGATCGCGGCCTTGGCCTTCGGCATGTGTATGACTGCTTTTTCGGCTTTTTCGATCGCATCGCTGCCCTGCAACTTTACCAACATCTTCAACATCTTTTTATCCATTTCTTTTACAGAGGCTTTGTTCAACTCATCGTCGAGTCGCGCTTCATCCTTGCTGTCTATGGCGCGCATAATAGGATCTTGGGCTTCATTTTTCACGCCCGCGTGTGCTAGAACTTCCCTCAACGCCTTTATGTTCCCTATTCGAAGCTTGAAATTCTTGACGTCAAGTTCACGGATAGCGTGATATGCCAGGGCGATAACCTCGGCGTCCGCCTCTGGCTTCGCCGAGCCTATCATCTCAAATCCGGCCTGCAGGAACTGTCGCCATCTCTTTGCCTGCGGCTCCTCGTAACGGAAACAATTGCCAAAGTAGAAAAGTTTCAGCGGCTTCGGCTCAGCCTTTAGCTGCTCGATGTACAGGCGCACAACAGGCGCCGTAAGCTCAGGTCGCAGGGCGAGCCAACGTTCTGACTTGTCCTGGAAAGCGTAGAGCTGCTTGACGACGGAGGCTCCACTTTTTTTCTCGAAGAGCTCAAGATGCTCGAATATTGGCGTCTCAACCTCAACATAACCATAACGTTTAAACATGCCACTCATCGTTCGCATTACTTGGCGAATGCTTGCGATTTCTTCACCAACAAGATCGCGTGTACCTCTCGGCCTTTGCACGATACCACCTAACCCTCCGTCACATTTTCTATGACGAATGTCCACACCGGCGACGAAGTTTCTCCCCAGGCATTGATTCCGATCACCTTCCAATAATAATTGTCGTACGCTAGTGGGCCTACGGTCCATGCTTCCATCAATCCGAAGAGGTTGTCTATCACTGGTGATGAGAAGTCTGGATCGTTGTCGACGAGCAGGCGATGGTTATCGGCGTAGAATCCGGCCCCCCATTCCAACGTTAGAGTATTATCGCTTGTGTGCGCCCCATTCTCCGGCAGATATGGACTTGGTGCCCCGGGTGGCGCGGTGAGGGTGAGCTTGAAGTTCTCTGACCAAGCGCCCCAGTTGCCAGCCACATCCATCGCACGAACCCGCCAGTAGTATGTGCCGCCGGATGTGAATGTGAATGTGTACGAGTTCTCCGCAATCGAACTATTGTCATGGAAATACGGCTGGTCGAATGAAGCGGCGGTGCTTATCTGCAGGCGGTAGGTTGCATTCGGTTCTGGTTGTGTCCACGCAAACGTTTTAGTCATAACATTGTCGATCCGATTATCTTCAGGGGATACTAACGTTGGGGCGGCTGGCTGTACGGTATCTATCGTGAATGCCCACGTCGATGACCATCCGAGCTCTACATTGTCAGCCCCAAATGCCCTAACCTTCCAATAGTATGCGCCGTCGACGAGAGCCGAGGTCGAAGTGTGCGTGTTGCCTGCGATGTTTTCGAGTATCTCTGGAGAAGAGAAGTCTAGATTGTTGTCGACCCAAAGCTCATAATTCTCCGCGCCTATCGCGGAGAGCCAACTGAAAGTTGGAGTGTTGTCGTTTATCCACGCACGATCAACAGGTAATGTTAATGACGGCACGTAATTGATTTGAACCACCTTGATCCAACCATTTGAACTTGTGTATGCGATTCGCATGTAACCGATGTCCCCTACATCCCCCTCAAAAATACGTACGCTCATTGGGGTGGGGAGCGCATATATTTCGGCCGAAACAGACTCAACGAGCCAAGCGCCTACTATCTGGCTGTTTTCATCAAGAAATATCAACAATGACTCGGGGAGATCGGGAGTCGATGGTGGTGAATTAAACCCGCCAAAATCAGATATCCCTGTTCCCTCTGCGTTTAAAGTAAAAACTGCGTAACCGTCTAGGGTCTCGGACAGATCGCCGGTTCTGAGATAAACCTGCATAGTCTGTGTGTCGAGCACGACGTTTTCCCGATTTTCGCCGAAATTGAAAACGTAGCTTTGGGCTTCGCTACCCCATGAACGGAGTGTTGCTCTGCGTACTGCGTTCAGCAACATGTTTGCGGGAGTCCAATTCAGCCAATCCCTCGCGTAAGAGTATCCACTCGCGTCAAAGATTACATAATCAATCTTGCAGTTGTAGTTGTCTCGATACGTGTTGATAATCTGTCGAAACTCGTCTTCGCCCACCTCCGAAACAAGCCGCTGAACGTCGGGCCGTCTGCCACCAATCTCTTGGACTTCATGATCTACCACGCGGTAGATGTAGTCAGGTGGACGGATGGTCGCGGTGTTTTCCCACTCTCCTTCGAACCCGATGGTCTCGGTGCCGTCCACCACCGAAGGTCTCCTAGCTGTGGCGGTGAAGAGGTGCCCGTATGACCACTGGATTGCGAATATAGAGTTATCCGGCGTATTTTCTTTGGCCCAAAGTGCCGCATCCACTATCCCCTCCTGTAAGGTATCACCTATCGGCGGACCGGTATTCTCGGCCTGAGCACGCGCATTTATAATATACGGAGTGGCGACCAGACAAATGATGAGAGCGATCGCGATGGGCTTGCGAATCGGATTTATAGCTTCGATAGACGGCCCAAATGACGAGATGGAGAGACGTTTGAGCCCAATTACTATCGATGCCACCCCTGCCCCGGCCAATACCGCTAGAAGCGGCCACCACTGCCTGAGGAAACGCAATTGGGCACGGGCAAGTAAAAACAGCACGAGCAGCCACGGCAACAACAATAGTTCTCCGCGCTTCCTCGTGTAAATTATTTTCATCAATACAACAGCCACAAGCAAAAACACTATCGTAGTGAGCAATCCCGCTCCATAATATCCAGAGAGCGCTTCGCCCCACGCTCCAGCTGGAGACATCTCGCTGGCGTATCTTGGTATCGTGACGCTCGGCGTCCTGAGACCGATAAACTCTAGGGTCCCAGAAACGAAACTGATTAAAGATGTCCTCACAAAAAATATCCCAACACAGGCCACAGCTATCACAACAATCATCCCTTTGATTCCGAAATACCTTCCCGCTAGCACGAATGCTGCGATGGCTGCAAATGCCAACATTAGGGGGAGATTGGAGCCGCCACCGATGAGCCAAATGACAAGTGGGGCAATGCTTAGCATGACCGAGGTGCCAAATATTAGCTGTGAATTTTTACAGATGCTATCCCAAATCGCCTTCAACCCCCAGCCTCCTCGCTTATGGGTGAAGCTTTCGTTGAGGATGACCAAGATGAGCGCGGCGAAGATTATCACAGCTAAGTAGAGGTAACCACCACCCCAGACAAACCCAAGGACGCCGTAAACCAAACCTCCTATCACAGAAAATTTGAGGATCGACTCGCGCGGCGCTTTGAACAACTTTATGGTGAGGAAGATCGTCCACGCCGCGAGCATGATATCTAACACATCGTGATCGAAAGCCCCAACCTTCGCCCAATATACCGGTGAGGTGGTCCCTGGTGCACACGCCATGATAGATAGGAAGAACGCGGCTGCACAGCCGCCGATGTCTCCGAAGAGCTCGCGCCCGATGAGGAAGACGGGGATGATCATCAATATGAAGAAAATTGGCGGCAGGTAGCGTGCCACGTCTTCAACCGTGATGTTTGGATTGATGGCGCTGAGGCCCTTGTATAAAATCGCCGCTATCACTGGCTGCCCCTGCACAGATACCCCAGTGGACTGTCCCTGCGGCGGGTGGGAGAGCATGTATCTGTCCTCCATGCCGTTGTTGTTGACTATATCTTCAGTCAGCCCGAAAAACCAGCCGGCGTCCGAAGTCGTCGGGCCCTGAAATTTTGATGTCGGTAACAAATATGAAAGTGATACCGCCATCAACGCGACTAGATAGACAAATATCAGCCATCGCTTCCAATTCAAGCTGTCACCAATTGCCCTAGTAGCCCGCGCTTTAAAAATAGTGCTACTCGGCTTCCTTTTCTTTTGAAGCCTCGACCGGCGCGGGCGCCACTTCCTTAGTGGTGGCCATTATCCAACCGAGCCAGAAGCCCAAGCCGCAGATGACGAGCACACCGACAACCACTGGCAATCCGATCGCTTTGTGGACATAGGAATGCAATATCTGGGCATCTACGAGGCCAAACCAGAGCTCAACGATAGCTACTACAGCGCATGCAATGCAAATCAATGCCCCTAAAGCTCTTCCCACACTATCACCTCGTTCTGTCAAAACTTGTAACGGACTATTTAAATAACTTGCGCAAAGCACTTCCGCCCATTTTTTCATGCCACTTTTGGTGCTTCGATTGAACACTAGACTATACCAACCAAAATAGCGTATCCTCATAAATCTGCGCGACAACTCTGTATGGGCCCGTGGCCCAGCCTGGATAGGGCGGCAGCGTCCTAAGCTGTCGATCGTGGGTTCAAATCCCACCGGGCCCGCCATAAACTCGAAACTTTTTACGTGTATGAGCAAACAATTAAACGGTGCCCCGGTAGTGTAGACCGGTCAATCATACAGCCCTCTCGAGGCTGCGACGCGGGTTCAAATCCCGCCCGGGGCACCATGTGATAATATGGCCGAGAAACCATCTGAGGAAGAACTCGAAAAGAAGATGCGGAAGAAGCCCAAGAAGTACCGCTCGGTCTACAGGAAATCCTATAAGAGAGGGCGCTAGTTTTATTGCTCTGCTTGGAGAAGTTTTTCTTGCGGGGGTGCCTGAGCCTGGTCTAAAGGGCGGGACTTAAGAGCATCGCTGAGAAATCCCGTGACCGTAGGGTCTTCGAGAGTTCGAATCTCTCCCCCCGCACCAGATGATGAGATGGTGAAGATATTCGAAGTCAGGCAAAATGCGCCGATGGTCGACGCGATAACGGAGGCAGCTTCAGCGATACGAGCCGGTGGCCTCGTCGTCTATCCCACGGAGACCGTCTATGGGCTTGGAGCAGATATTCGCTCAAGCAAAGCTATAAACAAAATTTTCACGCTTAAAGGCAGAAAAACTGAAAAACCTATCCCCATCGCCGTGAACTCGATCGACATGGCCCGCCAGATTGCCGAGCTAACTCCTGCGGCCGAGGCGCTCTTCAAACTCTTGCCCGGCCCCCTCATGATAGTCGCGCTAGCAAAGCCGAATGTTTCGAAGCTCATAACAGCCGGAACGGGAAGTGTGGGGATAAGAGTTCCAAATCATCTCGTCGCGCTGAAGCTTATCGATTTCGTTGGTGGACCAATAACCTCAACCTCCGCCAACCTCTCCAGCAAACCCGCGCCTCTCACCGTCAGGGAGGCTCTTGAGCAGCTCGGAGGAAAAGTTGACATAGCATTGGACGCCGGCAAATGCAAGCTCGGCGTGCCATCTACCGTCGTGGACGCTACAACGCGAAAGCTGAAGATATTGAGGAAGGGCCCGATTCCCGAAGAAAAAATCAAGAAGCTTTTGACCTAGCTATCATCCCAGCGAAGATGCCCGCCCCCAACCCGTTGTCGATGTTCACGACGACGACCTTCGGCGAGCAAGTCTGGAGCATAGTCATGAGGGCAGCCACACCCTTCGTCCCAACTCCGTAACCCACAGAAGTCGGAACGCCTATCACCGGCACATCCACGAGGCTTGCCACGACCGATGGCAGCGCTCCCTCCATGCCGGCCACTACGACGAGCGCGGAGACGCCTTTCCTGAGCATGTGCTCGAGCGGTTTGAACAGGCGGTGGATGCCAGCTATGCCGACATCGTACGCCTTCATGACTTGACAGCCCATCATCTCGGCGGCGACAGAAGCCTCCTCGGCGACGGCCACGTCGGCGGTACCAGCGGCGAGCACACCGATCCTACCCACCTTCGGGAAAACATAATTTCTGCGTTTGATCAAGATCGCCCTAGCTCTCTCATTGTAGCTCGAAACAAATCCGCGAGGCAGCTTCTTTTTTATTTCTCCGACGCATTTTTTGTCCGCCCGCGTGACCAGCGCGTAGCCGTTTTCCCCGGCCAACGTGATTGCAAGCCTCGCCACTTCGGATGGGTGCTTCCCCTCGCCCAAAATCATCTCCGGCACGCCGACGCGGTAAGCTCGTCCTATGTCCAACCTCGCCAGCTCCCCCACGCGCCTCACGTTTATCGCGGACAACTTGCGCCTCGTCTCGTCCAAAGTAATTTCGCCCGCGAGCAGCTTTTTTAACACATCATCTACCCGCAAATGCAACATTTTTCTCGGCATCAGCGCACCCAAAATAATTACTGTGAAATAGGCTTAAATTATGGCCCGAAGAGATTCAGTTGTGGTTTTAATGGAAATCGACCTGTTAGGGAAAAGCGTCGACGCTCCAAAGTTTTTGGGGATACTCGAGAAGGAGTTCGACTGGTTCGTCTCCTATACTCTGATGCTCGCGGAGAAGCACTTCGAGGACCCAGAGAGCAAGCGAATTTTTATCGCGGTCGCCCTCATCGGCGACTACGTCTGGGATATCAACACCATCCGCTTCGAGGAGGTCGTCTACGAGAAGGACAGGACGAAGCGCAGGAAGATCGCCATCCCGAGCAAGGCCGTGCTCCAGAATGTGATGAAGGAACTGCGTACTGCTTATGAAAAGGCCAAGGAGCTGCCGCCTCAGATCAAGCGAAGGTTGGAAGAAGCCAAAACCGGGCAGTAGTCGACACATTTTTAGTCAAGATGGATAATTTTTTGTTGGGCCCCGATAGCTCAGTGGTGGAGCGCGTGCTTGGTATCGTTCGGACAAAAAGCACGAGGTCGCGGGTTCAAATCCCGCTCGGGGCTTTCCGATAATCATGTCCTTTTAAGTAATAAGACTAAAGCGATTACAGCGATGATAATTGCTACTGCAACACCGATCCACATCAAGGGCAATCCACCATCAATTTTCGCAAATTGGGCCGTGAGAATCAGGAAAAACTAGCCAAAAATGGATAGCCATTATTGATTGTAGAACTGATATTCCAGATGTTTAAATTGTTGTTGTCGTAGTATGGGTTACCGACGAAGTCCCAAGGCGAAGTCAATCTAGCGCTCCAAGTGTTGTCGGTGAAAGTCCTAACGTTCTTCATGTTCTCCGTCGTCTTGCCAGTCCCACCGCCACTCGTCGATTGTCCAGATGTTTCATTGTCCCAGAACGAGTTTGACACGCTTCCAAAATAATCAGTTCCGATGAGTCCACCCATATCGCCATACTTACCGCTTACAGCTCCCGTAGAATATGAGTTGGATACTGTCCCATTATTGAGTTCGACAAGACCGCCCGCATAATCATCACTGTTTACGGGGCCAGTAGCGTAGCAGTTGGTTATGGTTCCTCCATTAATTCCGACGAGGCCGCCCATAGAACTGCCATTCATCGAACAAGTCGAATAGCACTTAGACGCGGTTCCCCTATTCCACCCAATGAGACCACCGACATCATCGCTATCGTTACCACCATTTATAGTACCAGTTGAGTAGCAGTTGGTCACTTCTCCCCAATTAGCTCCGATGAGACCACCCAAGCAATAAAAACCCGTTAGACTCTCGTTCGTCATCCCCACGTTCTCCACCTTACCCCCGCTCCCGACGTACCCGAAAAGACCGACGTACCATGTGCTTGGCCTGTTAATATACAGATTGTTTACCTTGTATCCTTGTCCATCGAAGCTTCCAGTAAACCTGTTAGCATCAGTTCCTATCGGCGCGAACCCAGCACCGCCGTTCCATCCTACTGTGGCGGAGGCGTCTATGTCGTTTCCGAGAGCATAGTAAGCAGTAAGGTTGTTCTTCATCGCCTGCAACTCCTCTACTGTTGTGATGATGTAGGGGTCGTCTAATGTTCCACTTCCTCCGGGAACCGCCGCGATTGCGAGCGGATAAATGTCCTGATCGCTTCCGCCGTCAATTAATCTTGGCGAATCTACTATCCCATCGTTATTCACATCAGGGGCTTGCCAATCGCTCCAATAGTTCCCCTTGCCGTCGTTGTCCCAATTGTTGGTACCGTCGTCGTAGGCATTATTCACCCTGTTGTTGAGTAAATAGTTGAAGATGAAAGTGTTGTTACTTGATAAGTCCAAGTAGATGCCGTAAGCGTTGTTCTCACAGGTGTTGTTCTCGATGGTGTTATTATACGCGTGTGAAAATTCTATACCATCATCCCCGTTATTTGTAAGATAGTTATTGATTAGATTGTTCTTAGATGCGAAAGAAAGCAAAATTCCCTGACTAGAATTGCATTTACATACGTTATTAATCAGATTATTATAAAACGACGAATCGATTAGAATTATGCCGTCGCTATTAAAGACGGTGTTATTGTTAATAAGAGTATCATAGGACGATCGACTTAAATAAATACCATCCCGGCTATGCTCGCAGGTATCGTTCTCGATTCTCCCGTAAATCACATTATCCAAGTAGATTCCGTAGCAAGTACCTCCACCGTTCTCGACCAGACAATTTCGGACGACGAAGTAGGCGGTCGTGTTCCGGATGTCTATGCCGTTCGCGCTGGAAGCATCTATCGACCAACCCTGGATGATGTATGGGTCGCTTTGGGTCCCAGAGCCGCCGGTGACTCCGTTTGCGCTGGTGAACTGATCGTTGGACTGAATGTGAATCGGGCCGCGGCTGTAGGTTCCGCCACCGCTAGGTTGATTTTCGCCTCCTCCACCGCCACGCGTTGCAACGTAGATGCCGACGGATGCGACGACGACTATTGCCACGATAATCAACGGAGCTATTCCCCTCTCCTTCACGCGCCTACCTCCATAGATTATTTGCACCGGTTCTGTCCCGTTGTCGGTGGGCGATTGGTGAATAAAAAATTTGAGATGGTTTTTGGCAAGTCAAAAAAATAACCTACCTTTTCTTTTTCTCGATTTCCTCATCGATCTTCTTCTGGACGAACTTGGACAAATTCAGGGTTTGTTCTTCTATGTGTTGCTGGTGATGGGGCAGGACGGTAATCGTCTTTTTAATCGCCCGTTCTTCTTGAGGTTTGTGTTTAGACATACAATACGTATTATACCAACAGCTTTACATACTTATCTGTGTATGTATGATACGTATAATACTGTGTGGTAAATTTGAAATCCCTCCATTTTTTCGAGGGAGTTTATTCAATCAAAACCCCCCAAGACTTTTTTGGGACAAAAAAAGACCAACCGACAAGGGGACAAAACCCGCTCAACTGGTTCATTTTGAGCCATCAAAAGTTTGACCGATGAGCATATTCCCGCTCGGGGCTCCACACACCAAGTTGCGCGCCGATAGGCTACCCTTAAAAGCTCTCCATCGACTGACTAGATGCAGCTCTGCGAAAGAGTGCGACGAGCACCGCGACGACGACTATTACGACGATGAGCACCACCGCTATCGAAGTTATCGATACGCCGCCCCCCGTTCCACCCGCATGATTGTCCACGCCGGTATTCTCGTTATCCCCCGGTTCTTGATGTTCAGGAGGTTCTTGATCATGATCACCTCCATCAGGCTCTTGAGCCCTCGCCTTAGCTAACATCGTGCCGAACACGCCGAACAGAACGGCTGCGACCAACACCAGCGTTAGGAGTTTCTTCATCAATTCGCGCTTGATTTTTAAAAGCAATAAAGATTTCGGTTGTTGGTTATGAGGTAAATTTTGCTACCTTAAACTAGCATGACAACCGGACATCAAGATTTGATTTTCCCCATGCCCGGCGGAATAGCTCGCATTAACTCATCAATCGAAACATCGAAACCCGCAGTTCTCAATTTGGCCTGCAAATCGCGCGATATATCGGATTTTTTGATATTCCCAGGAATAATATGGATTACGACCTTGGAATAATGTCCTACGGCACTTGCCGGTCCACACATCACCAATTGATCGCCTTCGACGGGCACCACGCCGACCGCCGCTTCGATGGCCACCTTCAAGAAGTTGCGCTTGCCCTCTATCATGTAGGCGCCGCGCGGGATGTATTCGCCTGAAGGTGCTCGCCTGGAGACCTGCGATGGCATGACCCAGTAGACGTCGAGCGAGCCCAAGCCCTCACGCCAGGCGCGGGAGTGCATTGCGGCGAATTCCGCTGCCTCCCTGAGCGTAGATTCTGGCACTTCCTTTCCACTGGTTTTGACTACGACGTGCGGCGCCCCGACGATGTCTGCGTGCAGATAACGATCTCCGTCCTCCATGTGCTTTTCTACAACCTCGCGATTCGTAGAGGCCTCGCGCCCAGCGATCACGAGCAGGCCATCCGAGGAGATGAACCATCTGAAGCGCTCAAACCACTTCATTTTGCGACGCCTGTGCACGGTCGGCGGCGGCGCTTCGGCCGCCCCGGCCACGAGCAGGTCTTCTAGCGCTTTCCTCGTCGCATCCAACGCCTTTTTCGCGCCGACCACTTTTTCGGAGAGCCGTTTGTACCTATCGTAAAGTTTTGAAGCATTTTCGAAGGCTGACTTGCGTATGTCAAGACGAATTTCCTGCCCTTGAAACTCAAAATCAACCATCCCTGCCTTGATGTCAACTTTTTTTATCAGCCTAACCCACCCCTCTCCATCAGCCCTCGCTTTCTCCATCTCCTTCATGGCGGCCTGCCAACCTCCCTTGCGCCTAAGTTCGGACAACTTGCGGAGGGAATCG
>Ga0315281_10002403_pt1 | contig 27859 bp, 27 predicted proteins | sample YL17G07_0_MG_FD_204540 | JGI IMG/M metagenome (GOLD analysis project Ga0315281, IMG submission 204540) | Sediment microbial communities from Yellowstone Lake, YNP, Wyoming, USA - YL17G07_0 | ecosystem: Environmental > Aquatic > Freshwater > Lake > Sediment | place: USA: Wyoming | collected...
GGCTGTTATCGGTTATCGCCGACGGTTCCTACAACTTCCTGAACCCGTCTGCCAATACTCAGGCGACCTATGATCGCCTTAAAACCCAGTACCAGAGACGCGGCGATTCGACTATCAAGCAGATTGACACCAAGGCAACCACCGAGCTCACACAGTTGCCGGCCGGGCCTCTCGCCTTGGCCATCGGCGTGGAACACCGGAAGGAATCGCTGAACGACAATGCCGACGATGTGTTGGCAAGCGGTGACGTGCTGGGCCGCGGCAGCAGCCGCGTATCAGGCCGCCGCAGTCTGACCTCCGCATATGCCGAATTCAACGTGCCGGTCGTCAAGAATCTGGAAATGCAACTGGCGGGCCGTTACGACAAATACAGCGATTTTGGCAACTCCACCACACCCAAGATCGCCTTCCGCTGGACGCCCACACGGGAATTCCTGTTGCGCGGCTCCCATTCCAAGGGTTTCCGCGCGCCGACACTGGTTGAAAATGGCGACTCGGCCGCATTCTTTTTCAACACGGTTCGCGACACACTACGTTGCGGCATCAATTCCATTTATTGCTCAACCACCAGTGTTGCGGGGGTACTGGCAGGCGCGCCGGGTCTCGATGCGGAAAAATCCACGAGTAAGTCGTTGGGATTCGTGTTCGAAATGGCAAAGGATGCAACGCTGAGCATCGATTATTTCGATATCCGGCAGAAACATATTATCAATTCGGACAGCGTACAGGCGGTGATAAATAGCGAAAACGATCCGGCGTACGCAGGGCGTGTCATACGCGCACCTGCCGACGCGAGCGATATCGCCCGCGGTGCTCCCGGCGCAATTCTGGTGGTCCTGAATCAATTCAAGAACCTGACAGAATTGTCGACCAAGGGATTCGATGTCGACTTGAACTGGAGGGTGGCGAAAAACGAATATGGCGCCTTCAGCATCAAAACGACCAACACCTACCTGCACAGCTACAAGACCCAAAATGTTGCTGGGGGCGAGTTGATTGAATTCGCCGGAACCTACAACCTGCCACGCTATCGTGCCATCCACACGTATTCGTGGGAACGCGGCCCCTGGTACGCGGGCATTACCCACAATTACGTGGGAGCGTATGAGCAATCCAGCTCGGCACCTCCCGGAGTACCGGAGAATATTGGCGCATGGGAGACGGTCGATCTGCAGACAACCTTTAGCGGGGTCAAGAACATGAAGCTGACTTTCGGCGTGCGTAACCTGCGCGACCGCGCACCCCCCATTGATTTGGCGTCCGGACTGATCCCCTATGACTTCACCCAGAGCAATCCGCGCGGCCGGTTCTGGTACGGTGGAATCAATTACAAGTTCAAGTAACCGAGGACCCAAAAACAAAGGGGCTGTTTGCAGCCCCTTTTTCCTTACTGAACAAACTTGGCGTGGTGCCAGCCCGAAAGGATAAGTTATGCTTTTAAAACCCATTTTGCTAATGACGCTATTTATTGCATTACCCTTTGCAACTTCCCTGGCAGCGCCGGCTCCGGAGCCCGTGCCTGGATGCAACACCGCCGAATCTCGCCAGTTCGATTTCTGGGTGGGCGACTGGAAAGCGACCTGGGAGCAGGACAAGAGCGGTTTCAACCGCATTACCAAAACCCATAATGGCTGCGTTATCCGCGAGGAATTCAACGGCGCGCCAGGGTCTCCGCTAATTGGCACCAGTTTGTCCACATACGATAGCCAACGCAAAAAATGGAAACAAACCTGGGTCGATAATTACGCCAGCTACCTCGACTTCGAGGGCGCTTTCAGGGATGGCAAAATGATTCTGTCGCGTGCTGCAACCAAAAATGGCAAACCTACAGTGCAGCGCATGGTCTGGTACAACATAGAAAAAGGCAGTTTCGACTGGAACTGGGAAGCATCCGAGGACCAAGGCAAAACGTGGAAGGTCAATTGGAAAATCCACTACACCCGGACCGGTATTGCAAATTAGTGTACTAATGTCACTTTGACAAGCGGGCGGGCCGAGTCGTGGTTAAGCTCTTTCTCAAGATGTACGGGTTCCTGATCGTGACTCTGGGTATATCGTTCTATATCCAGACAGAGGTAATCCACTACTACAGCACATCTCAGACTGGCAGTGTTGTTGAGGGGCGGTTCAGTCCGACCTTTTTTCTTGTCGAGGAGACACTCAGGGCATTGCCGCAAGAGGTATGGCCAGCCAGATTTGCCGATCTCAGGAAAGGTTTTTTGAACCCCGTCTATCTCGAGTCGCTCGGTGAGGTCCGTAAGCGTTTAAGCATGAATGACGAGCGCTTTGCCAGACTGGAATCAGAAAAAATCGTCCTGATCTGGCGCGAGGAAGGCGGTTTTTTTCTCGCCAAACGTCTGCAAGGGAGCAATTTGGGATTGATAATGGAGTTTCCTGGCCCGCGTAGTATGGATACGACTGTTTTCACGATCAACTGGGTGATCGAATTCATTTTCGTGGCGGCGTTATTGATATTCTGGGTGCGCCCATTCTGGCGCGACCTGATGAAACTGCACCACGCCGCGGAAAAAGCCGGCGATGGGCATTTCAATATCCAGGTTGAAATGAAAAAAGGGTCACCGTTATTTCAGTTTGCCCAGACATTCAACGATATGACGCAACGCATTGGTGACCTGCTGAAAGCGCACAAAAGCCTGACCAATTCCGTATCGCATGAATTGCGCACGCCGCTGGCGCGTCTTCGCTTCAGCCAGCATCTGGGCCAGGAAGAGCACACGATTGAGGGCAAGGATCGTTATCTGAGTCTTATGGAACGTGACATCAATGAACTTGACGAGCTCTCTACCGAGCTGCTCACCTACGCCAAACTGGAGCGCGGCACTCCCGAAATCGCCCATCTAAAAATCCCTGCCCGAACCTGGTTCAAAGACATTGTCAGTCATGCCGAAGAGGCGGTGCTTTCCGAGAACAAGAACATCCAGGTGACGACAGACATCGGCATCGAGGAACTTACCTGCGAGCCGCGCTACATGGGACGAGCTGTCAGCAATCTACTGCGCAATGCATTGCGCTATGCCCGTAGTCAGGTAGGTATTGTGGTGCAAAAGGAGACGGGGTATTTTGTTGTGCACGTGGATGATGATGGGCCTGGCATACCCCTTGCCGAGCGTGAACGCTTGTTCGAGCCCTTTGCCAGAATGGACCACAGTCGCGACCGCTCTACAGGAGGATTTGGCATGGGCCTGGCCATCGTCAAACAAATTGCTGCCTGGCATGGCGGCACTGCCGTCATAAGTGACTCGGCATTGGGGGGGGCACGCCTTACCCTGAAATGGCCACTCACGACATAGGCAAAGATTTCAGTCACAAACTGCCAGAATACCTCACAATTCGCTACAAAAAAATTTTCCCCGCGCGTTTAATCTAGTTGGGAATAGAGCAACCGGCAACCGGTAAATGCGGTTGTGGACAGCCGTATTATTGAATTGTCATCACACAATGTTGCAATGTTGTGGACGTGCAATGCAGCATCCTGAGGGATACCATCATGGATAGAATGACTCGCAATATGACAGACGATTTCACACCTTCCGCAGTAACGAATGACATGAAGAACAGAGTATTGCTGGTCGAGGACGATCCCGGGCTGGCCACCCTGATCACCGACTATCTTGCCAAGTACATGATCGAAGTTCTCTCCGAAACGCGTGGTGATCGCGCCCTGCAACGAATTCTCCAGGAACAACCGCAACTGATTGTGCTGGACGTCATGTTACCCGGTAAGGATGGTTTTGAAATTTGTCGCGAACTGCGTGCCATGGGAAATAAAACACCTGTCATCATGCTAACCGCGCGCGAAGAAGATTTCGATCAGGTGTTGGGGCTCGAACTTGGCGCCGATGACTACCTGACCAAACCTGTGCAGCCCCGTGTGTTGCTGGCGCATATCAAGGCAATCCTGCGTCGTCTTGGATACGCCGCACGTACCCAGTCTGAACAGGGTCTCCTGCAATTCGGCAATCTGTGCATTCATCAATTAGCCCGGGAAGCTTCGCTTTCCGGGCGTAGCATCGATCTTACTACTGCCGAATTTAACTTACTCTGGTTGCTTGCTTCCAATGCAGGAAAAGTACTGAGCCGCAATGAAATCCTCAAGACCCTGCGTGGGCTTGATTATGATGGTACTGATCGCTCCATTGACTCGAGCATTTCCAGGTTGCGGCGCAAAATTGGGGACGATACTGCTTCATCTTCGCGCATCAAGACCATACGCCCGCATGGGTATTTATTCAGCCCGTCGGTGTGAGTAGAAAACGCAGCGGGTAATTGATTCGGTTTAGTAACTGGTTGTTTTTCCATCGCTGTATCGTCGTTATTTTCGCCAATGAGTCTCTGATCGGGCTCACAAGGTAGAACAGTTTTACGAAATTGGGCACCCTGCGTGTTCGGTAAGCTTGCCCGAAGTAAAAAAATCCCCAATCAATCGCATTTGACTCGCTGCCACGTAAGTTATGGCAAAGCTATGTATTGCCGGAAATAGTCATGAGTTATGGCGTACGTACTTGCGAAGTTACTTTCAAAATGTGCTGTATCTTGTTTATTTTCAAGAGAATTATATTTTGAAGTCCAATCTCAAGAATCCTCTCTAAGTCACTGTCGCAAAAACAAAAAATCCTTAAATACGCTTGACCGCCAGATTTTTTGTCCCTATAGTGCCCACAAGTGGAGAAAAGTGGGTTTCTATGGGAAATCCAGTTTTTCTCATTCTTGAGTCATTACGTGAGGGAAGCTGTGTTCCAAGGGGCATCACAGATTCATTTGGACGCCAAAGGCAGGCTCGCGATACCGACGCGGCACCGCGAATCGCTTTCCGCGCCCGGCGAAGGCGTGCTGGTGCTCACTGCGCACCCGGATGGCTGTCTGCTGCTCTACCCGGCGCAGGCATGGCAACCGATCCGCAGCCAAATCATGAATTTCCCGGCGCTTAATCGCGCAGCAAGTCTGTGGAAGCGTTTGTTGGTGGGTTTTGCCGAGGATGTCGTGCTAGACGGTTCCGGGCGCATTCTTGTTTCGCCCGAGCTGCGCGGGTTTGCGGGTATGGAAAAACAAGTGATGTTCGTCGGTCAGGGCAGTCATTTCGAAATCTGGAATCTGGAAGCGTGGGGCCGGCAGCTTGACGAGTTGCGCCAGGGTAAAGACGCGGTATTGCCGCCCGGTATGGAAAATTTCTCACTCTGATGCCGGATGATGAACTTACCCACACCACGGTTTTGCTCGAGGAAGCTGTCGCCGCGCTCGATGTCAAAAACGCGGGCACCTACGTCGATGGCACTTTCGGCAGGGGAGGCCACAGCCGCGCCATTCTCGGTTGCCTTGGCGAAAAGGGAAGATTGCTGGCTTTCGACCGCGATGCGGATGCGGTCGCTGCGTGCGACATCGAGGATGCGCGTTTCGAGCTGATACATGCGCCATTTACCGCCATGCAAAAGACTCTGGAGGGAAAGGGAGTGAATCAAGTTGATGGCGTGCTGCTTGATCTGGGCGTGTCGTCACCGCAACTTGAGGCGCCGCACCGCGGGTTCAGTTTTCGGCTTGACGGTCCGCTCGACATGCGCATGGATATCAGCCGGGGGCACAGCGCGGAGGAATGGATCAACAGCGCGGACGAAATGGAAATCGGGGAGGTGATTCGTGACTATGGTGAAGAACGGTTTGCTAAACAGATTGCAAGAGCGATTGTTGCGGCAAGGCAGCGCGGACATATTCGGCGCACAGGCGAGCTTGCCGAGATCGTGGGCAGCGCGGTTCGCACGCGCGAGCCGGGGCAGCACCCGGCGACCCGCAGCTTTCAGGCTATTCGGATTTTCATCAATCAAGAGCTTGAAGAATTACAGGTAGTGCTCCCGCAAAGCGTGCGCCTGTTGCGCACCGCAGGAAGGTTGGTGGTGATCAGTTTTCATTCGCTCGAAGATCGAATCGTGAAGCGCTTCATGCGGCATGAGGCCAGGGCCGATCATCTCCCCGAGAGACTGCCGGTACGCGCCAGCGAATTCAATCAGGCCAAGCTCAGGCTTATCGGTAGAGCGGTCAAGCCCGGAGCCGCTGAAATCGCGCGCAATGCGCGCGCGCGCAGCGCGGTAATGCGCGCGGCGGAAAGGCTCTGAGGCCGGCGCCATGATGCTACGGCTCAATCTGTTGCTGCTCGTGTTGCTGGTGATTTGTGCGGTCGGCGTCGTGACCTCGCAACATCGCGCGCGCAAGCTGTTCACCGAACTCGACGGCCAGCAGGAGGCGGCGCGCAAAATTGACCAGGAATGGCGCGAGCTGCAACTCGAAAATCAGACGCTCGCGACCTCCGGGCGCATTGAACAGAAAGCGACACAGGCGCTGGGGATGCATTCGCCCGAAGCGGGTAAAGCGATCATCGTACTGCTCGATGGCGAAGCGCCGTCACTCGGCGCAGTGAAACCATGAACTACGCTTACTCTTCGCGCGTGCAACCCGAACTGCAACTCAAGCTGCAGGGCTGGCGCTCGCGCCTTGTGCTGGTGTTGGTGGCTGCGGGTTTGCTGGCGCTGGCGGCGCGCGCTTTCTACCTGCAGGGGATGAACAACTCCTTCCTTCAGGCCAAGGGCGAGGCGCGCTTCACGCGCGTGGTGGACCTGCCCGCGAGCCGTGGCGCGGTCATGGACCGTAACGGCGTGCCGCTTGCCATCAGCACACCTGTCGAGTCGATCTGGGCAAGCCCCGGCGAAATCGATATCACCAGCGGCCAGGTGCAGGCGCTGGCGCGCGCGATCAATATCGAGCGCAGTGCGCTGGCGGAAAAACTCAAGGAGGACGGCAAGGGCTTTGTCTGGCTCAAGCGGCAGATTTCCCCTGAACAGGCGGCGCACGCCATGGCACTCGGGATACCGGGCATATTTCAACAGCGTGAATACCGCCGTTATTATCCGCAAGGCGAAGTCATGGCGCACGTCATCGGATTTACCGGCATCGACGACAACGGCCAGGAAGGCATCGAGCTTGCACAGCAGACGTGGCTGGCAGGTTCGCCCGGCAGCCGCCGCGTCCTCAAGGACCGTCGCGGGCGCGTGGTTGAGGATGTGGAAAGTATCAAGGCGCCGCACGAAGGCAGGAACCTCACCCTTTCCATCGACCAGCGCCTGCAGTATCTCGCGCATCGCGAACTCAAGGCCGCGGTCGAAGCCAACAAGGCCAAGGGCGGGTCGGCAGTCATACTCGACGCGAAAACCGGTGAAGTGCTCGCACTGGTCAACCAGCCCGACTACAACCCGAACAACCGTTCTGCGGTGACCGGCAGACAGACGCGCAATCGCAGCGTGACCGACGTTTTCGAACCGGGGTCGACGTTCAAGCCATTTGCCGTGTCCGCCGCACTCGAGGCCGGAATCGTGACGCCACGAACGGTATTCCAGACGGGAAACACTTTTACCATCGCGGGCGGCACCATCAGCGATTCGCATCCGGCAATTGCGCTGACAGTGGCTGAAGTGATCCAGAAATCGAGCAACATCGGCACCGCGAAAATGGCGCTGCAAATGCCGGCCGAGAAGTTGTGGAATCTCTATACGGATATCGGCTTTGGCGCCCAGCCTGGAACCGGATTCCCGGGCGAGGCGCAGGGCAAAGTGCGGCCGTGGAAGCGCTGGCGGCCCATCGAGCAGGCGACCATGGCGTACGGCTACGGTCTCAACGTGAGCCTGCTGCAACTTGCTCGTGCCTATACCCTGTTCACCAATGCTGGCCAGCTCGTGCCGGTGACCTTCATCAAGCGCGATGGCGAAACCATCGGCAAGCAGGTTCTGTCGCCAAGAACCGCACGCACCATGGCGGCGATGCTGGAAACGGTCGTGCAGGCGGGCGGCACCGCGACCAAGGGCCAGGTGAGCGGTTATCGCATGGCGGGGAAAACCGGGACGGCGCGCAAACTGGTCAATGGCCAGTACTCCGAGGATGCGCACACGGCGGTTTTCGCCGGCTTTGGTCCGGCGAGCGATCCGCGCTTCATTGTCGCGGTGACCGTGGACGAGCCCGCGGCGGGGAAATATTACGCAGGCGACGTAGCCGCGCCTGTGTTCGCGAACATCATGTCCGGCGCGCTCAGGCAATATGCCGTGCCCCCCGACGCTCCGGTGCACGAATTGCGCGAGGCGGCGACTGTCCCCGCAGCGCCGCTTGCCGGCGCGGCAGGCATCACGCCAGCGGGGAAGGGATGATGAGCGGCTCCTTCTCCCCATTCCCGGAAGCCGGCATGGCCGTGCGCGACAATCCGGGGCTGCTTGCCGGACTCGACGCGCTGCACTTGAATGATCTGACCGCGGACAGCCGCGAAGTCAATTCCGGCCGCGCCTTCGTGGCCTATCCCGGCGAGGCGCGCGACGGTCGCGATTTCATACCCGATGCGATCAGGCGCGGCGCCCCCGCCGTGCTGTGGGAGCGCGAAGGTTTTACATGGCACGGCGAGTGGCGCATCGCCAACCTCGGCATACCCCATCTCAAAGCGTGCGCCAGCGACATCGCTGCGCGCGTTTACGGCGACCCGTCTGCGCTGCTGTGGATGGTGGGCGTTACCGGAACCAACGGCAAGACATCCACTACCCAGTGGATCGCGCAGTGCCTGAGCGAGATCGGCAGAAAAAGCGCGCTCATCGGCACGCTCGGACAGGGATTCGCCGGACAACTGTCCCCCGCGTCGAACACCACGCCCGATGCCATCGTGCTGCAGCGCGCACTCCGCGACATGCACGGTGCGGGCGCGCAGGCGTGCGCCATGGAAGTATCGAGCCACGGTATCGAGCAGGGCAGAGTGGCGGGCATCGAATTCGATGTGGCGCTCTTTACCAACCTGACGCGCGACCACCTCGACTATCACGGCAGCATGGAAAATTACGCCGAATCCAAGGCGCGGCTGTTCCAGGCGCGCGGCCTCAAGACAGCGGTGCTCAATATCGATGACGCCTTTGGCCGTGAACTCGAAGACCGCCTGCGCGGCACGCCGCTGCAAGTCATCACCTACGCGCTCGGCAAGGGCGATCTCAGCGCGCGTATCGAGCGCCTCGATACCGCGGGGATGGCGTTCACGCTGCAAGGCAAATGGGGGGGGGCGCACATCGAAAGCCCGCTCCTCGGGCGCTTCAATGTGGCGAACCTGCTGGGCGTGATCGGCGTGCTGCTGGCGAGCGGCGTGACGTTGCACGACGCAGCGCAAGCCGTGCGCACCCTGCGCCCGGTGGCGGGCCGCATGCAGACCATCGGCGGCAACGGGCAGCCGCGCGTGGTAATCGATTATGCGCATACCCCGGATGCGCTGGAGAAGGTGCTTGCCACGCTGCATGCCACGCTCGGCGGCGCACAGCGCCTGATTTGCGTGTTTGGCTGCGGCGGCGATCGCGATCGCGGCAAACGCCCTCTGATGGGCGGCATTGCAACGAGCCTCGCGCAACATGTCATTGTCACCAGCGACAATCCACGCAGCGAAAACCCCGGCGATATTTTCGACGACATTGTTGCCGGCATGCCGGCAGCAGGCTACGAGGTCATCGCCGATCGGCGCGAAGCCATTTTTGCCGCAATCCGCAATGCGCGCCCCGACGATGTCGTCCTGATCGCCGGCAAGGGCCACGAGGACTACCAGGAGATCGCAGGAACGCGCCATCCGTTCAGCGATCTGGCGGTGGCGAGCGCGGCGCTGCACATGCGGGAGGCGGCATGAGTGCACACGATGAGGCAGGCATGATGACCCTGAGCGATGCCGCGCAGGCCGCCGGAGGGCGGCTCGCCGGCACCGATGGCGTGCTGCTGCGCGTTTCCACCGACAGCCGCGCAATGTTGCCCGGCGACTTGTTTGTCGCGCTCAGGGGCGAGCGCTTCGACGGTCATGATTTTGTCAGCAAGGCGTCCGAATGTGGCGCCGCTGGCGCGCTGGTTGAACGGCAATTACCCGGTATGGTGCTGCCACAGATCGTCGTTGCCGATACCCGTCTCGCGCTGGGGCGGCTCGCGTCATGGTGGCGCACGCGATTCAGCATGCCGCTCATTACGCTCACCGGAAGCAACGGCAAAACCACGGTTAAGGAAATGTTGCGCGCCATTCTTTCCGTCGCGACCGGCGACGCGCACGCCGTCCTCGCCACCGAGGGCAATCTCAACAACGACATCGGCGTGCCGATCATGCTGCTCAGGCTGCGCAGCGAGCATCGTTTCGCCGTCATCGAAATGGGTATGAATCATCCGGGCGAAATCGCCTACCTCGCGCAACTTGCCGCACCGGAAGTGGCGATGGTCATCAATGCCGGCACCGCCCACATTGGAGAGCTGGGAAGCCTCGAGGCGATTGCACACGCCAAGGGCGAGATCTACGCCGGGATCAAACCCCAGGGAATCGCAGTCGTTAACATGAACGATCAATTCGGCGCTTATTGGCGCGGGCTCGCGGGCACGCATCGCGTGATCACTTTCGGCGTCAGGCGCGAGGACGATGTGCGCGCGGAGTTTTCCGGCGACACAGTTCAACTGACGCATTGCGGGGAAGGCGTCGCCGTGCACCTGCGCGTAGTTGGCATCCATAACCAGCGCAATGCGCTGGCGGCTGCGGCGGGGGCGGTCGCGCTCGGCATCGCCCTGCCGGAGATCAAGCAGGGTTTGGAAAGTTTTGCCGGTATCGCGGGACGTCTGCAGCGCTTGCAGGGCGAGAACGGCGCGCTGGTCATCAACGACACCTACAACGCCAACCCCGATTCGGTGCGTGCGGCCATCGATGTGCTCGCGGCTTTTCCGGGCAAACGCATCCTGGTGCTTGGCGATATGGGGGAACTGGGTGCGCAGGCAGAAGAAATGCACGCCGGCATTGGCGAATACGCGGCGAACGCGCGCATCGATGCGCTGTTCGCGCTCGGCGGGCTGACCCAGCATACCGTCATGAATATGGGAAGGAACGGCTGGCATTTCGAAAGCGTGGACGATCTGGTCGAGGAACTGGTGAAACACATGAACCCCGATACCACGGTGCTGGTGAAGGGGTCGCGCTTCATGAAAATGGAACGCGTGGTGGAGAGAATCGCAGTTGGTTTTGACGGGGATGGCCACTGATGCTGCTCGAACTCGCGCAATGGCTCGCCAAAGATGTGCGCACCTTCAACGTGTTCACTTACATCACCCTGCGCACGGTGCTCGCGGCCATGACCGCGCTGGTAATCTCGTTTCTCATCGGACCGTGGATGATTCGCAGGCTGACCGCGCTCAAAATCGGCCAGGCGGTGCGCGACGACGGCCCGCAGTCGCATCTCGTGAAGGCGGGAACGCCGACCATGGGCGGCGCGCTCATCCTTACCTCGGTGGTGATCACCACCATGCTGTGGGGCGATCTCGAAAACCGCTATGTCTGGGTGACACTGCTTACCACAGTCGGCTTTGGCATCGTCGGCTGGGTGGACGATTACCGCAAGGTGGTATTCCGCAATCCCAAGGGGCTGTCGGCGCGCGCCAAGTTTTTCTGGCAGTCGGTGATTGCCGTCGCGGCGGTATCGTACCTGGCCTATCGCGCCAATCTGCCGCAGCAGACCGAACTGCTGGTGCCGTTTTTCAAGACCGTCGCCATTCCGCTCGGCGCGCTCGGCTTCGTCATCCTCGGTTATTTCGTGGTGGTGGGAACCAGCAATGCCGTGAATCTCACCGACGGGCTCGACGGGCTGGCGATCATGCCTACGGTCATGATCGCTTCGGCACTGGCGGTATTCGCCTATGTGACGGGGAACGCGGTGTTCGCCAAGTACCTTGCCTTTCCCGCCATTCCCGGGAGCGGCGAATTATGCGTGATTTGCGGCGCCATCGCCGGTGCGGGGCTCGCTTTTCTGTGGTTCAACGCCTACCCGGCCGAAGTGTTCATGGGCGATGTCGGCGCACTCGGCCTCGGCGCCGCGCTCGGCATCATGGCGTTGATCGTGCGCCAGGAAATTGTGCTGTTCATCATGGGCGGCGTGTTCGTCGTCGAAACCCTGTCGGTGATTATCCAGGTGGCCTCCTTCAAGCTGACCGGCAAGCGCGTTTTCCGAATGGCGCCGCTGCATCATCACTACGAATTGAAAGGCTGGAAAGAGAATCAAGTCGTAGTCAGGTTTTGGATTATTACGATGATGCTGGTTCTGTTCGGGTTGTCCACTTTAAAACTGAGATAGAGCGGTGAACTGGCATGGCAAAAAAATTCTTGTTCTTGGCCTTGGCGACACCGGACTCTCGGTGGTGCGCTGGGGAGAACGCGTTGGCGCTTGTATTCGTGTCGCCGACACCCGAAGCGATCCTCCGGGATTGCGCGAGCTCGGGCGCCGGCATCCCGCTATCGATTTCCGAAGCGGCGCCTTCGGTAGCGATCTCTTCGACGACGCCGAACTTGCCGTCGCGAGTCCAGGGGTGGCCGTTGCTGGGCCCGCGTGTGACGCGTCCATCGCGCGCGCCCGGGCGGCGGGCAAGGAAATCATTGGGGATGTCGAGCTTTTCGCGCGCCACCTCAATGCGTTTGAAGAAAGGCAGCGTCCCCAGGTGATCGGCATCACTGGATCGAACGGCAAGTCCACCGTGACCGCGATGGCCGGGGCGATGTGTCGCGCCGCCGGCGCGCGCACGGTCGTGGCGGGCAACATCGGTTTGCCGGTGCTCGATGCGTGCGCGCAAGCGGAGCATGGCGGCCAGCCCGATGTGTATGTGCTCGAACTTTCCAGTTTCCAGCTCGAAACCACCGCGAGCCTTCAGCTTACCGCGGCGGCCATGCTCAACCTGTCGCAGGATCATCTCGACCGCTATGGCACGATGGCCGGCTACGCAGCCGCCAAGCAACGAATTTTTCTGCATGCGCAGACCCAGGTGCTGAATCGCGACGATGGCGAAAGCATGGCGATGCGCGATGCGCGCAAAACGGTTGTCACTTTCGGTCTCGACCCGGCGCGCGCCGCGCACGACCTCGGTCTTGGCGCGGACGGCTGGCTGTGCGAGGGCGCGCAGCGCCTCATGCCGCTGCAAGAGTTGCCGGTCGCCGGTTTGCACAACGCCGCCAATGCGCTGGCGGCGCTGGCGCTCACGCGTGCGCTGGATTTTCCCGCACAACGTCTGTGCGAAGGCTTGCGCGGTTTTACCGGGTTGCCGCATCGCGTGCAAAGGGCCGGCGAAATCGGCGGCGTGATTTTCTATGACGACTCCAAGGGCACCAATGTCGGCTCCACCGTTGCCGCGCTCAATGGCATGACGGTGCCGGTGGTGCTGATCGCGGGTGGTGAAGGCAAGGGGCAGGATTTTGCGCCGCTCGCCGCGCCGGTGCGCGGGCGTGCGCGCGCGGTGGTGCTGATCGGGCGCGATGCCGGAATTATCGAGCATGCGCTGTTGCAAACCGGTATTCCATTGCTGCATGCCGCTTCGATGCAGGAGGCGGTCGAAAAATCCCTGGCTCAGGCCGTGGCAGGCGATGCCGTGCTGCTGTCGCCCGCGTGCGCGAGTTTCGACATGTTCGACAACTACAAGCACCGCGGTGAGGTTTTTGCGCAATGTGTCGCCGCAATTGATGCAGAGAGACAGCGCTGATGCTGTATTCGCCCACTCGGCAGCTTCCCGAAATCGACCTTGCGTTATTGTGGAGCACGGTGCTGCTGCTTGCCGTCGGTCTGGTCATGGTGTATTCGGCGTCGATCGCCATGGCCGAGGCGGAAAAGACGTTCGGCTTCCGTGCCTACTATTTCCTGGCGCGTCACGGTGTGTATATCGCCGTGGGTGTGGCGCTTGCGGCGCTCGCCTTTCAGGTGCCCGTGGCGGTGTTGCAGCGTGCCGCGCCCTACCTGTTCCTGGGAGGCATGCTGCTGTTGCTGCTGGTGCTTATTCCGGGCGTCGGCATTAATGTCAACGGCTCGCGGCGCTGGCTGCCGCTGGGGTTGGCGACCATGCAACCCTCCGAATTGATGAAGGTGTTTGTCGCGCTTTATGCCGCCGATTACACCGTGCGCAAGGCAGCCTTCATGCATGATTTCCGGAAGGGTTTCCTGCCCATGTTCGCGGTCATGTTCTGCGCCGGCAGCCTGCTGCTGATCGAGCCGGACTTCGGCGCCTTCGTGGTCGTAACCTGCATCGCCATGGGTGTGCTGTTTCTGGGCGGACTCAACTGGCGGCTGTTCGCGGGACTCATCGTGCTTCTGCTTCTTGCTTTCGTGGCGTTGATCGTGCTTTCACCTTACCGCCTGCAGCGCATTCTCGGCTTCATGGATCCGTGGTCCGATCCTTTCGGCAAGGGCTACCAGCTTTCGCATTCGTTGATCGCTTTCGGGCGCGGCGAATGGCTGGGCGTCGGCCTGGGTGGAAGCGTGGAAAAGCTTTTTTATCTGCCCGAGGCGCATACCGACTTTCTCATGGCGGTGATCGCCGAAGAGCTGGGCTTCGCAGGGGTGGCGGCGGTGATTGCGCTTTTCGCGCTGTTCATCCACAGGGCGTTCGCCATCGGGCGCCAGTCGGCAAGCCTGGAGCGCTATTTCGCGGCGCTGGTTGCGCAGGGCATCGCGGTGTGGCTGGCGGTGCAGACCTTCATCAACATGGGCGTCAACATGGGGCTGCTGCCGACCAAGGGCCTCACCCTGCCGTTTCTGAGTTACGGCGGTACCGGCATCGTGGTGAACTGCGTTGCCGTGGCGCTGCTGTTGCGCATCGACTACGAAAACCGGCGCCTGATGATGGGCGGGCGGCACAAATGACGACGCACACCCTCCTCATCATGGCGGCGGGAACCGGTGGCCATGTCATTCCCGGATTGAGCATTGCCGGCGAGCTGGCGCGGCGCGGCTGGAAAATCATCTGGCTCGGCACTTGCGACGGCATGGAAAACACTCTGGTCAGGGATGCCGGCTATGCCCTCGAACAGCTCGCCTTTGGCGGCGTGCGCGGCAAGGGCGCGCTGCGCTGGATCGTTCTGCCGTTTGCATTGCTGCGCGCCTTCTGGCAAAGCATTGCCATCGTGCGCCGTGTCAAGCCCGACATCGTGCTCGGGATGGGCGGCTATGTCACGTTTCCCGGCGGCATGATGAGCGTGTTGCTCGGCTCTCCGCTGGTCGTTCACGAGGCGAACTCGGTCGCGGGGCTGGCCAACCGTGCGCTGGCAGTCGTTGCCGATCGCGTGCTCAGCGGTTTTCCCGATGCGTTCGAGCGACCGATCCGCAATCTGCTTCCGCGTCTGCTTCCCAAGCCGCGTGCGGTCGTGTGGACGGGCAACCCGGTGCGCGCGGACATCGCTGCCATCGCCGAACCCGAGACGCGTTACGCAGGGCGCAGCGGGCCGCTCAGGGTGCTGGTCGTGGGCGGCAGTCTTGGCGCGCAGGGACTCAACCGCCTGGTGGTCGATGCGCTTGGCGCCATGCCGCCGCAAGGCCGCCCCCTGGTGATTCACCAGTCTGGCGCAAAACTGTACGAGCAATTGAAGGCGTGGTACGCCGATGCGCGCATCGAGGCTGAAGTGCTGCCCTTCATCGCCGACATGGCCGCGCGCTATGCATGGTGCGATGTGATCGTGTGCCGCTCGGGCGCGCTCACGGTCGCGGAAGTTGCCGCTGCGGGGGTCGCCGCGATTTTTGTGCCGCTGCCGTATGCCGTGGAAGACGAGCAGACCCACAACGCGCGCTTTCTCGAATCGCAAGGTGCGGCGCTGCTGGTGCGGCAAGACGACATCACGCCGCGCGAGCTTGCCGCGCTGCTGATTTCGCTCGCGCGCGAACGCCTGCTGGGCATGGCGAAAATCGCGCGTTCGCTGGGCAGACCGGATGCCACGCAGCGTTGCGCCGAAGCGTGTATGGAGCTCGCTCATGAGACATAAAGTGAAACATCTCCACTTCATCGGCATTGGCGGCTCCGGCATGTCGGGGATCGCCGAAGTGTTCATCAACCTCGGCTATACGGTCAGCGGGTCGGATTTGTCGAAGAACGCCGCCGTGAACCGGCTGCTTGGGCTGGGCGCGAATGTGGCGATAGGGCACAGCGCAGGCCATATCGCCGGCGCCGATGTGGTGGTGATTTCCAGCGCGGTCAAGTCCGACAATCCCGAAGTGATCGCGGCGCGCGAGAAAAAAATCCCGGTGGTGCCGCGCGCCATGATGCTCGCCGAGCTGATGCGCTTCAAGCAGGGCATCGCCATTGCCGGCACGCACGGCAAAACCACGACCACCAGCCTGATCGCGCATGTGCTCGCCGAGGGCGGCATGGACCCGACCATCGTCATCGGCGGCAGGCTCAACAGCCTGGGCGCCAACGCGAGACTCGGCAAGGGTGAGTTTCTGGTCGCCGAAGCCGACGAGTCGGATGCGTCATTCCTGTACCTGCAGCCGGTCATGGCGGTGGTCACCAATATCGACCATGACCATATGGAAACCTACGCGCACGATTTCGAGAAGCTCAAGTCCGCGTTCGTGGAATTTCTCGAACACCTGCCTTTCTATGGCATGGCGGTGCTGTGCGCCGACGATGCCAATGTGCGCGCCATCATGCCGCGCCTCACCAAGCCGTCTCTCACCTACGGCCTGAACGAAGGCGCAAGCCTGCGCGCTACCGGCATTGTCGCCGCGGACGGAAAAATGCGTTTCACCGCGCAGTCCAAGAACAACGGTTCGGAATTGCAGGTGGAACTCAATCTGCCCGGATTGCACAACGTCGCCAATGCGCTTGCGGCCATTGCCGTTGCCCGCGAAGTCGGCGTGGACGATGCCGCCATCGCGCGCGGGCTCGCGGGTTTTACCGGTGTGGGGCGGCGCTTTCAGCGTTGCGGCGAAATTGCGCTGCCGCAGGGAGGGTGTTACACGCTGGTTGACGACTATGGCCACCATCCGGTCGAAATGCAGGCAACCATCGCCGCGGCGCGCGGCGCTTTTCCGGGACGGCGCATCGTCCTCGTCTTTCAGCCGCACCGCTATACGCGCACGCGCGACCTGTTCGAGGATTTCGCGCGCGTGCTGTCGAGCGCCGACGAATTGATTCTCACCGAAGTGTATTCGGCCGGCGAGGCGCCGATTGTCGCCGCGGACGGGCGCGCGCTCGCGCGCGCGGTGCGCGTGCTGGGCAGGGTCGAGCCGGTTTTCATCGACAGCGTGGCGGAAATTCCCGCGCTCATCGGCAGCCGCGCGAAGAACGGCGATGTCGTCATCACCATGGGCGCGGGGAGCATCGGCGGCGTGGCAACGCAACTGGCGCAGCAAGGCGCGGCGCAGAACTGATATGGATATGGCCGAACAGACACACATCATCGCCCTGCGCGGCACGTTGAAGGAAAACGAGCCGATGGCCAGGCACGTGAGCTGGCGAGCCGGCGGCGCGGCGGCGCGCGCCTACTGGCCGGCCGACCTCGACGATCTGGCCGCCTTTCTCAAGTTGCAGCGCGACACAGCGCCCATCTATCTTGTCGGTCTCGGCAGCAATCTGCTGGTGCGTGATGGCGGTTTCAATGGCACGGCGGTATTTCTGCACGGCCGTCTCGATCGCATTGCCATCGAGGAACGCGCAGACGCTTCGCGCAGATTATTCGCCGAAGCGGGCGTCGCTTCGCCCAAGGTGGCGCGCTTTGCCGCGCGGCATGGCATGGCCGGCGCCGAATTTCTGGCCGGTGTTCCCGGCACCGTGGGCGGCGCGCTGGCCATGAATGCCGGCTGTTATGGATCGGAAACCTGGCAATTCGTCGAGAGCGTGACCACCATCGACCGCCAGGGCGAGTTGCGTGAGCGCACACCCGCCGGCTACGACATCGGTTATCGCCATGTCGCTCTCAAGGTGATGGGTGATGGGCAAACGGCGATGGGAATTTCCCCGCACTCAATACTCATTCCTCTTCACCCATCACCCATCGCTCATTACTCTTCACGGAATACCCATCACCCTGAAGAATGGTTCGTTGCCGCGCGCTTCCGTTTCCCGGACGGTGACGAAGTGAGCGCCAAGCAGCGTATCAAGGACTGGCTGACGCGCCGTATTGCGACGCAGCCGCTCGATCAGCCCAACGCCGGTTCGACATTCAGGAACCCGCCAGGCGGATACGCGGCGCAGCTCATCGAGTCGTGCGGCCTCAAGGGATTCACCATCGGCGGCGCGCAGGTGTCGCGCAAGCACGCCAACTTTATCGTCAATCTCGGCGGCGCGACTGCGGCGGACATCGAGTCGCTGATTTATTTCATACACGATGCGGTGCGTAACCGCACAGGGGTCGATCTGGTACCCGAGGTGCGCATCATTGGGGAAAAAGCGTGAACCACGAAGCACACAAAGCACACGAAGAAAAGCATTTCAAGCGGAAAGCAAAAAACTGCAATGCCCTCTTTGTGTCCTTTGTGCGCTTTGTGGTGAAAAATTGTAAGGCGAATTAAATGGCAAATAATTTCGGCAAAGTAGCGGTTCTTATGGGCGGCCCGTCCGCAGAGCGCGAGGTATCGCTCATGTCGGGCAACGGCGTGCTGCGCGCGCTGCGCGAGCGCGACGTGGACGCTTACGCCTTCGATCCGGCCGAACGCGAACTCTTCGACCTGAAGCGCGAGGGCTTTACGCGCGTATTTATCGCGCTGCACGGGCGCTTTGGCGAGGACGGCACGGTGCAGGGCGCGCTCGAGACACTGCGTATTCCCTATACCGGAAGCGGCGTCATGGCGAGTGCGCTTTGCATGGACAAATGGCGCACCAAGCTGGTCTGGCAAGCTGCGGGCATTCCCACGCCAAAATTTAGAATGCTCACTTCCGAAAACGACTGGGTAAAAGTGATTGATGAGTTGAAGCTGCCGCTGATAGTGAAACCGGCACGCGAGGGCTCCAGCATCGGTGTGACCAAAGTGCAATCGGCGAACGAAATGCCGACAGCGTTTCAGCTAGCATGCAAGCTCGATCCGTTGGTAATTGCAGAGGAGTTCATTGCAGGACAAGAACTGACGGCATCGGTGGTCGGCAACGACGCCCTCTCTCTGATCCGTATCGAAGCACCCGAGGGCGCCTACGATTACCAGAACAAGTATTTCACCGACGCCACCCAATATCACTGTCCGGCGGGAATACGCGCCGATATCGAAGACGAAATCCGCGCCATGACGATGAAGGCATTCCGAGTACTTGGGTGCCGCGGATGGGGGCGGGCCGATATGATGCTGGCGCCCGACGGCCATTTCGGTTTTCTGGAAATGAACACTTCACCGGGCATGACGGGACACAGTTTGGTGCCGATCGCGGCGCGCGCCGCCGGGCTGGCCTATCCCGATCTGTGCGTGAAGATTCTGCAACTCGCGGCGCTCGATAGCGAAGGGTACACAGGGATGCAGCCATGACCCGGAAATTCGGCGCCCGCGGCCCCATGGCCACGCCGCTCAATTCGCGTGCAACGGCGAAAGAGAACCATGCGCCGTGGAGCATGGTTTTGCTTGGCGTGTGCGTCGGATTGATGTTGCTCGCGGGCGCGTACGCCGCCTGGCGAGCCATCCCGGAGATGCCGGTGCGCGAAGTGTCTTTCACTGGTGCGCTGCGCCATACCGGCAAGGACGATCTTGCCCGTGCGGTGCAAGGCGTCGGCGGCAATATCTGGGATATCGATCTCGAACAGTTGCGCGGCGCGATAAAGCGCCTGCCATGGGTGCGCGACGCCGCGGTGCGGCGTGTGTTCCCCGCTCGCATCGAGGTCGCGGTGGAAGAGCACCAGCCGGTCGCGTACTGGGGCGACAGCCGCCGCACTGGGGAAAGCGCGAGCCTGGTGAATGGTCACGCGGAGATATTCCAGGCCGGCTTCAACGAGCCGCTGCCGCATTGGTCGGGGCCCGCGGGGAGCGTGGAAGAGGTGCAGCGGCAGGCGGTGCGCTTTGCCGCGATCCTGGCGCCGGGCGGCGCGAAACTCGCCGAGGTGCGCCTGTCCGGGCGGCGCGCCTGGCAACTCAGGCTCGACAACGGCAGCGTGCTGGAACTGGGCAGGGCCGATACCGAGGTGCGCCTGGAACGCTTCGCGCGCGCGCAAAAGCAGGTTGCCGAGCTGCAAGTGGCCGGGCTGCACGCCGACTTGCGTTACACGAGCGGACTCGCGCTGCGCAAAACCGCGCCCAACCTACCGGCATCGAAACCGGGAAACCGGATAGGCACATGAACAAACCCCGCGAGACAAAGAATCTTCTGGTGGCGCTCGATATCGGGACCTCCAAGGTCGTCGCCATAGTCGCCGAAATCACACCCGAGAACGGCATCGAAATCATCGGCATGGGAAGCCAGGAGTCGCGCGGCCTGAAAAAGGGCGTGGTGGTCAACATCGAGGCCACGGTGAACGGCATCCAGCGCGCGCTCGAAGAAGCCGAGCTGATGGCCGATTGCAAGATTCGCGATGTCATCACCGGCATTGCCGGAAGCCACATCAAGAGCTTCAACTCGCACGGCATGGTGGCGATCAAGGACAAGGAAGTGTCTCAGTTCGACGTCGGCCGCGTGATCGAGACGGCGCGCGCCGTCAACATCCCCATGGACCAGCAGATCCTGCACATCCTGACGCAGGAATTCATCATCGATGGCCAGGAGGATGTGCGCGAACCCGTGGGCATGAGCGGTGTGCGGCTCGAAGTCAAGGTGCACATCGTCACCGGCGCGGTGTCCGCGGCGCAGAACATCATGAAGTGCGTGCGCCGCTGCGGGCTGGAAGTGCGCGACCTGGTATTGCAGCCGCTTGCTTCCGCGCACGCGGTGCTGTCGCAGGATGAAAAAGACCTTGGCGTGTGCCTGGTCGATATCGGCGGCGGCACCACCGACATCGCCATTTTCACCGGCGGCGCGATCCGCCACACCGCGGTCATCCCCATCGCCGGAGACCAGATCACCAACGATATCGCCATGGCGCTGCGCACGCCGACCAAGGACGCCGAACATATCAAGATCGCGCACGGCTGCGCGCTCAGGCAGCTTGCCAGCGTCAACGATGTGATCGAGGTGCCGGGCGTCGGCGATCGCGGCCCGCGCCAGTTGTCGCGCCAGACGCTCGCCGAGGTGATCGAGCCGCGCGTCGAGGAACTGTACTCGCTGATCCAGCGCGAACTGCGCTCGTCGGGGTTCGAGGAATTGCTGTCATCGGGCGTGGTGTTGACCGGCGGAAGCGCCGCCATGCAGGGCATGGTCGAGCTGGGCGAGGAAGTCTTCCACATGCCGGTGCGCGTGGGCGTGCCGCAGTACTCGGGCGGGCTCTCCGAGGTGGTGCGCAGCCCGCGTTATTCGACCGGCGTCGGTCTGCTCATTTCCGGGCTCGAGCAGATGAAGCGCGACCAGCATGTGCGCATGCAGGTGGGCAGCTTCAATCAGATTCTCGATCGTATGAAGAAATGGTTTACGGGAAATTTTTAGATGAAATCTTTGAGCAAGCCCAATTTTGTCATTCCCGCGAAAGCGGGAATCCATGTTTTACAAGAAAAAATGGTTCCCCGCTGAAGCCTGCCCTCGAATGCTTGAATCGGGGGCGGGGATGACACCTGGAGGTTAGCGGATGCAAGACGATGGGCAGTGTGCAGGAAGAACAACAAGAGGTTCCAGCCGTGCGGCAGAAGTGCGCGGGAATTAGCTTAATTGAAGTTTTTTAGCAGAGGAGATCGGCAATGATTGAAATCATCGATACACAACAGCCGGAGGCGGTCATCAAGGTGATCGGCGTCGGCGGCTGCGGCGGCAACGCCGTGGACCACATGATCAACAACGGCGTGAGCGGCGTGGAGTTCATCGCCATGAACACCGACTCGCAGGCGCTGAAACGCAACCTCGCCAGGACCACCCTGCAACTCGGTCCGGACGTGACCAAGGGGCTCGGCGCGGGCGCCAACCCCGAGGTCGGCAGGCAGGCCGCCATCGAGGACCGCGAGCGCATTGCCGAGCTGGTGCAAGGCTCGGACATGCTCTTCATTACCGCAGGCATGGGCGGCGGCACCGGTACCGGCGCGGCGCCCATCGTCGCGGAAATCGCGCGCGAAATGGGCGTGCTCACGGTCGCCGTGGTCACCAAGCCATTTATCTTCGAGGGCAACAAGCGCATACGCGCCGCCGAAGCCGGGATCGAAGCGCTCAAGGATCACGTCGATTCGCTGATCATCATTCCCAATGATCGTCTGCTCGAGGTTCTGGGCGACGACATCGGCTATGAGGATGCTTTCCGCGCCTCCAACGACGTGCTCAACGGCGCCGTCGCCGGCATCGCCGAAGTCATCAACTGCCCCGGACTGGTCAACGTCGATTTTGCCGACGTGCGCACCGTGATGTCGGAAAACGGCATGGCGATGATGGGGTCGGCGCTCGCCTCGGGCGCGGATCGCGCCCAGGTCGCCGCCGAGCGCGCGGTCGCGAGCCCGCTGCTCGAGGATGTCAATCTTTCGGGCGCGCGCGGCGTGCTGGTCAACATCACCGCGAGCCACTCCATGAAACTCAAGGAGGTGCACGAAGTGATGAACACCATCCGCAGCTTCACCGCGGAAGACGCCACCGTGATCTTCGGCAGCGTGATAGACGAAGCGATCGGCGATGCGCTGCGCGTCACCATCGTCGCGACCGGCCTGGGCGGCGCAGCGGCGCGCATGCAGCCCAAGCCGCAGCTCGTTATCAGCTCACGCACCGGAACCGATGACGCCATGGGCGACGTGAACTACAACGAACTCGAACAGCCGGCCGTGACACGCCGCCGCCGCGACGCGACCATCAACGCGATGCAGCAGTCGGGCGTGGAGATGTACGACATCCCGGCGTTTTTGCGCAAGCAGGCAGACTAGCCCCACCCTGCCGCCTCGCGGCAGCGCAGTCCTCAACCCCCGGCGCCTCCTCCTCTGCGCGCCGGGTGGTCTTTCTCCCTCGGTAATTCCCGATGTTTCTATCATCGCCGGCAAATGGCGCGAGTGTTTTTGCATGCGCGGATTGCGTGGCCTCGATGCGCTCCGTATGATGCAAACATCACGTCATCCCAATTCGTATTAGAAAGTGGGATTTTGTAGGTTGGGTTAGGCGAAGCCGTAACCCAACAAGATGCGGGCACTATGGCAATTTCTGTTGGGTTACGCCGCTGCGCGTCTAACCCAACCTACAGAAGGCAGTAGCGGTGTTTATATCGCGAAATGGACTAAGGGGAAATCAATGCGAGCCAGAGAATATTTCGTGGCTATTCTTGTTCTAGCTGCAACAACTGCATATTTTGTCGTGCTGGATCCTGGCTATGCTTGCTCAGTGAAGCATGGTGTTGTAGGACAAGATATTGCAAGGGAGTATGGAAAGTCTTTCGGAGGGAAGAGCGGCATATCAGGGACAAATACATCCCAAACCGGCTTCTTAGTTTCGACGAGCATGACACTCTCTTCACCTACCTCGTTTTTCACGAACTTGCGCGGCGAAGGAAAATATCGATTTAAATTCTCTCCCAACGTGACGAGAATAGAAATCAAGGTCAATAGACAACTAATGTACGAGGGCTATCCTATCCCTTTACTCGACACTGCTGCAGGCAAAGTAGAAGTTGAGCCGCACTGGACAGGCGACAGGATGGAAATTGAAATCAGTGACCAGTGTTCTTTCAACAGCTTTGCGAAGAGTTTTTTCAGGTAGCCCGTTCGGTGCGTGCGGGAGAATGGCATGCGATCCGTGATAAAATTCACCCTTCCCAAACCTGTTGTCATCGCATGCTCAAGCAGCGCACGTTAAAAACCGTCATCCGCGCCACCGGCGTCGGGGTGCACACCGGCGGCAAGGTCTTCATGGTTTTGCGGCCCGCGCCGGCCGATACCGGGATCGTGTTCAGCCGCACCGACCTTCCCGGCAATCCAGAAGTGCGCGCGCACGCGATGAATGTGCATGACACGCGCATGGCCACGGTGCTGGAGGGTAACGGCGCGCGCGTATCCACCGTCGAACACTTGATGTCGGCCTTCGCCGGGCTGGGCATAGACAATGCCTACGTCGATCTTTCCGCCGAGGAAGTCCCGATCATGGACGGCAGTGCCGCGCCTTTCGTGTTTCTCCTGCAATCGGCCGGGATCGAGGAGCAGAATCGCCCCAAGCAATACCTGCGCGTCAAGCGCCAGGTCGAAATTGTCGAGGATGGCAAGCTGGTGCGGCTGGAGCCTTTCGAGGGATTCAAGATCGCTTTTTCCATCGACTTCAATCACCCGGTGTTCGATGACCATGTTTCGCGCGTTGAAATCGATTTCGCCAAGGTATCCTTCATCAAGGAAGTGGCGCGCGCGCGCACCTTCGGCTTCACGCACGAGGTCGAGCGCATGCGCGAGCTGGGGCTCGGACGCGGCGGGTCGCTCGACAATGTGATCGTGATCGACGACTTTCGCGTCCTCAATTCCGACGGGCTGCGCTTCGAGGACGAGTTCGTCAAGCACAAGGCGCTCGACGCGGTCGGCGATCTTTATTTGCTGGGGCATCCGCTCATCGGCGCGTTTTTCGGGCACAAATCGGGCCATGCCCTGAACAATCGCCTGTTGCGCGCACTGCTTGCCGATGAGTCCGCCTACGAGATGGTCACCTTTACCGCAGCGGATGCGGTGCCGGCGGCGTTTGCCAATCTGCAACTGCAATTTACGTAGGCTGTAGCGCACCAACCGTGATTATCGGGCTGCGCATCGTTCTTTTGCTCGGCCTGCTCACAGTGGCGGCGCCGCTGCTTGCCTATATCGTCACGCGCAATCGCCGTTACTACACGTTTGCGCTCAAGGCGGGCAAGATCGTGCTGGTGGTTCTGGCGGCGATAGCACTCATCTATATTGCCGAGCGTTTGGTGCTTATTTAGGGAACCTCGGAACAAGTGTCATTCCCGCGAAAGCGGGAATCCATGTTTTGTAAGGAAAATGGTTCCCCGCTTTCGCGGGGATGACAAATCAGGACTTGTTCAGAGTTTCCTTAGGCTTTCTCGCACGCCGCTTGCCGATCTCTTCGAGCGTTTTCTTGAGCGGCGAATCGGAGAGCGAATCGGCAAGCCGTGCGAGCGCCGCGTCGGATAGGGTCTCGCCGGGAGGCGGGGCACGCGTCGCCGGTTCCGCTTTGGCGCCCCATCCGCCGGGTTGCACAACTACGTGAATTGCAGTAACCTCAATGCCCTGCTTTTGAAATCCTGAGAGCAACCGCGGCACAACCTGTCTCAGCATGGCCGCAACCGGCGCACTCGCCGCACTGATAACGACAGTGGTACCTATAACAGCCGAGACCCGGCTCGCACGAGCAAAACCATCCGGCTCGGGCAGCGCAGTTTGAAGAGCCTCGCGAAAGTTTTGTTGCAGAACATTGACGCGCTGCAACCCTTTAAGCAACGGCTGCAAGCCGTCATTTTCGCTCAACAGGGTGTGGATGTCGTTGCTGGTTTTCCGCATCATGAATATATAGGGTCAAAAAATGAACATCATCCTGGTTTCGGACAGTCTAGCAAAAAGCCGCATCGTTACCGTATCGCAGGCGCAGATTATTATGGTCTCTCTGGGGCTACTCGCTGCCGGGTTTATGCTGGCGCTGGCCACTTATCTGGTCACCATGAATTATGCGGTCGATCTCAAGAATCCCTATATGCGCATGCTTTTCTCCTCCATCCATCAAAAGGAAATGGAGAAGACCGAAACCGACATGCGCAACAACCTCAGCGCCCTTGCGGTGAACCTGGGCGAGATTCAGGCGCGCATCATGCGCCTGGACGCGTTCGGCGAACGGCTTGCCAAGGCGGCGGGCGTGAAGCAGGGAGATTTCCGTTTTTCCGAGAAGCCCGGGCAGGGCGGTCCGATTCCCTCGGCCGAACTGCAGCGCGACATCACGCTGCTTGAGTTTCGCGACCGCCTGGGTGAAATCTCCCGGCTGCTCGACGACAGAAGCGACAAGCTCGGCGTGCTCGATTCGATGCTGATGGACGGGCGCCTCGCGCAAAAAGCGATTCCGACGGTTTTGCCCGTCGAGGCGGGCTACTATTCGTCGAACTTCGGCTACCGCATCGATCCGTTCAACGGCAGGAACAGTTTTCACACCGGTGTCGATTTTGTCGCCCCCCCCGCCACCCCGGTCATTGCCGCGGCAGGCGGCGTGGTGAATGCAGTCGAGCAGCATCCGGAATACGGCCATTTCATCGATATCAGCCATGAAAACGGCCTGACCACGCGCTATGCCCACCTCTCCAAATACAAAGTCAAAGTCGGCGATGTCGTCATGAAGGGCCAGCTCATCGGCGAGGTTGGCACGACAGGGCGCACCACCGGGCCGCACCTGCATTTCGAAGTTCGCGAAAACGGCATTCCCCTCAACCCCAATCGCTACCTCGCTTTCAGCAAGAGTTCGGTTCAAGCGCTCGCTGCCGTCGCCAGGCAATAAGTACCCTTGCCGGCATGGGGCGGGCTTGCATACGGCCTGCCTGGCCGCATCTCCTTCCTGCACTCAACGCGCGCGGATAGCCGCGGAAGGGTGAGCGTTTTCCTTTATAATTCCATAGGCAAACCTCTGGCTTTGCCGGAGGACTCACAACGGTTCGACCGTTACCGCGATTGAACTTTTTCATCCCCTCCCCATGCAAGGGACAGGGGCGCGGAAGGGTTTCTGCCGGCTTGTTGGCAGCCTGGGGAGAGACAGTCCAATTAGTGGTCTGCACGCCCGCAAGGGAAGGGTGGAAAACAGCGTGCGGATATAATTTTTGGTGATTTACCGGTCCAATATTACCGGGAAGAATTCACCAGCAAAAATGCAGTCAGGTCAGTTCTGCTATGGGCCGGGCCTGAGAATAAAAAGGGAATTGTGATGTCGCAATGGATTGCCGTTGTCTCGGGATACTTCAGGATACTGAGCCTGTTGGCTATCCTGCACGCTTGGCGCGAGATGTGTCTGAAAAAGCGTCCGGCGATTAAATACCTGGCCCCTTTAGCATTAAATAAACGTGGTCTCCCTATTGCCGTGCCCTATTGCCGTGCTATTGCCGTGTCCCCTATTGCCCCCGAGGCAGCCAAGAGCTTAAAGACCACCAAGGCAAAATTGGTGCGCAACGCCATTATTAACTTATTGGAAGACATCGAAGACATACGGGATGCAAAAGCAGTTTTGGCAAAGCGCAAGAAACCCATCCCACTTGCGCAACTGAAAGCTGAAGAAATTTTATCTCGGGAAGGTTGACACATGCCGACCATCAGCATGTTTTACGGAATTCTCATTTCCATTTTTTACGGTGATAATGAGCATCATCACTTGGCGCATATTCACGCGCGCTATCAAGGCAAGAAAGCCTCGGTAGCGATAGAAGACGGAAGAATACTTGCTGGCGACTTCCCGCCGAGGCAACTAAGAATGGTACAGGTTTGGATTGATTTGCACCGCGACGAATTGATGGCTGATTGGGAGCTGGCGGCGGCAGGCGAGGAGCCATTCCGTATCGCGCCGCTTCAATGAAGGAGATTAGGATGGAAAACAAAGGCGTGTTGTTGGATGTGGTCAAGGTTCGAACCGAGTTAAACCATGTTCTGATTCTAGAATTTGAGAATGGAGAAGAACGACAGTTCGATATGCTGCCGTATCTGGAGCAGAAGCCTTTCGCTTGCTTGAAAGGCTCGCCGCTTTTCAGCAAAGCGTTTATCGCGCATGGCACGGTGGTCTGGCCTGGCAATATTGATATTGCGCCGGACACCCTTTACAGCCGCTCGTTACTTCTGCATGCCTGATAAATTGAGTCAAGTAGGGTGGGTACGTTTTTGTGCCCACGGGGCCAGCATCAATCATATTCCAGCGTGGACACAAAAAACGTGCCCACCCTACACGGCTGATAACAAGAAGGAAGACATGAAGTCGCGATTGCTTGCCGTTGTTTCGGGATATTTCAGGGCGCTGAGCTTGTTGGCTTTCGCGCATTCCTGGCGTGGAGTAGGGCTCAGAAAGTGTTCGGCGG
>Ga0315281_10002404_pt1 | contig 27858 bp, 21 predicted proteins | sample YL17G07_0_MG_FD_204540 | JGI IMG/M metagenome (GOLD analysis project Ga0315281, IMG submission 204540) | Sediment microbial communities from Yellowstone Lake, YNP, Wyoming, USA - YL17G07_0 | ecosystem: Environmental > Aquatic > Freshwater > Lake > Sediment | place: USA: Wyoming | collected...
TTCGTCCGCGCGTTTCTCAAGTGGGCGAAGGAGCGCGGCCTGACGACGGAGAACCTGGGCACGCACCTGCGCGTGCGCAAGGCGTCGAAGTCCAGCTCGAACGCGCAGCGGCTGGAAGAGCAGCCGATCTACCTGACGAAAGAAGGCCACGAGGCGCTCGAGAAAGAGTTCGAGGAACTGAAGAACCGGCGGCCGCTGATCCAGGCCGACCTGGCGCGGGCCATGGCCGACAAGGACTTCCGCGAGAACGCGCCGCTGGACGCCGCGCGCAACGAGCAGGGGCACCTGGAGGCGCGGATCAAGGACATCGACGCGACACTGCGTCGCGCCGTCGTGCTTGACCAGGGCGCGGAGCATCCGGGGGACGTGTCGCAGATCGGGGACGTGATCACGATCAAGGACCTGCGCAACGGCAAGGAGTTGACGTACACGCTGGTGAACTCCGACGAGGTACGCTCCGGGCAGGGGAAGATCTCGATCGCATCGCCGGTGGGCAAGGCCGTGTACCAGCATCGGGCCGGCGAAGAGGTGGAAGTCGAGGCGCCGTCCGGCACGTTCCGGGTCCGCATCGAGGCGATCAAGGCGTCGTAACGGGCGCCGGCCCCATGGCAGAGACCCCATGGCAGAGAGATGAAGAAGGCCCGCAACTGGCGGGCCCTTTCCATGTCTTCGGCGGATCGACGCCTGCGGTCTCAGCCGCCACGGAACGACGGCTGACGCTTCTCGACGAAGGCCTTGGCGGCGTCGCGGTGGTCGGCGGTGGTGCTCGAAAGCTGCATGTTCATCGCCTCCTGATCGAGCAGCGCCGCGAGGTCGCAGTCCTCTGCTCGATTGAGGTTCTCCTTCATCCGCGCGAAGGCGAGCGTGGGGCCGCTCGCGAGCTGCGCCGCGAAGGCGAGCGTCTCGGCGGCGAGCTGGTCGTGCTCGACGACGCGGTTGACCATGCCGATCTTCAGCGCGTCATCGGCGGTGAGGATCTCGCCGGTGAAGTAGAGTTCGCGCGCCTTGCCGTTGCCGACGAGGCGCGGCAGGAAGTACGAGCCGCCGAAGTCGCCGCTGAAGCCGACATTGCGGAAGATCGTGCCGAGCTTGGCGCGGTCGGAGACGATGCGGATGTCGCAGGCGAGGGCGAGGCTGAGGCCGGCGCCCACGGCGTGCCCGTTGACCATGGCGATGGTCGGCTTGGGCATGGTGTGGAGGACGTAGCTGGTGCCGCGCTGGGCCTGGCGCAGCCCCTCGACGCCGCGGGCGAAGCCGAGGGCGGGGGAGGGCGGCTCGGCGCCGGGACCACCGTTCGCGGCGGCGTGGAGGATGGCGTCGCGGCCGGCGGCCATGCCCTTGACGTCGCCGCCGGCGCAGAACGCGCGGCCGGCGCCGGTGAGCACGACGCAGCGCACGTGGCGGTCGTTGGCGACGTCGGCGAGGTGCTCGGCGAGCATGGGCATGAGGCTGCCGCCCATGGCGTTGAGGCTGTCGGGGCGGTTGAGGGTGATCAGCGCCACACCGTCGTCGCGTTTCTCGATCAGTACGTCTTCTGACATGACGGCACCTCCGGTGGAGTTGTTAGCAGGCAGTTTGTAGTACGTAGTATCCGCTTCCGGGGCTGCTGTGGCTACCCCCGAGCGTGGGCGCTGAACCTAACCCCCGGCCCCTTCGGTCTACTACCGGCGGCCGAGCGCGAGGAAGCCACTGAGTAGCCATCCGTGGCCGTCCGGCTATGGTGCGAGGCAGGCGTACTACGTACCGGCCTCCGAAATCGGCAGAGCACGAATCCGGATGCGCGTGCCTTCCAACACGGCAACACAGCCCTGTTCCAGCGCCTCCTCGAGTGCAGGCAGATTGGCCACCAGGAGCGCGAGTTGGAGTTCGGGCCGGCGTGTCGATTCACGCCTGAAGAGGATGACCGAAGGCCCTCGCTCGTGCCTCAGCGCCAGCAGCGTGCCGAAATCCGTGTCGGCCGACACCAGGATCCGTCCCTCGGACGCGGCCCGCGCGAAGACGTCCTCATCAGAGGCGTCCTGCAGTCCGTAGTCGCGAACGTGCACGGCATCGTGGCCGATGTCGCGCAGCCCCGCCGCCACGCGGGGCGACATCGCGTTGTCGACGAGGAACTTCACGGCGCGGTCAGCGGCAGTTCGCGTTCACGCAATGCCTCTGCGGCATAACGCAGTGCCTCGTGGATGTCGTCGGGCTTGAGATCAGGAAGCGAATCGAGAATTTCGGCGTCAGACATTCCGTCAGCCACCATTCCGACCACGGTGGCCACGGGAATGCGGAGGCCGCGGATGCACGGGACGCCGCCCATCTGTGCCGCGTTCGTTGTGATGCGCGTGAACTTCATCGGGGCGAGCCTCCCGTATCGTTATTACCAGATCCTGGGCCCCGCGACGCTCACGTGGTGGCGAGTGTCTGTCGCGTGGCGCTCCGACGTGATCTTAGCACGATGGCCCTTGCGGGTTGCGGCGAAGGGCGCGCGTGCACGCCTCGTACCAGGAGCGTGGCCGGGGGCCGCGGCGGGTGGCGCCGGTCGGACGGATGATCGCGGGCCCTGTGTTGTTTATCGCCCTGCGGCTAGCCTTTGCCCGCTGCTGCGTCTCTTGCGCGCTCCTGCTCGATGAGCTGGCGGCGCAGGATCTTGCCGGACGGGTTCTTCGGGATCGCTTCGACGGTCTCGATATAGCGGATCTTCTTGTACGGCGCGACCTTCTCGGCGACGAACCTGAGGACGTCGTTGAGGTCGAGGCCGGGCTCGCGCGGCACGACGAAGGCCTTCGGCACCTCGCCGGCCTCCATGTCGGCCTTCGGGATGACCGCCGCGTCGCGGACGCCGGGGTGCTCCATGAGCACGGACTCCAGCTCGGCCGGGGCGATCTGGTAGCCCTTGTACTTGATCATCTCTTTCTTGCGGTCGTGGATACGGATGTAGCCGTCGGGGTCGGCCGAGGCGATGTCGCCGGTGCGGAGCCAGCCGTCGGGCGTCATCGTCTCACGCGTGGCGTCGGGGTTGTCCCAGTAGCCCTTCATCACCTGCGGGCCGTACACCAACAGCTCGCCGATCTCGCCGGGCGGCAGGACTTCGCCGGTCTCGAGGCTGACGATCTTTTCGAGCGTGTCGGCGACGGCGGGGCCGACGGTGCCCTCGCGCGGGGAGGCGATGGGGTTGACGTTGGTGATCGGGCTGGACTCGGTCATGCCGTAGCCCTGCATGACGACGCAGTGGAGCTTGTCGGCGGCCTGGCGCCCGACCTCGGCCGGCAGGGGCGCGGCGCCGGACATGAGGAAGCGCAGCGAGGTGAGGTCGAACTCGTCGAGGCGCGGCTGGTGGACGAGCGCGAGCACGACGGGCGGCACGCAGTAGAGGTCGGTGACGCGGTGCTCCTGGATCAGCGAGAGCGCGGCTTCGGGATCGAAGCGCGGGAGGATGATCTGCGTGGCGCCGACGGCAAGGCCGCAGTTGAGCAGCACCATCATGCCGTAGATGTGGAAGAAGGGGAGGAAGTCGAGCACGATGGCGTCCTCGGTGGTCATGCCGAGCGCCATCGTCTGGCGGATGTTGGCGGTGAGGTTCTGGTGGCTGAGCATCACGCCCTTGGGCAGGCCGGTGGTGCCGCTGGAGTAGGGCAGCACGGCGATGTCCTTGTCGGGATCGATGGCGACGGGCTTCGGGTCGCCCTTGGCGGAGCGCGCCATGTCCCACACCGTCTCCAGACGGTGGGCATGCTTGAGCTTCGGCAGGTGGGGCTTCGCCGCATCGACGACGGGCATCGAGAGTTCGAGCGCGAAGACGATCTTCGCGCCGGAGTCATGGAGCTGGTGCTCGACCTCGCGCTCGCGGTAGAGGGGGTTGAGCGTGGTGACGGTGGCGCCGGCGAGCAGGGCGCCGTGCAGGACGACGGCGTACTCGACGGAGTTGGGGGCGTAGAGCGCGACCATGTCGCCCTTCTCGATGCCCTGGTCCTGGAGGGCGCGGGCCATGCCGCGCACGGCGGCCCAGAAGTCGCCATAGGTGTAGGCGGGGCCGCCAGCGGTCATGAGGGCGACCTTGTGCGGCAGGCGGCGGACCGTGGCCTCCATCAGCTCCGGCACGCTGGTCAGCGGATAGGGTTCGAGGCTGGGCCAGGGGCTGTTGAAGATCACCGGGTACCTCCTGCGTCGAAGGGCTGATGGGAGCCTACGCTACCAGACGGCCCCGCGGAGAGCAACGCGCGGGGCGAGAGCAGAGAGCAGAGAGCAGAGAGCAGAGAGCAGAGAGCAGAGAGCAGAGAGCAGAGGGAGGCTGGAGGCAAGGTTGTTCCTTGCTCGCGCCCTAACGCTGTGCCACGATCGGCCAATGCCAGCCTACGTCGAGCGCGCCACGCTTCACCCGAAGGGATTCAGTGAAACGGTTCAGTTGCCTTACGGGTTTCGAGCGTCCGAGGTCAAGGCCGCGATCGACGACATCTACGACTTCCTATATAACGTCAACCGCTTCCTGACGGAGCGCGGCTGGGACCGCCTGGAGGAGACCCTCTCCGCCGCCACGTTCAGTGGCGTCATGAGTGAACTCGTGGTGGAAGGCGTATCAAAGCGGAGCGCCACGATCATCAAGAACCAGTACCACAACGGCCGCCCGGACCTCGTGCCGAGGGGAATGTACGAAGCCGACGCGTGCCTGCGCGGCGACGACGGCATCGAAGTAAAGGCGTCTCGCTGGTCGAACGGATGGCAAGGCCACAACGCTGAAGAAGGCTGGATCATGATCTGCCAGTACTACATAGATCGAGACACGACCCCGATAGAGAGCCGCACAGCGACGAAGATAGACCGCATCATGTGCGCTCAGCTAGAAGAATCCGACTGGAGTTTCTCGGGGAGGAAGGAAGGCAGCCGACGCACGCCAACGGCGTCGATCAAGCGGTCGGGTGTGCTGAAGCTCGCCGCGAACGCTGTGTACCTCGACCCGACGTATGTGCCGCGTCCGACGCCGAAGCGGAAGGCGACTGCCGCACCGTTAACTGAGAGAGAAGCGGGATCGCCGTGATCGCCATCGTCACGTAGCTCGGGTCGAGTTCTACGCCGACGCCGCGGTAGCCCGTCGCCTCGCACGCTGCCAGCGTAGATCCGCTGCCAGCGAAGGGATCGAGGATGGTGCCCTCGCCGAGCGGGAGGGCGGCTCGCACGATCTGCCTGAGAAATGCCTGCGGCTTCAGGCTGGGGTGGGGAGCCAGCACTCGCTCATCCGCTCTCGTTGGACGGCTCACAATAACGTCAAGGAACGGTGTCTCGCCCAAACGCCGCAGCCCGCCGGTCTTCCACTTGCGCAGATTCTGCGCCACGGTCCCCTCACAACGCTTGCGGAACAGCAGCCATGGCTCCCACGCGGACCTCGGCATGACGGTCACATCGGGGAACTCTTCCTCCGCGTTCTTCGGACGATCGCCACCCCGGAGCGTCTGAGTCAACCGAACGATCTCGCCGCGCTTCTCGTAACCGCAATCCGACATGGCCTGCGCAATGACGTGAGACAACAGCGGGCTCGACGCGATGAAGATGTGAGCACCCGGAACGAGCGTCGGCTGGACGACATCGCCCCATTCTCTGAAGAACTCGTACATCGCTTCGACTTCACTGTCGCGAAGAACGGTGAAGCGAGGGACGGGCGCGCGCTTATGACCGCCAATGGCCGATGGAATGCGCCAGACGCCACCACGACCGGCTCGCAGCTTCTTCATCTGGTCCGGCGTGTATTCGAGCATGCCGTACGGAGGATCGGTGACTACCGCCTGAAACGAGTTCTTCGGTTGCTCTCGGAGCCAGCGGATGCAATCCGCTTCGTGCAGCTCGACAAGACCCGATGGCGTCCGGAACGCGCGCGCGACTGCGGGCTCTTCAAGTCGTTGAAACACGGTTGGCCTCAGCAGAAGATTTGTTCTTATCTTAGACGCGGCTGGCCTTGCTGTCTACAGTAGCCGTGAGCTTCTGGCGATGGGGACGGAACTGAAGCTGCGTCCCTGCGGTTGTAACTAGCGGCGGACGACTTTGCGGCCGGTGGTCTCGAGGTGCTCGGACCAGGCGGAGGCGGCAGCTTCGAAGCGCTGCTCGGCCTCGTGGAGCTGGTCGAGCATCCACTGCGGCGCGTCGTCGAATTCGGCTTTGCGCTTGGCCAGCGCTTTTCTCGCTTCACGCGTGGCGATCTGGGCTTCGCGGAAGGCCGCGCCCAGCTCGACCGAGCGCTCGTCCTGCGGGACGGGGACCTCGAAGACGCGCGGGCCGGAGTCGCGGCGGGGGCGGTTATCGCCGCGGCCGCTGCCACCCTCGCGCTGGCCGCGACCGGAGTCGCGCGGCGGACCGCCTCGCTGCGGGCCGCCGCCTCGCTGGGGGCGGCCGTCGCGGGGTGCTGCGGCGTCGCGCGGCGGGCGATCGGCGGCGCCGGGCGCGCGCTGGATGCGGCCACCTCCGCCGCCGCCACCCGCAGTGGGTCCGGGCGGAGGGCCGGCGGGCGTGCGCTGGCGGTCGCTGCGGCCGGCGCGGTTGTCCTGCCGCTGGGGGCGGGCGTCGGACGACGGGGCAGCCTCGCCGTCGGCGGCGGGCTGGGGCGGCTGCTGGTCGCCCGGCCCGTCGGGGCGGCGACCGCGTCCGCCGCGGCGGCGCCGGGGTCGTTTCGGTGGTTCGTTCACGGCTTCAGCCTATCTGGTTGGGGTGGCGGGTGCTACCACGGGGGGAAGTTGGAAGTGGGAAGTGGGAGATTGGGCATTTGAGATGAGACGGAACGACTACACTTGGGCTGCAAACGGTCGAGAGGAGGTCGCGTGAAGGTGGATGAGATTCCGACGCCGGCGCTCGTCGTCGATATCGACGCGATGCAGCGGAATATCGAGCGGATGGCGGCCTACTTCGCGGGGCGGGCGTGCAAGCTGCGGCCGCACTTCAAGGCGCACAAGACGCCGGAGATCGCGCGGCGGCAGCTGGCGGCGGGTTCGTGCACCGGGCTGACGTGCGCGACGGTGGGCGAGGCGGAAGTGGTAGTGCGCGAGCGGCTAACCCGCGAGGTGCTCATCGCGAACGAGGTGATCGGGCCGGGGAAGGCCGCGCGCGTGGCGAAGCTGGCGGCGCAGGCTGAGATGATCGTCGCGGTCGATTCGGAGTTCGGGCTGGAGGACCTGGCGCGGGCGGCGCAGGCGGCGGGCGTAACGATCGGCGTGCTGGTGGACGTCGGCGTCGGGCTGCCGCGCTGCGGCATCGCGCCGGGCGAGCCGGCGGTGGCGCTGGCGAAGCGCGTCGAGGCGACGGCGGGCGTGGTGCTGCGCGGGCTGATGGGGTACGAGGGCCACGTCGTCGGCATCGAAGACCGGGCGGACCGCGAGGCGAAGACGGCGAAGGCGATGGAGCGGCTGCTCTCGACGGCGCGCATGGTGCGCGAGGCGGGGCTGCGCTGCGACATCGTCAGCGGCGGCGGGACCGGCACGTACGACATCACGGGCGCGATGGAGGGGATCACGGAGGTGCAGGCGGGGTCGTACGTGCTGATGGATACGGCGTACGCCAAGCTCGACATCCCGTTCGAGCAGGCGTTCTGGATCGCCTCGACGGTGCTGAGCCGGCCGCGGGCGGACCAGTGCGCCGCGGACGCGGGGCTGAAGGCGGCGTCGGTGGACCACGGCAACCCGTCGGTGAAGGGGGTGCCGGGCGCGGAGGTGCTGTTCCTGAGCGACGAGCACGCGACGATCCGGCTGCCCGCGGAGAGCGCCGTCGCGCCGGGCGACCGCATCGACCTGTGGCCGTCGCACATCGACCCGACGATCAACCTGCACGACGAACTGTACGCCGTGCGCGGAGACGAGGTGGTGGAGGTGTGGGCGGTGGCGGCGCGGGGGTATGGGAGGTTGTAGGTGGTAGGGGGTAGGTTGTAGGTGGATCGGACTACAGCAAACAGCAAACAACAAACGGCAAAGGGCGGGCAGAGAGAGCAGGAAGCAGAGCGTTGGGGAAGCGCCAAACATGCTGATCCACGAGCAGTTCCGAAAGTGCGCGAGTTTTGTCTTTGTCGACGTTTTCGACAACGCAACTCAGAGCGTGGCGCGTACGCCTTGGGCCAGCGCGTTTCATGTGGCCGTCCCGATGTCGAACGGTGCGATGGATTACTACGTCGTGACCGCTCGGCACGTGGTCGATGCGGCCGCGCCGTACGGGCAGATGTATCTCCGAGAGAACATGCACAGCGGCGGATATCAAGATTTCGCTGTGTCTCCGGATGACTGGCATCGGCACCCTTCCACGGATGTCGCTGTTGCACGCGTGGCATTGCCGGCACATGCTGTAGACCTCGTCTTTGTTCCACTTGACATGCTAGCAACCAGTCGCTACGTCGCGGAGATGAAGATCACGGAGGGCGACAAGATCTTCTTCATCGGCCTCTTCAACCAGAATCCGGGGCTTGAGCGCAGTCAACCCATTGTCCGGTTTGGCAACATCTCGCTGATGCCCCGTGAACCGATCCCCACGAAGATGCACCCGGGCAGCGAGACTGAGACACTCGTCGACGCATACTTGGTTGAGGCACGTTCATGGGGAGGCCATAGCGGGTCTCCCGCATTCATCTATTATTCGGATTCAGACCGACAGCCGGTAGTTGTCATCGGAGAGACGCCCAAGCCTACGCTTCTCGGTCTTGTGAGTGCCCACTACGAAATCAAGTCTGATGTGAAATTCCTAGGCGACATACTCGGAAGCGGGAGCGTTCCGCTCAACGCAGGAATGGCTCTCGTTATTCCCGCGCAACACATCATCGATGTGTTGATGTCTGAGGACCTCGTGAAGGAACGACACGAGATCGTGGAGCAGCAACACAAGTGAAACTGATCGTCCACCCACGGGCCCGCCGGTTGACGGGCGCACGGCATCGCGCGTAGCATCGGCTTCCACATGACCGCCATGGACGGCGCTATCAGTATCAACATCGAGGTGAACTGGCATGAGCGAGACAGCGACCGAAGAGGCGACGGCAGCAGCGGATCGGGTGGCGATACGGGCCGAGATCGTGGGGATGCAGGGGGCGTATCGCGAGCTGGTGGGACGGATCGGCGATGCGCAATGGGGGCTCAAGAGCGGGAACCCGGCGTGGACGTGCGGGCAGCTGGCATGGCACATGGCGACGGGCACGGGGTTCATCGCGGGGATGATCGAGGGCGCGCGCAAGGGGAAGGCGCTCAACCCGCCGAGCTTCCTGCTGCCGGTGATCTACAAGGTGAGCGAGCTGCGGGTGAAGATCGCATCGCGCAAGGCGACACGCGAGTCGGTGCTGGCGGACTTCGACGCGGGGACCGCGCGGCTGCTGGGCGTGCTGGACAGCGCGGCGGACGCGGAGCTGTCGGTGACCGTGACGGCGATGGGCGAGGCGCGCACGATCGCGGCAATGTTCAGCATCGCGACGGGGCACTTCGCGGAGCATGCGCCGGAGATCAGGACGGCGATCGGCGGCGCGTGAGGCCTCGGACGCGCCTGGTACCGGTACGGCAGTGTCCGCCGACGCGCACGCTGCGAGAGAAGAAAGAGAAAAGAGAGATCCCGGGGGACACCCCCGGACCCCCGGCAGAGAGCGCAGCGCTCTCTGCACTCCCGCTTCACGCGACGAGATCCAACCAACGCAGGACGAGCACCATCCGTGTTAGCGCGCTGAAGCCGCTGCGGGCTTCGTCAGCTGTTCGCTGATCTGCCAGAGGCGTTGCGCGACGGCGGTGTCGTTGGACTCGGCGTTGGAGTCGACGGCCTTGCTCCTGGCGAAGTACTTGCCGGTGACGCCTTCGACCTCGGGCGACGAGGCGAGGTAGATCGTGGTCGCAGCGCCCTGCGCCGGTGAGATGTAGAACGGGCGGCCGATCACCTGGAACACGCCGAACAGGGCGCCCCACCATCCGGGGTTGTTCTTGCCGAAGCCGGTGCGGACGACGCCGGGGTGGAGCGCGTTCGCCGTGACGCCCGTGCCGTCGAGCCGCCGCGCGAGTTCGTACGTGAAGAGCACGTTGGCGAGCTTCGACTGGCCGTACGCCTTCCTGCCGACGTACTTCTTCTCACCCTGCAGGTCGTCGAAGTTGATGTGGCCGCCGACGTGCGCCGTCGAGCTGACGTTGATGATGCGCGCCGGGGCGCTGGCCTTCAGTAGGTCGAGCAGGAGGTCGGTGAGCAGGAAGTACGCCAGGTGGTTGACACCGAAGGTCGTCTCGAAGCCGTCCTTCGTGGTGGTGCGGTTGGCGTTGTAGGCGCCGGCGTTGTTGACGAGCACGTGGAGCTGCTGGTGCTTCTGCCTGTAGGCGGCGGCGAGGTTGCGGATGTCGGCGAGCGAGGCGAGGTCGGCGATCATGAGCTCGACGGTGTCATTGCCGGACTGGCCGACGATGTCGGCGAGGGCCGCCTCGCCGCGCGCGGGGTCGCGGCAGACCATGACGACGCGCGCGCCCATGCCGGCGAGCGCGGCGGCGGTCTCTTTGCCGATGCCGAGGCTGGCGCCTGTGACGATGCAGGTCTTGCCGGTCATGTCGGGCATGGAGCACCTCCGGTGGTTGTTAGCAGGTAGTTGGTAGTAGGTAGTATCTGCTTTCGGGCGTGTTGTGGCTACTGTCGAGGATGTTGGATGTTGGAGGGCGCCTGCGGCGGTCGGCGCACCGCGGAGGGGCGGAGGGCGCGGCCGCGCGGCAACGGCGGCATGGAGGGCGAGCGACCAGGCGGACAGGTCTAAAGACCTGTCCCACCTACGTGTCGTGTCGCGCTTTCTTTCGCACGCGGCTAGCGCGCGAAGACGTCGCTGACGGGGGTGATGCGGATGGCGTCGGGGGGGATGTTGAGCTTGCGGGCGCCGATGACCTGGTCTTCCGCCAGAAGCGCGGGCGGCTTGGCGGCGTCGTAGGTGATGGACGTGAATTCGTCGGCGAGGAACTGGGCGCGGAGGCCGGCGGCGTCCTTCGTGACGATGACGGCGCTGAAGTCTGACACCGAGATGTGGCGGCGCAGGGCGGCGTTGACATCGGCGGCTGTGAGCGCGGCCATCCGCTCGCGCATGTGCGACGTGAATTCGCCGATGCCGTACCAGCGGCTGTCGAGCGCGTAGCCCAGCTGCTGGTCCTGCGTCTTCGTCATCACGAAGATGTTCTTCATCAGGTAGCTGCGGGTCTGCTCGAACTCCTCGTCACTGAGGCCGCGCTCGACCAGGCCCGCGACCTCGTGCAGGGCGACCTTGAGCGCGAAGACGGCGTGCTCGGGCGGCACGGGGCGGATCCACACCTCGAAGATCTGGGCGCGGCGGGCGCGGTTGGGGTCGGGGAAGAACTGGAACATGCCGCGAGGGAAGGCCTCGATGTAGGCGTAGTCGCCGTAGTTGAGGCCACGCACCTCGCGGATGCGCAGGAAGAGCCGGGTGTGGAAGGCGCGGTGGTCGCCCAGCCAGGCGCGCGCGAGCCAGAGCGCGGCGAAGTCGGGATGCGCGCGCGTGACGCCGATGGGGTGGCCGAAGGAGATGGCGGTGGCGCGCGTGTCCTTCTCGATGATCTCGATCTCGAGGCCGCGCGGCTGGTGCGCGGTGACGGCCGGCGGCGGGAGTGCCTCGCCGCGAGGGAGCGTGTCGAGTTCGGCGCGCAGGCGGGCGGCGAACGCGTCGGGCAGATCGCCCGTGAGGCCGAGCGTGAGGGTGGCCTGCGTGTACGCGCGTTCGAGGTACGCGCGCACGTCGTCGAGCGTGATCGTCTCGATGGCGGCGACGGTGCCGAGCGTGGTGTGGCCGTAGGTGCTGCCGGCGAAGATGTTGGTCTGCAGGCGCTCCTTGGCGAGCTCCTCTTCGTTGTTGGTGCGCAGGTCCTGGACGAGCGCGTTGAGCTGGCGCTGCTTGACGCGCGCGAAGTCGTCGTCGCGCAGGCCGGGCGCGAGGAGCTGCGGCAGCGCGATATCGGCGAAGCGATCGGCGTTGTCGCGATGCACGACGCCGGTGAACACCGTCATCTCGCGATCGACCTGCGCGGTGAAGCTGCCGGCGATGGGGAAGAGCGCGCGGTTGATCTCGTCGATGCGCATGTCGCGGCTGCCGGCGTCGGCGATCATGTCAGCGGCGAGGGCGGCAAGCCCCTCCTTGCCGGACGGGTCGTGGGCGGAGCCGGCGGCGAACAGCAGCTTGATGCGCAGCAGGGGCGACGGCGTGCGCTGGACGATCTCCTCGCGCGCCGGCGCAGATGCGGCGGCGACTTCGGGCTGCGGATCAAACGACGCGAGCGTCGGGAGTTCGGCGACGGCGGCGGGCAGGGGGTCGTGCGAGAGCGTGGTGACGATCAGGTTGGCGTCGGTGAGGCAGGCGTTGGCGACGGCGAGCAGGTGCTCCGGCGCCAGGGCGTCGTACTGCCGGTAGAGGACGTTCAGCGTGTCGTACGAGCGGCGGAAGCGGACGAACGCCGCCAGTGTCTCGGCGATGGACTCGGAGTTGTCGAGCGTGCGCGCGAAGGCGTAACGCGCGTGCGACTTCGCTTCGGCGAGGCGCCCGGCACTGACGGGCTCGCGGCGCGCGCGGGCGACAGTCTGGAGGATGGCGTCGCGGACGTAGGCGGCATCGCCGGGCTGCTTGATGCGGGCGAGGATGGTGGCCAGCGTGGGGTCGGCCGCGGTGGGGTTGAAGGCCCGCAACTGGTCGACCTTCTGCTCCACCTCGACGAGGCGGCGGTAGAGGTCGGACGTCGGGCCGAACTCGAGGTCCAGCAGCATGTCTAACGCGGCGTAGCCAGACTCGGTCTCGGAGAAGGCGGGCGCGTGGAACGCCACGGTCACCCAGGGCAGCGTGGGGCTCGTCCACGGCACGTGCACGGCGACCGGGCCGCGAGCGGGCGGCTCGGCGGGGATGTCGACGGCATAGCCGCCGGGCTGCCAGGCGCCCCAGTGCTTCGCGACGCTGGCGACGACCGCGTCCGGGTCGACGTCGCCGGCGACGATGATCGTGGTGTACTCGGGACGGTACCAGCGGTCGAAGAAGAGGCGGGAGTAGTCGAACTGGTTGGGCATGTCCTCGATGTCGCGGAGGAAGCCCATGGTGGTGTGCTTGTAGGTGTGCGTGGTGAAGGCGTGGTCGCGTTGCACCTCGATGAGTTTCTGCAGCGGATTGGCGCTGTTCTTGTTGTACTCGCCGAGGACGGCGCGGGCCTCGGTCTTGAAGTCCTCCTCCGAGTACTTCAGGTGCATGAAGCGGTCGGCTTCGAGCTCGAGCAGGCGGTCGAGGTCCTCGGCGGCGAACGTCATGTGGTAGTTGGTGTAGTCGTCGGTGGTATAGGCATTCTGCCGCGCGCCGGTGGCGGCGATGATCGTGCCGTACGCCTCGGCGGGGTAGCGCTCGGTGCCGCGGAACATCATGTGCTCGAAGAAGTGCGCGAAGCCGGACTTGCCGGGCTCGACTTCGTTGCGCGCGCCGGTCTGGACGGGGATCTGGAGCGAGACCAGGTTCGGGAAGCCGGTGGGGACGACGATCACGCGCAGACGGTTCTGCAGCGTCACCTCGGTGGCGCGAAACGGCAGGATGTCGGCGGCGTGCTCCGTCATAGATCCTCTGATGGTTGTGCGGCTCCGCCGGCCTGCGGAGATCAGGGGCCGCCGTTGAACATACTACATAGAGTCGGACAGACAAGCGGCGGCTGAACGATCGCCGTGTGCGGCGAGCGCGCGCAGCCCGGCCGGGCGATTGACCGGGTCAGCCGACCGTGGTCTAATCAGACGACCCCGCATAGAAAGCCCCATGACCGTTCAAATCCGGACGCTGCTCGCTGCTGCCGTCTGCCTGCTCGTGCTGAGCGCGGCGGTGTTCGACGCGCCTGCGGGGCCATTGCGCACGGCCGCCGCGGCCACGCCGGCGCCGGGCGCGCCGTTCCAGATCGCGCAGGCGGCGGTGCCGATTGCGGAGCGCCAGGTGTGCTCGCTGCTCAACCTCCAGACCGGCAACGGCGCTTCGATTTCGGGCCAGGACGAGGTCGGATCGCTTAAGGTCGGAAGCTCGGTCTACTGGGTGTTCGGCGATACCGGGCTGAGCACCGGCGGCTGGGTTCCAAACAACATCGCGACCGCGGGCGCGGCCGATGATCCGGCCGATTGCCTGCAACTGGACCACAAGGGCTCAGCGGCGGGCGTGGCGGCGCCGCTGCTGCCGCGGAGCGGCGACCCGGACGAGGCAACGGTCTGGCCGAGCGGCATGGTGAGCGTCACGCCGGGCTTCGTGCACTTCTTCTACGCTTCGATCACCGTCGCGCAGCAGCCATTTGCGCTCCGCTTCATCGGCCTGGCGAAGTTCGATACGGCGACCCTCTCGGGCGCGCGACTCGGACCGGACCCCGTGCACGGGTCGAGCTTCTGGGACCCGGCGTACGGCATCGTCGGCGCGCGGCCGCTGCTGGTGGGCGACACCATGTACGTGTTCCTCCGCACGTTCACAGGAATCCAGACGCAGGTGAAGCTGGCCCGTGTGCCGCGCACGAGCATTGAGGACGTGACGGCGTATACCTACTGGGACGCGGGGACACAGACGTTCGTGCCGAGCTTCGCGCTGGCGGACCCGATCATCTCGGAGATGCTCGCGGACCTCCCGTCGGAGGTCTCGTGGAACGCCTACCTGCAGAAGTGGACGATGGTCTACACGTCGGGGCTGGGCCGCCGCGAGGTGATGCGGGCCGCCGACCAGCTCACGGGCCCGTGGAGCGCGCCCAGCGCGCTCTTCGCCTGCGACGGCTACTATCGCGGCCCCGGCCCGATCGGGACGTACTGCTATTCGGGCCAGCAGCACGAGGAGTTGCAGTCGGCGAACGGCGAGACGATCTACGCCACCGTCTCGAACGAACTGGACTACCGCGTATTCCTGCACGCGATCAAGCTCGGCGCGCCGGTGCGGCAGTACGCCGATGCGTCCGGGCAGCGCGTGTACGTGGCAGATGGCCGCGCCGTGCCGCCGGGGCTGAGCGCGGCGGAGGGGATCGCGTTTTTCGCCGGCACGTCGGCCGATGCCGCGCTTGCCCCGATCAAGAAATGGACCTCGGGCGCGGAGGTCGTGTACGCCGCGACGCAGCCGGCGCCGTCGTTTGCGGATGAAGGGACCGCGTTCTACGCGCCGATGTCCCCCACCGTCTCGTACACGCCGGTAACGCCCGAGATGCGCGCGGTGACGCGCGTGGCGTACGAGCCGGTCTTCCGGTGGGACACGACGGGCAGCGGCGCCGTGGCGCACGTCTACTCGCAGTTTCCGGCGGTAGGCGGGTACACGCGCGGGCCCGTGGCGTTCTACGCGCCGTGCCCGGACACCGACGGCGACGGCGCGAGCGACTGCGTCGAGGCGGCGCAAGGGACGGACCCGCGAAACCCGGATACAGACGGCGACGGCCACCCGGACCTTGCACCGTCGACTTCGACGGGCAATGCAGCCACCGACTTCGCGCACGACAACTGCCCGACGGTGTACAACCCCGGGCAGGAGAACCACGACAGCGACTTCATCGACCTGTCGCGCTTTGGCAAGCTGTTCAACGACACGACGCGGGTCAACTCCGACAACCTCGGTGACGCATGCGACCCCGACGCGGACAACGACGGGCTGGCCAACAGCGTGGAACGCGGGCTGGGACCGGGCGGCGCGTTCCACGCCGCCTGCCCATCAGCGTCGGGGCCCACCGATCCGTACGCGCTCGACACCGACGGCGACGGTGTCACGGACGGCGCCGAGTGCGCGCTCGGTACGGACCCCGCGAACGCGGCCTCGAAACCGCCGGCATTTCCGCTGGACGACGCCGACCGTGACGGGCTGCCCGACGGATTCGAACTAACGATAGGCACCGATCCGCTCAAGGCGGACAGCGACGGCGACCGCGTGATCGACGGCGTGGAGTACCTGCACTACGGCAGCAATCCGCTGAGCAAGGACACAGACGGCGACGGCTGCTCCGACGGCAAGGAGATCGCGTCACTGAACGCCGACCGCGCCGTCAACACCACGGACCTGTTGATCGTGGCCCGGTCGTCCGGGACGAGCGGATCGCCGGCGTACATCGCTAACATGGACCTGAACAAGGACGGGGCGGTCAACGCGCTCGACCTGTTGATCAGCGTCAAACAATTCGGCGCCTGTTGATGACGGGGGCGCGACGACCGCACGCAGGATCCTGATCGGGCCGGTGGTCTTAGCACGACGGACCTGCTCCAGGTCGCGAAGTCGGCCAGTTCGATGGGCGGCCCGAGCTACGTGCCCGACTTCGACGTGAACAAGGACGGGAAGATCAACTCGAACGACCTGTTGATCACGGCGAAGCAGTTCGGCACCTGCCGCCAACCGGCGGTCAGACGCTGTGGAAGTCGCCTTCGGCCGTCGTGAGGTGGTGCACGTCGTTCAGGCGATGGACCGCCCGACGGCCGTCGCCGGCCACGACGACGTTGATCGACGTGTGGCCCGGCCGGAAGAACATGTCGAATTTCGTGCCGATGATGTGGCCGGTGTAGGCGTTGATGACGCCGCCGTGGCAGGCGACGACCACGCGCCGGCCGGGATGCGTGGCGATGATGCCCCCGATGGCGTTGATGACGCGCTTGCGGAATGCGGCGCTCGGCTCGCTGTACGGGTAGACATCCCAGCTCTTCTCTTCGATCATGCGCTGGCGCACGCCCGCCAGCACCTGGCGGCCGATGTAGTCGAGCGGCGTGCGGTCGTGCGGGATGTCCTGGAAGACGCCGACCTCGCGCAGGTCGTCGAGGATGATCGGCTCGAGACGGTGGTGGCGGGCGATCTCGCGGCCGGTGTCGAGCGCGCGCTGCAGCGGGCTGGCGTAGACCACGTCGATCCGCTGCGTGGAGAGCGACTCGCCGACGAGGCGCGCCTGCGTGCGGCCGCGGGCGCTGAGCGGCGGGTCGAGCAGCTCCGATACCGGGCCGTTGATGTCGTATTCCTGCTGCCCGTGCCGCACGAGCAGCAATTCGGTGACGTCCTCCATGTTCGAGAGGAAGGCGATGTCGAAGCTGCCGGGGACGCGCTGCGTCGCGGCGCGCGCGTCGGTCTCGCGCAGTAGCTGTTCGTTGTTGTCGTGCTCGTCCGCCATGTGGTGGGTCCCTTGATCGCTGGTCGCCGGTGTGTCGATCGCAGGATAGCGGAGGCGCGTTAACGGAGCGTTAAGCGCGCCCGCGACGGAGTTGCCGGAGTACGCCTGGCTCGCGGGCAGGGCAAGCCCCGCCCCTACGCGGTGCGATGGTCCAGGCCAGCGTAGGGGCGCCCCTTGGGGCGCCCGTCTCCGTCGGCGTGACGTGCGCCGTACATGCGCGCCGTCCTCACATGATTGCGCCGGCGGGCAGGGCAAGCCCCGCCCCTACGCGGTGCGATGGTTCTGACCCGGCGCGCCGTCCTCACATGATTGCGCCGGCGGGCAGGGCAAGCCCCGCCCCTACACGATGCGATGGTTCTGACCCGGCGCGCCGTCCTCACAGGATTACGCTCGCGGGCAGGGCAAGCCCCGCCCCTACGCGGTGAGATAGTTCAGACCCGCGTAGGGGCGCCCCTTGGGGCGCCCGTCTCCGGCGGCGTGACGTGCGCCGTACATGCGCGCCGTCCTCACATGATTGCGCCGGCGGGCAGGGCAAGCCCCGCCCCTACACGGGGGGTTCGCGCCTCAGACGCTAGACGCCGATGGCGGGCTTGAGGCCGAGGAGGGTGCGGCAGAGCTCGAGCTCGCCCAGGTGGGTGAAGCCGTGGGTCATGCAGACCTGGCCGAGGGCGCGGATGGCCGGCATCTCGCCCAGCGGCTTGACCGTGACGGGCGTATCGAACGTGCTGGTGTCGGGGTTGGCGAGCCAGTCGGACGTGCTGCGCCAGACGTCCTGCACGTACTGCTGGAACGCCGGGATGTCGGCGATGCGCATGGCCTGGGCGTCGGCGGCGGGCATGCCGGTGCCCTGCGCCATCGGCGGCAGGCCGAGGCGGTCGGCCCAGGCGCCCTCCATCCAGACCGTCGGGCGGCGGCCCTGGAGGATGAAGCGGACGATGTTGTCCTCGGTGCGGGCGTAGTGCCAGATCTCGAAGGCAATGGTGTTGGCGTGGGCGTTGCCGCCGGGGACGGCGTGCCACTGCTCCGGCGTAAGGTCGGCGACGCCGCGGTCGAGCATGGCGTGCAGCCGGGTGAGTTCTGCCTGGATGAATTCGACGAGCGTCATGGCGCCTCCGTGTATGAATCGAGTCGCTCGATTGTGGGCGAAGGCGGGGTGGGGCGCCAGTGGGGGGCGTGGGAGATGAGAGGTGGGAGGCGGGGCGGTTGTTGGATGTTGGATGTTGGCGTGTGCGCGTCCGCCTCCGGCGGCCCTCACCCCAGCACGCACTCCCCTCTCCCCTTGTGGGAGAGGGGAGTGCGTGCTGGGGTTGCGCTCTTCGTCGCGCGGTGCGGCACGGCGACGGCGCAGCCTCAGTCGTCGTGGCGGCGGCGGGCGAGGGTGCCGATCAGGACGGCGCCGATGCCTCCGAAGGCGGCGCTGGCGAGCAGGGCCCAGGTCATGCGGGTGCTCACGTCGAACCAGAGGAAGTGCATGTCGACCTCCTGCAGGTTCTGCAGCAGGAAGAGCGCCAGCGCGCCCAGCGCCAGGGCGCCGGCGCCCGTCTTGATCTTGGCGAGCGTGGTCGCGCCGTTGTCGGGGGCTGCTGGTTGCGGGTGTTCGTCGCGTTGGTGCGTCATGTTGCCTCGATTCTCTGTGGCCCGTCAGTCGCTCGCCATGCCGCCGCCGCGCGGGCCGGCGAGCGGCTCGAGCCTGCGTGTCGATTCGTATGCCTGCCGTGTCCTGTCGACCATTTCGAAGAGGTCGTCCGGCGTGGTGACGGGCGCGGAGCAGAGCGTGCCGTAGCACACGTACGCTGCGGGCGCCGGATGCGCAGGCAGCCCGTCGGCCACCAGCGCGTGCGCGTCGGCGGCGTCGATGACGCGCACGACGCGGTCGGCCAGCGGCAGGGCGAGCGCGGCGGCGTGCAGCTCTGCGCCGTCGCCGGCGGCCGCCACGATCTTCACGTCGGCGCCGGGGTTGAGCAGGAGGTCGACGGCCCGCGCGTAGTCGGCCGCGAAGTAGCCCTGCGCCTCGACGATGCCGGCGTACTGCTCGAGCGTGGAGCGCGCGATCGCCTCGGCCGCGTCGTCGTGCAGCAGCCGCGCGAGGCGGAGGAAGACCATAGCCGCTGCGGTGTTCTCCTTCACGGGCTTCTGCCGCATGGCGAGGCGGCCGAGCGTCTCGTGTTCGGCGGGCGTGTCGTAGAAGCCGCCGCCTTCGGCCGCGAGCCGCTGTGTCATGAGCGCGGCCAGCTGCTGCGCGCGCGAGAGGTCCTGCGGGCGGCCGGCGACCTCGTACGCGTCGAGGCAGGCGAGCGCGGTCCAGGCCTGGTCGGCGAGCAGGCCCGGCACGCGCGGGCCGTCGGGCGAGAGGAAGCGGAACATGCCGTCGGCGTCGGTGTGCAGGCGCTCCCAGAGGAAGTCGAGCGCCTTGAGGGCGCGCTCCTTCAGCTCGGGGCGCCCGCGCGTCCATGACGCTTCGAGGTAGGCGCTGATCGCCAGCGCGTTCCAGCTGGTGTAGACCGTATGGTCGACGTACGGGGGGGCGTGCTGCTTCCGGTGTTCGGCCGGCAGCGGGTAGAACTCCTCGTCGGCGTCCTGCGATCCGTAGAACGCGCCCGTCTCCGGATCGCTCAGCCACGCGTCGATGTACTCGACCGTGAAGTCGATGTAGCGGCGATGCTCCGCGTCGCCGGTGATGCGGTAGAGCTTCAGCAGGTCGCGCAGCAGCAGCGCGTTGTCTTCGAGCATCTTCTCGTAGTGCGGCACGCTCCAGTCGCGCTTCGTAGAGTAGCGGTAAAAGCCGCCCCACTCCTGATCGTACGTGCCCCCCTTGCACATATAGTCGAGCGTCTTGCGCGCCATATGAAGCGCGTCGCGGTCGCCGTCGCGCAGGTAGGCGTGCAGCAGCAGGTCGATCGCGTCGGTATGCGGGAACTTGGGCTCGTTGCCGAAGCCGCCGTGCACCGGATCGTAGGCGTCTTCGGCCGCGTGCAGCGCGTCGCGCACGACCTGGTCCGAAAGGGCGTCCTCGCTCCCGGCGCCCGCAGCGGCGGCAACCTGCTCGCGGCTGGCGAGGACCTCGCGGATCTTCTCCTCGACGGTCGCCTTGTTGTCCTTGTAGTAGGTGCTGACCTGGTTGAGCACGTCGCGCATCTGGTCGGGCGGGATGTAGGTCATGCCGGCCATCACCTCGCCGCCGGGGGTGAGGAAGGCGGTGGTGGGCCAGCCGCCCATGTTGTAGCGCGCGTTGATGTCGGGGCGCTGGTCGTTGTCGACGCGGATGGCGACGAAGCGGTCGTTGATCAGGCCGATGATCTCGGGCTCGGAGTACGACGTCTCGTCCATGACGTGGCACCAGTGGCACCAGACGGCGGAGATGCCGAGAAGGATCGGCTTGTCCTCGCGCTGCGCCCGGTCGAACGCGGCGCCGGACCACTCATTCCAGTGGATCTCGGCGGCACGGTTGGGGCGCGGGGAGAAGTGGAACGCGGCGGTGGGCATGCGGAGTGCCTTTCTCTGCGTGTGATCGTAGCAGGAAGTGGGTGTCGGAGGTCGGAGGTCGGAAGTCGGAAGGAGTGGATGCGATCGCCTGCGGCGGCCCTCACCCCGCCCTCCGGGCACCCCTCTCCCACAAGGGGAGAGGGGCGCACCAGCGGTGTTGGTTCGCGATCGAGGCGGGGCGTGGTTCGGGTGCAGCGGTCGGAGGCGGCCGTCCTACGCGCTGCGCGGCTGGTGCTGTCTACTTCCGACTTCCGATTTCCGACTTCCGGCTTCCCACATCACCAGCCCGCGGCGGCGCCTTCGCCGCGGGCGTCGCTGCCGGCGATCATGGCGCCAGTGGCGGGGTCGATGACGATGGCCTGGGCGCGGCCCATGGGCGCGGCGACGCGCGCGACGGGGCGGACGTTGTGGCCGCGGCGGGCGAGTTCTTGCTGCGTCGCCAGCGGCATCTCCTCTTCGACGCGCAGGACGCCGGCGGCATCTCCCCAGCGCGGCGCATCGATGGCGGCCTGCGGGTCGAGGGCGAAGTCGATGATGCCGGTGAGCACCTGGAAGTTCGTCTGCACCTGGTAGTCGCCGCCCGGCGTGTTGCCCACGATGTACGGCCGGCCGTCTCGGAAGACGAGATACGTGTTGAGCGTGTGCATGGTGCGCTTGCCGGGCGCGAGCACGTTGGGGTGCGCGGGGTCCAGCGAGAAGCCGGTCATCCGGTTGTTCATGACGATGCCGGTGCCCTCGATCGCGACGGCGGCGCCCCAGTTGTTGTAGAGGCTCTGGATGAACGAGCAGACGTTGCCTTCCGCATCGGCAACGACGAACGACGTCGTGTCGGACGAAGCGACGGCGGCGGGCGCGGACCAGGCGCGCTGCGGGTCGATCTGCGCGCGCCGCTGCGCCACCCACTCCTTCGTCAGCAGCCGCTTCGGGTCGAAGTCGATGCGCGCGTGGTCGCCGGCGAAACGGTGGCGGTCCTCGAAGGCGAGCTTCTTCGCCTCGACCATGTGGTGCACGGCGTCGGGTGAGAGGTGGCCCCAACCGGCCAGGTCGAAGCCCTCGGCGATCTTCAGCTCTTCGAGCAGGATGTGGCCCTGCGAGTTCGGCGGCGTCTCGTACACGGTATGGCCGCGATACTCGACCGAGAGCGGCTCCAGCACGTCGGGGCGGTGCGTGGCGAGGTCGGCGGCGGTCATGCAGCCGCCGGCCGCCTGCACGCCGCCGGCGATGCGCAAAGCGAGCGCGCCCTCGTAGAAAGCGGCGCGGCCGTCGTGCGCGATCGCCTCGATCACGCCGGCGAGGCCGCGCTGGCGGAAGATCGACCCGAAAGCGGGGGGCGCGCCGTCGGGGTAGAGTTCGCGCGCCATCGTGCCGTGCTTCGAGAAGAAGCCCTGCGCGGCCTGCATCGACAGCGCCAGCTCGCGCGAGACGGGGAAGCCGTCGCGGGCGTAGGCGATGGCGGGCGCGAGCAGATCGGGCATCGGCATGGTGCACCAGCGGTCGTGAAAGGCCTGCCACGCGTCGACGAGGCCGGGGATGGCCGCGGCGGCGCCGCCATGTTTCGGGATGCCGGCGGCGTAGCGTTCGGGCGTCGCTGCCGCGGGCGCCATGCCGCCGGAGCAGATAGCGGTCACGCGACCTTCCGCCTTCGGGTACGCCAGCACGTAGGCGTCGCCGCCGAGGTGGTTGCGATGCGGCTTGACGACGGGCAGCAGCGCCGACATTGCCAGCGCGGCGTCGAATGCGTTGCCGCCGCGGCGCAGCACGTCGACGCCGGTCTGCGTGACGAGCGGGTGCTCGGACGCGGCCATGCCGTGCGTCGCGAGCACGGGGCCGCGCATGGGCGGGATGTCGGTTGTGGAGGGCATGGTGGTGTTCCTGTCGTCCGGATTTGTTTGTCGGTGCGGCCTGCGGCCCGTCGGATTGTGCCATAACGGGGAGGATGGAGGGTGGAAGGTGGAAGGTGGAAGGTGGAGGCTGGACGGGCTTCGCGCGGTGTCGGTTCGCGATCGAGGCAAGCGCGTGGCCATGAGGGTGTGTCCGCCTGCGGCGGCCCTCACCCCGGCCTTCGGCCACCCCTCTCCCACGAGGGGAGAGGGGCACGCGCGGGGCGTCGGTTCGCGATCGAGGCAGGTTGTGTGGGGGCGGCGCGACGGCCGGGGCGGCCGTCCTACGCGCGTCGCGGCTTTTGTTCCAGGGCCACATAGTGGCACGCGGCCGCGTGCCCCTACGGTTTGGGTTCGCGGGCTGCTTGCTCCAGAGATTGGCGGGCGAGGGCTACCATGCGCTTTTCGTCTTTGAAGGCGAGCATGCGCTCTGCTTCGGCGATCTCCGTCCAGCGGGCTTCTGTCACTTCGTCGTCGTGGTCGTCGGTGGAGCCGCGGAGGTAGCGGAGGAGGAAGAAGTGGACCCGCTTGTGGACGCGCACCGGCTCCGGGTCGTACGTGGAGGTGTACCAGTACTCGACGGTGCCGAGCGGGCCGACGGGCTCGACGCCGGCCTCCTCGCGCACTTCGCGGACTGCGGTCTGCTCCATCGCCTCGCCGTCCTCGACCCAGCCTTTGGGCAGCTGCCAGCGGCGCTCGTGCGTGCGGATGAGCACCACGTCGAAGCCGCCGCCATCGCGCAGGCGGAAGACGACGCCGCCGGCCGAGACCTCGTCGCGCGTGCGCACCGCTACTTGCGGGCGCCGCGCTCGCTGCGCTTCTCACGCTTCGTGTTGCCGTTCGCGGAGACGGACGTCGGGGCCACGGCCTCGCGGGAGCCGCGGTTCACCTCCATGGCGCGGCGGGTCATCGCCTCCAGCGCGTCGGTGACCTTGCGGAAGAGCGTGCCGGCGGCGTAGGTGCCGTCCTTGCGCACGTTGCCGGCGGTGATGCCCGTGAGCAGGGAGATGCCCTGCTCGATCGTGGAGACGGCGTAGATGTGGAACTTGCCGTCCTGCACCGCCTGCACGACCTCGGGCTTGAGCATCAGGTTGTGCACGTTGTCGCGCGGGATCATCACGCCCTGGTCGCCGGTGAGGCCGAGCGCCTTGCAGACGGCGTAGAAGCCCTCGATCTTCTCGTTGACGCCGCCGATCGCCTGCACCTCGCCAAGCTGGTTGACGGAGCCGGTGACGGCGATGCCCTGCGCGAGCGGCACGTCGGTGATGGCGGAGAGCAGCGCGTAGAGCTCGGTGGAGGAGGCGCTGTCGCCATCGACCTCGTCGTACACCTGCTCGAACGTGAGGCTGGCGGAGAACGAGAGCGGCTGGCGGTGGGCGAACTTGCCGTTGAGGTAGCCCTGCAGGATGAGGAAGCCCTTGCTGTGCGAGGGCCCGCTCTTCTGCGTCTCGCGCTCGAGGTTGATCACCTGGCCGCGCCCCATGCTGACGCGCGCGGTGATGCGCGACGGCCGACCGAAGGAGTAGTCGCCCAGGTCGTAGACCGAGAGCCCGTTGACCTGTCCGACGACCGCACCCCCCGTATCGACCTTGATCGTGCCGTTAGTGATGAACTCCTGCACGCGGTCCTCGAGCAGGCTGGAGCGGTAGACCTTCTTTTCGATCGCCAGCTCGACGTGCTTGCCGGTCACGACCGGGCTCTGCGCGTCGCAGGCCCAGTAGTCGGCTTCGACCAGCAGGTCGACGACGTCCATCATGCGCAACGAGAGCTTGTCCTGGTCGGAGACCATGCGCGAACTCTGCTCGATCACGCGGGCGACGGCGCTGCGGTCGAAGGGGCGCATGCCGGCATCGGCAGCCTGCTTCGCGACGAGGCGCGCGTAGGCATCGATCTGCGGGGCGCCGCGCTCGACATCGACAGCGAAGTCGGCCCGGGCCTTGAACAGCTTCTGAAAGTCCTCATCGGCGCTCTGCAGGATCTGGAAGATGCGGCTGGTGCCGATCATCACGACCTTGATGCTGAGCGGGATGGGCTCCGGGGTCAGCGACGCCGACGGCATGAAGCTGAACTGCTCGCCCAGGTTTTCGAGGCGGATCTGCTTGGTGCGGAGCGCGCGCTTGAGGGTGTCCCACACCAGCGGCGCGGTGAGCACGTCGAGCGCCTGGAAGACGAGGAAGCCGCCGTTCGCGCGGTGCAGCGCGCCGGGCTTGATCATCGTGTGGTCGGTGATCATCGCGCCGAACGTGGAGCGGTAGTCGATGCGCCCGAACATGTGGTAGTAGGACGGGCTCTCCACGAACACGACCGGCGCGTGCGAGCCGGCGGCGTGGGTAACGATGACGTTGACCTTGTAGCGGTCGAAGACGCCATCGCGCGGCACCTGCGGCATGCCGGGGATGCTGATCTGCTGCTGCGCCTCGTCGGGCGAGCGGAAGTAGTCGATGTGCTGGACGACGTCGGCGCCGAGGGCATTCACGAACGCGAGCACGCCCGGCTCCTCGTGGTAGTCACGCTGCAGCTCTTCGAGCCGGGGCGTGACGATGGCGAGCATGACCTGGCGGTCCAGCTCATGCAGCAGCTGCGCGCCGGCGCGATCGAGGCGGCGGAGCTGGGGCGCCATCTGGGCGATGATGGAGTCGAGCTCGGCGGTCTTCCCCTGCAGCTCGTGCTTGCGCTCGTCGGTGAGGAGATCGTACTGCTCCTTGGTGAGCGGCTTGCCCTCGATGACGGGGATGGTGGTGATGCCCATCGGCGTGACGTTCACCGTCAGCTCGCGGGCGTGCGCTTCCTTTTCGAGCGTCTCGAAGAATTTCTCGCGCTGCGTCGTCAGCTCGCGGTTGACCTGGTCGCGGCGCTGGGCGTATTCATCGCTCTCGAAGGCGCGCGGCACCTCGGTGCGGACGGCGGAGATCAGCTCATCGACGTCGTGGCTCAGCTGGTGGCCGCGCTCGGGCGGCAGACTGAGCGCGAGCGGGCGTCCCGGCTCGCCGAAGTTGAACACGTAGCACCAGTCGCGCGGGGCGGGGCGCGTCTCGGCGATGCGCGTGACCTGCTTCCGGAGTTCGGTGGAGCGGCCGGTGCCGGGCACGCCCGAGACGTAGAGGTTGAAGCCCTTGGCCTCGATGCTGAGGCCGAAGTCCATGGCGCTGATCGCGCGCGCCTGGCCGACGGTGCCTTCGAGCGGCTGCAGGTCCGCGGTGGTCTTGAACTTGAGTGCGCGGGGATCGCATTCGCGCCGCAGTTGCTTGACCGGGACGCGGATCGACTTCGAAGCTCTCCCTGCCATCGGGCCTCCTTTTCCGCCTGCGGGCAGCGTACCGCCGCCGGGCGTTAGGCTCGATGGTGATTTGGTGATTGGTGATTGGGGCTGGTGATTGGTGGGCTGTTGGCTGTACCGGACTCAGCCACCCCGTGCTCACACGGCGGTGTCCGCTGGCGCGTACCCCGCAAGAGCGAAGAAAAGAAGAAAGGGAGATTCCGGGGGACACCCCCGGACCCCCGGCAGAGACGCTGCGCTCTCTGCACTCCCGCTCCGATCAGCGGGGCGAACTTCCGCCCTCCGGCGTCTGCCTTCCGACTTCCGGCTTCCGACTCCCGCCCTCCAGCATCTGCCTTCCGCTCTCCGACTTCGGCGTTCCGGCGTCCGGCGTCCGACTTCTGCCTTCCGACCTCCGACTTCCGCCTTCCGCTTTCTGCCTTCCACCCTCCGGCAGGGTGAAGGCGAAGGTGGTGCCGCCGGCGGGCGGCGATTCGGCGCGGATCTCGCCGCCGTGGGCGCGCACGATCTCGCGCGAGATCGTCAGGCCGAGGCCGGCGCCGCTGCCCTGCTGCTCGCCGCTGCTGCGATAGAAGCGGTCGAAGACGTGCGGCATCTCGGCCGCGGGGATGCCGCTGCCGCTGTCGCTGACGTAGAACTCGACGAAGCCCTTCGCCGCCTGGCGCACGCCCGCTTGGACGCGGCCGCCGCGCGGTGTGTGGCGGAAGGCGTTGTCGAGCAGGTTGCCGAGCACCTGTTCGATGCGGTCGAAGTCGGCGACGACGGCCACGTCCTCGGGCTGGGGGATGGAGAGCGCGACGCCGCTCTCTTCGGCGCGGATCGAGAAGACGTCGCGCACTTGCGCCATCAGCTCGGCCGCGGGCACGTCGGCGAGCTGCATCGCCTGCTGCCCGGATTCGATGCGTGAGAGGTCGAGCAGCTCACCGACGAGATGCAGCAGGCGCCGCGACTCGACATCGATGACGCGGGCGGCGCGGGCGCGCTCTTCGGGCGTGTCGATCGTGCCGTCGAGCATGGCCTGCGAGAAGCCGCGGATCGACGTGAGCGGCGTGCGCAATTCGTGCGAGATGTTGGCGAGGAACTCGCGCAGGGCGCGCTGCGACGTCTCGACAGAGTCGGCCATGCTGTTCACGTCCTCGGCGAGCGCGCGGACCTCCGTCGGGCCGGAGACGGCGACGCGCTGCCGATAGTCGCCGCGGGCGACGGCGCGGATGCCGCCGGTGACCCTGCCCAGCGGCCGGAACGTCCAGCCCCAGAGCACCAGCGCAACCAGGATCGCGGCGGCAAGGCCGATGCCGCCGGCGAAGAGCAGCCGCGGCATCAGGTCGCGGAAGACATCGCGCGTGCTCGCTTCGGGCAGCGCGACGACGATGGCGGCGACGCCGGCGGGCTGGAGGCGCACGGAGGCGGGCATCGGCACGGTGACGTAGAGCAACCGGACGCCGGCAGCGGTGGTGTGCTTGCCCTGCGGCAGCTCCGAGAAGCTGGGGCCGCGCACCGGCGGCGGCGGCACGTCGAAGTGCTCGTGCAGCAGCGCGTCATCGACGTTGGTCTCGGGGATGACGTTGCCCTGCGGGTCCAGCAGCAGGACGGTGACGCCGGTGTCCTGCTGCTGGAGCTTGAGGTAGGACTGCAGCTCGGCGCGCAGCCTGCGCGCGCCGCCGGGCTCGGCCTTGTTGCCGGGGAAGAGCGTGAGGTTGTAGTAGACGGGCGACGCGACCGAGCGGAGCTGGCTGACGGTGAGCTGGTCGCGGTAGCCGCCGAAGCGCGCGAACAGGCCGAGGCCCGTCGCCACCAGAGTGATGAGGACGATCAGCGCGAACGATGCGACCAGGCGGGATCGGAGGCTCCTAAACACAGCGCCTCAGCGGCCGTTCTCTTCGACCAGCTTGTAGCCGACGCCGCGCACGGTGACGATGCTGAGGCCGGAACCGGCGATCCGGGCGCGGACGTGCTGGACGTGCACGTCGACCGTGCGCGTCTCGCCGTAGAAATTGTAGCCCCAGACGCGGTCGAGCAGTTGTTCCCGCGTCAGGACGATGCCGGCGTTCTCGGCCAGCGCGGCCAGCAGGTCGAACTCCTTGGTGCGGATGGTCAGCTCTGCGCCGTCGATCTTCACCTCGCGGCGCTGCTTGTCGATGGTCAGCTCGCCGAG
>Ga0315281_10002405_pt1 | contig 27855 bp, 22 predicted proteins | sample YL17G07_0_MG_FD_204540 | JGI IMG/M metagenome (GOLD analysis project Ga0315281, IMG submission 204540) | Sediment microbial communities from Yellowstone Lake, YNP, Wyoming, USA - YL17G07_0 | ecosystem: Environmental > Aquatic > Freshwater > Lake > Sediment | place: USA: Wyoming | collected...
ACATCTCTCTTGCTTCCTTTACATTCATAGCCAATGGCTTCTCACAAAAGATATGTTTGCCTGCCTTTGCTGCAGATATAGCAATCTCTCTATGAACATTAGGAGGAGCGGCAATATCAATCAGGTCTATATCTTTTCTCTCGATGAGCTTCTCCCAAGAAGTCTCTACCTCTTGCCATCCAAATGTATCAGCAACTCCTCTAACTCCAGCCTCATCTCTTCCACATAGAACTTTCATTATAGGGGTCCCCCTAGGCTTAAAAAATTTAGGCATATCTAGATATGCATTGCTATGAGCTTTCCCCATAAATTTATAACCTATAAGCCCTACGTTAATATTCATTATTCACCTCCATTTCTATCTGTTTTATTATAACCTAAGCGTTTCTTCCGTAGCCTCCCTGGGATAAATATAGCTATAATGTTATAACAAAGCAAGTAAAATAAAAAATACTTTCACCTATTAAGTGAAAAACCCAAGTGGCTTGGCCCCCTAAATCTGGACAATTTATTCTTAAATTTTATATTATGCAGCTTTACGCTTTCTATTAGTATAATCACCTAAATTAGTGTGTCAATAATCTCGGTGAATTTTTTATATACTCTTCATAGCATTCCCGTGGAGTTCTTTAGCCTATAGCAGAATGAATCCTTTCATGATTAGAACCTGCTGAGAAATATTGTAGGTTACAGAGGATTAAGAATGCTATCCATTCCTTGAGCTTTAGTTTACATTCTTCATAGGTATCAAATTCAAACCTCTCGTTAAACTCAGATTGGATTATTGAATGGAAGGATTCAATGAAACCATTTTCTTCTGGGGTTGCTACATCAATGTGTTCTTGCTCTATTCCGATGGATTCAAGGTAGGTTTTTAACAAGATGGGAAATAAATTGAGAACCGTTATCGCTACGAACCCTTAGTAAAACATTTGGGGAGTTTATCCCTCTTAATCTACGAGCTTCTTCAATGACTCTTAATACATCTTTCTTTAGGCTTTGCTGTTTTAGCATCTATTCGGTTCCCTTTACCTAATTTTAAATCACTGTAGTAGGTACTCCTTTGAAGGTAAAGAATCTTTGTAACCTCTAAAACTGATAATCCTTTCTCATTCCAAACATTAACAAGCTCTATCATTTCTTTACCATCTATTTTCTTTTTTTTACACATTCTTCGAGCAGTTCAATCTCAAGCTTCAATCTCTTCAAGAAATTTCTTGAGTCTTTGGTTTTTAATCTCTAACCTTCTAACTTCTGGATCTGTTCTGTAATATTTATTATCAAATGCAGATTCTCCATGTGCTTCAAACTGTCTTTTCCACTTGTAATAGATTGATTGAGCTACATTATACTTACGAAGAACTTCAGTAACTGTTGGAGCGTTTTCTGCTTTCTTAATGATTGCAATCTTTTCTTCCTTCTTCCAAATTCTCTTTTGCATCTTTAACCCCCTTTAAGATTTTCCTATTATTTTATTACAAACTGTCCAATTAATTAGGGGGCTGGGACATATGTATATAGATTAAAGCAATGAAAACTTTTCATTAGCTTGTATCAAAGATGGATCGCCCTTCCAAAGTTTGTGTAGTATCAGAAACGGAAGATTTATCTTCCGGCTAATAAAGCCTCTTTTAGTTTCTCTGTATAGATTGTTTCCATTTGTCGTCGTTTTACAGCACTCCGAGCCCTCGGCACCACCTATAACAACGACACATCAAAAATACAATTTAAATTTGTATATCTTCTTCAAAAGGAATTAAAATCAAAGAGATAAATCAATTTAAAATTTTTATATTGATAGTTATATCGAGGGAGTTTTGATAGACTCTTTAGATATTTTTCACTATTTAACACCCATTAACTCAGATAGATCTTTTAGCATTTTAAATATTGTCCAGGTGTTTTGATTCTGGTTCAAGTGGAGCGTCCGATCACCCTTTTATTACTACAAATTCGGGTTATTTAATTAAACTCCTTTTCAAGTCCTTCAAAAATTGAGTGAGTAAAATGCAAGACTCCCCCTCCGCACCATACCTTGTCAGAGTATTTAAATCGTCCCTTAATCCGCGTGTTAGAATTTAGTGCCAGCCACCGTGCTCTAGTTTTTTTGGAATTTGCAATTTCTATTTATTTTGTAAAAAAATATAATATATTATGTAGTGAATTTGTATAAAAAAAGAGAGAGGTGGTAAAAATGGCTAAGGTGAAAATTAGTCCATTAATAAGCGACCAAAATGAACTGCTCGAAAAAATCAACGAGTTAGAACATTCTTTAAATTATCAAAAAGAGTTGAATAAAACACTCAAACAACACAACCAGCACCTTAAGAAAACTTTAGAGCAAACAATAGCCATAATGGTAAAAGTTGCCGAGATGAAAGATCCTTACACGGTTGGGCATCAGGCAAGAGTTTCCCAATTGGCAACTGCTATTGCAAAGAGAATGAATTTACCTGGAAAAAAGGTAGAATCAATAAGAATTGCCTCTCTTATCCATGATATTGGTAAAGTCAGTGTACCTTCTGAAATATTAAATAAGCCAGGTAGATTAACCAATTCTGAATATGCTTTGGTTAAGACCCATCCTGAAATTTTTTATAAATATATAAGAGATACCGATTTTCCAGTAAAGGTGGCTGATATTATTTTGCAGCACCACGAAAGGATAAATGGATCTGGTTATCCAAAAGGTTTAAAAGACGACCAAATTCTTCTTGAGGCTAAAATAGTGGGTGTAGCAGATGTCGTTGAGAGTATGAATTCAAAAAGACCTTATAGAGATGCGCTTGGGATGGACAAGGCCCTGGATGAGATTTCGAAAAACGATGGTGAACTTTACGATCCTGAGGTAGTGGAGGTTTGTAAAAAACTTTTAAAAGAAAACGGCTTTAAGTTTGAAGAAGTGGTGAATAATCATCCTTATTAGCACTTTTTTGGAAGCAATTTAATACATTTTTATATAATTTGACTATCTTTTTTGCCGGATTCACAATTCTTAATTGATTGTATCAAACCAATTGAACTTGCTACGAAAAGTTATATCGCAACTTTTGATAACTTTTTCAGAACGCTGTTTCTATACCGTTAAACGATTAACCACTATTATTCAACCATCAGCCCCTTTCTTTTTATCCAGTTTGTCCCATCAGGGGTAATTAGCAGCACATCAATTGGCCCCCCAACGGTCTTTGGTCTTGCCTGAAATCTCATTGTATCAATTGTTGTTTTTACTGCATATACTGCGAAGTCAATTGCATCTTGAAGGCTCATTATATCCCATATAACCTGAGGCTTTGGGACCTGTTTCAGATCTCCGGTATTATCCTTCATCCAGGCTGGCTGAAGGATCTCTGTAATGATGTCGCTTTCTCCGCCCCAGCTTGCTCCATAAAGTATCTGGTCTTTTTCTTTTACGTAGTTTAATCTCTTCAGTTCCGCTCTTTTTATATTGCAATGGTAAACGTAAGGAGTGCTGATTTTTCCTCTCTTTTTGTAACCTGCAATATGAAACGATGTGTCAGCCAATGGAAAATTTCTTTTGAAAAAATTGAGTAGTTTTTCGGCGATACTTTCCACATCGTCATTTTCGGTTAAATCCTCTTCTTCGAATGTTTTTAGGTGGAAATCAGTTCCCATTTTTCCAAGAAAAGCCTCTCCAAATGTGCTTATCCCAACCTGTGAGCTTTCAAGTAAAAACGTTTTGTACACATAATCAGAACTTACAATCGGTATGGGAGGATGGTCCTTTGCGCTTTCTTCCACCCTCTGTATGCCTATTGTTTGCCTGCTGTCGGATGCCATTACAATCCCGCCAGGTATGTAAACTGTTATTACAAATGACATTTCAAACCTCCTTTAACCTTTTGTAATCTGTATTCTTCTCAACAGATTAATGTGATTTTGTTAAATAATCAACTTGCTTTTTGGTAAGTTTATCTATTTTTATTCCATAAGAATCAAGCATTGTCTCAGCAACTTGCAAATCCACTTCCTCTGGCACTTCGTAAACTTTATTTTCAAGTTTTCTCTTATTTTTGAGAATATATTCAACAGAGAGTGCCTGCAGTGCAAAAGACAGATCCATAATTTCGATTGGATGCCCATCTGCACATGCAAGGTTTACGAGCCTTCCTTCTCCGAGCACATAAATTTTGTTTTTATTGTTAAGTCTATACTCTGTGATATTTTTTCTTACCTCTTTCTTATTGACTGCAATTTTTTCAAGTTCATCCATCTTGATTTCCACGTTGAAATGTCCTGCATTTGCAAGAACCGCTCCGTCTCTTAACAATTCAAAGTATCTTGCATCTATGACATTTGTATTTGCAGTACAGGTGATAAAAATTTCTCCAATTTCACATGCATCCTTCATAGGAAGCACGGTGAATCCGTCCATATATGCCTCAATTGCCCTTATCGGGTTAACTTCGGTTACAGATACTCTTGCGCCAAGTCCTTTCGCCCTCATTGCAACACCTTTTCCCACCCAACCGTATCCTGCAATAACTACATTTTTACCGGCAATGTTCATATTTGTTGTCCTTATAATTCCATCCCACGTTGATTGCCCCGTACCATATCTATTGTCAAACAAATATTTGCACTGTCCGTTATTTACAGCGACAACTGGAAACTTTAGCCTTCCCTCTTTTTCAAGTGCTTTATCTCTTATCACGCCTGTTGTGGTTTCTTCACAGCATCCAACGATATCTTTTAGTAATTCTTTCCTCTTTGTATGCACAAGGCTTACCAGGTCTCCCCCATCGTCAATTATAATGTGAGGAGTTATATCAAGAATTTTGTTGTAATTTTCCCAGTACTCTTTTTCTGTTTCCCCGTATTTTGCAGATACAATTACCCCTCTTTTTGAAAGTGCCATTGCAACGTCATCCTGTGTTGTTAGCGGGTTTGAGCCAGTTATAGCAACCTCTGCCCCTCCCTCATGAAGTATATATGCGAGGTTTGCGGTTTTTGCTTCAAGGTGCAGTGCAATACTAATCCGCAATCTTTTAAATGGCTTCTCTTTCTTTAACCTGTCTTCTATTGTTTTTAAAATCGGCATATGTTTCATTGCCCATTCCATTTTTAAAGTACCTTCATCCATTTTCGTCTCCTTTCTAATTCTAAGGATTTTTATGTTTTTTAAAAACTTAAAAAATTTATATGCCCTTGATTACCATTTAAATCGGGTTAAAATATATAAAATATAAATAAAGGAGAATATTGAAAGCGGATATACTTCAAACAATCGATAACAGAGTAGATAAAGAAGTGTTTTTTGGGGGCAATATATGAGCGAAATGCCACGGCTAAAGATAGGTGATTTAGAGACCCGTATACCAATTATTCAGGGAGGCATGGGCGTTGGTGTTTCTTTATCGGGTTTAGCTTCAGCAGTTGCAAACGAAGGAGCTATTGGAGTTATTTCTTCTGCAGGAATTGGTATGTTGGAGTCGGACTTTGCCAAAAATTTTAGAGAAGCTAACGCAAGATCCCTTAGAAAAGAAATAAGAAAAGCAAAAGAGATGTCGAAAGGTATCATTGGTGTAAACATAATGGTAGCCCTTTCAGATTATGATGATCACGTAAATATTGCAGTGGAGGAGGGTGTCGATCTTATTATTGCAGGAGCAGGACTTCCTCTTAAAATGCCAGAGAAAATTTTACAGGATAAAATTGTAAAGAATAGTACAAAATTTGTCCCTATAGTTTCCTCAGGAAGAGCTGCGGAACTTATCTTCAGATATTGGGCGAAGCATTATGATTTAATACCAGATGCGGTAGTTGTTGAAGGCCCGATGGCTGGTGGGCACCTTGGATTTAAAAAGGAACGAATTGATGACCCTGATTATGCCTTAGAAAAGATAATTCCCGATGTTATTTCTGTAATGAAAATTTACGAGCAACGTTACGGAAAAAGCATTCCTGTGATTGCTGCAGGTGGTATATTTACAGGAGCCGACATTTATAGGTTTCTTCAGTTAGGAGCAAGTGGAGTTCAGATGGCCACGAGATTTGTCGGAACTTACGAGTGCGATGCTTCAATGGAATTTAAAGAGGCTTATGTAAACAGTAAAAAAGAGGATATCTTTATAATTGATAGTCCTGTTGGCATGCCAGGTCGAGCAATCAGGAATAAATTTTTAGACGACGTAAATCAGGGAATTAAAAGACCAATCAATTGTCCCTGGAAATGCTTAAAGCCATGTGATTATGCTAATTCTCCTTATTGCATTGCACTTGCATTGACCAACGCCAAGAAAGGATATCTTGAGAATGGTTTTGTTTTTGCCGGAGCAAATGCGTATCGTGTAAAGAAGATAATTTCTGTAAAAGAACTTATCGAAACTATAAAAAAAGAATATGACGAGGCATCATCTGATTGACTTATATTGAGGTCTTCTATAGAGGTCTCTCACAAAAGTGGTGAAAGAATCTGATGAAAAAGAGCTCAGATTACAGAAGATTAAGAATAAAATACTATGTTGAACCGACGAAGTCATTCTGCACTCCCTTCCTTGCCGTAGGCAAGCACTCGTTTCAGAATCTATTTGTTTCAACATCTCACCCCTTTTGTCATGCTGGACTCGTTTCAGAATCTATTTGTTTCAGCATCTCTCTTTTTGTCATGCTGGACTTGTTTCAGCATCCCCTTTTTGGAATACTCAGAATAATTAGACCCTGAAATAAATTCAGGGTGACATTACTTGTTTCAGGCTCAGGGTGTAGAGAAAAAAACTGTCATCCCGCACTCTTTTCCTTGCTAGGCAAGCACTCGTTTCGGGATCTCTCTTTTAAAAGAATTAGACCCTGAGATGAGCTCAGGGTGACAAAATAGGAGTTTCTCAGAGACCTCCTATAAATCTCTTGACAAGATTCTATAAACTTGGTAATATATAGAGTATATGGAAAGATATAATTTAGTGGCTGCTACAAAAAGGATTTATGATTCTCGCTTATCTTTTTTTACTATTAAAACCTTAAAGGATATTTTGGAAGTAAGAAAAGAAAGCAGTTTGTTTCCCGTGATAAAGAGGTTGTTGCAAGTTGGGCTATTAGTAAAAATAGAAAGGGATAAATATTTACTTAAGGGAGCCAAGGTTCACGATTTTGCTTTAGCCAATTTTATTTATCGACCCTCTTATATTTCTTTTGAGAGTGCTTTGAATTTTTATGGTATCCTCTCTCAATTTCCTTATGAAGTTACAAGCGTCACTTCAAAAAAAACTGTCAAGAAGACTTTTGAGAGCAAGGTATTTGTTTATAATCATATAAAAATGGATTTATTTTGGGGATATAAAAAACAAGATAATTTTTTAATTGCCTTCCCTGAGAAGGCTCTCTTGGATCAATTATACCTTACTGCCAAGGGTTACAAAAATATAAGCTTAGATGAGTATGACCTGAGCAGGATAAGTACGTTAAGGCTGAAAAAATATTTAAGGAAGTATTCCAGAACAAGGCAGTTTGAAGGAACCATTAAAATATTAGAAAGATACCTCCGCATATGATAACCGAAGAACAAATTCATACTCTGGCAAAAAAAAAGAGAGTAAACGAGACCGTAATATTCAGGGAGTATCTTCAAGTGTTCTTTTTAAGCAGGCTCTATTCAAGGAGAGAAAGTGAAAATATCTTTTTTAAAGGTGGAACTGCCTTACATTTGATTTTCAAGGCTCCGCGCTTTTCAGAAGATCTTGATTTTACGGTGGAATTAGAAGAAAAGGAGTTTTTAAGTTTTATCTGGCAGTTATTTAGGGATTTATCAAAAGAAGAGGCCGTAGAGTTTAAAGAAAGAAAAAGTCTGGCCGGAAAGAGGTTTTTGTTAACTGCTGCCGCAGGGGTACTGTCTTATAAAACTTTTATCAATTTAGATTTTTCTTTTAGAGAAAAAATTTTTGAACCTCAAAAATCCATTATTGAAACTGACTATCCTGTGCTTTTTACTTCTTATGCGTATCATCTCTCTAAGGGTGAAGTTTTTGCTGAAAAAATTAGGGCCTTTGTAACAAGATCTAAGGGAAGAGATTTGTATGACTTATGGTACCTTATAACGCAGGGGGCACGGTTTGATATGCATTTGGTAAAAGAAAAATTGAGATATTATGATCTTGAAAATATTAGCGAAGACAAAATATTAAAAACGATTGAAGAGTTCTCTAAAAAGGATTTTATCTTAGATATGCATCCACTTGTGCCCATTAATGAAAGGGATAAGTTGGGAAACTTTTTTGATTATATTTCCGATTACATTAAGAATTATCTGAGCAGGAAAAATCAATAATATCCTTTCTCAAGGGCAACGAAAAAGTTATCCTTCGTTAAGGCCAAACAACTTATGGAACATGCGAAACTCTAAGAAATATGATAAAATATAATCTAATCAAATTCTATAAAGTTCCTTGACACGTTTCAATTTTTATTTATTTTTTCTATAATTGAACTATGAAAAAGCATAAAATCAAGATAAAGCAGAAGAAACATGTCGAAATAACTCGCAAAATTAATCTCAGATTTGTCATTGTCTTGCTCTCGTTAGTGCCTGTATTCTTCTCTGCTCTTTTTCAGGGAGGTTATTTTCCCTGGGAAACTTATCTAACTTTTCTTCTTGCACTCCCGGCTATTTTTCTATTTTTGTTTATGAAAATTAACTCTCCCGAAGGTTTACGGAAAAGCGGCGCTGATAGGGGCTTGTTTATTTTTCTTTTAGTCACATTTGTCTCTCTGTTCTTCACAGTTTATTTTCATACAACCCTTACGGAATTTTTTAAAGTTCTCGTATACCTATCACTTTTTTATATTGTTCTTAACTGTATTGAAAGTGAGAAAGATATCGGTCTTATTCTTAATTCAATCCTCAGTCTTTCATTTGCACTTTCTTTGCTAGGCATTCTTGCAAGTATTGGCCAGAGGCTTAACTTAAGCGGGCCTTTTTTTGATTTTCTTTCAAGAAATGGCTTTACTCAGGGTGGAAGAATTGCTTCAACACTTCAATATTCAAATACATTTGCGGCATTCATTATTCTTCCTTTCTTTATCTCGTTTTCCTATTTCATTATGCAGAAGAATTTACTGAAAAAGATTCTTTATTTAGCCTTGTCTTTGATATTTCTTATCACTTTTGTATTAACCGAATCGAGGGGCGCATTAATTGCATTTGTCATAGCAATTTTGATTTACATTCTGTTCCTTAAAGGGAAAGATAAAAAATTCAGTCTTATTTCTTTTGCAATATTAATCGGGGCAATTCTTATAGTTGTCCTTATAAAACAAGATATTTTTCTCCCTATATTCAGGAGCTTTGCAGCGAGATTCAAAGGATTACTTTCATTCTTTCAGGGCAAATGGGAAGAATCTCTTGGCGACAGAGTTATTATGGTAAAGGATAGTTTTCGTATTCTTAAGGATAAACCTGTTCTTGGCACGGGTAACGGTACTTATCAGTATGTTTATGCAAAGTACCGCACAATTTATTTTTTCTCCAAGTTCCCTCACAGCATTTTCTTCCAGATTCTTGATGAACTCGGCATTCTTGGAGGTGCTGCATTTATTTACATGATTTTCAGTTTGTTCAAAAAAGGATTTCAAGTCATCAGGACAAATTATACTGCAATATCAGTGGGCCTCTATGCAGGCCTTGCAGGTTTGTTTCTCCATACACTCGTTGATTTTGACTGGTCTTTGATGTTTATGCCTTTAATTTTCTTCTATCTTTTTGGTGTGCTCTTTTCGGCCAAAGGTAAAGAATATTTTATCCTTAAGTGCTCTATAATTGAAAGGACGCGATCAAAAAAACAGCCTGTAAAGGAGTTAAAAACTTTAGATACAGGAAAGATATTAACTAAAAGGATAAAGGTTTTGGGTATTATTTCTGCATCGGTTCTTCTCATTGTTTTTTTGTTTCAGTTTCTTGGAGCTTATTTTGACTTCAGGGCAAGCGCAAGCATCGGTAAACTTCAGTGGCCCGAGACTGTTTCAATGTACAAAACTGCTGTTGTTCTTGACCCCTTAGCTTCCGAATATCATTACAACCTTGCTAATTTCAACTTCACTTATCTTGTTCCATCTGCCCCGGATCCTACTCAGTATGTTGAGGAAGCAGTTTCTCACTATGACGCTGCAATAAAACATTGCCCGGAATTTTTTCTTTATCATTTTGAACTGGGGAAGTTATATCTTCAAACGAGTAACAACAAAGCAATGGATGAATTTATAAAAACCGTGCAACTAAACTCACTTGATTCAGGTGCTCATGCAACTCTTGGATTTGCCTACTTGAAGTTAAAAAAAGATACAAGTATGGCAAAGATTCAGCTTGAAGAAGCCCTAAGGCTTGATGATAAAAATACTGATGCGTACCTCGGATTTGGCAGCCTCTACGAAGAGCAGGGGGAACCTGATAAAGCACTCGAAAGCTATCTACTCGCTATTAAATATAACAATCAAAGTGCGTATGCTTATTATAGAGCCGGTGTAATTTATGAAAACAAAGGTATGTTACCTGAAGCTGTGAATAACCTTTTTTATGCAGTTAAATATAATCCTCAACTTGCTGAAGCAAAAACAGAATTTGAAAAATATGCACCGATTATTACAATTGCAAAACCAGAGAACGGAGAAACAATCAAAGTTGGCACAACTTATGAAATAGACTGGCTGCCGTCAAACAATAACAATGTAGAATATTATAATATTGTCCTTATTCCCCAAAAGGGTAAAACGATTACTGTAAAAGCAGGCGTACCAACAGGTACAATCTCATATAAATACCAGATACCAGATGACTTAGAGTCAGGAGAATACAAACTTCGCATTTATGCTGTAGCTCCTAAGCTTATGCAGGGTAAATTCGGTAACTGGCTTTCTTATGAAGAAGTACAGATTAATATTGCATTGAAATAAATTTTGTTAAATAAATTAAGAATGTGAAATGCAAAAGCGTAAAGCCGATCCAATCTCTATTTAAATAGAAAAAGTTACTCATTGCATTAGAATTCTTAGCAAGCTATAAGCCTAAAAAGCTTTCAAAGTTACCTTGCGTGACTAAATGTGTTTCGCTGTCAGGATATGCCCTGATAAAAGTTTTTGGAAATTTCACTCTTGCTTTCTTATTCCATTTGAATTCATATGCAGATAACTTTCTCTCCTGCTCCTCTATGTAGTCAATCTCCTGTTGTTGTACTGTACGCCAGAAATATCTTTTTACGTTAATATTATTCGGTTACAACCGCAATAAATTATAATATTTTCCGATTAAATTGCAAGACAAGTCTTTCTTTCCCTCACCATTGCGCAATCCTTTGTGACAATCTCCCCTGCCCTTCTCTGTCACCCTGATCCTGAAACAAGTTCAGGACGTCTCAGGGTCTTCATTAAAAGAGGAGGTGCTGAAACGAGTTTAGAATGACAAAGAAAAGGCAAAAGAGGAGATTCCGGATCAGGTCCGCAATGACATTCGTCTCTCTGCCACCCTGAGCGAAAGCGAAGGGGAAGGGTCTCCTCCTTTTTTAAAAATCAAAATTTTCTCCATCGATCTTCTTTTGAAATAATGATTCTTAATTGTTTGAATGCTCTGTTTCTTCGGCTTCAAACTCCGGAGCGAGAGATACCGAGTTTTTTTGACAGCTGATAGATCGAGGTGTGCTTGAAAAATAACTCGTAGATGATTTGGTAATCATCTTTATCAAGCTTACGTATTGCATCGCTTATAATTCTTTTAATTTATTTCTGTTGCATCATCAGATTGTAGGGATGAGGTTGTTCCTGAATCAAGTTCAGGACAGGTCTTATACCTGTATTCGTTTTGGGCATACTTGTATATCTTCCTGTTTATTACCCTGTGCGATACTTTGAAAAGTTCTTCATCGGGGAGAGCCCCATACTTTGCGTATATTTCTGTAACGGTAAGAGCACCTTCCTGGGATAGATCTTCTGCCTCAGTGCTAAACATCCTTGCATAGTGCCTGGCTAATTTTTTAATCCTGTCCTTTTCTTTTAAATACAGTTTTTCAACGGTCATTCGTAAACACTTCCTGTTTCACCTCTCCTTCTCTTATTCCTCTGTAACCTGTAATCTTTTTCATCAGGTTATTCTTTTAGTTTGCCGTTGGGCATGAGCTTCACATCCTGCCACCCGGATAAAACGCCGTAGGTCTGGTTCTTACGCACTGAATACTGGAAAACCCCGTCGGTGTCCTTTTTCCTCTGGATGAAAATTATCCCTGTTGAGGTCTGCTCTATCTCTCCGGAGTCCCTTATCCTTGATAGGCCCTCTTCGTCTTCTCCTAATCTTTTCCTGTTGAATTGGCTCATAATGACCATACACCTGTTCCTCGAAAGCCTCCTGAACTCCCTCGCTACTTTGCCGAGCTCGTAGTTTCGGTTTTCAACCTTGTTGCCCAGGTAAATCATTTGGATGTAGTCAATAAAGACCACGTCAAAGTTATGGGACTCAATCCAGCCTGAGATCTCTCCCAATTCGTTCAAATCTTGCCTGAAGTAGAAGTTCTTGAACTTATCCTGCTTGACTAATTGCTGCCCATATTTAAACCACTGGGGATTCCTTATATCGATGCTCGACAATGCCACCTGTTCGTTTCCGAATTCCCAGTTTAGGAGCCTAATAAGCAGCTGTTCTTTGGAAAGCTCCATTGAAACGTACCCCACTTTCGCTCCTTGTGAAAGAAAACTCATTGCAAGGTTCAGAGCTAACTGAGTCTTTTCAGTGGAGGTTTGCCCAGCGATGTATATGACCTCGCCTTTCATAAACGGGAGTCTGTAAGTGAGGTTGTGCAGGTTTTTAGAGAAGAACCTCTTTGAACTCTTGAGTCTCTCAAGGTCTTCCTCTGTGTAGAGTTCCGATAAAGGGATGTCGCTTGTCAAATTTAGGTTCTGGATCTCCACTGCCTTTTCCTTGATGCCTGTAAGGTCTTCCCTTGTGCCAAGCTCTATTATTTCCATCCCGATCTCCACGGCCTGTCTTACAAGGGACTTCTCTTTAACCATTTTTGCGTAATACCAGACGTTTGAGATATTGGGGATGCTGTTTAATAAGCCTGTCAAGTAGCTTAGCCCTCCTGCAAATTCATCCTGCTTCATAGCTTGCAATCGGTTAAAAACGGTTACGATGTCAATGGGGATGTTCTCCTTATGAAGGTTGAGCATCGCATCGAAAATGTACCTGTGCTCTTCCCTGTAAAAATTTTTGGTTTGAAGTAGCGCACAAACTTCTGCAATTGCTTCTCTGTCTATCAAAATAGAAGCTAGCACATACTGCTCGGCCTCAAGCAAGTAAGGCAATGTTGGCATTTTTTTAATCCTTTGTAACCTACACTCTTTATCAGTAGGTTTACCCTCAAATCCTATGTCTAACATTTCAATCAATCCTCCTTCCTGTTACATCATAAAAGCCCGTCCTTTTTATTCTTTCAGGCTCTTTTTTAGACACTGCCCTGTCTATCGCCCTGCCGAGCCAGTTAACTATAAATCTTTCATAATTCACTTTTTTGTTTTTAGAGTTTGCAGTGAGCCAGGCCTCCATCTTCTTTAATTCCGCTTCAACATTTGCCTGGGGAAACGCTTCTTTCCATTTTTCAAGTTTCTCTTTAGGGATGTTTTCTAATTTGAAGGTTTCGCTGTTAAAGATGATTTTTCTTTCTTTAATATTTCTTTCTTCTTTATTTATTCTTTCTTTTAAAGTATATTTAAGGTTATCCGAAGCGTTGATGTACTCTGTGTTATCTGAGTCTGTACCGTTCCATTTACTGAACACTACCGTTCCTATTGCTGGACAGTCACCGTTCAAATTACGGGACACTATTTGAGCGTTCCTACTACTGGACACTATCCATTCTTTGTAATTTTCATTAAACCTAAATCTATTATCTTCTCTTATGATTTTGTTTTTCCTGATCATTTGGTTTATTGTTTTAGAGCAAAACGATCTTCGCATGCCAATATCATCTGCCATCTTTTGCACAGTGCGTTCATTCATCCAATCTCTATGATAGCCAGTACTCTGGCGGATAATGTAAAGGGCAATCCTCATTTCTGTCTGACTCAAAAGTCCTTTGATAAATATTTCTTCCAGGGTTTCATTCGATATTTGAGTGAAACCTTTTTTAATTTCTTGCTTTTTGTTCATTCTTTTCAATATCTCTTCCTTTATAATTTTTAGTCAGGAATGGAGAGTGATTGCCATAATGTGGAATCACTCTCTCCCTTCATATATAAATATGCAGAGGGGGTATAGAGATTTTTCAAAAGAAGCAAGGTTTAATGCTAAAAAAAGATTTTCAGGAAAGATTTTCAGTATTTTTTAATAAAATCCCATCTGTTATTCCGAGTCTTAGCGACGAATTTCCGCTTTTAAATGAGGGGTAATTCAAAAAGGAGAAGCATAACCCCTTCGATTGACTACCCTCCCCAATGCCCCGCCCGTTCTTTTTCTGTCACCCTGGGCTGAATCAAAAACCCTCCTCTGTCACCCTGAGCTTGTCTCAGGGTCTCCATAGTTAAGGGCGGGGATTTTTTTATAGGAATATGTAATGACTTCAAGTCCACTGAGTATTTATGTAATTATTTCGCAATAAAGTACTTTCTCATACAATTAAGAAAGAATTGAGAAAGTTTACTTTTTTAAAATTTATTAAAGAGAGGTAAATTTATGAAAGGCATTGTATTGGCAGGCGGAAAGGGCACAAGGCTATGGCCAATGTCAAGGGAGAATTATTCAAAGCAATTTCTTAAGCTTGTGGATAACACTCCTTTGATTGAAGCTTCTTACCAAAGAGCTTTAAAAATGGTTGGACCAGAAGATATCGTTACAATTACTAATAAGGATTATTATTTTTACACTAAAGAAATCTGCGAAAAATTTTCATCACTTCTTGCACAAAATATTATTACTGAACCTGTTGGTAAAAATACCGCACCTGCTATTGCGCTCTCGGTGCAGTATTTGATTGATAAGTTGAATGCAGATAGAAGCGAGATTGCGAGTTCCCCGATGGGTGGGGATTAATCCGTGCAAGCAATACTCAGCCAGTATTAGTGATGCGTTTTGAGGCTGCAAGCAAAGAAATCTTAAAAGAATACGAAGAAAGTTTTAAGGCAACTTTAGGAGGAGACAAATGAAGAAGGATTTAATTACAGAATGGAAACCAAAAGTAACTTTTGAAAGTTTAGTTAAACTAATGATTGAAAGGGCTTTAAAATGAAAAATTCACATACGCTTTTGATAATTGAAGAAGCTTTTCAAAAGACTCAGGAATTTAATTACAAAAGATATATAAGTGAACTTGGAATTAAATATCAAAATATCTCAAATAAAAGCTCAAGTGGACAGAAGCATAAAGTTAATCAAATTTTAGAAAAAATTGGTTTGCATTTAATGTATAAGTCTGTTGTTGACGAATTAGAAAATAACTTATATAATAAAATGGGTAAATGGAGCTCTGTTGGAACGATCCTACTTGCTCTTAAGAATCCTGAAAAATTTGACGAGGCTTATAATATACTTTCTGACGAAGAATCAAAATCCACCTTTGATTGGTTTATAAAATACAGAGTGGCATATGCATTTTTAGGTGAGATTGCAGGAGAAATTTACCCCTCCCAAATAAGCAAAGAAGAGTACTTGAGAAAAATGAATCAGCTGAAATTCGATAGATATAGAAGTTTGATAATGATTGGTGGCTATTATCTTAATTCGGGAATAGAGGAAACTGCAGACTCCTGGATATTTGAGCAATATAGAATTAAAGGGAAATTAGAGGTTACTCAGGATGATTATGTAATAGACGGTGGAGCCTTTCTTGGAGAAACTTCTTTCTGGTTTATTTCAAAAGGCGCAGGAAAGGTTTTTGCATTTGAGCCAGACCAATTTAATTTTGGCATCCTTTCTGATAATATAAAGAGAAATAAGATGAAAGATAAAATAATCCCGATTCAGGAGGTTCTTTCAGATAGGAATGGAGATGTTGAATTTCTTTCAACAGGCACTGGTTCAAGTAAAACTGTTTTTAAGGGTAATGAAAGCGTTAGAAGTATAAAACTTGATTCTTTTGTGGAAGAAAAAAATTTGGAAAGCGTTGATTTCATAAAACTCGATGTTGAAGGTGCGGAAATGGATATTCTTAAAGGAGCTGTTGAAACCATAAAGAGATTCAAACCAAAAATGGCGATTTCTGTTTACCACAAACCAGAAGATATAATTACGATCCCTAAGTTTATTTTAGAAACCTTGCCAGATGCTAAATTCTATTTATCTCATAAGTATTATTCTTGGTGCGATACAATTCTTTTTGTAAATCCAAGAGACAATATTTAGGAGAAGACAAAATATGAATAAGCCTCGTATTGCCTTTATTCTCCCCGCTTTAAGAGGAGGAGGAGTTGAAAAAGTAGTTATTACTTTAAATAGAGGTTTTTTAGAGAATGGATTTGATGTTGATATAATTTTAGCAAAGGCAGAAGGGGAGTTTTTGAGTGGAATACCAAATGGAGTAAATGTATTTGATTTAGATACATCTCGAAGGTTAAGGCTATTAAGAAGTTTTTTACCTTTAGTTAAGTATTTTAGGAACAGAAAACTGGATGCAATATTTCCAATTTTTGATGGTTTTGAATTGATTGTAATTGTTGCTGTGAGAATCTCTTATATTGCTAAGTCTCGTCCGTTTGTAATATATTCTATTCATAACGTCTCTAAATATCTTGATGACTTTCCGGGATATAAACATTGGCTGGTTAAAATATCTACTTGGCTTAGTTTACATTGGGCTGATGGTGTTGTCGCTGTCTCAAATAGCGTTGCAAAGGATTTTAGCAGGAAGTTTTATTTTCCACTGGAAAAAATAAAAGTTATCTATAATCCAATTTTGACATCTGAAATAGTCGAAATGAGTAAAGAGCCTTTGAACCACCCCTGGTTTAATTCTAAAATCCCTGTTATTTTAGGAATTGGAAGACTTAATAAGCAAAAAGATTTTCCAAATTTAATTAAAGCTTTTGCTATTGTACACAAAGAAATGGAAGCAAAGTTAGTTATTTTGGGAGAAGGGGAGGAAAGGTCTTATCTTGAAAATCTTATTAGTGAACTTCATTTAAATTCCGAAGTAGAACTCTTGGGTTTTAAAGATAATCCATACCCTTATTTAAAAAGTGCTTCTCTTTTTGTTTTATCTTCAGAGTTTGAGGGGTTTCCCCTTGTTTTAGTAGAGGCGTTGGCACTTGGTACTCCAGTAATATCTACTGATTGCCCTGGTGGATCATCTGAGATACTTGAAGGTGGGAAGTATGGCGTTCTTGTACCTGTAGGAGACCCAGTTGCTTTATCAAAAGCTATTATTAAAATGCTTACAAATCCTATGCCTTTAGATATGTTGCAGAATAGAGCAATGCATTTTTTTCTTGAATCTGCAACAGGATCTTATTTAAAACTCATAAACACATTAAGGAATCGAAGATGAAAAGTATAGTTTTCCTTCGTTCAAATCCAGTTTCTCCTGACCCAAGAGTTGCGAAAGAAGCTCGTTCTTTAACCAAGAATGGTTTTAAGGTTTTGATAGTTGGGTGGGATAGGGAGGACATATTTAAGCCTCAAGAGAGTAGTGATTTTGGTGAAATTTATAGGATAAAACTTCGAGCAAAGTTTGGGCGTGGTTTAAAAAACCTTAAGTACCTTATAAGATGGCAATTTGCGTTGTTTTTTTGGCTTTCTCAAAATAGAACAAAATATGACTGTATGCATTCATGCGATTTTGATACAGTAATCCCTGCTCTATTATGTAAGTTTCTTTATAAGAAAAAAGTTGTTTATGATATTTTTGATTTTTATGCAGATATGTTAAGGAATGTTCCTGCATTCCTGCGGAGAATGATTAGGAAAATCGACCTATTTTTAATCGGTTTTACTAATGCTGTTATTATTGCAGATGAATCACGTATTGAACAGATAGAGGGCTCTAAGTCCAAAAAACTTGTTGTAGTTTATAATTCTCCCGACTATTTCGTGGGTACCAATCTTTCTGGAAGAAGAGATGATAAATTTGATTTAGTAGTAGGTTACGTTGGTTTGTTTCAGAAAGAAAGGGGAATCTTGGAAATGATAGACGTTATTAGGGCACATAGTAATTGGAAATTGATATTAGGCGGTTATGGTGGAGATGAAGATTTAATTGTAAGTTCTATTAATGGCGCAAAAAATATTGAATTTGTTGGTAAGATTTCTTATGATATAACGCTTAGTATTTATGCCTCTTCTGATGTACTTTTTGCTACATACGACCCTTCTATACCAAATCACAGGTACTCGAGTGCAAATAAACTCTTTGAAGCAATGATGCTTGGTAAGCCTATTATTGTTGCAAATGGGACAGGCATGGATAACACGGTTCGTAAATATGGCCTGGGTTTTGTGGTTAATTATGGAGACAAATTAGAAGTTGAGAATGCGTTGAAGAATATTGAATTCTGGGACAATAAGAAATGGGAAGAACACGGAGAACGGGCGAGAAAAGTTTTTTATGAAAATTTCTCTTGGGAAAACATGGAAAAAAGATTAATTGAACTTTATTCTGAAATATGTGAGGGTGTATGATAGTAATCTTCCTATTAACAGTATTGTTCAGTTGGATTTTAGGGCTTGTCCTTTCGGTTGTTCCTATTTGGAGCGTTTGATGAAAGCAAACCGAGTTCTTTTTCTTGCTACTGTAGATTCACACATTTATTACTTTCATATTCCATTTATGAAGCTGCTGAGAGATATGGGTTATGAAGTTGAGGTAGCTTGCTCTAATGTGGGATTCACCGAGAAAATTGAGGAAGAGGGATTCAAGGTTTATAATATTTCTTTTAGCAGGAATCCGCTCAGCTTTACAAACATTAAGGCTGCTGCGATACTTTTGAAACTTATAAAGAAAAATAAATATATAATGGTCCATACTCATACTCCAGTTGCAAGTTTCATTGGGAGAATTGTTGTAAAACTTGCAGGAGCCCCACACATTGTTTACACTGCTCATGGTTTTCACTTCCACGAACATGGAAATAAACTTAAAAATTTTGTATATTATCGTTTAGAGAAATTTGCTGGGAGATTTACGGATGTGCTGATAACAATTAACAAAGATGATTACAGAATTGCAGTTGAAAGAAAAATGATTCCGAATGGTAAAGTTTTCTACGTAAAAGGAGTTGGTGTAGATACAGAAAGGTTTAATCCCTTAAAAGTGGAGAAAAAAGATTTATTTAGTATCGAAGGAAAGACTATTGGTAATTTAGGAGACTCACTTTTGGTTTCAATAGGAAGGCTTGAGCATGAGAAGCATTTTGACCACATATTAAAAGCACTTTTTGACTTAAAAAGTAGAGGGAAGATTTTAAAATGCTTAATTGCAGGAGATGGACCTCTTAAGGATTATTTGGTTAATTTATCAAAAAAGTTGGGGATGGAGAAAGATTTTTTCATAATTGGATATACAAAAAATGTGGTTGAGCTTTTAAGTATTTCTGATATTTTTGTTTTTACATCTTCAAGAGAAGGATTACCCGTTTCTGTTGTGGAGGCAATGGCAATGGAAAAGCCTGTTGTAGCGTATAATATACGTGGGGTGAGGGATTTGGTTGTTGATGGCAAAACAGGTTTTTTGATTCCATTTGGAAATGTGGAAGCATTTGCAGAAAAAATAATTTACTTAATAGAGCATCCAGAGGTTGCAAGAGCAATGGGGGAAATGGGTAGAGAGAGGATAGAGAAAGAATTTAGTTTAGATGTTATTTTACAACAGATGGAAGTATTGTATAAGGAAATTCTTGAAAGCGAATACAATTAAGTCTTTTGAAGTTTTTGGTATGTAGGAGACGTTTAAGGAGCGGTGATGGGAAGAAGCAAAAGATTTTATAGTTTAGTTCAACTTTCAATTGACCTTATTATAATTTACTTTTCTTATTTTATTTGGGTTTATTTTAAAAGTGTTTTGGGTAACCCTTATAATGCTGTAAATATTACGAGCATCAAGGCCTTTGTTCCTTACGTAGTTATTGCTTATTTATTGTTGTTCTTTATCTACCGTCTCTATGAGTTTAGTGGGATTGATTTTTATGAAACATTTCTTGGAATCTTCTTTTCATGCTTTATTATTTTTATTCTTGGTTTTGCACTATCGTTCTTCCTGAGGGCATTTGCTGTCCCAAGAACAGTAATTATTTATTCATTTATAATACAAATTATTCTTCTTGCACTTTCACACTGGGTGGTTAATAAGATTTACATTAAGGTAGCCCCTCCCTTGAAGGTTTTGGTGCTTTCAAAAGATGAAAGCGTTGCAAAGGCAGTTTCGGAATGTTTAGAAAGCCTAAGGGCAGGAAAAACAACAGTAGAATTAATGCTTATTAAGGGTAATAGTTTTTTAAACAAAGTTAGGGAGGCTTTAAATAGTTTTGATTTTTTTGTTGTGGATGATACCTTCACTGTTGAAGAAAAAAGCGAATTGCTCAAGTTTTTTGCAGATAGAGACAAACCTGTTTATCTTGTACCAGGAGTTTACGAGCTTTTACTATTGAACCCGAGAACTCACTTTGTTAATGATTTGACTCTTTTTGAGATTAATCTTGTAAATATTTCTGGCGTTGAAAGAATTGTAAAGCGTGCGATAGATATACTTGTTTCTATTGTTGCGTTGACTGTATTTTCTCCCGTGATGCTAATTGTTTCTTTGGGTATTATTTTTGACTCTGGAAGACCTGTATTTTTTCTTCAAGAAAGGGCAGGGGTGAATGGAAAAGTTTTTAAAACGATAAAATTCAGAACGATGATTAAAGATGCTGAAAAGTATACAGGTCCCGTTTTGTCATCTGAAGATGATCCTCGCATAACAAAGGTTGGTAAATTCTTGAGAAAAACAGGGTTTGATGAGATCCCTCAGTTTATTAATGTTTTGAAAGGAGATTTGAGCGTTGTTGGTCCACGTCCTGAAAGGCCTGAATTCATGGAAAAAATTCAAAAAGATACGCCAAACTTTGATATGAGGTTAAAGGTAAAGCCAGGAATTACAGGTCTTGCTCAACTTCATGGTAAATATGATACCCCTTCTGATGATAAACTCAAGATGGATCTATTGTATGCAAAACAAAGGAACGCAATTCTCACAGATATATATGTAATGTTTAATACCGTGAAATTGTTTTTATCGCCAAAGAAAAGGAAATAAGGAGGTAATTTATGAGAATACTTGTAACAGGAGGGGCAGGTTTTATTGGCTCTAATGTTGTTGATGCCCTTGTAAAAGACGGTCATGAAGTAACAATTTTAGATAATCTTTCAACCGGAAAAGAGGAAAATATAAATCCTGAAGTTAAATTTTACAATGTTGATTTGTTAGACATGGAATCACTTGAGCTTGTATTTAGAGAGTTTAAACCAGATGTTGTGAATCATCATGCAGCTCAGATTGATGTAAGAAAATCAGTTGAAGATCCAGCATTTGATGCTGAAACAAACATAATTGGCTCTATAAACCTTTTTGAACTTTCTATTAACTATGGTGTGAGGCGAATTATCTTTTCCTCAACCGGTGGTGCACTTTATGGAGAATCTTCTAATTTGCCTGCCTCTGAAGATACTCCCATTGAGCCACTCTCTCCCTACGGTGTTTCAAAGTATTGCGTGGAGAATTACCTCAATTATTTTAAAAGGCTCTACGGCATTGAAAGAGTAATCTTAAGGGATGCAAACGTTTATGGTCCAAGGCAAGATCCTTTAGGTGAAGCAGGTGTCGTTGCAATATTTACGGGAAAAATACTTAAAGGTGAAACACCTGTAATCTATGGAGATGGAACACAAACGCGAGACTACATTTATGTTACTGATTTGGTAAGGGCAAATGTTTTGGCTCTCGAAGGGAAAGAAGGGATTTATAATATTGGAACGGGTAGAGAAACATCTGTAAATGAACTTATAGAAATTTTCTCAAAGGTATTGGGGCGTGAAATAAAGCCTGAATATGCGTCGCCTCGAAAAGGAGAAGTAAGTAGAATTAGCCTTAATGGAGAAAAGGCAAAAAAAGAATTGAGTTTTGTGCTAAAGTATTCTCTTGAAGAAGGGATAAGAAAAACAATTGAGTGGTATAGGGGAAATGAAAGATGAGATTACTTCGTTGCCTATAGCTTCGCTTGCTCACGCAAGGAAGGGAATGTGTAATAACAAAAAAAGACCCCCTGTAATGAACCTCTTTTTTTGTCACCCTGAACTTGTCTCAGGGTCTAAGGATTCCGGAATTACTCTGAGGAGATCCCGAAATAAATTCGGGGTAACAATTCTCCTTTTTTTCACCTTGAGGTGAAGCAGTGGCGGTCTCTCTTAAAAGAAGATTTTTTATTACTGTTTTATTTTAGATTTTTCCTGTTCTTTATTTTTATGGTGAAATTTTTTGTATAGGTTGATAGTGTTTTGAAGCCTTCTAACCCGAGGATAAAACTGAGTAGGATATATGTAGCTGTAATCGGGATAAAGGCAATTATGAATCGGCCAATTGTGTTAAAAAAGCCTTTTGCACTGATAATGTATGATTTAAAAACATACGAGAGTATTACAACCGAGATCGATGCAATTAAGATTTTGGATATTTCTTTAATCACGCCCCTGTAACTGAGTCCTTTTACGTAGTTTCTCTTCCTTAGCATATGTACATACATAAAGAAACCTATGGTTGATGAAATTGAGGTTGAAAGTGCGATACCCCCTGTTCCTAAGATTTTTGAGAGGGTGATGTTCCCCACTATATTCAGTCCAACAGTCACAAGGCTTCTGTAAAATGGTGTTTTTGTATCCTTGAAGGAGAAGAAAATTCTTGTCATTATATCATTTGCTGAGTAAATGAAGAGCCCGAGTGAATACATAGAGATTGCAAAGGCTGTAGCGTTTGTTGCATTTGTAGTAAAGGCTCCGCGCTCAAAAAGAATCTTTACAATAGGCTCTGAGAGAAAGATAAATATTATGGATATTGGAATTATAATGTAAGCTAAAATAGAAATTGTTTTTCTGAAAGTTTCAGCATATCCTGAAAAATCCTTTTCGACTGCAAGTGAAGAAAATGTTGGGTAAACTGCAGTTGCAAGAGAAGTCGACAGGATGCCAACAGGTAAAATATAGACTATTTGTGCCCAGTTTAGTATTGCGATAGAGCCTGCCGAAAGTGACGAGGCAACTGTTTTATCAACAATCTGGTTAATGAAACTTAAACCTGAAACGAACATTATGGGTAGTAGAAGCTTGCCGAAGCGCTCCATTTCTTTCCATTCGATATTTTTGAGGGCAAAATTCTTGAAAAAACCTCTCTTCACAAACATGAATAAAAACAGTGCAAGAAAAGTGAATGATGCAGAAGAAATTTCACCTATTGTCCAGCTGTTTATACCAATTCGATTTGTAAGAAGGATAAGGGATAAAGGTATTAGCATATTGCCTGTAACCGAAATTAAAGCTGGGTAAAGGAATTGTTTTTCCGTTTGAAATAAGCCTGTAAGAAAACCTGTGAAAACAGTTAGAAAACCTAAAGCAATTAGATATCTGATAAATTTAGCGGCAAGAGTTAATCTTTGGCCTTTGAATCCGTAAGCAACAAGTTTTATGAAAAACTCCGGAAATACAAAAATAAAAACAGAAAGAATAGCAAGTAATATGAAAGTGATAAAAAACACCTGGTTGATAAATATACGTGCTTTATCCGGGTTTATCTTCTTTTTTTCGATATAAACAGGGATGATAATGCTCTGCAATCCACCTGCTGCAATCAATCCAAATACCATTGATGGAATAAGCATTGCAATGACGAAAGCATCCGTTTGAGCAGTAGCGCCAAAATAATTTGCAACAAGTGCTTCTCTTAAATATCCGATTAATTTACTGAAAAATGTTAAAGCGGCAATAATCAGGGTTGCTTCAGAAATACGTTGCCTTCTAAGGATTCTTGAATTTTTTATCCTATTTTTAATGCTCAATATTTTCTCCCATATTCTCGGTAACTTCAGATAGATTATAAAAGAATTGTAAGAAGAAGGAAATTTTTTAGCAAGGAAAGAATTGCATCATGACAAATGGATGAAATTTAACAGGTTTTAATTTGACTTATTTTGTAGTTAAACCAGATACTTAAAAACTTATCCTGTTTTGTATCTTTGCTGCTTTTATTGTGTTTTTAAAAAGCATCAGTGTTGTGAGGATCCCAATACCTCCGGGGACAGGTGTAATCCATCCTGCAACATCTTTAACATCATCAAAATCAACATCACCAATAATTTTTCCATTAACTTTTGTTATTCCTACATCTATTACAATTGCACCTCTTTTAATATAGCTTTTGTCTATCATATGCGGTCTACCTGTTGAAACAACAAGAATATCTGCCGTTTGGGAAATACTTTGAAGATTCTTTGTACGTGAATGGCATATTGTAACTGTGGCATTTTCCTGCAGGAGAAGAAGTGCAGTTGGTTTACCAACTATATTGCTCCTTCCTATAACGACTGCGTGTTTGCCCTCGATGTATGGGTTTACACTTTTTATAGCTTCAAGAATGCTTTGTGCAGTTGCAGGAACAAATTTAGCGGTTCCCTCCAGTAATCTTCCCATATTTATCGGATGAAAGCCATCAACATCTTTTTCAGGGCTTATTGCTTCAAGTGCTAAATTTTTGTTTATCTCCTGCGGTAGCGGTAATTCAATAACTATTCCGTTGATATCCTTTCTTTCGTTCAACTTTTTTATTGTTAGAAGTAATTCTTCTTCAGTAGTTTCATAAGGCATTTTATAATGCTCAAGATAAACTCCCAGGATTTCGGCTTCTTTTGAGATGCTTCTTGCATAACTTAAACTTGCTTTTTCTTCTCCTACTTGAATAAGAGTTAAAGAGGGCGTGATTAACTTTTCTTTTAATTGTTTTACTTCGTTTATTAAAGCCTCCTGGATTTTGGAGGCAATCTCTTTTCCGTTAATTATCATCTTTTCCTCCCTTTTTAAAGGATATTATATCAATTTTATTTCGTTGTCAAATTTTTTACTGAGAGACCACTGAAAAGGTGGTGAAAGAATCTGATGAAAAAGAGTTCAGATTACAGAAGATTAAGAATAATCCACTGAAAAGGATTGTGGATTATAAGGGAGTAAAAATATCATGCTGAACTGATTGAGTCATTCTGCACTCCCTTCCTTGCCGTAGGCAAGTACTTGTTTCAGAATCTATTTGTTTTGGTATTATTGTTTTTTTGTCATGCTGGTAGACCTTTAGTCCTGAACTTGTTTCAGGATTGTTTCAGCATCCTCTTTTTGGAATACTCAGAATAATTAGACCCTGAGACGTCCTGAACTTGTTTCAGAATCAGGGTGACAGACAAGAGAGTTGTCATTTCGAACTTTGCTAAGGATAAAAATACTGAGACTCCTATGTTTGTAAACTACACAGGTTCTGAGTGACAGGAAAATCTGAAATACCCTGTGACCCTGAAATAAATTCAGGGTGACATTACTTGATTCAGGGTAAATTGCAAAATTCTCCATTGCATGTAATTCATACTCTTGTATATTTTTTGCCCAAAATGGTATAATTGCAACATGAATGTGTCAGGAGAAATTTTAGTAATACATCAGGGTTTTATTGGTGCTCAAGTGGAATTGACCCTGAGGTACTTTCTCAGGTTGGAACAAGATTTACACTTCAGCTTCTTGACGATAGCGATATCGATGCGGTATTTTAGGGGGTTGGAGGTGGGGCAAGGCTTAAAAAGATTTTGCGCAGTATCGAGCCTCAGCAGGCGCTCCTTTTTGGTTATGCGGTTCCCGTGCCTGTTGCAATGAGAGTGAGAAGTTTTGATGAAGAATTCTTCAGGGAAATAAGTGAAAGCAAGAAAGATCCCTCTGAGGGGATTAAGGATTTGTATGGTTAAGGAGGAAATATGTATCCAGTATTGATAACAATAGGAACGTTTATTATAAGGACATATGGAGTAATTGTAGCAATTGCAACAATTACGGGAATTTTTGTTGCGTTGCATTATGCAAAAACGTATGAGGGAATCGATGAAGATAGTTTCCTAAATTTTGCAATATGGACAATTATAGGTGGTATACTTGGGTCAAGGATTTTCTGGATCCTTGTTTCCCCTGGCGCTGATTATTATTTTAAAAATCCGCAGCATATCCTTGCTATCTGGGAAGGAGGCCTGTCGTTTGAAGGAGCGGTTGTTGGTGGCATTATAACAGCAATTTTTGCTGCTCGCCATTATAAACTTTCTTTCTTCAAGTTACTTGATAGCGCGGCACCCGCGGTGTCAATTGGATATGGTATCGGGAAATTTGCCTGTTTTTTCAACGGTTGCTGTCACGGGATAGTTGTGCCCGAATGGTGGCCGCACTTTTTTCCATTCATAAATGTCTTTACCGACCCGCACTCTGAATGCGAACTATTAAACAAAGCTCTATACCCCACACAACTCTTAAATGCCCTTGGTGGATGGATTACGTTCTTTGTCCTTTTTTACTTTATAAGGAAAGGCAAACCACGTTATCATGGTCATGTGTTTGTTATGTTTTCATTTATGTTTTCAGTGTGTATTTTTCTTATTGAATATATCCGTTTTATACCAACAAGGTTTTTAAACCTTACTCCTAATCAATGGAGCGCAATCGGCTTTGTACTTTTTGGTATAATACTTGATAGGATTCTAAGTAAAAAACTGCCTATTGCGAAAGACGCATAACATATATTTTTGTTTGTTCAGGGAGGGTCTCTTTTGAAATATCGAGAATGTCCTTTTCCTCATACTGTCTCCCTTTTAAGAATTCATTAACGCCAACTAAGTCGAATCTCAGATATTTAGTCTTGTAGTGCATTGGTATCACTATATTAGGTTTTAATTGATTTATCACTTCCCATGCTTCTTCAGGTCCTATTGTAAACACGCTGCCAACGGGAATTAAAAGAATATTAACGTCGCTCAGTTCTTTGACTTCATTTTCAGTAAGCCTTGTTCCGAGATCACTTAAATGAATCAACGATAAATTTTCTGAATGAATTTTAAAAATTGTTATCTTTCCTCTTTTTGCACCTCTTGCCTCATCGTGAAAGTATGGTATGCCTTTTATTTTTATTCCGTTTATTTCTTTATCGACCGTGCCTCTTAAGACCTGTTTGTAAGTTTTTACATTGTTAATGGTGTTATGGTCAGAATGTTCATGCGAAACAGTTACTAAATCGACCTCGGGGAATTTTGCCGGGTAACCTATTGAAGCATCGAATGGATCTGTGAGGATTTTTGTACCATTCGTTTCAATTAAAAAACATGAGTGCCCGAACCACTTAATTTTCATATTCTCACCCCCAAAAATTATACTATAAAAACAATTTTCATTACAAAGTGCCAGGCACTTTGTAATATTTTTTGGCGTATAACTTGTTCAGTAATTGGTGGCCTCTTCTTTAAGGGCTTGTAAAAACTCTTTAATTGCTTTTTCATATTCTTTTTTGTCGAGAAATTCAAAGCCCAAATCGAAATGGTTTTTTTCCGTGGGGACTTGTAGTTCTATGTTTTCTTCTTCATGCTCTTCTCTTTGCACTGGTTTTTCTTCCTCGATTAATGAAGGTTCCTCTGGTTTTATTTCTTCTAAGTTTGATTTCGAAGTTTCTTCAGGCAAAATTTCTTCCATTGAAGGTTTCGATTCTTCGATTAAAGGCGGTTTTTTGACCGATAGTAGCTCTTCTAATTTTTCTTCTTGTATAATTTCCTGCGGAATATTTTCTTCTAAAAGTTTTTCTTCTTTTTCTGCCGATGGCTCTTCAGGCTTTTCTTGCGGAATTGCCT
>Ga0315281_10002406_pt1 | contig 27854 bp, 33 predicted proteins | sample YL17G07_0_MG_FD_204540 | JGI IMG/M metagenome (GOLD analysis project Ga0315281, IMG submission 204540) | Sediment microbial communities from Yellowstone Lake, YNP, Wyoming, USA - YL17G07_0 | ecosystem: Environmental > Aquatic > Freshwater > Lake > Sediment | place: USA: Wyoming | collected...
GAGGTCTGGACCATCTGTTCGAGTTCGGTGTTGGTGACGATGCGCTCGGGAAGGTAGTGGCCGGTCCCGGCGATGCGGATGCGGTTCAAGTGCGCTCCATCGCTCATGTCCCCTGGCGGAGATGAGGCAAGTATACCCTGTGTATGGCCTGAACCGGTGCGCAAGCGATGTGTGGGCGATCGTCCTCGCTGCGCGCCGTGATCCGCCTCCGCCGACCGCCTTCCGGCTGGCGCGCTTGACCAGCCCGACCCGGGATTGATACACTTCCGGCGGTTAGCACTCTCGGATGGAGAGTGCTAAAACGAATCTGAGACATGCTTACAGAACGGCGAAACCAGCTCCTTAGCCTGATCATCAGCGAGTACGTCGACTCGGCCCAGCCCGTCGGCTCCGAGACGATCGTGCGCCGCTTCGAGCTGCCGTACTCCGCCGCCACGATCCGCAACGAGATGGCGCGGCTCGAGGACGACGGCTTCATCAGCCACCCGCACACCTCGGCCGGCCGCGTGCCCAGCGACAAGGGCTACCGCTACTACGTCGAGGCGCTGATGCAGGAGCGCGACCTGCCGTGGGAGGTCAAGCAGACCATCCGCCACCAGTTCCACCAGGCCGGGCGCGAAGAGGACGAGTGGATCCAGCTGTCGGCGGCGGTGCTGGCGCGCGCGGTGCAGAACGCGGCCGTGGTGACGATCCCGCGGACGGCGGAGTCGCGCCTGAAGCGGCTGGAGCTGGTCGGCATCCAGGACACCGCCGCGCTGCTGGTGTTGGTGCTGCAGCAGGCGCGCGTCAAGCAGCAGGTGCTGATCTTCCCGGAGCCCGTGGAGCAGGACCAGCTCACGTCGATCGCCAATCACCTGAACCACGCCTTCGCCGGCCACACCGGCAGCGAGATCGCCCGCTCGAACGCGCAGCTCACCCAGATCGAGTGGCACGTAGCCAACGCCGTGCGCGAGATCATGGAGGCGGCCGACCGCGGCGGCTACGACGAGGCGTACCTGGAGGGCGTGCGCAACGTCCTGCGCAAGCCGGAGTTCGGCACGAGCGAGAAGATGCTCAACCTGCTCGAGGTGCTCGAGCAGCGCAACCTGACCAAGCTCATCCCGTTCCGCGAGATCTCGGCCGACGGCGTCACCGTGATGATCGGCGCCGAGAACGACCAGGACGCCATGCACGACTACAGCATCGTCGTCAGCCCGTACGGCACGCCCGGCGGCATCACCGGCGCGATGGCGGTGGTGGGGCCGACGCGCATGCACTACTCGCAGACGATCTCCACCGTGCGCTTCATCGCCGGGCTGATGAGCGAGATGCTGGCCACATACTACGACGAGGAAGCGCCTCCCGGCCGCGAGCCGAAGCCCGGGGACCGCGCATAACCCCGGCGCAGGACCCTCGTGCGACCGCCGGACCACCACTGCTGCAAACGAAACTACGGACACGGAGACAGAGATGACCACGGACCGAGAAGAGACACCCGTCCCGGCGGACGCCGAGGCGAACGATCCGCCCGCCGACGCGACGCAGCTCCAGCAGGAGCTGCAGCAGGAGCGCGAGAAGGCGCAGTCGTTCTACCAGAGCTGGCAGCGCTCCGCGGCGGACTTCCAGAACTACAAGCGGCGCATCGAAGATGAGCGCTCCGAGGCGGCGCGATTCGCCAACGCGGCGCTGATCATCAACCTGCTGCCGCTGGCCGATGACCTGGAGCGCGCGCTGCACAACGTCGACACGCACCTGGCTGGTCTGACGTGGGTCGACGGCATCCGTCTCATCCACCGCAAGTTCCAGATGCTGCTCGAGATGTCCGGCGTGCAGGAGGTCGAGGCCGACGGCCAGGAGTTCGACCCGTCGCAGCACGAGGCCGTCAGCCAGGCGCCCGGCGAAGAGGGCAAGGTGATCGCCGTCGTGCAGAAGGGCTATCGCCTGGGCGACCGCGTCATCCGCCCGGCGATGGTGGTCGTGGGGCGTGGTGACTCGGGCGGCGGCGAGGACCGAAGCCCGGAAGGAGAACAGCCGGCATGATGGACTATCGCTGGCAGGCCGCTGACGTCGTGATGAAGAAGTCGTCCGCGGCCCTGCAGGTGCTGATGCACCAGCGGGACATAGCGCAGCTGCGGGCAGCGGCGCTGGCGGAGCCGGGCGCGGATGATCCCGCTCGCAGCGCACTCATAGATGAGACCGAACGGGCGATGGAGCAGGCCAGCGCCGCCTTGAACGACCTTTCCAGCACGAAGCAGTAGGGAGAACAGACGAGATGGGTAAAGTAATCGGCATTGACCTCGGCACGACGAACTCCGTCGTCGCCGTCATGGAGGCCGGCGAGCCGGTCGTGATCACCAACAGCGAGGGCGGGCGCATCACGCCGTCGGTCGTCGCCGTCAGCAAGACGGGCGAGCGGCTCGTCGGCACCGTGGCCAAGCGGCAGGCCGTCACCAACTCCGAGAACACCGTGTACTCGGTCAAGCGCCTCATGGGCCGGAAGTTCGAAGACGAAGAGGTCCAGCGCGACATCCACCTCATGGGCTTCAAGATCGAGCGCGCGCCGAACGGCGATGCGCACGTGAAGATGGGCGACCGCGCGTACTCGCCGGCCGAGGTCTCGGCGATGATACTCAGCAAGCTCAAGGCCGATGCGGAGGCCTACCTGGGCGAGACGGTCACCGAGGCCGTGATCACCGTGCCGGCGTACTTCAACGACACGCAGCGCCAGGCCACCAAGGACGCCGGCAAGATCGCCGGCCTCGAAGTCCTGCGCATCATCAACGAGCCCACGGCGGCGGCGCTGGCGTACGGGCTCGACAAGAAGGGCGAGGAGCAGATCGCGGTCTACGACCTCGGCGGCGGCACCTTCGACATCTCGATCCTCGAGATCGGCGAGGGCACCTTTCAGGTGAAGGCGACGAACGGCGACACCCACCTCGGCGGCGACGACTTCGACCAGCGGATCATCGACTTCCTCGTGACGGAGTTCAAGCGCGACCAGGGCATCGACCTGAAGCAGGACCGGATGGCGTTGCAGCGGCTCAAGGAGGCGGCGGAGAAGGCGAAGATCGAGCTATCGAGCGCGCAGCAGACGGAGGTGAACCTGCCGTTCATCACCGCCGACGCCAGCGGCCCGAAGCACATGACGATCAACATCACCCGCGCCAAGCTGGAGCAGCTGGTGGGCGAGCTGGTCGAAAAGACGCTCGGCCCGCTGAAGCAGGCCCTGCAGGACGCCGGCCTCAACCCGGCGCAGATCGACGAGGTCGTGCTGGTCGGCGGCCAGACGCGCATGCCGATGGTGCAGGAGAAGGTACGCCAGTTCTTCGGCAAGGAGCCGCACAAGGGCGTCAACCCGGACGAGGTCGTGGCGATTGGCGCGGCGATCCAGGCGGGCGTGCTGAAAGGCGAGGTCCGCGACGTGCTGCTGCTCGACGTGACGCCGCTGACGCTCGGCATCGAGACACTGGGCGGCGTATCGACGCCGCTGATTCAGCGCAACACGACGATCCCGACGAGCAAGAGCCAGGTCTTCTCGACCGCGGCCGACAACCAGCCGAGCGTGGAGATCCACGTGTTGCAGGGCGAGCGGGCGATGGCGACCGACAACAAGTCGCTCGGGCGCTTCATCCTCGACGGCATCCTGCCCGCACCGCGCGGCGTGCCGCAGGTGGAAGTGACCTTCGACCTGGACGCGAACGGCATCCTCAACGTGTCGGCGCGCGACAAGGCGACCGGCAAGGAGCAGAAGATCACGATCACCGCTGGCGGCGGCCTGTCGAAGGACGAGGTGGAGAAGCTCCAGAAGGAAGCGGAACTGCACGCCGCCGAGGACAAGGTCCGGCGCGAGGAGATCGAGATCCGCAACACGGCCGACAGCCTGGCCTACCAGGCCGAGAAGACCGTGCGCGAGAACAGTGAAAAGATCGACGGCGACCTGAGGTCGGAGGTCGAGGGCAAGATCGCGGCGGTGCGCAGCGCGCTGCAGAGCGCCGGGCCTGACACGATCCGCGCTGCGACGGAAGAGCTATCCGAGACGATGCAGAAGATCGGCCAGGCCGTGTACGGCGCCCAGGGCGGCCCCGGCGAGGGTCCGATGGACACCGAGCACGAGGTCGAAGGCACCCCGGAAGAGGGCACCGTCGAGGGCGAGTACCGCGAGGTGTAGGGGACGAGGTTGTAGGTCTTGGGTTATAGGTTATAGGGCGTGGCGCGCCAACGGCGCGCCACTCTTTGCGCTCCGATATACTGCGGCGTTATGACGATTCGAAAGGCGACTCCCGCCAAGAGCTCTCGGACGGCCGCACCGAAGCGCGCGCGCGCCGCGGCAAAGCGCAAACCAAAGCGCGAGCTCGCTTTGTGGGAGAAGATCGTGGCGCGCGGCAAGCGTATCCCGCCTGAGGAGCTTGCCAACCATCCCACAGATGGCGCACGCAACCTGGATCATTATCTCTACGGCGCCCCTAAGCAGGATTAGTGCGACGCGTTTACGTCGACGCCGCATATTACATCGCTCTGCTGCTTGAGAACGATGACCTGCATCGCGCAGCCCTGCGCATCTCCGCCGACCTCCTGGGTACGGCGCTGATTACTTCAGATCCAATACTCGTCGAGGTGCTCGCGCACACGTCGCGTCTTGGCCCGAGAACCCGGCGCGAATCCGTAGGGCTGATCGATGATCTGCGTGCCAGCGATGGCGTGCGCGTCCTGCCGCAGACTCGGGAGTTATTCGACGCGGGCCTGGACCTGTACCGGCGGCGGCTCGACAAGGGATACAGCATGACCGACTGTATGTCGATGGTGATCTGCCGCGAACCGGAGATCACGGAGGTGCTGACCCACGACCAGCACTTTGCCCAGGAGGGGTTCACCGTCCTGCTGTAGCCGTAGCATCGCAACTGACGATCGACGACCGACAACTCCCGCTCACGTGTAGCTGCGGACGATGGCGCTGCACAACGCCTCGATGCCACGGCGGGAGACGGTGACGATGCGCACGTGCGGCTGCGGGTCGTGCGTGTAGAGGTTCGACACGGCGTGCTTCAGCGGCGTCGGCGCCCAGATCACCACCAGCTGCGCCCAGCTCGTGTTCGCGATGGCGTCCTTCTGCGTGTGCGACGTCTTCGTCCCGTCGACGTAGCGGATCTCCAGCCCGGTGCCGGCGAGCAGTTGCTGCATGTCGTGCTGCTGCGTCTCGGTGCCGCCGACGATCACGACGCGGCTGACGCCGCGCCGGTGCAGCAGCCGCACGGCCTCGATCAGCGCGCGGCGGTTGTTCGAGCCGCCGCAGATCTCGCACGCCTGCGCTGACACGATGACGGCCTCGCGCGCGCGGCCGGCGCCCGCACGGTCGATGCGCAGGCAGGCGTCGCCGCACACGCGCAGCAGCTCGGACGAGAGCAGGGCCTCCGCCGTGGCCACCTTCGTACCCACGAAGGCCTGCTTGCCGGCGTGCGTCAGGCCCCGCGACTCCAGCAGCGCCCGCGCGCGCGCCAGCGCCGCCGGCGTGTCGAAGCCGCGCTCGCGCAGGAACTGCTCGATGTTGACGGCGTCGGCCATCGTCGATCTCCGGCCTCGCGCGGTTGCGCCGCGCCTCGCGCCCCGCATGCAAGGCAACGGGCGGATGCGCATGACAGATGCAGTGTAGACGGCGGTCGTCATGGCAGTTTCTCCCTCGATCCTGGCGTCGGCCGGCGCCGATATCCCGATCCTGCCCCACCGACGCGACAGGCGCTGTCGCGGCGGGCCGCCCGGGCCGTACAATCGCGTCATGCCGTTCGCGCCTGTCAAGGAGAGTCAGCTCTACTACGAGGTGTACGGGCCCGCGCCGGGCACGGCGCCGGCCATCGTCTTCGCGCACGGCGCCGGCGGCAACCACCTCTCGTGGTGGCAGCAGGTGCCCCGCTTCGCCGAACGCTACACCTGCGTTGTGTTCGACCACCGCGGCTACGGCCGCTCGGCTGATGCGCCCGGCGGCCCGGGCGGCGCGGCGTACGTCGAAGACCTGCGGGCGCTGCTCGACCACCTCGGCATCGAGCGCGCCACGCTCGTCGCGCAGTCGATGGGCGGCTGGACGTGCCTGGGCTTCGCGCTGGCGCATCCGCGGCGCGTCGACCGGCTGCTGATGTGCGACACGCACGGCGGGCTCGCGTCCGAGGAGATCGACGCCCGCTGGCGGGAGGCGCTGCGGGCGCCGCGCGGCGCCGTCGCCGACGGCGTGCACCCGGCGGCCGGCGCGCGGATGTACCGCGAGCAGCCGGAGCTGTACTTCCTCTACGCCGAAATCGACCGGCTGAATCCTGAGCGCACGCGTGCCGAGATCATGGCGATCCTCCGGGCCGCCGGGTCGCCGCCGCTCGCCGCCGTGGCGGAGCTGGCGATGCCGGTGCTCTTCATCGGGGGCGAGGAGGACGTCGTGATCCCGCCGGAGGTGCTCGACCTCGCGGCGGCGGCAATCCCGGAGGCGCGCGTCGAGCGGGTGCCGGAGACGGGGCACTCGGTCTACTTCGAGCGGCCGGCGGCGTTCAACGCGATCCTCGACCGCTTCCTGGCCACCGGCTGAGGCCGGCCGTCGTCGAGGCTGACCGGCGCCAGAACGCAGTCCGCGATCCATCTATCAATTCCTTATGTGGAGCGTTCCAGCTTCGGCGCCGTCCGAAATTGACAGCGCACAGACTTGAGAGCGGTTTACATAGGACGCTCCAGGCCCTGTTCCAGGGTTTGCAAATCCGGGGCGGTCGTGTAGGGTAAGGCCGCTGGCACGTGGCCACCCGTTCGCAGTACGCCGTACCTGCCAAAACCAAGATCGACCGTGGCCGCCACGCCAGCGGCGTGGGCCCGCGGAGATGCGTCGCCAGGGCTGCGCGCAGTCTCGCAGATACGTGATTGGAGCAGCATGGCCGACCGATTCACGGCGCACGCCGTCCATCCTGCGTACCCGGCGTGCGCATCAGATCTGCCCCCTCTCGCCGAATCTTTCGGTAGAGAGGAGTCGGATTCTTGATTGCAGTTGGCGTGTTGCGGCGCCCCCGTGCGGGGCTGATGGCCATCGTGGTACTCGGGTTCGCGGCGCTCGCACTCCTGACGGCCTGCACGCCCTCCGTCAACGCCGAGATGGAGACCTACACCGGCATCAACGCGATCCGCGCCGCACAGGGGCTGCCGCCGCTGACGCCGGACGCCAACCTCGTGAAGGTCGCCCGCATCCGCAGCGCCGATATGGCCGCGAAGGGCTACTTCAGCCACACCCCGCCGGACGGCTGCAACTACCTCTGCATCATGGACAACAACCGCGTGCCGCACTCCTACGCCGGTGAGAACATCGCCTGGAACACGTGGGACTGGGCGCAGACCGCCGATGTCGCCGTGCAGATGTGGCACAACAGCCCGCCGCACATGGAGAACATCCTCAACTGCCACTACCAGCGCTTCGGCGCTGGCGTTTCCAAGGCGCCCGACGGCAAGGTCTACTACACGATGATCTTCGAGGGCAACGCCAGCTGCTAGCCTCGTAACAGCAGACAGCAGACAGCAGACAGCAGACAGCAGACAGCAGACAGCAAACAGCAAAGGTCGTCGTCCGTCGAGGGCTAGCGAACAGTCACCAGTCACCATGCACCAGCGCGCCTACTCTCCTGCCTCGCTCCGCGCTACACTTTACTCACCGCAAGACACGCTCGCGCCGACGCAAAGGACCCTCTTGGAAGGCAACCACTACCGCCGCACGACGCTCGACAACGGCCTCCGTATCGTCACGGAGACCATGCCCGGCACGCGGTCCGTCGCCGTCAGCCTCTACGTGGGCGCCGGCTCGCGGTACGAGACGCCGGAGGAAGCCGGCATCTCGCATCTGCTCGAGCATCTCGTCTTCAAGGGCACGACGAAGCGCCCCACCGCCCAGGAGATCTCCGAGCTGATCGACGGCGTCGGCGGCGTCATGAACGCCGGCACCGACCGCGAACTGACGGTGTACTACGCCAAGGTCGCCCGCGCGCACTTCGAGCGCGCCGCCGATGTGCTGACCGACATGCTGCGCGACCCGCTGATCGCCGCCGAGGAGATCGAGAAGGAGCGCAAGGTCGTCATCGAGGAGCTGGCATCGATCGCCGACTCGCCGGCCCAGCTCGTCGACGTGCTGCTGGACGCCACGATGTGGCCCGACCAGCCGCTCGGCCGCGACGTCGCCGGCACCGAGGCCTCGGTGAGCGCGCTGACGAGGGAGAGCACGCTGAACTACCTGCGGCGCCAGTACGTACCGAACAACATCGTCGTCTCCGTCGCCGGCGCCATCGAGCACGAGGAAGTCGTTGGCTTCATGGCGAAGGCCCTGGGCGACTGGGCGCGCGGCGCCCCGTCCACATGGTTCCCCGCCCTCGACGGGCAGGGCACCACGCGCAGCGCCGTCATGTACAAGAAGACCGAGCAGGCGCACATCGAGATCGCCGTCACGGCGATGTCGAGCCAGGACCCCGACCGCTTCGTGCTGGACCTGATCAGCGTGATCCTGGGCGAGGGCATGAGCAGCCGCCTGTTCATGGAGCTGCGCGAGAAGCGCGCCCTCTGCTACGACGTGCACAGCTACGCCAGCCACTATCTCGACACCGGCGCCTTCGCCGTCTACGCGGGTGTCGACCCGAAGAAGACGGTCGAGGCCGTGGAGGCGCTGATCGAAGAGGTGGCCCGCATGCGCGATGGCGTCAGTGAGGAAGAGCTGACGAAGTCCAAGGAGCTGTCGAAGGGGCGGCTTCTGCTGCGCATGGAGGACACGCGCAGCGTGTCGGGCTGGCTGGGGGGCCAGGAGATGCTCAACAACCGCATTCGCACGCCCGACGAGGTGGTCGAGCTGATCGAGGCGGTCACCACGGCCGACGTGCAGCGCGTGGCGAAGAGCCTCTTCGACCATGAGCGGATGACGATGGCGCTCGTCGGCCCCTTCCGCAGCGACAAGCGCTTCGCGCGCCTGCTCAAGATCTAGCCGCCCGCCAGCAGCTCATCGATCGTGACGAAGGCGTACCCGTCGGCGCGCAGCCCCGCGATGACGCGCGGCAGCGCCGCCGCGTCCTGCGACTCCGATCCGACGTGCATCACGTAGATGGCGCCCGGCTCTGCCTGCGCCAGGCAGCGCGCCACGATCTCGTCGGCCGTGGCGTGGTTCCAGCCGAGCGAGTCGACGGTCCACATCACGATCGTGCCGTAACCGGCTGCCGCCGCGTCGCGCCGTACGCCCTCATCGATGTCGCCGTACGGCGGCCGGAAGTACGGGCGCGTGCTCCTCTGCGTCAGGTGGTACACTGTCGTCTCGGTGCGCGAGAGCTCGAGTGCACGCTCGGCCGCCGTCAGCGGCGGCCTGCCCGTCGAGGGCCCCGTGAACGATGCGTGGTCGTACGTGTGATTGATGAGCTGATGGCCGTCAGCGGTGATGGCCAGCAGCAGGTCGCGGTTCTGCTCCGCCCACAGCCCCGTGACGCTGAAGCTCGCCCGGACGCCTTCGCTCCGCAGCGTGTCGAGGATCTCGCGCGTGAAGCCGGCGTCGGCGCCCGCGTCGAACGTCAGCGCGACGACGCGCCGCGACGGATCGCCGCGGGTGACCACGCCCGCGGGCTGCACGGGCGTGGATGTTGCTTCCGTCGTGCCGGGCGCGGTCGTCTCGGTCGCCGGTGACGGGGCGGCGGTGCGTGTTGCTGTTGCGCCGAGGACACTCGCTGTCGGAGGTGTTGGCGCGTGCGCGTCCGACGCGCAGGCCGCGGCCAGCGGCGTCAGCGCGACTGCCAGCAGGAGCATCCGGAAGCGCGTCGTCGGGGCGGGCGTCACGATGCGCTTGCCGTCACGCGCGCGGCGCCCCACTGGTCCTGTGGTGATCCATGAGTCGTCATGATCGCGGTACGCGCCGGCAGCAGTTGCCGCTACTCCAGCACGATGTCGCCGCTCTTGCCGCCGGACTTGCGCAGCAGCCGCATCGACTCGATGCGCATGCCGCGGTCGACGGCCTTGCACATGTCGTACACGGTCAGCGCCGCCACGGTGGCCGCCGTCAGCGCCTCCATCTCGACGCCGGTCTTGCCCGTCGTCCGCACCGTCGCCTCGATCTCGATGCACGAGCGCGCTTCGTTCGGCGTCAGCGTCACGTCGATGCCGGTCAGCAGCAGTGGATGGCACATGGGGATCAGCTCGGGCGTGCGCTTGGCGGCCATGACGCCGGCGACCTGCGCGAGGGCCAGCACATCGCCCTTGGGCAGCCCGTGCTGCTGGATCAGCGCCAGCGTCTCGCGCCGCATGACGATGCGCCCGCCAGCGGTTGCCTGCCGCTTCGTATCGTCCTTCTCGGTGACGTCGACCATCTTCGCTCTGCCCGCCGCATCGACGTGGCTGAGCTTGCCGAAGGCCTCGTCCGGATCGTGTGCCGCCATAGCGTGAGAGTACAGCCCGGGGGCGCAGAATGCTAAGCGGGCGCGGCGCCCACCGCCATCCGCTAGAATCCATGGCTGCCGGCGGCCTGGCGATGGGGGGACAAACATGTCGAGGATTCGGATGAAGTGGATGACGTCCATGGCGCTGATGGCCGCGGCTGCCGGAGCGGCGGCGCTGGCCTGCGGCGCCTCCGCGAGCAACCAGGGCGGCACCTCGAAGCCGTGCGCGCACGAGTCGCTCGCGGCGGTGTCTTCGGGCTACTACAGTACGACCTACGCCATCAGCGACCGGATCGAGAACTGCTCGACCGAGGATGAGACGGTGGAGGTCGAGTTCTCCTTCAAGCACGAGGCCGGCGCGGCGGGAGCGGCCTGCCCGGCGGACCCGCCGTCGCAGACCGCCAAGAGCGATGTCCCCGCCGGCACGACGAGCAGCATCAGCATCAGCGCGGCGATGCCCAACTGCCCCGGCGCGACCTACTCGGTGACCGCCCACGCATCGTCGGGTGGCCACGGCCTGGCGACTAGCACGATCCCGCTCCCCGCCGCGTCGTCCGGCGGCGGGGGCAGCAAGGGCGGCGGCGGCGGCGCCGACGACGGTTCGCCGCATCCGTAGCAGGGGTTGAAGAACGCCCTGTGCGCCGTAGCGCGGGCCTTCAGCCCGCGCGGTGCAGCTTCAAAGAAGTCGCTGTGCCGGCTGATAACACAGTGGTTATCGAGTTTTTCAGCACCCTGCTAGTCCCGCAGCACGTCCTCCTGACTCGCTTCTCGTACGCGCGGCCTCCCGGCTCGATTTCGACCGCGGGCTTGTCAACGATCGGCGCCGGTGTCACGATTGGCGCGGCTGGTAGCGAGCGAATGGAGGCGATCGATGACCACCGACGCGAACGCGGCGGCGCCGCGGAAGAAGGACGGCGCGCTCCACTTCCCCCTGCAGGACGACGAGCGCGTCATCATGATCTGCCGGAAGCACTGGCTCTTCCTCTGGCCGCGGATCGCCGGCATGGCGCTCGTGGCGCTCGTCCCGGTGATCGTCGCGGCCCTCCTGCTGGCGAAGAGCGGACACCTTGGCGGCAGGCCCGGCATGGTGTTCGGGATCGTCGCTCTGGTCTACCTGGCGTACTGGGCGATCCGCATGTTCTTCGGCTGGTATCGCTACAACAACGACATCTGGGTGATCACGAACCAGCGCGTCGTCGACAGCACCAAGACCACGCCCGTCAGCCTGAAGATCTCGACGGCCGACCTGGTGAACGTGCAGGACATGACCGTCGAGCGGAGCGGCCTCTTCCGCACGATGTTCAACTACGGCGACATCGTCTGCCAGACGGCCGCCGACATCCAGGAGTTCCGGATGACCAGCATTCCGCACCCGCAGGAGGTGCAACTCCTGGTCGACAAGGAGCGCGACCGCGAGCGCATGCGCGGGCGCGCGCCATAGCCGCCGGAAGCGGCGAGAGCGCCCCGCTGGCCCTCCCGGGGGATCCCCTAGGGACGCCGCGCATTCTTGACGCGGCGTACGGCCTCCCCCCGTGCGGCGGAGGTCTCGGCGCGCCGATACTTCCGGTGATGGATGACTTCCGCACACAACTCAGCACGGTGATCGACGGCATGCTCGCGGAAGGCGTCAAGCCGGTGTTCCTGGTGATCGACCTGTACGGCGTCGAGCGCATCAAGCAGATGGACGGCCAGGAGAGCCTCGATAAGTTCCGCGCGGCCGCCACGGGCGCGATCACGAGCGCAGGCGGCGGCTGCGACGCCTTCACCTACGGCGAGGACCGCATCGTCGCCATCCTGCCCGGATTCGAGCGCCTCAAGACGTTCGCGCTGGCGGACAAGCTCCGGCGCAGCCTGCCATACCTGGCACAGTCGTTCGATTTCGCCCTCCAGCCGGAATTCGACGTGCTCGAATACGACGAGACCACCGGCGTCCCCGGACTGATCAGCCAGCTCGTCAAGCGCCGCGACCGCGCCCGGGACGCCGCCTGATCCCTCGCTCGCGCACGGCACGCCGCTGACGCCTCGAAGCCGGATGCCTGCGTTTTCCGCAACCCCCGATCCTTGACGCCCTCCTCCGCGATCACCGACAATCGCAGCACCACTTGCGACCGCGCTGCGCCTTTCCGCAACTCCGGGCCGAATTCCCCTTGATCTCCGCTGCGGCGGAGCCGCACAATGCCCGAAACTAAGCGCTCGCTAAACTAACGACCCGGGAGGGGTGCCCTTATGGCAAACGAGACCGTGGCGATTCCCGCGAACGTGCGCGCCAAGGCGCAGGAGAAGCAGTGGCCTGACGACCTCGTCGAGTCGGCGCTGGCGGCGGGCGCGACGCCCGAGCAGCTCATCGGCTACATGGACCAGGGCATCAGCGCCGACCAGGCCCGGCAGTTCCTCGCCGCGCAGGCGGGCGGCGGCCCCGAGCCGTCGAAGGAGCTGGCGGACAAGGCCGCGCTCGTCAACTGGCCGATTGACCTCATCAAGACCGCCCTCGCCGCCGGTGCGGCCGAGACGGACCTGATGCGCTTCATGGACATGGGCATCACCGCCGAGCAGGCGCGCGAGTTCATGGCCGGAGGCGGAGCAGGACAGCCGCAGCTCGACCTGAGCTGGATGAACGTGCCGACGGAGTGGAACACGCGCGCCAAGCCGACGAAGCACGGCCTCACGCTCGAAGGGATCAACATCGGCCGCTACGGCGAGATCCCGGACGTGTGGCCGTACCAGACCGAGATGCCGCGCGGCGCCGTCCCCATCCCCGGCGTCGAGTCGATGGGCTATTCCATCTTCGAGAAGCAGGAGGTCTGGAGCGACAACTGCGCCCGCCTGTACGAAGAGGCGATCCAGCGCCGCTGGCGCCCCGCCACCGACGTGCCGTGGGACACGATCCAGCCGCTGCCCGACGACCTGGAGCGCGCCATCTGCCAGATCTGCACGCACATCAGCGAGAAGGAGCAGATGGAGGCCGACGTCCTCGGCCGCTGGGAGCCCGACATCAGCTACGGCTACCACGAAGTGAAGCTCTTCCTGGCCACCACCATCTTCGACAACGCGCGCGCGGTCGAAGTCTTCCGCAAGCGCGCGCTCTCCAACGGCGGCGGGCTCGGCATCCAGTCCCCGGGCTGGGGCTTCCGCTCCATCGTCGACGCGCGCAACTTCACCGAGATGGCGGTCATCCAGTTCGTTCTGCACGACAGCCTGACGCTCATGCAGTACGCCTACGGCGAGAAGTACGCGAAGAACCCGGCCGAGAAGTTCATCTTCGCCCGCGCCATGCAGGACAAGGCGCGGATCGTCGATTACGGCATCACGCACCTCAAGTTCGTCATGATGCACCGCGCCGACCGCCGCGACGAGATGCAGCGCTATCTCGACAAGGCCGAGGGCATGATGCTCCAGGACGACAAGAAGGACCCTGCCACGCGCGAGGCGTTCGCCATCTACTTCGGCGGCGGCAAGGACAAGATCCACGAGGGGTTGGCGATCTACCGCGAGATGCGCAGGAAGCACGTCGAGCAGTATCTTGCCAGGCTCAAGTGGGCTACGATTGACCGCGCAGAGCGGTTGGACCCCGGCATGAGGGTCTTCATCCAGGATTAGCCAGCAGTACGCCCGCCGAGGCGGGAGGAGGACCAGTAATGCCAGTATTTCCGTCGGTCGAGTGGTTCAACGCCATCAAGGACATCGTCAACAGCGACCCGGCGTTCCGCCAGCTCGGCACCGTCGACTCCGTCATCGGCGCGCGCGTGGGCAGCAAGATCTACGAGCTCACGTTCGAGGCGTTCGAGTGCACCGGCGTGCGCGAGGTCGGCGAGCACGACCTGCGCGACATGGACTTCTGGCTCGAGCAGACACCCGCCCAGTGGCAAGAGATGCTCGACAACATCAAGAAGAACGGCGCCGCCGACCTGACGCACACGCTCAACACCATCGACCTGAGCCTGCCGAACGGCTTCGCGCAGTCGCACGACGGCTACCGCCGCGACGCCTTCTACCGCTTCAACCAGTCGATCCAGGACTTCTTCAACGCCTCGGCGAAGATCGACACCACCTACGCGCCGGAGGCCGTCACGGCCTGACGGCCGACAACAAACAGCAAACAACAAACAGCAAAGGGCTGACGACAGCAAAGAGCAAACAGCAAAGGGCCCCCGCCACGGCGGGGGCTTCTTTTGCGTTACGGCTCCAACATCCAACATCCAACATCCAACATCCAACATCCGTCCTCCGACTTCCGGCTTCCCGCACGCAGCCGCTACCCTGTACCCGTGACCACCGACGTACAGCGCCAGCTCGCAGAGCGCGTCGAAGAGGCCGTCGCCCCACGCGGCGGACGGCCCTCGCGCGACCCCGAATTTCGCGCGCTCAGGCAGCTCGCGGGGCGCAACCGAAAGCATCCGCCGAAGACGCCGCTCGATGCGCTCCAGCACGTCTGCGACGTCGCGCGCGAGATGACGCACGGCACCTACGGCGCGCTCGCCGTCACCGGCGCTGACGACTATGTCGAGGGCTTCGTCGTCAGCGGCATGGACGCGGGGACGCTGGCGAAGCTCAAGGGACCGCCGCAGGGGCACGGCCCGCTCGGCAACATGCGCCAGGACGGGCTGCCCGTGCGGCTCGAGGACGTCGGCGCGCACGCGCGGGCCTTCGGCTTCCCGCCGAAACATCCTGACATGAAGGAGCTGCTGGGCGTGCCCATCGACGTGCGCGGCGATGTGCGCGGCGCCCTCTACGTGACCGACCGGCGCGGTGGCAAAAAGTTCGGCGAGGAGGACGAGCAGGTGCTTCGAGTGCTGAGCCGCCACGCGGGCCTCATCATCGACGCGTCCTGGTACTGACATGCGACTGGCAACCTACAGCGAGCAGGACGGCGGCGACGCGAACCACCTCGGCATCGTGCTGGGCGACCGGATCATCAATCTCGAAGCGGCGGCGAAGTCGCTGGGCCTGCCCGACGTGCACGACGACATGCGCGGCTTCATCGCACAGGGCGCCGCGGCGATGCAGACCGCGAGCGCGATCGCGGAGCGGCTTGCGGGCGACGCGAGCAAGGGGCTGCCGCTGTCCAGCGTCCGCCTCCGCGCGCCGATCCCGCGCCCGGAACGCAACGTCGTTTGTGTTGGCCTCAACTACGCCGACCACGTGGCCGAGTCGAAGTCGGTCGCCGGCAGCGATGCGCCGAAGTTCCCGGTGTTCTTCACGAAGCCGCCGTCCTGCGTCATCGGCCCAGGCGACGAGATCCCGTGGCACGGCCACGTCAGCACGTCGATCGACTGGGAGGTGGAGTTGGCGGTGATCATCGGCCGCCAGGGCCGCGACATCGACGAGGCGTCGGCGCTCGACTACGTGTTCGGCTACACCGTCGCCAACGACGTGACGGCGCGCGACCTGCAGGGGCGCCACGGCCAGTGGTACAAGGGCAAGGGCCTCGATGGCTTCTGCCCGCTCGGCCCCGTGGTCGTCACCGCCGACGAGATCGGCGATCCGCACCGGCTGGAGATCAGCCTGCGGGTCAACGGCGTCGAGAAGCAGCACTCCAACACCAGCCACCTGATCTTCCGCCTGCCGCGCCTGATCGCCGAATGGTCCGCCGGCATGACGCTGTACCCCGGCGACATCCTGCTCACCGGCACGCCCTCCGGCGTCGGCATCGGCCGCACGCCGCCGGAGTTCCTCCAGCCCGGCGACCTGGTCGAGGCCGAGATCGCCGGGATCGGCGTGCTGAGCAACGCAGTGGGTAGTGGGTAGTCGGTAGTGATTGGTGCCTGGTGATTGGTGACTGGTTGGCGTAGGGGCTGGGCTTGCCCTGCCCGCCCGCGTCACGGATCACGCCGTCGGGCCCGCCAGCGCACGCCATTGCACGACGGCGCCCGCCGCAAGCAGCACCGCGATCAGCCCGAGCCCGAACACGTCGCTGTCCCGACCGCCCAGGTCGTGGTCCACGATGTGCGACACGAGGTGCACGGCCGCGCCCGCCGCCGCACCCGCCATCGCCACGAAGCGCGCATCGTCCCAGCATGCCGCCAGCAGCAGGGCGACGCCGATGCCGATCTGGAACGCGCCGACGTCGTGTAGGAAGTGGCGGTTGTACGGGGGGAACGGCGCGAGCTGATCGTAGAACGAGTGCGGGGCAACGAAGGCCCAGATGCCGGAGACCAGGAAGAACAGCCCGCCGAGGACCAGCGCGATCGTTACGAATCGGGAAGCGGTCACGGTGACACCTCCTCTGGACTGTTCTCACGAATGACGCATTCTACCCGCGGTTGCTGCTCCGACTGAAGTGCAGAGGCAGATCCTCTCGACGACTCGCCCTGGCGCCAGCCCGAGCGCGGAGCCCCCGTCCGGTCCTCCGTAGGGGCGGGGCTTGTGCCCGCCCGCCTCCGGTCGCATTCCAGCCAGCGCCGACCATCCCGCCGCGTCGCGTAGGTGCACGGCAGGCCTGCCCGACCGCATCTTCCGATACAGCGCGAACCTGAGCCGGCGGATGTAGGCTGTACATGGGCGCCCGCAACAGCCGATAAGAGAAGCAGATGATCATCGGCACCGTCCGCGAGATCAAGAACGAGGAGTACCGCGTCGGCCTGACGCCGGAGGGCGCGCACGCGCTCGTCGACGCCGGCCACCGCGTGCTGATCGAGCGCGGCGCGGGCGCCGGCGTGCTGGCGAGCGACGAGGCGTACTGCGCCGCCGGCGCGGTCGTGGTGCCCCGCGCGGATGAGGTGTGGGCGGCGGCGGACCTGCTGGTGAAGGTGAAGGAGCCGCTCTTCCCGGAGTACCCGCTGATCCGCGACAACCAGACGCTCTTCACGTACCTGCACCTCGCCGCCGCGCCCGACCTCACGCGCGCCATCATCGCCTCGAAGGTCACCGCCATCGCGTACGAGACGGTGCAGCTCCGGGACGGCTCGCTGCCGCTGCTGATCCCCATGAGCCAGATCGCCGGCCGCATGGCGACCGAGGTCGGCGCGCACTACTTGCGCAAGCCGGGGCCCGGGCGCGGCAAGCTGATCTCCGGGCTGCCCGGCGCGCCCGCCGCGCACGTCGTCGTGCTCGGCGCCGGCATCGTTGCAGAGAACGCGATCGAGACGGCCGTGGCGCTGGGTGCGCGCGTCACCGTGTTCGACACGCGCCTCGAGAAGCTCCGCCTCGTGCAGCAACTCTGGCCCAACCGGACGACGACGCTGATGTCGAGCCCGCTGGCGATCGCCAACGCGCTGGCCGCCGCCGACATCCTGATCTGCGCCGTGCTCGTGCCGGGCGCCGCCGCGCCGAAGCTCGTGACGCGCGACATGGTGCGGGCGATGGGCCCCGGCGCCGTCATCGTCGACGTGTCGATCGACCAGGGCGGCACCTGCGAGACCTCCCGCCCAACCACCCACGCCGACCCGGTGTACGTCGATGAGGGTGTGGTGCACTACTGCGTCGGCAACATGCCGGGCGCCGTGCCGCAGACGTCGACGGCGGCGCTGACGGCCGCCACGCTGCCGTACGTCCTCAAGCTCGCCAACCTCGGCACGCGCAAGGCGCTGCTGTGCGACGCCTCGCTGGCGAAGGGCGTGCTGGTCAGCGAAGGCCACATCACGTACGAGGCGCTGGCGCAGTCGCTGGGCCTGCCCTTCGTGCCGCTCGCGGAGGCGCTGCCGCCCGCGTAGCCGCCTCGACCTTCCATCGTCACGCTCGGTAGCCGTAGCGCGCGCCGATCACGCATACTTCCGCCCATGGAACCGCAGATCCAGTACGCGCGCGCGGATGACGGCGTCAGCATCGCCTACACCACGATCGGCGACGGGCCGCCGGTCCTCTACTGCACCGGCCACTCCATCAGCATGCGGCACGCGTTGAGCGACACGGCGCCGGACGGTCTGCATTCCCGCGCAATAGCCGCGCGCACCAGGTTTACGACCTTCGACCCTCCGGGCATCGGCGCGTCGCGGCGCGACGTCGGCGACTTCTCGCTCGACGCCCAGCTGCGCGCAATCGAGGCCGTCGCGGCACGCGTCGCCGACGACCGCTTCACGCTCGTCGGCTCCAACACGGGCTCTGTCGGCGCCGCACTCTACGCCGCCCGGCACCCCGGCCGCGTCCGTGCACTGGCCTGTGTGTCCCCCGCTCTCCCTACGGCCGGCCGTTGGGGCGACCGGATGCGCGAAGATTGGTCGCTTGCGCGCCGTCGCTTCGCCGACGCCGCTTTCCCCGAAGGGCCCGTCGATGCTCAGCGTTGGATCGGCACCGCCATGCGCGAGTCCACGACGGCCGAGGTCGTCGCCGCGTACTTCGAGGAGTTCGCGCGCGCGGACCTGGGCGAGATCTATGGGCGCACCCCCGTGCCGACGCTCTTTTGCGTGTCGGACCGGGCAGCGGAAGACCGCGAAGCCACCCTCGCGCTCGCCAGCCTTGTGCCCGACTGCCGCGTCGCGGTCGTATCTTATGGCTCCGGCCAGGTGGCGGCGGCGATCTTCGAGTTCATGGGCGTCGATGCCGCTCCGGTCAATACCGCTCTCCACGGCGAGTCTTCGACGCCTGATCCCGCTGGTGCTGCGCGCGGCACCGCCATCATTCTCTTCACGGACATCGTTGACAGCACGGGGCTGACGGAGCGCATGGGCGACGCGGCGTTCCGCGCGCCGTCACGGGCGCTCGACGAGAGGGTGCGCGCAGCGATCCGCGCGTGCGGCGGCATGCCGGTCGCAGGAAAGGTGCTCGGTGACGGCGTCATGGGCGTGTTCACGTCTGCGGCGGAGGCGATCGAGGCTGCGCGGCGCTGCGTCGAGCTGAGCGCGGAGAGCGAGCTACGGTTGCACATCGGCCTGCACGCCGGCGACGTGATCAGGGAAGCGGACAACGTCTACGGCGGCGCGGTGAACACCGCCTCGCGCATCTGCGGGCTGTGCGAGCCGGGCGAAGTGCTGGTGTCGCAGACCATCCGCGACCTGGCACGCACCTCGGCCGATGTGACCTTCGAGGACCGGGGCGAGCAAGCGCTGAAGGGCATCGAGGATCCGGTGCGTGTCTTCGCGGTGCGCTGGCGCCCGTAGGGTTCGCGCCCAGGTTCCCGGGTCTAGATTCCAGGTTCTCCGGCCGCCGCCAGCGCGGCCAGGATCTTGCCCGCGTGCTGCACGTGGTCTTCGTCGTGCACGCGCTGGAAGGCGGCCCACTCCAGGCAGTTCAGCGGCCCGAAGAACGGGTGCGGCGGCTTGATCGAGACGTCGGGCGGCTCAGGCAGCGCGCCGATCGTGTCGAGCATCTTCGCGTTCACCACGCGCAGGTCGTCGAGCAGCGCGGTGTACGGACGGCCGTCGTCCTCGCGCATCATGCCGAGCCCGCCGCGGCGCTCCGGCGGCGCCTGGCCGCGCGCGATCGCGGCGATCAGGTCGGCGACGAAGTCCTCGGTGGTGACCACGTGCCGCGTCAGCTCGCGCAGCGACCACTCCTCCGGCGACGGCTTCCGCACCGACAGCTCCTCGCTCGCTTCGCCCACGGCGGCGGCGTAGCGCTCCTGGCTCGTGCGCACGAGGTCGAGCAGCGCCTCGCGCGACTTCGTGCCCTGGTGCTGGATGTAGGAGGTGACCCGGTCGCGCACGTCGTCTGGCATCATGGCGCGATCATACACCGGTGAGCGGCTATTGAAAAGCTACTGAGTCGAGGGAGAGTGAGAGTCCGGCCCGGTGGCCCGGCGGCCGGCTACTTGCGCCCGGCGCGCACGCGGTCGATGGCGCGGGTGAGGGCTGCCGCCCACGGGTCCCAGAGGTGGAAGATGTCGGCGGTGGCCACGAGCACCACGCCCAGCAGGTCGTAGTAGAGGACTTCAGCTGGCGACATACAGGCTCCTTCGTCGTGCCATCGTGCCGGGGAGGGCGCCGGGCGCATTCGCGCGTGCACCGCTCCCTTACGGTAACGCTGACCGGGCGCGGACAACACAGATCAACGCCAAGCTCAGTGCGCGATGTCAAGTTCGCGGCCGACGTTTGGGCGAGGGAAGGTGGAAGATGCGGGTCCGGTGGCAACGCTCTATATTCTCGCGTGCAATGGCTGTAGTCTGGCGATCACCAACGACCGGATGCGAGACAGGGGCCACACATGACGACGACGCAGCAGCGCACAGACATCCCCGTCGGACCCGAACGGCTGCGCGGGCAGGGGCTGGACGAGCACCAGTACGAATCCGGCGACCGCGCCATCCACGCGATCCTCACCGACGCCACCGCCGGCCCGCAGACCGACCTGGTGATCACCTGCCGCGACGGCGCGTACGAGGTGTGGGCGCAGCGCGGCATGATCCGCTTCCAGCGCTACTTCGCGGCCGGCGGCAGGGGGTACGAGTACCGCGTCATCGAGCAGATCGGCGAGAATCCCGTCGCCAACCAGGACCGCCGGGCCTTGGCCACGATCGACGAGGAGCTGGCCGCGTCGAAGGCGTCCGGCTTCCCGGGCATCGATCCGAACATGGCGTACATCGAGCCGGAGCACAACAGCTACCCCTTCGCGTACGAGCGCATCGCCCAGCTGTTCGATAGCCCGAACGCCCCCGACCTCGCCGTCAACCCGAAGGCGTACGCGTTCGGCCGCCAGCCCGGCCAGCACGGCGCGCTCGATGCCGTGCAGGCGCGCTCGCCGCTGGTGTTCTCGGGCCCGGGCATCAAGCAGGGCGCCCTGATCGATGCGCCGTCGCGCCAGATCGACATCGCACCGACGATCGCGAAGCTCTGCGGCTTCCCGCTGATCGACGGACGCGACATAACGGGCCGCACGTCGACCGATCGGGGCGTCGCGCCCGACGTCTACCTCAAGCGGCAGGACGGCCACGTGCTGGAGGAGATCATCGACCCGGCCGGCGCGCGGCGGCCCGAGCGCGTCTACATCTTCCTGCTCGATGGCCAGAGCAACACCGAGCTGAAGTACCGCCTGGCCGAGGACCCGGACGCCATCCCCCACCTGCGTCGCCTGATCAGCCGCGGCGCCATGTTCGACTACGGCTCGTTCACCAACTTCCCCAGCATCACCTGGCCCAGCCACAACGCGATCGGCACGGGCGCCTGGGGAGGCCACCACGACATCGTCAACCCCACGTACTACCTGCGCGAGACGCGCGAAGTCGTGACGCCACAGGGGCAGCAGTTCGACACCGCGAAGTTCCTCGGCGACGGCGTCGAGACGCTGTACGAGGCGTTCCACCGCGTCTTCGGGCCCTGGCAGGGGATGACCGGCGCTTTCACGGCGTCGATCCACGAGCCCTGCACGCGCGGCGCCGACCACGCCACGCTCGAGCGCCTCGTCATTGGCGACCGCGACCGCCTGCGCGAGCTGACGCAGCGCTACGCCGGCGACACGGACCCGAAGTGGCAGGCCGACGGCCAGAAGGGCGCCTACGCCGAGTCGGTCGTCGAGACGCGCGGCCTCGCCCAGGCGATCGTGCTGTACACGGACGAGGGCCACCCGCCGCCGAAGTTCATGTTCCACGAGATGCCGCTGACCGATGGCGTCGGCCACGATTACGGCCCGCACTCCGAGGGCCAGCGCGCCGCGCTCGACGAGTCGGACGTGCGCATCGGCCGCATCCTGGAGACGCTGGAGGCGCAGGGTCTGCTCGAAGACACGCTCTTCATCATCACGACCGACCACGGCATGGCGCCGACCGATGCCTCGCTCAAGGCGACGCAGGTGCGCGCCGTGACCGAGGCCGGGCTGAAGGCGATCACCCCCGACCCGCTCGTCTACCTCATCGACATGGCCGTGCAGGTGACCACGCACGAAGACGGCCGCACGGCGATGGTGGAGGTGCTGGCGAACGATGCCGATGCCAGTGGCGAGCAGCGGCCGGTCAGCGGCGCCGAGGTGGTGCTGAGCGCGCATGGCGCCCGCGTGCTGGACCGCGCCACCACCGACGTCGGCGGCACCTGCGGCCTGCCGCTGCCGCCCGACGTCGAGCCGGACGAGATGTTCGTCATGGTGCGCCACGACGACTACAACCCGAGGCGCCTGCGCCTGGACGGCACCAGTGTGCGAGAGGACCTGCGGCGGATGCTGTACGGCGACCGCGCCTGAGCGGCACGCGCGGCCAGCGGGATATTGGGGGGATCGCCCGCAGTGCGTCGAACCGTAGCCGTTTCGCGGTTATGTTCCGAAATGCGAAGAACGAGCGCGTACTTTACAGTTTCTCGGCAAAATTCTGATCGCGTATTGACACTTCCGTATCGGGATCGTAATATGTACCGGAAATCACAAACGGCTCCGCAGGCCTGGTTTGCGGGGCCTGAGGTGCGGCGAAAGCCCGCCTCAGCCGAGCCTCCGGCGCTGTCCTGGCAGTGCGGGAGGACGGGGGAACCGGTATCCGCTCTAGCGGATGGGGTGAATCGCGCGGCGACCCGGCAACGGCGCGCCGACGCGTAGGACAGCCTTTCAGTCCGAACCCGACAGCTAACCCCGTAGGCATCCGGAAGGCCGTGATTCAGTTGACCTGGCTTTTCTGATGGCTCCCGCACGGCGCGGGGGGACGGCCCGAACGGGCCTTGGAAGGACTGCCTGAATGAACACCGCGCTTCCCCGGACCTGTCCCCGCTGCCGAGGCTCCATGATCGTCGAGCGCGATTGGTACGGCGCCTACAGCACCTGCCTCTGCTGCGGCTACGTACACGAAGCCGTCGCCACCCCGCCGATTGAGCTCCTGGACGAAGAAGAAGGTCACCCGCGGCAGCGCCGCCGCCAGCCATCGCACGGCAAACTTCGCCTCTAGCCGCCGAAACCCGGCCCAGGCCCCACATCGCTTGAAGATGCCCGGCTCCTGCTGGGCATCTTCGCGCTTGGGCGTCATCTGGTGACCGTTGGGAAGCTGGGCGCGGGGGTTGGTCGGGCTCGCTCGCTCACCTGCGCCGATAGCTTCGCGAAGCTACGCCGTGGCTGGCACCGAGTCCTGCTCCTCGAGTTGGGCCAAGTCCGGCTCGGTGTTCGCCATCGTCCAGCCGACCCAGAAGGCCAGCGCGCTGATGACGCTGGTCGCTGCCAGCACGGGCAGCGCAATCGCCAGGTAGCTTCGCCGCATCGTGCCGATCAGCATGATCAGCGCGTTCAGCCCTGCCACCGCCATGAGCATCATGCCGAGTTGCCGTGAACGTCCCATGGTTCCCTCCCTGGGTGAAAATCAAGCGCCGCTGGCGGCCTTGCGCAGGTCCGGAGGCAGCAGGTTCGGGATGCTGTCCTCAATCGGGTAGCGCTCGTTGCACTTGGCGCAAAACAGCGTCCCGCGGATCACTTCGTCGTCCTTCTCTTCATCGATGGCCAGGGTCAGCTCGCTCTTGCACATGGGGCAGGCGAGGATCTCCATCAAGTCTTTGCGCATGGTCACACCTCGGGGTACAGGGTACTACGGATCACGGTGCAAGTTATAGGGTCTGGCGCTTACAGCACAGGACGGACCCGCCCCCGGCGGCTCGGCGGCTCCGGGCCCCGGTGTCGCTTGCGTTGACTTCCCGGTAGGCGCTTCCTATAATTCCTTGCGCTGTCGAGACCTCGGCCAGCGGATGCTGATTCATCAACCCGGCCTCCGAGCGGAATTCGGAGTGCGCGGGCGATTTGCTTCTCATAGAGCGTTTCGGAGGAAACCTTGCACGAATACGAACTCGTCGTGGTGATGACGCCTGACATCGCCGAAGAAGATGTCCCGGCCGCCATCGAGCGGGTCACGGCGGCCGTCACCAGCCGCGGCGGTGAGATCGCCGAAGTGACGCCGTGGGGGCGCCGCAAGCTGGCGTACCCGATCAGCCGCCACAACGAGGGCAACTACGTCGTCACGCAGATCCGGCTCGATCCGGCCCGCGCGCACGAACTGGAGAGTGGGTTCGCGATCTCGGATGACGTGCTGCGCCATCTGCTGATCCGCAAGGATGAGGACTAGGCCGCAGGCGCGGCCTCTAGCCCGCGGGGCGGCACGAGGAATGTGATATGGCAAGCCTGAACAAGGTCATGCTCATCGGTAATCTCGGGAAGGATCCCGAGATGAAGTACACCGCCAACGGCAAAGCCGTGACGACGTTCTCGCTCGCGTGCAGCCGCACGTACAACGCCAACGATGGTGAGCGGCGCGAGGAGACGGACTGGTTCGACATCGTCGCCTGGGAGAAGCTCGCGGAGTTGTGCAGCCAGTTCCTGCAGAAGGGCCGCAAGGCCTACGTCGAGGGACGCCTGCACACGCGATCGTGGGAGGGCCAGGACGGCCAGAAGCGCTACCGCACCGAGGTCATCGCGCAGACGGTGCTCTTCCTCGACAGCGCCGGCGCCGGCGGCGGCGGCGCGGCACGCATGGAACGGTTCGATGAGGGCGGCGCACCGGCGCCGGTAAACGGCGGCGGCGGCGTCGACCCCGACGACCTGCCGTTCGAGTAGCAGTACAGATGCGGGGTACGGCGTGACGTGCCCTGGCCGCACATGGAGGAAGACGTTTGACGACAGAGGTAAGCGAACAGCAAGCTCCGGCGATGCAGGCACCGCCCGATGATGCATCGCCCCGACCGGATTTTGCCGGTCGGACCGAGGAGCGAGGGGGCGGTGGCTTCGGACGCCGGCCGGCCGGCGGTGGCGGCGGTGGCGGTGGCGGCGGCCGAGGGCGCTTTGGCTCGCGCCGCAAGGTCTGCGCGTGGTGCGTGGACAAGATCGACATCATCGACTACAAGGATGCCAACAAGCTGCGGCGCTATATCTCTGACCGCGGCAAGATCGAGCCCCGGCGCAAGACCGGGACCTGCGCCCGCCACCAGCGGCGGCTGACGCTCTCGATCAAGCGCGCGCGGCACCTCGCGCTGCTGCCCTACACCGCGGACCACATGCGCGCATCGGGCACGAGTTCGTTCTCGCGCTAGACGGCGGGCCCAGATCCCGTCGCAGGGGCAAGGCAACCGCATCTCCCGGCGCGGGGCATGCGGAAGAGGGTGGATGATCAGCAATGGCGAGTGAGAGCAAATCCAGGCGGGCTGACAACGCGAAGGCCGGCGCGGCCGCCAAGAAGCCGGCGGGTCGCGGCAAGGCTGCGTCGCGCGGCCTGCTGAACATGGACTCCGAGCAATCGGCGCGGGCGCTGCTCGTCGGCGGCGTCACGCTGATCGTCGCCATCGCGCTGGGCTTCATCATCTTCGGCTACTGGTACTCCGTCGTGCGTCCCCGCAACCGTACGGTGCTTGAAGTAGACGGCATCAAGATCAGCTACAACGCCATGAAGCGGCGGATGACGTACGAGCTCTTCCAGAACGTCAGCCTCCAGCAGCAGCCGCGCGCGCTGCCCGAACTGACCTTCCAGACGCTGCTCGAAGAGCTGACCCTGGTCAGCCGCGCGGAATCCGATCTCGGCGTCGTCGCCGCGCCCGATGAGCTCGACAGGAAGCTGCGGTCCAAGGTCGGCGCCGGCACGGAAGCGGACCAGAAGCAGTTTGCCGATGCGCTGCTGCGCCAGCTCAACGTCAGCGGCCTGCACGACGACGAGTATCGCCGCCTGGCCAGGGCCGAGCTGCTGACGACGAAGATCAAGGACAAGTTCAAGCTCGAGGCGCCGCTCACGATCACGCAGGCGAAGATCGAGGTGATCGCGGTCAACACCGAGGAAGACGCCAACAAGGCGGCGGCCCGCATCAAGGCCGGCGAGGACTGGGCCACGGTCGCGAAGGACGTGTCGCAGGAAGTCGATGTGCAGACGACCGGCGGCGTGCACGACTACACCCCGCCGGGCGCGCTCAACCCGGCGTACGACAGCTACGTCTTCGACGCCACGACGGCGATCGGCGTCGTCAGCGCGCCCCTGCCGGCGGCGGGGGGCGCCCAGTTCTTCCTCGTCCGCGTCGATGACCGCGCCGACAAGCCCGTGACCGAGGAGCAGAAGCCGAAGATCGCCGACAGGCAGTACCACGACTGGCTCGTCGCCCAGCAGGACAAGATGACGGTAGTACGCAACTGGAACGCCCAGGACCAGGCCGACGCGCTGCTCAGCGTCGCGAACGCCTCTGGCTCGAAGCTGCAGCAGCAACAGCAGCAGCGCCAGCAGGTGCCCGTCCAGGTACCGCCGGTCCAGCAGCAGGCGCCCGTCGACCAGAACCCGCCGGTCGATCAGAACCCGCCGGCTCCGAACGCACCCGTCGCGCCGGGCAGCGGCAATGGGCAGTGACCGGCGGTCTATCGGCATCGGGCTGATGGGGCTCGGCGTCGTCGGTGGCGGCGTCGCCCGGATCCTCCGCGACAAGTCCGACGTCTACGCCCGCCAGATCGGCTACCCGCTCACCATCAAGCGCGCGCTCGTCCGTGATCGCGCGAAGAAGCGCGATGTCGCGATCGACCCCGCCCTGATCACCGACAACCCCGACGACCTGCTGCGCGACCCCGAGATCGAGATGATCATCGAGGTGATGGGCGGTGAGGAGCCGGCGTACGGCTACATCCGCGAGGCCCTGCGCGCGAACAAGTTCGTCGTGACGGCGAACAAGGAAGTGATGGCCAAGCACGGCGCGGAGCTGCTCGCCCTGGCGCGCGAGCACAACGTCGACCTGCTGTACGAGGCCAGCGTCGGCGGCGGCATCCCGATCATCGCACCGCTGAAGCGCGACCTGCTCGCCAACGACATCATCGGCGTCACCGCCATCATTAACGGCACCACCAACTACATCCTCACCGCGATGAGCCGCGGCGCCGGCAGCTTCGCCGACGCGCTGGCCGATGCGCAGCGGCTGGGCTATGCCGAGGCCGACCCGACGAACGACGTCGAGGGCATCGACGCGACGTACAAGCTCTCAGTCCTGGCGACGCTCGCCTTCCACGTCGATGTGCACCCCGAGGATGTCTACCGCGAGGGGATCACGAAGCTCGCCGAGCGGGACTTCACGTACGCGCGCGAGCTGGGGTACGCCATCAAGCTGCTGGCGATCGGCCGCAAGAGCGGCGACGCCGTGCAGGTGCGCGTGCACCCCGCCCTGGTGCCCCTGAGCGAGTTGCTGGCGAACGTCGATGGAGTGTTGAACGCCGTCCAGATCGAAGGCGACCTGATGAACCGCGTGCTCTTCCAGGGCCCGGGCGCCGGCTCGCTCCCCTCGACATCGGCCGTCGTCGCCGACGCGCTCGACGCCGCGGTCAGCATCAGCCAGAGCGTCTACTGGCCGCACTCCCTGCGCCGCGAAGCGGGGCTGCGCGTGCTGCCGATGGACGACGTCCGCACGCGCTACTACCTGCGCATCGGCGTCGCGGACCAGCCCGGCGTGCTGGCGCGCACGGCCGGCGCGCTGAGCGACCACGGCATCAGCATCGCCTCGGTGATCCAGAAGGAAGTCGACGGCCAGGACACGGCCGAGATCGTCATCATGACGCACGAAGCGCGCGAAGCCGACATGCAGAGCGCGCTCGCCGATATTCGCAAGCTGGCGGGGGTCAGCGGCGTGGAGCAGGTACTGAGGGTGAACTCATGACCATGCACGATCCGCAGAGCGAAGAGCGCGCCGGCAGCCAGGA
>Ga0315281_10002407_pt1 | contig 27846 bp, 25 predicted proteins | sample YL17G07_0_MG_FD_204540 | JGI IMG/M metagenome (GOLD analysis project Ga0315281, IMG submission 204540) | Sediment microbial communities from Yellowstone Lake, YNP, Wyoming, USA - YL17G07_0 | ecosystem: Environmental > Aquatic > Freshwater > Lake > Sediment | place: USA: Wyoming | collected...
CTCCTTCAATTTCTCCTTATAGAGGTCCCTGATCACCTGAAGTTCCCGGGCGTATAGATCTCTTTCTCGAATCTTTTCCGCGAACTCCTTCTTTGTCCTTTCAAACTCCTCTTCGATCTCGATCCTTTCTCTCAAATCTTTCAGGGTAATGAAAAAGACATCCTCCCTGAAGGTCCCGAAGAATTCAACAGGAATTCGTTCTCCTAACCGACTGATTATCTGTGTCCTGAATCGAACCTCTTTCTTTTGGCCCATCTCCTCGAACTTTTCTCGGACCCCGGACAGGTCTTCGAGAGGAACAACATCTATGAAGACCCTCTGCTGAAGTTCTTCCGGGGGATATCCCAGTATTTCCATCCCTTTTGGGTTGATCTTTAGAAAATCTCCTTTTTGGTCAAGGATGAAGAATGGTTCTTGAATGACTTCGAGGATGGATCTCTGGAGACGGATTTCATTCTCCAGAGCCTCCACTTTCGTCCGAATTTCTTTAAGAGAGAGGGAATTCATCTCCTATTCCTGAAACCGCATGGTGCATAGCGCATAGAGCATGGCGTTGAAATCCTTTTCGCTAACCGCTATACAGTTTAGTGCTTCCTATTTGGTACTTATATGGAATTTGGGCAAGTATATCAAATTAACCTTGAAGATACAAAGGCATTCACATCATTTCCTGAATTTCTTTCTCAATTTTCTTCAATACCTTTGGATCATAAGGAGCGATGTTTTTCAATGAAGGGTCTAATGGATTTTCTGAATTGAAGCTCTGGAGGATGAATCTTCGGCCCACCTTCAACTGATCCCCAAGGGTTTGGATGTCTTCCAGACTATGGAGTCCTGGAACAACGGTTATTCGAAATTCATACTCCACTTTTCTTTTCTTCAGGATTTCGATCGACTCTAAAATGGGTTTTAGGTTGATGGGAAGGCCGGTGGAGCGCGAATAACGAAACGGGTCCAAGGGCGCCTTCACATCCATCGAGATAAAATCAATCTCTCCTCCCTCAATCAAAATTTCTAACATCTGAGGGTTTGAACCATTGGTATCCAGTTTGATCAGAAATCCATGTCGTTTTATTTCTTGGATTAGTGATGGAAGGTCCGCGTGGAGAGTAGGCTCTCCGCCTGTGAGGCAAACCCCATCGATCCAATTTTTTAAAGAATGAAGGCGAGCGAGAATATCTTCCAATGAAATGGTAGCATACTGCTCAGGATGGAAGACGAGGGGATGGTTGTGGCAGTAAGGACAGCGGAAATTACAGTAGGGAAGGAAAAGCACCGAGCAGAGTTTTCCCGGCCAATCCAAAAAGGAAGTTTCCAAAAATCCTTTGATCTCGATCATGGTTAAATTCCATATTATTATGAAAGATAATAAAATGTCAGAAAAAGTCGCTCTTCGTTGCTCAAAACATTTTTTCGACAATGCAAATTAAAAACTCGCCCTTCGGGCTCAAACATTTAATTTGCTGTCATTTCGCTTCGCTAAGAATTGTTACCGAAAAAATCTTCATTCGCACTCAGAGCTTCTTTTCCAATTTTTGAAAGATCTCAACATTCGGTTCAGGGAATACCCCTGAACAGGTGCTGCTTCACCTCCTGGAGAGTCGGGACCACCCCCCTCCAACTGATCACCTCCCTCTCCTCCTCATCCTCGATGACAATGGAGGGGGTGGAGAGAATGCTATAAAAGGAGGCCTCGGCCAGACCATCGATCGTGTCCAGATCGTAATTAAAAACGGGCACTCCTTCCTTCTTTAACTCCGTTCCAATCTCTTTGACAGCAGGACATTTCGGGCATTTGGCTTTCGTAAAAATTTTTATTAACCCCATTCCCTCCTCCTTAATGAATCAATGCAAAATGAAAAATGATCATTGAGAATTGATCATTGCTAATTGATTAAGCTTCCAGTGCCATCCCCTCTTCTCTCTCCTCTAAAAAGGCTTGGTTTCGATACCGGTTCCGGAGTTCTCCAAGCTTCCCTTTATTCCAACTGGAGATTTTCGTGAAATAGCCAGTGATCCGTGTAATGCCATCCACATCCACCGATCCACAGTAAGCACAAGATGACCGAAGACCCCGGCTCGTTCGATTGCAGCCATTACAGGTGGTGAACTCCGGAGAGAAGGCGATCTGGTCGTTTTGGGTCAATTGAAAAGTTTTAATCACAAAATTGGCTAACGATGACTTCGAAGGCCTTGCCTCACCCAACCAGATATGAGTCAATGCACCCGCCTCGATCAGAGGGTGGAAAAGGCCTTCTTGCCTTACTCGCTCGATGGGATTGAGGACAGCAGAATTGTTCAAGTAGGTGGAGTTCGTATAATAGACTTCTCCTTTTGAGATATCGCCTTTCACAATATGTCCCGATTTTGGGGAATGAAATTTAAGGTCTAATTTAGCAAATCGGTAGGCTGTGGATTCTGCGGGTGTCTGTTCCAGAACAAAACGCATCCCATAGCGCTGGCTGAACTTGTCCACCAGTAATTTCATATGGGCAATCACCTTGAGGCCGAATTTAAAAGCCTGTTTGGATTGATGCATCTCCTGCCCGGTATGAATTTGAACCAGTTCATTAAGCCCCACCATCCCCACTAAGAAACTGGCACGGTGCATCCTCAAATAAGGCGATCCATCCCGGTCCATGGCCAGCAAGGCCAGGGGCCCCTTTTCCCCTAAAGAGAGAAGTTTTTCAATAAAGAGTTTCTTTTCCAGATGGGCCTTCACCGCCATTTCGACAAACTCGGCAATTTTAGAAAAGAGTTTAGAGTCCTCCCCTTTCGCCAGATAAGCGATTCTTGGAAGATTGAGCGTCACGTTCTGGAGAGCACAGTATCGCATCTTCCAGGGTTGTTTGGCATCTTCGAGGTCTGTTTGATCCAATTTAAAACTGAGGCGGCAGCATTCAGAGATTTTGGCTGTCTCCCCACGATCGAAGACGAAGTAAGTATTTCCCTTCTCAGAAGCGACATCACAGATGTGGTCAAGAAAATCCATATGACCAGGGGTTTGAAAAAATTTCTCTGTAATATGGACCAATGGTTTCGGGAAGAAGAAGGGCCTTCCGGATCCATCTCCTTCTTGATAGACGTTGAAGAGCGCCTTGGCAAAGCGTTGGGATTCTTTCAGATAATCACCATAGGTCTTTCCCGTAAACTCCCCGCCCGGCCCGATGGCAGGAACATTTTCAAAATGTTTGGGGATCTCCCAATAGAGATTGAGGTCTGTGAAGATGGCCTGCCCACCTCTGGCGACAGCTTGCTGGGAGAATTCGAAGATCATCATCTGAGCCAATTGTTCCAGTTCTTGGTCTGACATCCCTGCCAGATAGGGTGCGAAAAAAAGATTGATGGAATCCCAACCGATCGCTCCGGCAAAATGACTCTGAAGGGCTGCAGCAAATTTTACCATATGGGCGAGCAACACCTCAGGATGTTTGGCAGGCTTGGCCATGGCGATCGAGTTGGGAAGGCTCAGGCCAAAGCGTTTGATGTATTCGAGGGATTGACCGCTGCAGTAAGGCCGATCAATAAAACCCAGATCGTGGAGATGGATATCCCCACGCATATGGGCATCGGCAATTTCCTGAGAGAAGACAGAAAGCAGGGCATATTCCTTTTTAATCCTTTCGGCTAAGGTAAGATTGGTGGCTTCAGGCCCATGAGGGACATTGGCATTCTCTTTATTGGGATGGAGGATGAGCTGATCGACATCATAGAGAGGCATCCCCAAACGGGTGTGCATCTTGCGGGCCTGCTCGAGCCCCCTTTCGACCAGTTTGGTGTCCACGAGTTCACGGATGAGCGGGGCGGTGATCATTTTGATCTTAGAGGTGGCAATTAAATCCTCCACCTCCCGAGCAATTTCCTTCGCTGTATCGAAATCCACATAGGTCTCACGGATGAGGGCGTCGACAATTCTCTGCCGATCCCAGCCTAACATCGCTTCGTCCGAGGTGCGGACGAAGAGGGCCATATCTGTGGTTTCCACTTCTCCTTTAAATTCCTGATGTTCCCCTTTCATCTCGATTACAGTTGCCATTTTATCTCACCTTATTTTGTTAAAGATGGGTTATAAAGATTTCTGGATGGGCTATATTTAGTATAACTGGATATGTTTACAACAACATATTGTTATTTGTCAAGAAAAAATTTAATTTGTGAAAAAAAATATTTGTATAGAGTTTTTCAAACTTTTAACCCTGAATTCTTAACTATTGTTTTCTTTAAGATTTGATGAAGGGGTCTTTTGGAAGGGCCTCAGAGGTGTTTCGAGTAAGCGTTTGATGACTCCCCAAGAGGGTTCTGTGATGCTTTTTAATGGAATGGCCTCAATCTTTGGATCATCCAGATTTCCTTTTACCTCATAGAAATAAGAGATGAAACCCTTGTCCTTGCCCGTGAGAATATAACCCACAATGGGAACACTACTTAATATCGTATCGATCGTGACTAAGGGATGAACCCCTATCCTCGCATCAATCAAGTTCTTACCCAGATCGATCTTTCCTATGAGGGTAATCCTCATGGCATCGCTATCCACCAAGAAATCATCCGTGGAAGCCATGCCATCCTTGACATGAATCGTCGCCATCATACTGTGGTAAGGAAGTCCCTTTGTTTTTAAATCGGGGAGCCTTCCTTTGAACCATTGAGAGACATTGAGGATCGAAAAGATTTTGGAGAGGATATTAAATCGTTCGATCACTCCATCCTTGATTTCAAACCTCAAACTCCCATTGAGAGACTCCTTTGTTTTTTGGAAATCCTCTCCTTCACCTCTTAACTCCACTTTATCAATGTGAACCCTTCCGGTGATCATGACCCTTTCTTCCTCTCCTTTTTGGAAGAGGGTTCGGATAAAGGCCTTGGCTTCCATATTGGAGAGACGGGGTTTGATCTCAAATCTTATTCCCTTTTCTGTGGGTTTTATCCATCCCTCGCCCCAGAAATCCCCTCCATCTGATTTGAATTGAAAGGGATGGATGAGCAATGTTCCATTAACCGTCTTCATCTCTCCCTTTAGATCTTGAACATGAAGGCTTCGATATTTCCCCTTGTCGATCTGCACTTTGCCATCAATCGACCAATTTGAAAGCCAATCTCTTATTTTTTCATAAGAAGTTGGGGAGGTTTCCTCTTTCTTTGGAAAGAGTGGATCGAGGTCCAGTTCTGGAGAAGAGATCTGGAAGGAGAGTCTTCTGCCAGATTCCGTCAAGCCGGAGCCTTTTCCAACCTTTTGGGAAGAGATAGGAGAAGAAGGCGAGCCCCGGGAGAGAGTGCCGGAAACGGTGAGAGGAGAATCTCCCACCTTTCCCTTCAGCTCATCGAATCGAATTTGCTCAGGGGTGACCCAAAAGGAACCCTCGATATGGGAGAGAGGAACAGGAATCTCTCGATGTTGAAGGTTAATCCCTTTCAATCGGATCTCACCTTCCCTTAAGGCGCTGATCCATTTTTCCATCTTCCCCAGCCATTTCAGTCGAACCTCTACCCCTCCAGCGATTTCCTGAATCCCTTCTACCTGCGATCGGATTGAGTCTGGAAAGAGTGATGATTTCATCAACGAGAATAGTTGCTTGAGATCAACCGAACCCCGTGTGGAAAGACTCACATTTCCCTCTCTGACAAATCCGTCCAATGTCAGAGAGGAACTACCCGATTGGATCTTCGTCTTTGAAAAACCCACCCCCAAGTTGGAAAACGAGATTCCCCCCTCCTTAAAAACAAGAGGGATGGGATTTCCCTTTTGCAGGAGTGAGGCTTCTCTTAGGGAAAACTCCCCTTCATAGGAGAAAGGGGAAGTTCCCGAGAGGGTCTTCCCTCTGAATGAGATTTGGCTTGTTCCTGAAAAGGCTTCGAAGCCATTTGTTTTCGATCGGATCTCTTCAGGGAAGAGAGAGGATTGGAAGAGAGCAAAAAGATTTTTCAGATCCATTCTTCCCCTGGCCAGAATCTCGAGAGAAGGATCCTTCTCTCCATATTTCCAAAAACCATTCATCATCAGAGAGGAATGTCCAAACTCTACCTTTGCCTCTGACCATTGGAGATCTTTGTTGGAAAGTTCTACTCGTCCTTCTCCTATTTGGATTGGGAATGGAATTTGTGGATGCGTGAACCGGGTTTTTGAAAGATGATAAGTCCCCTGGTGCTGGAAACGAATCGGAGGCTTCAGAAGCGCTTTGGCAGAGAGGGAATACTGTGCCTTTCCTGAAAGGATGTTGATGGATGAAAGGGCACGGCTGAATTCTTCCGGAAATCCTTCGGTCTTCAAGAGAGAGGGGAGATCCATCAAATCGAATTTCCCCTGACAGTCCATTTGGAGCATAGGAATATGCAGAAGCTCATAGAAAATGCCGTTGACTTTCTCCAGGGTCGAATGAAAGATTCTTCCTTCGACCTCTTTTAAATAGAGATGGCCCTTCTGAAAGAGAAGCTGGCCTTTGAGATCTTCAAAGGTTGGAAGGTCCCAGGGAAGTTTCAACGAAGCTCCGTTGAGTTTTGCCTCCACGGAGAGGACATGGGCATTCGCAGGTTGATCACAATGATCAATCTCAGGCATCTTTCCCGAAAGCCTAACGGACACGATCTGGAAGGGACCCTTTCCTTCTGCCCGGAAAAGGTGTTCCGAGACAGCTGGAGTGATGATCCGGAAGGGAATGAACTTCTTCCCCTCAGCAATATCAAAGGGGCTGCTTTGTGCTTCGGCTTCCATGCCCATTTCTTTCGATCCGATGTCATATATTCTCCCCTTCGCCTTAACCCATAACTCCGGCAATTCGATAGAAAACCGGGGGATCCTGAGATCTTTTAAATCATAGTCCACATCGAAATCGATGTTCACCCACTTTGGTTTCAGAACAGATGAAAAAACTTGAGGATAGTCAAAAAGGAGTTCTTTAAATTTGATTTTTGCAGAAGTCTTGAAGGTCCCTTGGAAGTCTCCTTGATAGTGAGCATTCAGGTCAAGGACCCCTGAAATCGTTTTCATGGGAAGCCATGTTTTGAGATAGGGCCAGAAGTGAAATGTGTCGATGCCTTTGATCTTCACCTCCGCTTCCACTCTTCCTTTTGAAAAATCCAGGTCCTCAGGAATATTCCGAATGGTTCCATTGATGGAAAACGGACCGTCTTTTTTGGAATGAATGATCCTCCCACTGATTCGAAACGGAAAGGCTTTACGATAGGCAACCTTCGAGAGTTCAAAATTGAAAGACCGTATCTCTGTTTTCAGAGGTGAGTTGCCTAAGCTCTCGTCTGAAAAGAAAATCTCTCCATCTCGGAGGGCCAAGGAGCCTCCGAAAAGGGAGGTGATCGCCTCCAAGATCTTCTTTTGCGTTTCCTTCAATTTTTCACCGGTCAAAGGACCGTCGAAGAAGATGTTGAGTTGACCGTTTTTATCCCTATTAAGATGAAAGATAGGCTGATCGACGACGATTCGTTTCCATTTGATTTCCCTTTTGAGAAGAGGAAAAAGCTTGACCCTTAAGATCAGTCTTTTGGACTGGAGGAGATCAAAAGCCAGAGAGCGATCTTTTATTCGGAAATCTTCAAAGGCAATTCCTAATCCGCCCCATAAATATATTTTTGCCTTTCCAATGGAGACTTCCCTGTCAAGGGCGGTCGCCAAGGACTTCTGAAGGATATTTCGATAAATATTGGGGTCGAGGAGATAATGGATCGATACCAGAATGAAGGCTCCGACGACAATGACCGGAATCAATATCCAGAGAATAGACCACTTTCTGCGATGACTCATCTGTTTTCTTCTTAATTAATGGGTTCAAGGATTCAAGGAGTCGAGGGTTCAAGTTTTTTTTACTTAAAATTTCTCAGCAGTGAATATCTTAATTATTTCACTTGGCCCCTTGGCCGATAGAACCCTTGAACCCTATACCTTTCGAACCCTTTTCATTAATTAGACGTATTAAATCCCCTCATCATTCATTAGGAAGTTCTTATGGCATGAGCTAAAGTGAGAACATCTACCCTTTTTGCTCCCCCTCTCCTCAACACCCTTGAGCATTCGTTGACCGTTGCTCCAGTGGTGTAAACATCATCAACTAAAAGGGCCGACTTTCCAACCAGTTCTTCCTTTCCGATCACATGGAAAGCCCCTCTTAACCCTTTTCCCCTTTCTGCGCCGCTGAGATTCACTTGAGGAACGGTGGGTTTCTTCTTTTGAAGGGTTGTTTTTCGGTAAGGAATCCCTGTCCGACGGCTTAACTCCTTCACAAGGACGAGGGCTTGATTGAACCCCCTTTCCCTCAATCGCTGGGTGTGCAGAGGGACGGGGATCAAAAGATCCAAAGAGTCAGGTTCCCAATAACGTTTCAACCCTTCTGCCAACCATTCCGCAAAAAAAGGGGTGAGGTTTGTTTTTCCCTCATATTTCCAATGATGGATTGCCTCCTGGAGAGACCCTTCATAGGTTCCCAAGGCCCTTGCCATTGTAAAATATTTTCTGTGGGTCACACAAGCACCACAGGGGTGGCTCTCGACCTCTTTAGAGATAAAAGGAATTCCACAAACTGAGCAATAGGGAGATTCGATCCAATGGATCTCCGAAAGACAATTCGAACAAAATCCTCGTTGGCCCTCTTCCATAAATTTTTCGCAACAGGGGCATTGCGGAGGGAGAAAGAACTGGAAGAGGGTTGATTGAAATTCCATGGCTCATGCTAGTTTATGCCTGCCAGCGTCGTCAGAGCAGACATGATGGTTGAATGGATTGTAGAAAATTATAATGGGAGGTGGACCCTTTCAGGAAAAGAGGGGGAAGGCAAGGAGATCGCTTTCTCGGCTTCCTTGATCGTATAGGTGCTCCACTGATGACATTGAGGGCAGTAGGCAATCCATTCTTTCGATTCTCTTTCACAGGTGGTGCAAAAGAAGGAGAGGTAGGAAGTCCCGCTCAATTCGAAAGTTTTTTCAAATTCTTGGGCCGCACGACTAAAGTCTTTTTTGTGGAGGTAGATTTCGGCGAGAAGCCTGTGAAGGGCCGGGAAATCCTTCACCCTTAAACTGATCTCATTGATCTCCTCAAGGGCTTCATCCAACATTTCCAATCTCAAACAAAGCTTCGCATAGAAGAAGGCGAGCACCCAATTTTCGGGATCGTGCTTGAGTACCCTCTGATAGATGCGGAGGAGGGTGCTTGGATCTTCTCGGCTGAGATAAAGCTCTTCCAAACGAAGGATGAAGACGATGGATTTGAATCGGGTGAAACTCTTTCCCCAAACATTCCCGGCCGTGGCCCACCTTCCCTTTTGGAGGTAGATATCGCCCAGTAATACAAATCCTGGTTGGAAAACCTTCCGTTCTCGAATAATCTCTTTGGCTTCTTTCAGGGCATTCTCCAGGTTTTGTTCTCCCCCACGGTTCAGAAGATCTCTCGCACGCTCGTATTTCAATCCCAAATAGAAAAGGGTCTCTTCCTCCTCTGCCTGTTTTCCCTTGATGAATTTGAGAATAGACCTTTGGGTTCGGATCGCCTCCTCCCACCTTCTGCTGTCCAGATAGATCTGCCTCAAACTTTTCAGCGCTCTGAGATCCCCCTCATCCAGACCGATGGCGCGGTTCAGGGCCCGTATGGCTTCGTCGAATCGCTTCATGCGCTGATACACCCCTGCCTGACGGAGGAGAATGTCTATATTCTTCATATCGAGCAGTTCTGCTCTTCCCAACCAATGGAGGGCATCCTGATCATTGCCCTCTTTGAGGGCGATCTCTGAAAGCCGGAGATAGAGATCAATCTGGGTGGGGTCTCTTTTTAACACCTCAATGAAATGGGTTTTGGCTTTTGGCAGATTCCCTTGAAGGAAAACATCCATCCCCTTATTCAATTCTTCCTTTAAGGATTCCTCTCTTCTTTTTTCTCGAGATTTCTGATAGCCTTCGAAGGCCCGTTTGGCATCTCGGGCCAAGGTGCCGATGAAGACCAACATCGCACCCAATACAAAAGAGGAGATCATGAGGATGGAGAGGTCTGTTTCAAAAGTCTTCCCAAAAAAATGAAATTCCATATCCATGGGGTTCTCGTAGGAAAGCCAGAGGAAAAAACCTATCACAATAAAAAGGAAGCTCAATAAAAGTTTAACCAACATGGTCTATAACCCTTCTTTTTCCAGCTTGGTTAAGCAAGGAACGCAATATTTCGCCACCGGTCGAACCTCGAGTCGTTTTAAACTAATAGGACCGCCGCACTCCTCGCAGATCCCATAGGTCCCATTCCCAATACGATCTAAAGCTTCATCCACCTCTTGGAGCCTCATTCGCTCATTCTCATTTAAGCTAAGCAAGACTTGTTTGTTATACAGATTGGCGGCCTCATCCCCAATGTCCTGAATACCATCTTGTCCCATTTCCTTTGAAGATTCAACGATGTGTTTGACCTCTCCGACGATTTGCTCCCGTTCCTTGAGAAGAATTTTCCTAAACTTCGTAATCGTCTTTTTATCCAGTTTATCTAGTCCTTTTTTTTGATCCACCGGTGCCTTAACCGGTGTCTTAACTTTTCCTTTAGCCAATACTCCCTCCTTTTTGGAGATCAATTCGTGGTGCGTCGATCCAAAGCCCTTCCAAATCGTAGAATTTTCTCATCAGTTCCAGAAAAATATGGACCACCACATCCTCATAGTCCATCAAAATCCATCTTCCCCCGGTCATTCCCTCCTTGCCGAGAGGTCGAATCCCTTTCTTTTTGAGGGCCTCCTCAATCCCTTGGGCAATGGCCTGGACCTGGCGATCGGACTTGCCGCTGCAGAGGAGAAAATAATCGGTAAAAGAGGTCGTCCCTTTTAACTCCAGAAGAACCGGGTCTTGGGCCTTCTTTTCGAGCGCTGCGGTTAAGCAGAGCAAGGATTTTGTTTTCGAATCGGTGACCATATCCTCCTAAAGGATAATTTTGAGTTTAGTATTATACCAGAAAAAATTTAGATGACAAATAAAAAATGATAAAAAATGCATTTTTTAAGTCATGGGCTCTTCTGATAAAGCCCATGTTTATGAATATACGCTTCCGCCTCAGCAGGGATCAGATACCTCACAGACTCCCCCTTTTCGATCAGCTCCCGGACCTTTGTGGAAGAGATATCGAGAAACGAGATTTCTTTGAAATAGAGCGTGTGGCCTGAGAGGTGGATCCAGGCTTTCTCCTCGGGGTGGTATTGAAAGTTCGGGATCAAGGCCTCTGGGAGGGGTGAGGGCGAAGTGTTTTTTTGAGATCCCGGTCGGGCCATCACGATAAAGTGGCAAAGAGAAAAGAGATTTTGGAATTCCTTCCATGTCTCAATCTCTACAAAGGCATCCCTTCCCAGGATGAAGAAAAGGGCATCCTGAGGTCTCTCCCGAAAAAATCGGATGGTGTCGATGGAGTAAGATTTTCCAGGCCTTGAGAGTTCAAGGTCACTGGTAGAAAAATGAGGGTTGCTTGAGGTGGCCAACCTCACCATTTCCAGTCGGTGCTTCGCCTCGATGACTTTTTCTGTCACCTTATGGGGTGGAATGGAGGAAGGGATGAAGATAACCTCCTCAAGGTGGAATGCCTCCCGAATTTCCTCTGCACCCCGGAGGTGACCCAGATGGATGGGATTGAAGGTCCCTCCGAATAACCCAATTCTTTTCTCTGATGCCCCGGATTTCTTTTCTATCTGTGCTCCCCTCCAATCGCCAATTGTGTGGCTTCACCCTTCTGGAATGATGGAATAATGGAATGATGAGTTAGAAGAAGTAAGGTGGCTAAACGATCTCTTCTCTCTGGTTTTCCAATATTCCATTAATCCAGTATTCCAACATTCCATTGGATTGCTCTTATCCTCTTATCTGTCCTTCTCCATAAACAATAAATTTAGTCGTCGTCAATTCCTCCAACCCCATGGGGCCAAAGGCGTGGAGTTTGGAGGTGCTGATTCCGATCTCTGCACCCAGTCCCAACTCGAATCCGTCATTGAATCTTGTCGAGGCATTGACCAGGACACAGGAGGAGTTGACTTCTTTTAAAAACCTCTGTGCATTCTGATAATCAGAGGTGATAATGGCTTCTGTGTGGAACGAACCATACCTCGCCATGTGCTTGATGGCTTCTTCGATTCCCTTCACCACCTTGATTGAGAGAATGAGGTCTAAATATTCTTGAAACCAATCTTCCTCCCGGGCTTCCTTAATGCCAGGAAGAACTTTTTTCGTCCAAGAGCATCCCCTCAGTTCCACCCCTTCTTTCTGAAGGACCTTTGCTACCCTTGGAAGGAATCGACTTGCCATCTTTTCATGAACCAACAGGGTCTCCATGGCATTGCACACCCCTGGTCTCTGGACTTTGGCATTGAGGCAGACCCGGGTCGCCATCTCCAGATCAGCGGTCTCATCCACAAAGATATGGCAGACCCCTTTATAATGTTTGATAACAGGAATCTTTGAATGATTCGTCACGAATCGAATGAGCTCTTCTCCACCCCTGGGGATGATCAGATCAATCTCCTCCTCCAACTGGAGCATCTCCCGAATCGCCTCTCTCTCGGTATGAGGAAAGATCTGGATGGCCTCCTGGGGGAGTCCCATCTTGGCGAGGATCTTTCGAAGAATTTGTCCGATAGCTTGATTCGAATGGAAGGCTTCTGACCCTCCCCTCAGGATGACACTGTTCCCAGATTTGAGGCAGAGGCCTGAAGCATCGGCGGTTACATTGGGCCTCGACTCATAAATGATACCAATGACACCAATGGGAATCCTCATCCTCCCCACCATCAGGCCATTCGGCCTTTTCCACATCCTGATGACTTCGCCCACCGGATCGGGAAGACGAGCCACTTCCCGAAGCCCTTCTGCCATCCCATGAATGATCGAAGGAGTCAATCTTAACCGGTCGATCAATGAAGAAGAGAGGTGTGCTTTTTCACCCGCGGCAAGATCCTTTCGATTTTCTTTAATCAGGCGCTGCTGATTCCGCTCCAGATCCTCCGCCATCTCAAGCAAGGCCTTATTTTTTGTGGTGGTGGAAAGCTGAGCCAGTCGATGAGAGGCCTCCTTGGCCTTTCTGGCCATCTCTCTCACCTCTGTCCTGAAATCCATTTTCTTTTTCATAAAACTACCAGGTCATCCCGATGAATCACTTCATCAGAATATTTATAGCCCAGGGTCGATTCAATCTGATCGCTTCGAAGGCCTTTGATTTTTTCAAGTTCTGGTGCGCTGTAGTTCACCAACCCTCTGGCAAACTCTTTTCCACGAGGTCCCAGACAGGTGACCAAATCCCCTCGATCGAAACTTCCCTTGATTTTGACCACACCGGATGGGAGCAGACTCTTTCCTCTCTGGACAATGGCTTTCTTCGCCCCATCGTCCACGATGACATCGCCTTTTGGTTTTGGGTTAAAAGCAATCCAATGTTTCCGGCTGCTCAAGGCCTCCCTTTTCGGAAGAATCAGCGTCCCGATCTCCTTTCCCTTTAAGATCTGATGGAGAACTCCTTCCTTGGTTCCACGTGCCACCACCGTGGGAATTCCAAAGCGGGATGCCTTCCTGGCGGCTTTGACCTTACTGATCATTCCTCCCACGCTCATCTCGCTCTTCGTCTCTCCGACGATCCCTCCCATATCCACATCCGTGTCCTCCACCAGAGGAATACATCGGGCGTTCGGGTTCACCCTGGGGTCCGAATCACAAAGACCCTCGATGTCTGTCAGGATAATGAGAAGATCCGCCCCGATCAGGTTGGTGATCAGAGCAGAGAGATTGTCATTATCACCAAATTTGATCTCGTCCACCGCCACGGTGTCGTTTTCATTGATGATGGGGATGATCCCGAGTTCGAGAAGGGTCAGCAAGGTATTGCGGGCGTTGAGAAACCTCCGCCGGTGGCTCAAATCATCGTGGGTCAGAAGAACCTGTGCGACCATCTGCTGAAAACGCGAGAAATAGTTTTCATAGATGTTCATTAGCCGGGTCTGGCCCACGGCGGCGGTGGCCTGTTTCTGTGTGATGGCTTGGGGGCGGGTCTTATAGCCCAATTTCTCCATTCCTGCCGCAATGGCACCCGAGGAGACCAAAACGATCTCGTAGCCTTGGCGCTTCAAATCCGAAATCTCTTTGGTCAAATGGGAGAAGACTTCGTAATGGAGCCCTTTCTCGACAGAAGCCAAAATACTGGAGCCCACTTTCACGACGATTCGTCTTGCCTTTCCCAGTATCTTTTTACGAAAATCCTTGTTACCCATGGCCCTGATCCGAAATGGATTCGAATATCAGAAATACCGCCTCCATCAGTTCTTTCACTCCTTCTCCTGTTTGGCCTGAGATCAAATAAAGTCGATATCCCATCCTCTCAAATTGATTTTCAATATCCGTTGCCCTTTCCCGCACCAATGGAAGATCTATTTTGTTGAGAGCAACGAGTTGAGTTTTTTCCTGAAGCAAAGGGTCGTAGGCCTCCAATTCATGGTTGAGGGCGTGAAAGTCCTTGACCGCATCGCGAGAAGGTTCCTCCGAGATATCCAAGAGGTGAATGAGAAGGCGTGTCCGCTCCACATGTCGAAGAAAGGTCAGTCCAAGACCGGCTCCTTTCGAGGCACCTTCGATCAATCCTGGGATGTCTGCGACGACAAAGGGTCGGTGATCTTCTCGGTTTACCACACCCAGATTGGGAACAAGCGTGGTGAAGGGATAATCTGCGATCTTCGGTCTGGCAGATGATATTGTGGAAAGGAGGGTTGATTTTCCAACATTGGGATAACCCATGAGCCCTACATCGGCGAGAAGCTTCAGTTCGAGTCGTAACCAGCGCTCCTGTCCTTTTTCACCCTTTTGGGCATGACGGGGAGCACGCAGTGTTGGTGTGGCAAACCGGGCATTACCTCGACCCCCCCGACCTCCTTCTACTGCCACAAATCGTTGGCCATCAAAGAGAAGGTCTTGCAGCACTTCCTCCGCCTGATCATCATAAACAAGCGTGCCGACCGGAAGGCGAATGATGAGATCCTCTCCATTCTTTCCGGTTTGGTCTTTTCCTTTACCGTGACTTCCCTTTTGGGCGCGAAATTGTCTTGGGTAGGTTATATCGAGAAGGGTAGTCAGTTGAGCGTCAGCCTGAAGGATCACGTCCCCGCCTTTTCCTCCATCACCGCCGTTCGGACCTCCCCTGGGGATAAACTTTTCTCTCCGAAAACTGACACAGCCATTTCCACCATCGCCCGCTTTCACATGGATTCTTGCTTCATCCACAAATTTCATTTTCTCACAGGCCAAATGGAGGACCCCCAAACCACGTAGGGTTCAGGGCTAAAGATTCTGGGCGTAGACACTTACCTGTTTTTTATCTCTTCCTTTTTTCTCATATTTGACAACCCCGTCAATTCTGGCAAAAAGGGTATAATCCTTTCCCACCCCTACATTTTCTCCAGGATGAATCCGGGTCCCTTTCTGACGGACCAAGATGCTTCCTGCTGGGACCGATTGCCCACCGAATCGTTTGACGCCCAATCGTTGTCCTGCACTATCTCTACCGTTTCGAGAACTTCCTCCTGCTTTCTTGTGTGCCATAACTGCCTCCAAATCCTAAAATCGGAATACTGGAATGATGGAATGTTGGAGTTATGGTTTAACCCATTATTCCATTTTTCCATTACTCCATTTATCCAGCCTATCCGCTCAAAGCGATATCATTCACTTTCAAGTAAGTGTAGGTCTGGCGATGTCCTTTGAATCGCCGATAATTCTTTCTCCTTTTCATCTTGTAAGTCAGGACCTTTTTCCCTTTTATCTCCTGGACGATTTCCCCTTTGATGACGACGTTAGTCAGATGGGGGGTTCCAAGCTGTGTCTCACCTTCTTTGGAGACCATTAAGACATCTTTCAATTCCACTTGATCTCCTACTTTTCCCTCCAATTTCTCTACTCGGATGAGGTCTCCCTTGGAGACCCGGTATTCCTTTCCACCGATTTTCACCACTGCATACATCAGACGCCTCCGAATTAAAATAATCAGTGAATATTAATTGATTTTTAGCCTATTGTCAAATTCCACTTTTCTCATATTTCGATGATGCTGAATTGCTCTTGGTGGAATCCGGCCTTGCCCTTAATGACGATCTTTTTCCTCAGTTTTTTCTCCAATTCCTCCACGCCAGCCCTCTCCTCTTCATAAAGAAGGTCAGCGATCTCCGGATTGGCTTCCACCACGATGTTATGCCCCCCCAATTCAGTAGAAGTTCTTTCGATCTCCCGGAAGATGTCATAACAGAGCGTCGTCTTCGATTTAATCAGTCCCGCTCCCTCACAATAGGGACAGGACTCACCCAAGATCCGGGAGATGTTTTCCCGGGTTCGCTTCCGAGTCATCTCCACCAAGCCGAGTTCTGAAATTTTAAAGATATTGGTCTTTTGACGATCTTTCTTCAGAGCTTCTTCCAATGTCTGATAAACCTTTTCCCGATCTCCCTCTCTTTCCATATCGATAAAGTCAATGATGATGATCCCTCCGATATTGCGTAATCTCAATTGGTAGGCAATCTCCTTCGCTGCCTCCAGGTTGGTTTTAAGGATCGTATCGGCTAAATTTCTCTTTCCCACATATCTCCCTGTATTCACATCAATGGCCACCAGGGCTTCGCTCATATCGATGACGATATACCCTCCGGATTTGAGCCAAACCTTACCGCCCAGGATTTTGTCAATCTCCATCTCAATCCCGTAAGCATCAAAGATCGGCTCTTTCTTCTCATAGAGGATCATCTCATATTTTTGTTTTGGCATATAGGTGTTGATGAAGGAGAGAATATTCTCATACTCTTCTTTAGAGTCGATAATGATTCGGTTGACCTGAGGGGAGAGGATATCCCGGATGACCCGGAGAACCATGGTCAGGTCGCCGTGGATGAGTGTGGGGGCCGTTGAGTTTTCTCTCTTCTTCTGAATGTTATTCCAGAGATGGAGAAGGAATTCCATATCGGTTCGAATTTCGTCCGCCTCTGCCCCTTCACTGGCTGTCCGGACGATAAAGCCACCTGCAGAGGATTTGATCGATTGGATGATCTCTCTCAGTCTCTTCCGTTCCTTGTCGTCTTTGATCCTTCTCGAAACACCGATATGTTCCACCAGAGGCATGTAGACAAGATACCTGCCTGGCAAGGTGGTGTGGGAGGTGATCCGGGTCCCTTTGGTGCCGAGGGGTTCTTTGGAGACCTGAACTAATATCTCCTGACCTTCGGAGAGGAGGTCTTCGATCTGTGAGGAAGGGCTGCTGAAATAAGTGGGCATCTCTTCCCCTTGGAAGCCCATCTCCTCATAATCTTCGATCACTCCATAGACATCTGAGACATAGAGGAAAGCGGCTTTTTCCAATCCGATATCGACAAAAGCAGCCTGCATCCCAGGCAAGACCTTCACCACTTTCCCCTTGTAGATGTTCCCCATGATCCCTCGGTCCTTGGTGCGCTCGATATAAAGTTCGGCAAGGCCCCGATCCTCCAAAAGGGCAAGCCTTGTCTCTTGTTGCGTCACGTTAATGATGAGCTCATTTGCCATGGTGCACCCCAATCAGAAAATGACGTGATCGTGTCTCGTGCTTCGTGTTAGTGTTATTTGGATATTAGAGAAACCCAATACCTGTCTATCGAAAGGATCCCAATATTCCACTGTTCCAATATTCCATCATTCCAATTTGACCACCTTACATTGAGCAAGAGGTTCCCCTTCCAAACCCAGTATGGCCCCAACGATCTCGATAGGTTTTGCCGTCCTTCCCGTCACCTTTCGAAGCACCAGTTCCACTCCCCATCGGTGTTCTTCCCCTGATCTCTCCTTAATCTCCATCTTTTCGATCAAGGGTCGAATGTCCACACTCCTCTTCTTTCCATCTCTCTCCTGATGAACGAAGAACTCTTTTTTATCCAAAGCCTTTTTGATCTTTGGGATGGCTTCTTCTTTTGGAAGGAGAGGATCCAAAGGAATCCAGTAGACCGACGGATGGGGTAGGGAGGATAGATGGAAAAAGAGGGGAACCTCTTCGGCATCTATGATCTCAACTCCCGGCGGCAAAGTTTGATTGAGTCTCTCCATGACTTCAGGAGGAGTGGTTTTCCCCTCACACTCCACATCCACGATCTCCGTCAAACTTTCCATCCCTACGGGAAGGGCGGTGGCGAAGATGATTCTGGGCATCGGGTGAAATCCCTCGGAAAAGCAGAGGGGAAGATCAGCCCTCTTTGAGGCACGATAGAAGAGATGCGCAAGTTCTAAATGGCTGAGGAATCGCATCTCTCCCACCTTTCTGAATTTCAATCGAATCTTTCTCTTCATCCCTTTCTTTCGGAGGTCTTTTTTTGCCATGCTTGCCGGCGCTTTTATTTCTACCGGATCACCTTCTCTCACGGTGATGGTCTTCCCGTCGCAAATTCCGCACCGATGACAAATCTCTCTCACACAAGGAGGGCTGATTTTCTCTTTGAGGCCTCTCTGATATTCCCCCCAGAGAAATTGAGCATCCATTCCTGTTTCGATGAAAGACCATGGGAGGATATCCTCGAATTTTCTCTTTCGGGTATGGGAATCCATATCCATCCCTGTTTTCTCAAAGGCTTCCTTCCACAGAGGATAGCGGAATTGGTCACTCCAGCCATCGAAGCGGCATCCCAGTCGAAAAGCCTCCACTAAGACCTGGGAGAGATTTCGATCCCCCATCGAAAAAATTCCCTCCAAAAAACTGAGATGGGGATCCTGCCATTTAAATTGGAGATGATTTTTCTTTACCCCATCCCGAATAAAATGAAGTTTTTCCTTCATCTCCTCTAAGGGGATTTGGGACTCCCATTGGAAAGGGGTGTGGGGTTTTGGCACCAAAGTAGAAACACTGACATTGATATTGGGATGGATTTTCTGCCTCTCTCCTAAGACAGCAATCTTTTTGGTCAGCTCAAGGATTCCTTTTAAGTCCTCCTCCTTTTCTGTGGGAAGTCCCATCATGAAATAGAGTTTGATGTTCTTCCAACCTTTTGAAAAGAGATCTGAAACACCTTGGAAGAGGATACTTTCATCCAATTCCTTATTGATGACCCTTCGCAGTCGTTCTGTTCCAGCCTCCGGTGCGATGGTAAATCCAGTTTTTCTGACCCGTTTTACCTCCTCTGCCAGATGTCCCACCAGACGCTCGATCCTTAACGAGGGAAAAGAGACAGCCACTTTCTTCGATTCATATCGGTCCATCAGGTCAGAGAGAAGAGGTCCGATGGAAGAGTAGTCTCCGGCGCTGAGTGAAAGCAATGAGAGTTCTTCATAACCCGTTTGTTTGAGAGAGGTATGAAGAATCTCATGAATGACCTCCGGACTTCTCTCGCGGTAAGGCCGGTGGATAAACCCTGCCTCACAGAAACGGCATCCCCTTTTGCAACCCCTTGCGATCTCAATATTGAGGCGGTCATGAACCACCTTCATGTAAGGGACGATGGGGCAGGAGGGTAAAGGGGCTTGATTGAGGTCAGCAACAACTCTTTTACGAATCTTCTGTCCCTCCCTGTGTAAACTGGGTACATAGACTCCCGCCAGTTGAGAGAGGGATTTTAAAAGATCCTCCTTCTTTGCCCGAGCTTCTTTCCATCGAGATGCGAGATCGCAAATCTCAATGACCACTTCTTCACCATCTCCGATGACCAGGGCATCAAAAAAATCAGCAACGGGTGCTGGATTAAAGGTCAAAGGACCTCCGGCAATGATGAGTGGGAATCTGTCATCTCTATCTTTTGAGAAGAGAGGGATATCGGAGAGGTCGAGCATATTGAGGACATTGGTGAAGCAGAGTTCATATTGGAGCGAGAAGCCCACGATATCGAATTGATGGAGCGGTGTTGAGGATTCGAGGGAAGAAAGGGAAATCTTCTTTTCCCTTAGGACTTTCTCCATATCTACCCAGGGAGCAAAAGCCCTTTCGCAGGCGACCCCTTTCTTTCCATTGAGGATGTGATAAAGAATCTGAATCCCGAAATGAGACATTCCCACTTCATAGACATCCGGGAAGGCCAGACAGAATTTTAATTTGACCTCGGCAGGGTCTTTTCTGATCGAATGGATCTCCTGACCAAGATACCTAACAGGTTTTGAAACAATGGAAAGAAATTCTTTCAATCCGCCACCATCCATTTAAATCCCCCCCTGCCTACCGGCCCCGGTCCCGACCGAGGGCGGGGCAGGCAGGCAGGCATCCCCCTTATCACCTAACCCAGTTATGTGGTTAAAAATACTATAATTTTAACCCATTGTCAATTTTTGCAGGGAATAGATTCCCCCTTTATTAAGGAGGGGTAGAGAGATTACAGAAGGAGAAAAGACATTGGTTAGGCGATGTGACTTCTGAGGCTGACCGAAAGAGGTTTTTCTTTAAGGGCACTCACTTTTAAGATAGAAAACCCAATGATGTTTCCTTCTTCATCAACTTTTTCCATCACCGCATCATTTTCTGTTTCCCTGAAGTGACCGGCTTTTCTTTCAAAAATGACTTCAAGATAATCTCCTTCTTTGTCATACCAAATCTTTACTTCTTTTTCCATAATATCTCACCTCTCTTTACGGTGTCAGTGAAATAGGTTGTTATGATGAATAAATCCTCAGCAAACACTTTAATGATAACACATAAATACTTTTTCGTAACAGGTGTAACATCGTAATATTTATAAAATAGCTCAACTTCTGGGTCTGTAAAAGACCGGATAACCTTATCGGGATTCCATAAAGTTTCCCGTAATTTGTCAATTTGACCAGACATTTCTGGATGGTCAGCCTCGATATGCTCCTCTCGTTCATCTGTTAATCGAATTTGGCGGCCATGAATGTCTTTAAACCATTTCATTCAATAATTGCAATTAGGTAAACCCCCGGCTCTGCCGGGGGACTCCCAGAGTTTGACGTTTTCGGGAATATGCATTTCTATCATGGATTCGTGCTTGGGGTGAAAGGGCGATGCTAGTACAATCCATTGGCTTAAGGTTTTATTGGTCTTTTCCGATTGCGATCAGGCCCCTTTGAGGGGCCAGCAATCGTAAAGCCCCCGGCTTTGCCGGGGGATACTTACTATGATACCATATTCTTAGGCTTCTCAACAGATCAAAATTATTGACATAACCGAATCCTGAATTTCATTTGCCACCTCTCCATTTTTGGTAGAAGAAATGATAAGGTTTGTGAAAATGATAAATAAAATTTAAGGTTTTTAAATTTATGAAAAAGAATCAGATTATAGGATTTGAACCCAGAGAGCGGATTCTTGAAAAGGCGAGAAAGTATGTGGATTCCTTGGAATTATTTTCCCAGGGAAGTGATCGGGCCATCCCTTTACTTCTTAAGGCCATCAAGTATGCTGATAAGGATTTGAAATCTGAGATCATAATATTCCTTGGAGCCTTTGCCAAAGACGAAGCTCCCCGTATTCGAAAACTTGTTTTAAAAAGGCTGGATGAAGAAGCGGGCAGTTGTCTACTGGAATTAAAAGAAGAAATTGAAACTTTGATTAATGACCCGAATATGGAAGTCAAAAAAGGAGCATTAGAGATCTTGAAAAAGAATAAATGAAAATTTGACATCTACTTAGAAATTGTGGTATGAGAAAGTAAAAATTGATCCGTATTCAGGTGGCTTGAAGCCAAAGGGAACCCCGTGAGAGTCGGGGACGGCCACGCCGCTGTAATCGGGTACGAAACTTGCCAAATCCACTGTCCTGGACCCTGAGCTTGTCGAAGGGTCGAAAGGGATGGGAAGGGGCAGGGAGTAGGACGATCCGTAAGCCAGAAAACCTGCCTGAATGCGCTTCACAATAAGTCTTCGATGGAAGACTGTGAAGGGTAAGGTAGAAAAAAACCCAGTCTTTCATCCAAAGGCTGGGTTTTTTATTGTGCAGGCAGCTGAAAAAACCTTTGTTTGTCACCCTGAACCAGGTCCTGAACTTGATTCAGGATCTAACGATTTCGGGGTGACATAGCCCGTTGATTTTATAAGATGCTGAACCAAGCATGACATATTGAGCCTTTTTTGAATTTTTCAGCAACCTGTTAGTAATTTGTAGGAATCGGTGGTTAGGTTATGAATGGAAGCTTAAATCTGAAAATCTTTTTATCTATCTCGTTGGGACTTCATCTCCTCTTTTTCTCTGTTTCGTCCCTCTTATTTCCAGACTTTAAAGTCAATGGACTTCGAAACCTTAACCTTGAGGTCTCCCTTTTACCATTGATCTCTGAAACGAAAGCGTTAACAAAAGGGCTCACTAATCACGAGTCACACCTGTGTGCTCCATCCTCCGAAGCAAGGCTTCTGCGGAGGACGGGCGAAACGCCGGACTCCGGCGTGCAGGCACGAGTCACGAGCCGCCCAGGAAAGATGTTGCTACATCAAGAGAAAAAAGAAGACCCTCTTATTAATAAGGAAAAGAAACCTGACTCTCTTCCTGTTCAGGATGAGATAAAAGTCATTCCGGCCAGTCATCCTTCGGCGCTCATTCTTGAAAATGAGAAATGGGAAATGGGAGATAACAAAGAAGAGAAAGGAATTTTAGAATCTTATCGAAATCCTCTTCCTGCAACAGGATACTTGGGACAACCAAAAGTTTCCATGAAAAGTCCGTCTCTCTCCGATGGAGAAATCCTCTTTGTTCAGCCCAAATATGCTGAGAACCCAAAGCCCATCTATCCCCAAGAGGCAAGGCGAAAGGGATACGAAGGAGAGGTCATCTTAAGAGTGGAAGTCCTTCCGAATGGACGCGTGGGACAGATCGAGGTAAAAAATTCGTCTGGGTATGAGTTGCTCGACCGCTCAGCCCTCGCCACCGTGAAACAGTGGAAATTTGTTCCTGCCAAGAAAGGGGAAAAGATCATCCCGCTTTGGGTAAGTATTCCCGTCAAGTTTCAACTCCAATGATCCAAACACCACAAGAAATGGAAATTAAAAAGAAAAAACCTAAAAAATTCCCCTCCCCCGGCGGGAGGGGATTCACCCTGGTAGATAGCAAATTTTGACTAATGGGATTAAATAGAATAATGACACTTATCTAACAGGGTAAAGGAGGGGGGGTTGGAATAAGTGGGACGTCCCCCTCACCCCCTGCCTACCGGCAGGCAGGCAGCCCTTTCCCGTCGGAGACTATGTCGTAATGGTGGGCAGGGGACAGAGAGCCAGCTTCGGAAGCTTTAGAATTGCGGTTCTTTGAAGGTTATGGGTAACCGTCCTGATAATTGAAAATGATGTTTGCATGGTAAACAAGACTATGAATTTTTCCCTAAAAGGTTCCGCCCTGCCTTCGCCGGAGCGGCTTCGCGCAGGCAGGTCTAAAGCTCCTTCAGCCGCCTCTCTGTCCCCTGTCCAATTTGGAGACCGCTTAAGGACAGCCTTTGATTTTCTGCCTACTCTCTATTGCGACACAGTCTCTCGAGGGAGAGGGGGGAAGAGTCTTATTTTGATTCTTTGCATATCCATCTTTCTTGCCACATCGATCTCCTATTCGGCGACCCAAAAGTTTATAGACGAAGTAGGGAGAGAAGTGAGCTTCCCTTTTCCTCCCCAAAGGGTCGTTTCCCTGGCTCCCAATATCACCGAAATTCTCTTCAGCCTCGGACTCGATGAAGAGATCGTGGGCGTCTCGATTCATTGCAACTTTCCAGAAAAGGCCAAAAGCAGAATTCGAGTCGGAAGTTATATCAGTCTCGATTTTGAAAAAATCACCTCCCTCAAGCCTGACCTGATCATTGCTACGGGAGCTGGAAATACCCGGGATATGGTGGATCGTTTAGGGAAATTGGGTTTTCAGACTTATGTCATCTATCCAAAGAATTTTGGTGATATCCTCCGAAGCATCGCCCATATCGGTCAGGTCGTGAATCGGGACAAGGAGGCGAGGGTGATCATCGAAGGAATGAGAAAGAGAAGTCAGAGGGTGATCGAACTCACTAAAGGTCTTCCCCCCCCCAAAGTTTTCGTCCAGATCGGAGATGCTCCTATCGTGACGGTGGGTAAAAGCAGCTTTGCAGGCGACCTCATCCGGCTCGCTGGTGGTGAAAATATTGCGGGAAAAGAGAAACAGGTGTATCCTCGTTTTGGGATGGAGGAGATTTTAAAAAGGTCCCCAGAGGTGATTGTTATCAGTTCCATGAATCCTAAAAGGGATTATCAGAAGATCCTTCAGGAATGGGCTCGTTGGAAGACCATCCCTGCCGTTAAAAATGGCCGCATCCACCTCATTGACTCTGACCTGCTCGATCGGCCGTCACCGCGCATCATCGATGGATTGGAAGAGCTCGCAAGAGTGCTCCATCCTGAGAGATTTAAGAAATAGTTTAGATCGTTAAGACCGTTTGGATCGTTAGTATCGTTGAACAAATAGAAACGAACAAATAAGTTTAACGGACTTAACGATCTAACGAAATTAACGAACCTAACGATCTCAACGAATGACTTGAAAATGAAGATCATCACACTGAAAAAAGTCCTCACCGTTTCCATTCTCCTCAGCCTCCTCCTCATCCTTGTCATCCTCATATCCGTTACGATGGGAAGCGTAAAAGTTCCCCCGCTTCGTTCGATCCGTATTCTCTTCGAGTCCATTCTGGGTCTGAAGGGAGCAGGGAGCGAGACGGAGCGGACGATCATTCTCTCCCTCAGACTTCCCCGAGCCATTCTGGCAGGTTTCGTGGGGGCAGGCCTTTCTGTTTCAGGAGTGACCTTCCAGGCTCTCCTGAGAAATCCTCTGGCCGATCCTTATATTCTCGGAGTCTCAAGTGGTGCAGCCGTAGGCGCGATCATTGCCATTCTATTGGGGCTTGGCACCTTTTCCTTGGGCCTTCCTCTGGCCTCCTTCTTGGGAGCTCTCCTGACCATACTGGTTGTCTTCTATTTTGGAAGACAGGATGGGAAAATTCATCCCAATACCCTCTTGTTGGCAGGAGTCATCATCGGTTCCTTTCTCTCAGCCCTCATCATGTTTTTCATTTCTGTCTCCCAGAAGGAAGAACTCCATACCATCATCTTCTGGTTGATGGGAGACTTCAGTTTCTCCAATGCCCGGGCGATTCTAATCATCTTTCCTTATATTTTATTGGGTGGCTTCCTGCTCTACCTCCGCTCTCGCCATTTAAACCTCATTCTTTCTGGGGAAGAAAATGCTATCCAATTAGGAGTCAATGTAGAAAAATTGAAACTTGTTTCTTACCTCTCAGCCTCTTTGATCACTGCGGCATCGGTCTCCGTATGCGGTCTGATCGGTTTCGTGGGTCTGATCATCCCCCATTCAGTACGGTTGATCTTCGGTCCTGACCATCGTCTTCTCATTCCAGCTTCGGCATTAATTGGTGCTTCTTTTCTGATTGCGTCTGACACCTTTGCCAGAACTCTCCTTGCCCCAACGGAATTACCTGTGGGCGTGATCACGGCCGCCTTTGGAGGTCCTTTCTTCATCTATCTTTTAAGGACGAGAAAGGTGATCAAAACATTATGATTGAAGCCAATTCCATCTCCTTCCGTTATCACAAAGATTGGGTGCTCGAGGATGTTTCTTTTCGAGTGGAGAAGGGAGAGTTCGTTGGTGTGATCGGGCCCAATGGATCCGGGAAGACCACACTCCTGAAGATCCTCTATCGTCTTCTTTCACCCCAGAAGGGAGAGATTCTCTTCGAACTCGTTCCCATGAAAAAGATGGACCGGACCGATATCGCCAGAAGGATTGCTGTGGTCGCCCAAGAAACTCAACTCCTCTTCCCCTTTAGTGTTCTCGAAACGGTCCTGATGGGAAGGTCTCCTTATCTCGGGCAGCTAATGTTTGAAAGTGAAAAGGATCTGGAAATTTCAAAAAGAGCGATGGAGTGGACGAACATTATTCCGTTTTCTGAAAGACCCATGGATGAGCTCTCCGGCGGAGAACGAAAGCGCGTCTTCATCGCGAGGGCTCTGGCTCAGGAACCGGAGGTCATTCTTCTGGATGAACCCACGGCCAACTTAGACATTCATCACCAGATTGACTTTCTCGATCTCATCCTCACTCTCAATCGAGAGAGAGGTCTGACCATTGTCATGGCCTCTCATGATATGAACATTGCCTCGGAATTTTGTGATCGGCTTATTCTTCTCCAGGGAGGAAGGATTTATAAAATGGGAACTCCCGAGGAGGTCATCACCAAAGAGAATATCGAAAGCGTCTATGGTTGCGAGGCATGGATAGACCAAAATCCTATCTCAGGAATGCCACGGATCAGTCTGTTGAAAAAAGGGGGTCATTAAAAGATGAAGCTTTGGAAGGAAATTGAATATGCACGGAAAAAGATCCGAAGAGCCATCCTTCGAACTCCGATGATCTATTCAGATACCTTCTCAAAGCTGACCGGGAAAGAGGTCTTTCTCAAACTGGAAAATCTTCAGAAGACCGGCTCTTTCAAGATCAGAGGGGCCTACTATAAATTGTCTCAGTTCACTCCTCCGATGAAAAGCAGAGGGGTGGTGGCTGCCTCTGCAGGAAACCATGCCCAGGGGGTGGCGCTCGCTTCCTCACTCTTAGGAATCCATTCAACCCTTGTGATGCCTGAGGGAGTCTCTCTTGCCAAACAGATGGCCACTCGAGCCTATGGTGGAGAGGTTGTCCTCTTTGGTCAGAATACAGATGAAGCCCTCCATTACGCAAAAAAATTAACAGAGGGCGGTAAATTCTTTATTCATCCTTTTGATGATGAACAGGTCATCGCTGGCCAGGGGACGATCGGGCTTGAAATTTTAGAGGAAGTTCCTGGAGTAGAAGCCATCGTTGTCCCAATAGGCGGCGGCGGTTTGGTCTCAGGAATCGCTACGATCGTTAAAAAGAGAAAACCCAACGTGAAGGTCATCGGTGTTCAGTCCTCTCAAGTCCCTTCTGCCTATTACTCCTTGAAGAGAAAAGAGATTTTGGAGGTGAAGGCGAAGCCGACATTAGCCGATGGGATTGCTATCCAAAGGGTGGGAGAGATCACCTTTCCCATGATCCAAAAGGGAGTTGATGAGATCGTCACCGTTGAAGAGGATGAAATTGCCTCAGCCATCCTCATGTTGATGGAGAGAAAACGTATCGTGGCAGAGGGAGCAGGAGCCACTCCACTGGCTGCCCTCCTGTCGAAAAGATTGAAGACCAGATTGAAGAAAATCGTCCTGGTCATCAGCGGAGGAAATATTGATTTTCACCTCCTCGACCGGATCATTGAGAAAGGCCTTGCACAGACAGGAAGGCTCGTCCGTATGAGCATCCCCTTAAAGGATGTTCCAGGAGCTCTGGCAAGACTCACGAGTCTGGTCGCTCAACACCGCGCCAACATCCTTCACATCATCCACGAAAGGGCAACCAAGGATATCCCCATTGGATTCTCAAAAGTGATCTTGGTCTTAGAAACCCGTGGCCCAGACCATATCCGGGAGATTAAAAAAGGATTAAAAGAGAAAGGGTACTCTCTCCAGATGTTGAGTTAAAATTTCTCCACCCGTTGATTTTTCCCCCAATCTGATAAACTCGTACCATAAAAACACCTCATCAATAACCAATTGTTGGCAAAACATACCCAATTTGGACTGTGAAATGAAATTTGATGGTGCGAACCCCGTTTTACGAACATAATGGTAACGGACTCCAGAACAGTTGAAAGGTGAGGGGAGTTAATGAATGATAAAATGGCAACAGCTGGATCCTTGATTCCTGTTGAGCGCATAGAACGCTCCATCTTGTTGATTCGAGGTCAGAAGGTGATGCTTGATCGCGATTTGGCTTATCTCTATGGCGTTCCAACAAAAGTTCTAAACCAGACGGTCAAACGCCACATAGATAGGTTCCCGGATGATTTCATGTTCCAGTTGACAATGGAGGAGGCAAGAGTTTGGTGG
>Ga0315281_10002408_pt1 | contig 27843 bp, 26 predicted proteins | sample YL17G07_0_MG_FD_204540 | JGI IMG/M metagenome (GOLD analysis project Ga0315281, IMG submission 204540) | Sediment microbial communities from Yellowstone Lake, YNP, Wyoming, USA - YL17G07_0 | ecosystem: Environmental > Aquatic > Freshwater > Lake > Sediment | place: USA: Wyoming | collected...
TGACGCCCCTGATAGCGCCTTGCCTCAGATGACGAAGAGGTCGACGAACTCGTTGACCGGCGTTGCTTCCAGCCGTTTTTGATCCATGCACAGCTCGAGGATCGCGGCCTGCTGTTTGGCCGGAAAGCGCCGCGCGAGGTTTGTTTTGTACTTGGCGACGAGCAGCGGCACGCCTTCCTCCCGCCGGCGCCGGTGGCCGATCGGATACTCGATCGCCACGTTTTCGCTCTGGCTGCCATCCTTGAAGAACACCTGCACCGCATTGGCTATGGAGCGTTTGCCCGGATCGAGATAATCGCGGCTCCATTGTTTTTTCTCGACGCACACGATTTTCGCGCGCAGCGCATCGACGCGCGGATCATGCGCAACGTCGTCCTCGTAGTCGGTCGCCGCAAGGCCGCCCTTGAGCAGGCCGATGGCGACGATGTACTGGATGCAATGATCGCGGTCGGCCGGATTGTTGAGCGCGCCCTTCTTGTCGATGATGCGGATCGCCGACTGGTGGGTCGTGATCACGACTTTCTTCACCTCGCTTATCCGCGGCCCGACCTGCGGGTGCAGCCGGACCGCGCACTCGGCGGCGGTCTGGGCGTGGAATTCGGCGGGAAATGAAATCTTGAAGAGCACGTTTTCCATCACGTAGGTAGCGTACTTGCGCTGGAACTTGAACGGCTTTCCCTTGAACAGCACGTCGTAGAAGCCCCAGGTCTTCGCGCTGAGCGCGGAGGGATAGCCCATTTCGCCGGTGAGCGCCATCAGCGCCAGGCGCACCGCGCGGCTGGTCGCGTCGCCCGCCGCCCACGACTTGCGCGAGCCGGCGTTCGGCGCGTGGCGATAGGTACGCAGGCTCTGACCGTCGATCCAGGCGTTGGACAGCGCGTTGATGACTTCATCGCGCGAACCGCCGAGCATCGCCGTGACCACTGCCGTGCTCGCGACCTTGACCAGCACCGTATGGTCGAGCCCGACCCGGTTGAAGCTGTTCTCCAGCGCGATCACGCCCTGGATTTCGTGCGCCTTGATCATGCCGGTCAGCACGCCGCGCATGGCGAGCGGCTTTTTGCCCACAGCCACACGGCAGCGCGACAGGTAGTCGGCGGCCGCGAGGATGCCGCCGAGATTGTCCGAGGGATGGCCCCATTCGGCGGCGAGCCAGGTGTCGTTGAAATCGAGCCAGCGGATCATGCAGCCGATGTTGAATGCCGCCATCACCGGATCGAGCTGGTACGGGGTGCCGGGCACCTTGGCGCCGTTCGGTACCACGGTGCCGGGCACGATCGGGCCCATCAGCTTGGTGCACGCGGGATAGGACAAGGCCTCGAAGCCGCAGCCGAGCGTGTCCATCAGGCACAGCCGCGCGGTGTTGTAGGCCTCGGCGCTTTTTATCTCGTACGCGAGCGCGTAGTCGGCGATGTCGACCAGGACCTGATCAAACCTGGGGCGTACGTTCGAGATGTGCGTTGACATGATCTCAATGCATCATGGCGGATCGATTTACGCGCGTCAACCTCGGTGTTGGTGGCGGGGTCATCTATCATTCGCCGCATGCCCCACAACATCGATCTCATTACCACGGTCGCGGCCAGCCTCGGCCTGGCCATGATCCTGGGCCTGATCGCGATGCGCCTGAGAATGCCGCCCATCGTGGGCTACCTGCTCGCGGGAATCGTGATTGGACCGGCGACGCCGGGCTTCGTGGCGGACCTGGGCCTGGCGCGCCAGCTGGCCGAAATCGGCATCATGCTGTTGATGTTCGGAGTAGGCCTGCACTTTTCGCTCGATGATCTGCTCGCCGTTCGCAAGATCGCCGTCCCCGGCGCGATCGTGCAGATGCTTGCCGCCACCGGGCTGGGTTTTGCGCTGGCGCTCCTGTGGGGATGGACCACCGGCGCAGCCGTGGTGTTCGGCCTGGCGTTATCGGTTGCGAGTACGGTCGTGGTCCTGCGGGCGATCGAGGCCGGCGGCGCGCTCAGTTCCATCAACGCACAAATTGCGCTCGGCTGGCTCATTGTCCAGGACCTGGTCATGATCCTGGTGCTCGTGCTGCTGCCGCCGCTGGCGGAGACGCTTGGCGGCAATCCGGGCCACAGCGGCGCCGCGGGCGAGCTGGGCAAAACCCTGCTGATCACCCTGGGCAAGGCGGCGGCCTTCGTTGCATTCATGGTCGTTGTCGGGCGCCGCCTCCTGCCGCGGCTCCTTTTGCTGGTGGCGCGAACGGGTTCCCGGGAGTTGTTCACGCTATGCGTGATCTCAGCCGCGGTCGGCGTCGCCTACGGCGCCTCCGCGCTGTTCGACGTCTCTTTTGCCCTGGGAGCGTTCTTCGCGGGAATGATGCTGCGCGAATCGGAGCTGAGCCACCGGGCCGCGGAGCAATCCCTGCCGCTGCGCGATGCCTTCGCCGTGCTGTTCTTCGTCTCCGTGGGGATGCTGTTCGATCCGCAGATCCTCGTTGATGAGCCGGGGAAATTGCTGGCGGTGCTGGCGATCGTCATGATTGGAACTCCCCTCGTCTCCATGGCATTGGTGGTCGTGTTCCGGTATCCGCTCAATACCGCGCTTACGGTGGGCGCGAGCCTGTCGCAGATCGGCGAATTCTCCTTCATCCTCGCCGCGCTGGGTGTCTCGCTGGGGTTGATGCCCGGCCACGGGCAAAGCCTCATCGTCGCCGCTGCGATTCTCTCGATCGCGGCGAATCCCCTGGTATTTGCCGCCATGCGGCCGGTGCACGCCTGGATTCGAGCCCGCTCGCGGCTGGCGAGGCGCCTCGAGCGCGGCACCGATCCGCTTGCGGCGCTGCCGATGAACACCGGCGAGCGCTTTCTTTCAGGGCAGGTCGTGCTGGTCGGCTACGGCCGGGTCGGGCGCCGCATCGCGCAAGCGCTTGCCGAGCATCGAATTCCCTTCGTGGTCGCGGAAGAGAACCGCGAGCGCGTCGAGCAACTGCGCAAAGAGGGCATCCCGGCGGTATCGGGTGATGCTTCGGAGCCGGCGGTCCTGATCCAGGCCCATATTGCGAAGGCGGGCATGCTGGTAATTGCCACGCCCGATACCGTTACCGTCAGGCGGATGGCCGAGATCGCGCGCACCCTCAACCCCGGAATCGAAATTGCCCTGCGAACGCATGAGGAAGAAGAGGCGCGGCTGCTGGCCGGCGAGCAAATAGGCAAGGTGTTCTTCGGCGAACAGGAACTCGCGTTGGCCATGACGCGCCATGTCCTCGCGCGACGGGGCATCGATGCGTGACCGGAGTTCCGGCCTGGGCGTATCCTAGCGACACCGACCTTCTGGAGTGGAACGTTTCCAATTTGCATGCCGCCTCAAGATGACAGCCCCTATCCGCGGCACCCGCCGGAGCGGCCGGCAGCAACGGCATTCTGGCCGGTCCTGGTTGCGGTAGTTCTTGCCGGCGCGACTGCGGCCTACTACTTCTGGCTCGGCAAGACGCCCGCGTCACCGCCCCAGCCACCAACCCGCGCGGAATCGGGGCCCGCGAAAGCGCCCGCCAGGGTGGAGCCGGCGATTCGGCATCCGCTCGACGCTACGCAGTTGAGGTTACTGCCCGCCCTGGACGAGAGTGACGCTCCGCTGTGGGAGGCGCTGGCGGAGCTGCTGGGCAGGAAAACGCTCGCCGGGCTGCTGAAATCCGAGAACATCGTCCGCCACATCGTCGCGACGGTGGACAACCTGCCGCGCGAGATCGCGCCGTCGCGCGTGATGCCCCTAACCCCCACGCGGGGAGCATTTGTTGTAAAGGGAAAAGGGGCCGACGCCATCATCGGCCCCGCCAACCCCGCCCGTTACGCGAACCGGCTTCGCGTCCTCCAGGCGGTCGATGCGCGGCGGCTGGTAGACCTTTATCTCTACTTTTATCCGCTCTTCCAGAAGGCCTACGCGGAACTGGGCTACCCCGGGCGCTATTTCAATGACCGTCTGATCGAGGCACTCGACGACCTGCTCGCCGCGCCGGAGATCATGACGCCGGTCAAGCTCATTCAGCCCAAGGTCCTCCACCAGTACGCGGATTCCGGGCTTGAAGCGCGCTCGGCCGGACAGAAGATCATGATTCGCATCGGCGTCGGGAACCAAGGACTGGTCAAGGCCAAACTGCGGGAAATCCGGCGCGAAATCCTCAGCCGCGCACGCAAGCAGTAGATGGCGCAGTCGCCAGTTTTGTCCTGGGTCAGGCAGCCCTACGCCTGTCGGGTTGTTTGATCAACGATTCGGCGGGAATACCACCAGATCCTTGGGGGGGGGGCGGACGCCCGCCGCGTCTCTCCTTATTGGTTCTGGTCGCTCCGGTAGCCCGTATCAGAATTCCACAAGGCTGTGAATCTCCTGCCAGGGAACCGCTGTAATTTTGGGGGCGATCTTGAAACGTCGGGGCGTGCGGCAGACCACGACGCCTTCGCGCGCTTTCGGATACTCGCGCAGGAACGTTTGCAGATGCCGCGTATCCCGTTCCGCCGGCGCTTCGCTCCATTTCACCTCCACCGGCAGCCAGCGCTCGTCGCCCACCACGATCCAATCCACTTCCGGCCCGTCGGGATCGCGCCAGAAGCGGAGCTTAAGAGAGGCGGAGGCCTCCCGGGTCGCGCGCAGAAGTTCCAGTCCGACGAACTGCTCGAACAGCGCGCCGAGCACGCGCGGGGGCAGGCGCCGTCCTTCGTCGGCGGCCGCCCGGCGCACGCCGAGGTCGAAGAAGAGATAGCGGGGCGACTTGGTGAGTTTCTTCCGCGTGCGGCTCTCGGACAAGGCCTCGATCCGCTCGGCGATCAGGCAGTCCTCCAGGATTTCATAGTAGCCGGCCACCGTGGTGTGGGGCACGCCGAGTTCCCGGGCGATGCCGCGGAAGTGGCTGATGTTGCCGGCTTCGAGCGCGGCCAGTTGCAGGAAACGCGAGAACCTCCCCAGGTTGCGCACCAGCGCCTCGGCCCGCACTTCTTCCTCCAGGTACAGCGTCGTGTACGCCCGCAAATCCTCCTCGCGCGCCGCGTCGTTCCCGGCCAGGGCGATCCCTGGCAGGCTGCCGTACAGCAGCGCCTGCTCCAGCGTGGGCGGGATGCGCTCAGCCAGCGACAATGGGCCGAGGCGCAATGGCAGCAGGCGGCCCGGCAGCAGGTTGACGCCCGAGCCCCGCCGCAGCTTGCGCGCTGACGACCCCGTGAGAACAAAGCGGGCCAGCCGCCGGTCAACCAGGTCCTGGACCGAATTCATCAACTCGGGCACGCGCTGCGCTTCGTCGAGGACGACCAGCGGCTTGCGTTCGCGCGCGCGTTCGGCCAGCGCCTCGACTTCCGCGCCGAGCAGTTGGGGCAACCTCTCTTGGAGTACTGTCAATAAGGCATTTTCACCCGCCGCACCGATTCAAACAGGCAGATCCCGGCGGCCACCGAGACGTTCAGGCTCTCCACCTGCCCGCGCATCGGCACGCGCACCAGCAGGTCGCAACTCTCCCGCGTCAGGCGCCGCATGCCGGCCCCTTCGGCGCCCACGACCCAGGCGATGGAACCGGGCAGATCGGCATCGAACAGCGACTTCTCCGAGCGCTCGTCCATGCCCACGATCCAGATGTTCCGGTCCTTCAGGTCGGCAAGCGTCCGGGCCAGGTTCGTGACCATGAAGTAAGGCGTGATTTCGGCGGCGCCACTGGCGACCTTGGAAACCGTCGCATTGATGCCGGCGGCGTGGTCCTTCGGGGCCACCACCGCGTTCGCGCCGGCGGCATTCGCCACGCGCAGGCAGGCGCCGAGATTGTGCGGATCCGTGACGCCATCGAGCACCAGCAGCAGCGGCGGGCTCTTGAGGGCTTCGAGCAGTTCTTCCAGCGTCTGTTTCTGCGTGTTCACTTCGACGCGCGCCGCGACGCCCTGGTGCCGGCCGCCGCCGGCCATGCCATCGAGGCGCGTGGCCGAGACGCGCATCAGGCGCGCGCCCGCGCGCTCGACCTGCGAGGCGAAGTCCTTCGCGCGCGCATCCTTGCGCGATTCATCCAGGAACACCTCAAGCACCGATTTCGGCTCGGCCCGCAGGCGCGCGAGCACGGTGTGGAAGCCGAAAATGACGCGCTCGGGACCGCTCATCCCTTGTCCACGGGCACCAGATCGATCTTGCGCGACTCAAGGTCGACGCGCACCAGTTTCACCTTGAGGCGATCGGCAAGGCGGAAGCGCTTGCCGGTGCGCTCGCCCAGCAGCATGTGGCGCGTGGGCTCGAAGCGGAAGTAATCACGCCCGAGTTCGGAGATATGCACCAGGCCATCGACGAAAAAGTCCTCCAGCATCACGAACAGGCCGAAGGAAGTGACGCCGGTCACCCTGCCCTCGAAGGTGCCGCCGACGTGGTCCTGCATGTAATAACACTTGAGCCAGTTCTCCACGTCACGGCTCGCCTCGTCGGCGCGGCGCTCGGTCTCCGAGCAATGGCGGCCAACTTCCTCCCAATTGAGGCCTGAATACTTCTGATTCAAGAGCAGGGCTTTGATCGCGCGATGCACGAGCAGGTCGGGGTAGCGCCGGATCGGCGAAGTGAAATGCACGTAGGCATCGAAGGCGAGCCCGAAATGGCCCAGGTTCTCCGGCGTATAGACGGCCTGCTTGAGCGAGCGCAGCAGGATCGTCTGCAGTAGCAGGAAATCGGGGCGCGCCTTGATTTTCTCGAGGATCTGCGCGTAGTCCCTGGGCGCCGGCTTTTCCCCGCCGGGCAGCGCGAGGCCCAGCTCGGCGAGGAAGTCGCGCAGCGCGGCGACTTTCTCGGCCGCGGGCACGTCGTGGACACGGTAGAGCACCGGGTGCTTGCCTTCGGAGAGGAAGTTGCCGGCGCAGACGTTCGCCGCCAGCATGCACTCCTCGATCAGGCGGTGCGCTTCGTTGCGCGGCTCGGGAACGATGCGCAGGATCTTGCCGTTGGCGTCGAACACCATCTTCGTTTCGACCGTCTCGAAGTCGATCGCGCCGCGGCGGCTTCTCTCCTGTGATAGTGCTTTATAAACTTCGTAAAGATCCGTTAGTTCTTTAGTGGAACTACCGCGAGAAAGAGAATCCCAAACCGCTGTATAAGTCAACCGCGCCTTCGAGCGGAACACGGCCGGGTAGAACTCGTAGCGCGTCACCCTGCCCTCGGGCGCGATCGCCATGTCGCAGACCATCGCCAGCCGGTCCACGTTCGGGTTGAGCGAGCACAGGCCGTTGGAGAGTTTCTCCGGCAGCATCGGAATCACGCGGCGCGGGAAGTAGACCGAGGTGCCGCGCTCGCGCGCGTCTTCGTCCAGCGCGTCGCCCGGGCGCACGTAATGGCTTACGTCGGCAATGGCCACCCTGAGGCGGAAACCCCTGCCTTCGCGCACCGCATGCACCGCGTCGTCGAAATCCTTCGCCGTTTCGCCGTCGATGGTGACGAATGGCACGTCCCGCAAATCGCGCCGGCCCGTCACGCCTTTCACGTCCTTCCAGTCCTCGGGCCGGACTTCTTCCGGCATCGCGCGCGCGGCGGCGAGCGATTTCTTCGAGAACTCGGTCGGCAGGTCGAACTTGCGCAGCGCAATCTCGATTTCCATGCCCGGGTCGGTGTAGTTGCCGAGCACCTCGGCGACGCGCCCGATGGGCTGCGCGTGCTTTGTAGGCTGCGCGATCAGCTCGACGGTGGCCACCTGCCCGGGCTTGGCGTGCCCGGCGTCGGCCGGGGGAATCAGGATGTCGAGCGTGAAGCGCCGGTCCTCGGGCACGAGGACCAGCACGCCGTGCTCCTTGTGCAGGCGGCCGACGATGCGCCGGTTGGAGCGCTCCAGTACCTCCACGATGGTTCCTACCGGCCGCCCGCGCGGGTCCTGGCCGGAAATACGCACCGACGCGCGGTCGCCATGCATGACCTGGCGCATCTCGGCGGGCGGCAGGAACACCTGCGCGCTACCCTCGTCGGGAGCGAGGAAGCCGTGCCCGTCGCGATGGCCCTCGATGCGCCCGGCGATCACGTCGATGCGCCTGGCGGCGAGAAAACTGCCGGCGCGGTTCTTCACCACGCGACCGGCGCGTTCCAGAGCGCCCAATGCATCGTTGAACGCCGCGCGCCGCAGTTGTTCACCACGCCCCTGGATGGAAAGGCCCGCCATCAGCTCGGCCAGCGTGAGCGGCGCACCGGCACGCTCGATCGCGGCGAGGATTTCCTCGCTGGTCGAGTCAGGGGCCGACGAGCGCTGGCGGGTGGGCTTTTCGCGTTTCTTTTTTGACATGGGTGGACCGGGACTCTAAAATCCGCCCCCTTGCCGAGGTGGCGGAATTGGTAGACGCACATGGTTCAGGTCCATGCGGTGGCAACACTGTGGGGGTTCGAGTCCCTTCCTCGGCACCAGTAGTTTAATCCATTCGGCCGCTACGTTTACGGTTTCTGGATTTCCCGTGGCGCTCGGCGCGACGATTTACAACTTCTCCATTCAACTCTCGGACGTCGACCGCGGCGTCTACGAGGCGCTGGCGCTGAAGGTGGCGCGCCACCCCTCGGAGACGGGGGAACACCTGCTCACCCGGGTGCTCGCCTATTGCCTGGAATTCACCGAAGGCATCGCCTTCTCGCGCGGCATTTCCAATCCGGATGAACCGGCGCTCTCGGTGCGGGACCTGACCGGCGCGCTCAAGGTCTGGATCGACATCGGCTCGCCGGATGCGGCGCGCCTGCACAAGGCCGCCAAGGCGGCGCCCCGCGTCGCCGTCTACACGCACAAGGATCCGGCGCAGATTCAGCGCCAGTTAGCCGGCGAACGCGTTCACCGGGCCGAGGCGCTTGAACTGTATGCGTTCGATCGGGATTTCGTGGCCGCGTTGGTGCGGCGACTGGAGCGCCGCATGAAATTCGACCTGTCGGTCACCGACCGCCACCTGTTCCTGTCGATTGGCGACGCCACATTGAACAGCGCGGTCGAGCGGTTTCGCCTCGCCCCGTAGCTAGAGGGCGTCGAAGGGGTGGCGCAGGACGATGGTTTCGTCGCGCTCCGGGCCGGTGGAAATCATGTCGACCGGCACCTCGCACAGGGTTTCGATGCGCTTCAGGTAGTCGCGCGCCGCCTTCGGCAGCCCGGCGTGCTGCTTGACGCCGACCGTGCTCTCGCGCCAGCCGGGCATTTCCTCGTACACCGGCACGCACAGCGCCAGTTCCTCGGCGCCCACGGGCAGGATGTCGCTCACCTTTCCATCCACCTTGTAGCCGATGCAGATCTTGAGCGACTCGGCGCCATCGAGCACGTCCAGCTTGGTGATGCACAGGCCCGAGACGCCGTTCAGCTGGATCGAGCGTTTCATCGCAGCGGCATCGAACCAGCCGGTGCGCCGCGGCCGTCCGGTGGTGGCGCCGAACTCCTGGCCGCGCTGGCGCAGCCGCTCGCCGACGTTGTCGGAGAGCTCGGTAGGGAAAGGTCCTTCGCCGACGCGCGTGGTGTAGGCCTTGGTGATGCCGAGCACGTAGTGCAGGTGCTGCGGGCCGACGCCGGCGCCCGCCGCGGCCGCGCCCGCCACGCAGTTCGACGAGGTGACGAACGGGTAGGTGCCGTGGTCGATGTCGAGCAGCGCGCCCTGCGCGCCCTCGAACAGGAGGTTCCTGCCTTCGCGGTTCGCGTCGTAGAGCGCGCGCGGCACATCGGCCACCAGCGGCGCGATGCGCGGCGCCAGGGCGAGCGCGTCGTCGAGTGTTTTCTTGAAGTCGATCTCGTCCTGCTTGTAGTAATGCTTGAGAACGAAATTGTGAAAATCAAGCAGTTCGCGCAATTTGTCCGCGAAGCGCACGGGTTTGAGCAGGTCCTGCAGGCGGATCGCGCGGCGCGCGGCCTTGTCCTCGTAGGCGGGGCCGATGCCGCGCCCGGTGGTGCCGATCTTGTTGGCGCCGCCCTTGGCGCTCTCGCGCGCTTGGTCGATCGCCGCGTGGTAGGGCAGGATCAGCGGGCAGGCTTCCGAAATGCGCATGTGCGCCGCCACTTCGACGCCGGCGCCCTCGAGTTCGTCCATCTCGCGCACCAGCGCCTCGGGCGACAGCACCACGCCATTGCCGATGTAGCAGACGACGTTGCCGCGCATGATGCCCGACGGAATCAGGTGCAGCACGGTCTTCTTCGCGCCGATCACCAGCGTGTGGCCGGCGTTGTGGCCGCCCTGGAAGCGCACCACGCCCTGGGCGCGGTCGGTGAGCCAGTCGACGATCTTGCCCTTGCCCTCGTCGCCCCACTGGGTGCCGATGACGACCACGTTGCGCGCGGCGCGCTTCATCTTTTCTTCCTGTTGTTTTTCATCGGGGAAGCAAGGCTCCTGAGTTCGATCGAAAACCCCGTTGCCGCCCGCGGCCGGCCGAAGGCCTTGCCGACCTCGTCGTAGCGCCCGCCCCTGGCCACCGTGCCGGCGACGCCGTCGCAGTAGGCGTCGAACACCACGCCGGAGTGATAGTGGTAGCCGCGCAGTTCCGCAAGATCGAAGCTCACCGGGACCGGACAGGCCTTTGCGAGAGACCGAAGGGTGGCCAGGGCCTTGTGCAGTTCAGGCAGTTTCGGCAATTTTTTTTCGGCAAGTTCCAGAATGGAAGAATCCCCATAAAGTTCAGGCAGCAGCAGCAGCGCGGCGCGCGTCTTCGGGTCGAGATTTTTCGTCAACCCCTTGAGCGAAGACAGGTCCTTTTTCTGCAGCGCCTCGAACAGATCCAACTCCAGCCCGGCGCCGATCCGGGCCGCCTGCACCAGGGACCGGAACACGGCGACGTGGCCGACGTCCATGCGTGCGCCCTTGACTCCCGCCGCAGCGAGCGCCTGGCACAGCAGGTTCCGGATCTCGAGGTCGCTCGCGACGCCGGGGTGGCCGAAGATCTCGGCGCCGATCTGGATCGGCTCGCGCGTCGCCGCCGGGCCCGCCGGCCGCGCGTGCAGAACGCTGCCGCAGTAGCACAGGCGCGTCACGCCCTTGCGGTTGAGCAGGTGGGCGTCGATTCGCGCCACCTGCGGCGTGATATCGGCGCGCACGCCCATCATGCGGCCCGAGAGCTGGTCCACCAGCTTGAACGTGCGCAGGTCCAGGTCGTGCCCGGTGCCGGTGAGGAGCGAGTCGGTGAACTCGACCAGCGGCGGCATGACCAATTCATACTCGTTTTCAAAAAATAAATCCAAAATGCGGCGACGCAGAACCTCGATGCGCATCGCTTCTGCGGGCAGGATGTCGTCGATGTGCTCGGGCAGGAGCCAGCGCATGGAAGTGTTTTAATACCCTGAAATAAAAAGAAGAATCAAACCAGCAATCATCGAAGTCAGGCCGAAGAAACGGATCTGACCGTCGGAGAGCAGCATCAGGCGCTGGAAGGTGTCGCGCCAGACCTTAGGCGCGAGGAACGGAAGCAAACCCTCGATCACCAGCATCAGGGCGAGCGCCATGAGGAGCGTGGTCGCCATCGCGCATCATTTCCTGCCGCCAGATTTCCCGGCGGAATCCCTCAAGTAGCGGAAGAAATCGGAATTGGGCTCGATCACCATGACATCCGACTTGCCGCGGAAGCTCGACTTGTAGGCCTCCATCGAGCGGTAGAAGGAATAGAACTCCGGATTCTGCTGGAAGGCCTGCGCGTAGACGGTCGCCGCTTTCGCGTCGCCCTCGCCCTTGATCTTCTGCGCGTCGCGGTAGGCATCGGCGAGGATCACCTCGCGCTGCTTCTCGGCGTCCGCCCGGATGCGCTCTGCTTCGGCCGAACCGGTCGAGCGTAACTCGGATGCGGCGCGCTTCCTCTCCGATTCCATGCGCCGGTAGACGTCGGCGCTTACGCCCTGCGGAAGGTCGACGCGCTTCAACCGCACGTCGACGATCGAGACGCCGATTTTCTTCGCGTCCTGCTCGACGCGCTCGCGCACCTTGCTCATCACTTCTTCGCGCTCGCCCGAGACCACGTCGTGCACCGTGCGTTTGCCGAACTCCTCGCGCAGCAGGCCGTTGACGGTCTGACTGATGCGGCTGGCCGCGCCGCGCTCGTCGCCAACCGCGAGGTAGAACTCGCGCGCATCCGAGATCCGCCACTTCACGAACGTATCCACCAGCACCGGTTTGTTCTCGGAGGTGATGAAGGACTGCGGATCCGGATCGTCCAGGGTCAGGATGCGCGTGTCGATGTAGCGCACGTTCTGCAGCAAGGGCAGTTTGAAGTTCAGGCCCGGCTTGGTAATCACGTCCTTCAGCTCGCCGAACTGGAACACCATCGCGTTCTGGCGCTGGTCCACCGTGAATACCATGGAACTGCCGAGCGCAAACAGCGCAATCAGGCCGGCAAAAACAGGGATCAGATAGCGCATCATCGCTCCCCCCTGCCCCGGTCGCGCAGTGTTTCGCGCGAGCGCGGCGTCGCCTCGGGCGCCTGCGACGGCTGCTCGGGCGCCGCCGGCAGCTGGCGCGCCACGCCCGACTGGTCGATCACCGGCCCGGCCACCTGCTGCATCAGCTTGTCCAGCGGCAGGTAGAGCAGATTGCCGCCGCCCTTGTAGTCCAGCATGACTTTCGAGGTCGAGGTAAAGATCTGCTGCATGGTTTCGATGTAGATCCGCTCCCGGGTCACCGCCGGCGCCTTGGAATACTCCGTGAGCACCTGCTTGAAGCGGGACGCGTCGCCCTCGGCCGTCGCGATCACGCGCGAACGGTAGCCCTCGGACTCGAGCAGCAGGCGCTGCGCCACGCCGCGCGCCTTGGGCACCACGTCGTTGAAGTAGGCCTCGCCCTCGTTCTTCTGGCGCTCGCGGTCCTGGCCCGCCTTCTGCACGTCGTCGAACGCGCTCTGCACCTGTTCGGGGGGCTGCGCGTTCTGCATGTTGACCTTGCTGATCTGGATGCCCGTCTTGTAGCGGTCGAGAATGGTCTGCATCAGCGGCGTCGAATCGTCGGCGATCTTCTGGCCCTGGTTGAGCACGAAATCCATCTTGTTCTTGCCCACCACCTCGCGCAGCGCGGTTTCCGCGGCCTGCAGCACGCTGTCTTCGGGCCGGCGGTTGTTGAACAGGTAGTCCTTGGCGTCCCTCACCAGATACTGGACCGCGATCTGCACGTCGACGATGTTTTCGTCGTCGGTCAGCATCAGTGATTCCTTGGCGACCTTGGTCTTGATGGTGTTGCGGTAGCCGACCTCGACGCTGCGCACCTGCGCGAGATTCACGATCTCGTGCGACTGGAACGGCCAGGGCGCGCGCCAGTTAAGGCCCGAACCGGTCTGCGAGGAATACTGGCCGAAGGTGAGCACCACGCCGCGCTGGCCCTCGACCACGATGTAGATGCCGCTCGCCAGCCAGACCGCGACGATGATCGCGATGATCACGCCCGCGCCGCCGCCGAACTGCGCGCCGGAGGGCATGCGCGACGGCGGCTCGGAGCCGGGCCGCTTGCTGCCGAAGAGATCGTTCAGCTTGCGGTTGAAGGTGCGCCAGAGTTCATCGAGGTCGGGCGGGCCCTGCTTGCCTCCGCCGGGCCCGCGACTGCCTCCTCCGCGCCCCCAATTCGGGTCGTTCAGCGACATTAGATACTCAATTCTGCAGAAGGATTTCGGGAATGGCCGGGCCGTTTGCTCAGCTGCGCCGCTTCGGCGATCGCGCCGCGCAATCCGGCGAGTCCGGCACCGGTACGCGCGCTCACGAGAACGCGCGAAATCCTACCATATTCGTCACGGCCCACCGCGGGCTGGAGAGCGGAGAGGTCGATCTTGTTCCAGACCGCTACCTGAGGAATCGCCTCGGCGTGGATTTCGGCCAGCACCTTGTTCACGTCTTCGGCTTCCCGATCCCTTGCGGGCGAAGCGCTGTCCACCACGTGCAGCAGCAGGTCGGCGCGCACGGTTTCTTCCAGCGTGGCGCGAAACGCGGCCACCAGCCCATGCGGCAGGTCGTGGATGAAGCCGACCGTGTCGGCGAGCACCACCTGGCCCGCGCCCTCGATCCATATCTTGCGCGTCGTGGTATCGAGCGTGGCGAAGAGCTTGTCGGCCACATATGCGTCCGGGCTTACATGCGTCAGCGCGTTGAACAGCGTGCTTTTTCCCGCGTTGGTATAACCCACCAGCGCCACCGAGAACACGTCGCGCCGGGAGCGGGCACGCCTTTGAATTTCGCGCCGCTGGCCGAGCCGCACCAGCTTTTCCTTCAGCATGCGCATGCGTGCCGAGATCATGCGCCGGTCGAGTTCGATCTGCTTCTCGCCCGGGCCGCCGGTCTTGCCCAACCCCCCTCTCTGGCGCTCGAGGTGGGTCCAGCCGCGCACCAGGCGCGTCGAGAGGTGCTCCAGCTGCGCCAGTTCCACCTGCAGCTTGCCTTCGCTGGTCCTGGCGCGCTGCGCGAAGATGCGCAGGATCAGCTCGGTGCGGTCGAGCACCTTGCGGCCGAGTTCCTTCTCCAGGTTGCGCTGCTGGCCCGGCGACAGCGTGTGGTTGAATATCACCGTCGCCGCGTTCAACTCGTCGGCGGCGAGCCCGATTTCCTCCACCTTGCCGCTGCCCGCGTAGAGCCTGGCATCGGGCCGCTGGCGCTTGCCGCGCACCACCGCATTCCGGCGCGCGCCCGCGCTGTCAGCCAGGCGTTTGATTTCCGCGACGCCGTCCTCGTAGCCTTCGTCACCGAAATCCAGGCAAACGAGCACGGCAGCGGCCTGATCGGAGGCCCTGCGAGGGGTTACGGCGGGGGTGTCGAGCAAAAGAACCTAAGCGCCTGCGTCGGGCTCAGCCGGGAGGGTGATCGGCCGTGAGGGTACGACCGTGGAAATCGCATGTTTGTAGACCATCTGGGTGACCGAATTTTTCAGCAAGACCACGTACTGGTCGAAAGATTCGATCTGGCCCTGCAGCTTGATGCCGTTCACCAGGTAAATCGACACCGGGACATGCTCCTTGCGGAGCGCATTCAGGAACGGGTCTTGTAGCAGCTGCCCTTTGTTACTCATCTTGAGACCTCTCGCGCGGAGGTTTGGAACGCTACTGTAATTGATTTTGTTGAGTTTTCCTATCCCCGCATCTATCCGACACGCGTCGGTGGCGTCACGTCGCCGCATTGCGCGCGATGGCGCAAGGCATGATCCATCAGGACACAGGCCAGCATTGCCTCCGCTATCGGCGTCGCACGGATGCCGACACAGGGGTCATGACGGCCCGTGGTCTGGACCGTGGCTGCTTTGCCCTGCGCGTCGATCGTGCGCCGCGCCAACCGGATGCTGGAAGTCGGTTTGAGGGCGATCGAGACCGTGACGTCCTGCCCGCTCGAGATGCCGCCGAGCACTCCGCCGTTGTTGTTCGTGAGGAACCCCTGCGGCGTCATCTCGTCGCCGTGCTCGCTGCCTCTTTGCGCGATCGAAGCAAAGCCGGCGCCGATCTCCACGCCTTTGACGGCGTTGATCGACATCATCGCGCCGGCGATGTCGGCATCCAGCCTGCCGTACACGGGCTCCCCCCAACCGACCGGCACCTTTCCGGCAACCACGTTGACCCGCGCGCCGCAGGAATCGCCGCTGTCGCGCAGCTGGTCCATGAACTTTTCAAGTTCTTCCATTCTTGAATTGTCCGGCGCGAAGAAAGGGTTTGCCTGTACGTCCTGCCATGCCTTGAATTCAATTTTCAAAGGACCAAGCTGAGCCAGATACCCGCGTATTTGCACGCCGTACCTTTCCGCCAGCCACTTCTTTGCGATTGCGCCGGCAGCGACGCGGATCACGGTTTCGCGCGCCGAGGCGCGCCCGCCGCCGCGCGGGTCGCGGATGCCGTATTTCTGCCAGTAGGTGTAATCCGCGTGGCCGGGGCGGAATTTTTCCGCGATCGCGGAGTAGTCCTTCGAGCGCTGATCCTCGTTGCGGATCAGGAATCCGATGGCAGTACCGGTGGTCTTTCCTTCATAGATGCCAGAAAGGATTTCCACCGTGTCGGTCTCGCGGCGCTGCGTCACATGGCGCGAACTGCCGGGTTTGCGGCGGTCAAGCTCTTTTTGAAGATCTTCATTTCTCAATTCCAAACCAGGAGGACAGCCGTCCACGACGCCCCCATAGGCCGGCCCGTGCGATTCGCCGAACGAGGTGACGCAGTAAAGCGTGCCGAAGCTGTTGCCGGACATCCGAAAAGCTTAGCATAGGGGTATGAGAACCCTGGGTTTCTGTGTGCTTCTGGTGGCGCTCGCCGGATGCGCTACCCTGGAGCGCGCGCCGCCGCTCAGCGGGGCGGACATCGTCTTTCTCGCCAAGAACGGCAAGAGCGCGCCCGAGATCATCGAGGAACTCAAGCGCACCGACACCGTGCTGACGCTGCAAGCCTCCGACATCGTGGGGCTGCACGAATCCGGCGTGCCGAAGGAAGTGCTGGACTACCTGCAGCGCGCGCAGTTCGACGAGATCCGCCGGCGCGAGCGCCAATCGCAGATGTACTGGTATGGCCCGATGAACCGCGGCTTCGGCTCCTGGCCGGGACCTTTTCGCCCCTGACGCGGCGGGTTCCGAGGCTGCTGAACGGCTACTCGCCCGCACGCGCCGGTGGCGCGGACTCGCGGGATTCGACCATGTCGGCGAGCCGCTGGCCGAGAATGCAGCTGATGTTGAAGTTCAGCTTGGCGGCGATACCGGGGAAAAAGCGCAGGTCGTTTTCCAGCTTCTCACGGTCGAAGCGCAGGACCGAAACCGGGCCCAGCGTGCGCACGTCGGCGGTGCGGCGCGTGGCGCGGATGAACCCGATCTCGCCGAGCACGTCCCCGGGCTTGAGCAGCGCCAGCCTGCGCTCGGCATCGCCGTCGCGGCGCACCACCTCCAGCTCGCCGCTCACCACCAGGTACATGCTGCTGCCCATCGTGCCCTGCTCGATGAGCCGCGTTCCCGCGGCGACCTCATTCAACTCGGAGATCAGGATCGCCTTGCGCACCTGGTAGGACGTCATGCCTTGAAAGAGCGGGCTGTTCTCGAGCACCTGGCGCTGCACCGACATGGCGAGGATCTCATACAGGCCGACCAGCCGGATGCGCGACATCACCATCGGCGTCACCAGAAGGTTGGCGAAAACCGAGAACAGCATGGTGCAGGCGGCGAGCGCGCCGAACTGCGCCACGATGGTGAAGTCCGACAGCAACAGCACGCCGAATCCCAGCGCCAGCGCGAGGCTGGTCGCGACCACCGGCTTGGCCTCCTCCTTCACGGTCTCGATGATCGCCTCGTCGTAGTTCGAGGTCCTGCGGCAAAGCGCGTTGTAGCGCCAGAACAGATGAATGGTGCCGTCGATCGCGATGCCGATGGCGATCACCGCCACCATCGCCGTGCCGGCGTTCAGCGGGATATCGAGCAACGCCATCACGGCCAGCATCAGCGCGATCGGCACCACGCTCGGCACCAGCGCGATCAGGCCGCCCGTGACCGAGGTGAACATCAGAGACATCACCAGGAATATCACCGTCAGCAGCGTGGCGATCGCCTCGACCTGTCCTCTGAGCAGGCGGTCGGCCGCCGCGTTGATCATCAGGTTCTCGCCCGTCACCGCGCTGGCCATGTCGGGTCCCGCGATGTGGCGTACCACCTGGCGCAGTTCCTCGACGTGGTGGTTGAGCGTGGTCGAGTCTTTGACGTCGTGGCGCACCACGATGTTGGCGCGCCGGAAATCCTGGCTGACGTAGGGTTCGAGGTCTCGCTGCTGGAAGAAGAGCAGGCTTTGCGCCACCAGTTTGCGCGTCGCCGGCACGCGGTAGGCCTCGGGCCGACCCCCGCTGAGCTCGCGATTCACGAGCGAGAGTTGGTCGGCGAGCGACAGGCTGCGGTCGAAGATGCTCTGCTTGGCGACAAAGGCCTGGATATCGGCAAGCTTCTGCAGGTTCGGCGGGTCCTGGAATGCGCGCTCGGTGTTCGCCTCGAGCGTGATGTAGAACAGCTTCACCCCGGCCATGTCGTGCTGGATGCGCTTGGCGTCACGCACCAGCATGCGCTCCGCGCGGAAGTAGGTAAGCGGGTCGTTGGTCACGTGGAGCCGCGCCGCCTGATAGACAAAAACCGCAACCAGCGCCGCCGCCACCGCGATCAGATAGAACACCACGCGCCGGCGCATCAGGCCGAGCGCCTGCAACGCGATTCCGGCCACCGGATTGGTCTCGCCCGCGCCGTGCTGGCGCCGCTTGCGCTGCGGTCCGATGAGCGCCAGCAGCATGGGCATTAACAACAGAGTGACAGCGCCGTTGGCCAGGATGGCGAACGCGGCTGCGACCGCGAAGTCCCGGATCAGCGCGATGCCGGTGAAGGCGTTGCTCGCGAAACCGATCGCGGTGGTGAGCACCGTGAGAATGGCGGGCACGCCCAGCTGGGCCACCATGAAGCGCGTGGCCGAGGCGCGCCGCCCATCCTCGGAAGCGGCGAGCCCCTTGAAGTAGCCGTCCATCAGGTGGAGGTTCCCGGTCGCCCCGATCGCCACCACCAGCGAGGGCAGCATCGCGCTCAGGATGCTTAGCGGGATGCCGGCGTGGCCCAGCATGCCGAGCGTCCACAGCAGGCTGAGTCCCGCGGTCACCAGCGGCGCCACGGCTGCAAACAGGCTGCGAAAGACCGCGAGCACAGTCAGCACCAGCAGCGCCGCAGAGGCCGGGAGCAGAACCTTGAAGTCGTGCATCAGGCTGCGCTCGAGTTCGACGCTGATGCGCGGCGGACCAACCTGGAACACTTCGCCCAACGCACCGCGCGCGGGCGCCAGCGCCTGTTCTATCGCGAAGAAGGCGGCATGATCCGCTCCCGCGTCGGCGCGCTCGCGCAGCGAGACTGTCAGCGCCACAGCGTTGCCGTCGGCCGAGATCAGATTTCGCAGCGCCAGTGGATCGCCGAGCGCGTCGCGGCGTGCGCGCAAGCCCGCCTCGGCATCCGCCGGCCCGCCGGCCAGCAACGGACCCGCGGCCACGCTGCCGTCGACACTGCGCAGGCTGCGTTGCGTGAACAAATCGTCGACGCGCTCGACCGCCGGCAACGCCGCAAGCGCTCGGTGCAGGCGCTCGAGCACCGCCAGTTTCTCGGGAGTCCACAGCGCGGCGTCGCGCACATAGACGAAGGTGCGGTTGTCCGAGCCGAACTCGCGCGCCACCCGCAGGTAGGTCTGCTGGTCGGCGTTGTTGTCGGAGATCAGCCGGTCGAAGCCGGTGTCGATGCGCACCTTGGGCACGCCCAGCGCCGCCAGCACGGTAAGCACCGCCAGGCACGCGATCGACGCGGCGCGATGTTCGAGGCCGGCGAGGAACACTCTTTTCAGCACGTCGCCCGGCGCCTCCTAGGGCCCGAAGGGCGAGTCGTCGCCGACGAGCAGGTAACGCTGCTCGACCAGCCACCGTCGCGAAAAGACCTCGGGCGGGACGTACTCGGACGAGAATACGCGGCGCCCGACCTTGAGCAGCGTGCGGTGCCGCTCGCCGAAATCCTCCATCAGAATCATGTCCGCCTGCCAGACGCCGGGTTCGACCTGCTTCGGATCGCGGAAGGTCTGGCGCCTGGCCAGAGCGCCCTGCGCGTCATGGAAGTCGGTGCGCACGAGAAAATAGTCGCCCTTGCGCACGTAGTAGCGCCGCAGGCCGCCGCCGGCACGCTGCGCCGCCGCGTCGGCCGGCGCCGCGCGCACCACGTAGTGCATGCTGCGGTCGATCTCCGCATCGGCTTCGCGCGCGTAGACAAAGTTGCGCGGCGCCTCACCCAGCAGATCGGCGAGCTTGAAGTCGCTGCCGAGCAGCGGCATCGCGCTGGTCGTGCCGGCGACGAGGCCGAGCGGCCTGCCGAGCGCCGGCAGGTAGATCTCGCCCCGCGCGGCGCCGGGCGCGTCGCGCGTCAACAGCACGGCCGCGCCACGCACGTCGGCTGGGGCGACGAACACCAGCAACAGCCGGCTGCCGCCGCCGCGCTCGTGGCGCTCGTACCAGCGGATCCTGCGCAAGCCGTGCTCGCCCGCGGCATCGGACAGGATCAAGGTCAGCTCCTGATAGATGCAGCAGGACTGCGGCCGGTGCGCGCGCGACCGGTCCATGATGCCGGACCCGTCCGGCGCGCCGTACGCCGCCGCACAAACCGCGGCGCTCGCCACCAGCGCCGCTGCCGCCCGGGGTGCGCGCGGCACGCTCATTGCGCCGCCTTTGACTGCCGCGCGATCGCCTGCGCGATGGCGCGCGACAACTCGCCGTAGGCGAGGCTCATCGCCGCCACGGTCGGTTCGAAAGTCGGCGAGGCGGGCAGCGGCTCGCTCGTCAACGTCGTCGTCGGGCCGGCGAGCGGCGCGCCGTCCGCGCCGCGCTGCAGCCACCACTTGGCCGTCAGGTACACGCGCGCGTCGCCCGCGCGCTCGAAGCGCAGCACCTCGACCTCGACGCGGTAGTCCGGCCGCCCGCGCAGCGTGTGCGGCGCCGCGACCACCGCGTCGCTGCGAAGCAGCTGCGAAAGGTTCTCGGCCAGCACACGGGTCAGGTCCTTGGCCAGATTACCGCCCCACTGGTGAAACTCTTCCAACCGCAGTTGGTTGTCGCCGCCGCGCGTGACCAGCTGCGGACGTTCCAGGTACTGGGGCAGGCGCACGCCTGCGACCACCACGCTGGGGCCAGGCACGGCTGCGGATGAAGGCGCGGCCGCCACCGTCCCTTCGAGAGGCGTAACGACATAGTAACGCAGCAGCGGCGCGGTGGAGCAACCCGTTGCAAGCGCTACGGCAAGCGCGAGTACAAAGGCGGCGATAGCGAGCTTGTGCATCACTTACTCCCCTCCGGCGCAGCCTTCTTGCCGAACAGAACGGATTGCGGATCGCGCTGCAGCATGTCCACCAGCGCGCGGATCGAGCGCGCGGCCTCGCCCAGTTCGTCGGCAAGCCGCGCGGCGTGGTCGTGCAGCGGCGAGTCTGGCGCCAGCACGCGATCCATCAGCGCCAGCGTTTCGCGCGCCGAGGCGAGCGCCTTTTCCAGATTGGCGGCGATCGGCTCGGCGCGCTCGTCGACCTTGCGCAGGATGCCGCGCAAACTGGCGAGCGATGCCGAAAGGTTCGTGATCGAGAGCTGCAGTTCCGGCGTGCTCACCAGAGTATTGACGCCGGAAAGCGCACCCTTCAGATCGCCGCCGATGCCCACGAGGTCGATGCGGTCGAGCTTCGCCAGAATGCTCTCGATCGAGGAAGTCATCTGGCCGATGCTGGCGGGGATGGTCGGCAGCTCCGGATACGGCCCGCCGGTCCGCGCCAGCCTGACCGGTGTTTTCGGATGCATGTCGAGCTCGACGAACATCTGCCCCGTGAGCAGGTTGCCGGTCTGCAGTCGCGCGCGCAGCCCGCGCTTGACCAGCGCCTGGAAGGTCACCTGCGGCGCCGAACGCATACCCCCACCGCGTTCGACAATGCGCTCGGGTTCGACCTCGATCACCACCGGGATGCGGAATGCCGCGCTCTTCTGGTCGTACTCGAGACGGATGCCGGTCACCGTGCCGATCTTGATGCCCTTGAATTCCACCGGTGCGCCTACCGCCAGCCCGCGCACCGATTCGTCGAAGTTCAGCACGAATCTGGCCTTGCTCGTGTAGGCATGTTCCTGGATCGAGCGCCGGTCGTCATAGAGGGTGAAAACCAGTCCCTCGGTGCTCTCGCTCGCGCCGTCGTGCGCGTCAGGCGTGTCGAAGGCGATGCCGCCGAACAGCAGCGCCTGCAGCGACTCGGTCTGCATGCGCAGACCATCGGCGCCGATGGCGAGCGCGACGCCGCTCGCATGCCAGAAGCGCGTGCTCGAGCGTAGCAGCCGGTCGAAGGGCTCCTTGACGAATGCGTGCACCCGCACGCTGCGGTAGTCGTTGGCCATCTCGTAACCCAGCACCTCGCCGGCGAGGATCCCCTGGTAGTACAGGGGAGAACCCCGGTCGATCGAGCCGAGCCGCGCGGACACCAGCTCGATTCTGCGCCCGGCCACGTCCGCGGCGACCACCGGCGGCACTTCGAGGCCGATGAAATGCGTCTCCGTCGCTCCCTGCCCGGGTTCGATCTCGACATAGGCGCCTGAAATGAGCGTGCTCAGCCCGGACACGCCGCGCACCCCGAGGCTGGGCTTGACCACCCAGAAGCGCGTGCCGCGCCGCAGGAAGGGGGCCGCCTCCTTGTTGAGGCGCGCCAGCACCACCACGCGCGCGAAATCCTCGCTGAAGCGCAGCCCTTCGACCACGCCGATATCGAGGCTCTTGTACTTGATGCGCGTCTTGCCGACTTCGATCCCTTCCGCGTGCTTGAAGCTCACGGTGAGCACCGGGCCCTTGTCCGCGAGCGTCTTGTAGACCAGCCAGCCGCCGATCAGCGCGGTGAGCAGCGGAATCAGCCACACCAGCGAAAGCCCCGAGTGCCGGCGCAGGACCGGTTCGGGCGCCGAGGGCGCGGCGTCCCGGGCGCGCTCCGGCTGGTTCATCGCGCGGGCTCCGGTCGTTCCGCGCGGTCCCCACCGCGCTCGGCGCGGTCCCCACCGCGCTCGGCGCGGTCCCAGATGAGGCGCGGATCAAAGCTCATGGCCGCGAGCATGGTAAGCACCACGGCGGCGCCGAAGAAGATCGCGCCGACGCCCGGGCGCACGCTCGCCAGCGCGTCCATGTTCACCAGCGCGACCAGGATGCCGACGAGAAAGATGTCGATCATCGACCATGCGCCGACCACGTCGGTGACGCGGTACAGCAGCGTGCGGTCGCGCCGGCGCCAGGCCGAGCCCCCCTGCACCGTCAGAAGCAGCAGCACCAGCACCGCGATCTTGCTGAACGGAACGACGAAGCTGGCGAAGAACACCAGCATCGCCAGCGGCCACATGCCCGAATCGATCAGGTGCATCACGCCGCTCAGGATGGTGTTCGGCTCGCCCTGGCCGAACTGGATCACCGTCATCACCGGATACAGGTTGGCGGGAATCAGCATCAGCGCGGCCGAGCCGAGCAGCGCCCAGGTGCGCGCGATACTGTCGGGCCGGCGCAGGCCGTGCACCGCGCTGCCGCAGCGAGGACAGTGCGCGTGGCCGCCTTGCGGCGCGGCTGGTACCAGCAGTTCGCAGGTCTGACAGCTTGTCAGTCCGAGCGCCGCAGCAGTGGTTGCGGGCGCCGGGCCGGAGCCCGCCCGCATCGGTCCGATAGGCGGGCCGATGCGCGGCCAGATCGCGCCATGATCGAGATTCGCGTGGGCGGCCGCCGACACCAGCAACAGGCCGACGAACGCGTACAGGCCGGTGCCCGGCATCACATCGGCGAGGTCGAGCAGTTTTACGATCGACACCAGCAAGCCGAGCATGAACACGCCGATCAGGCTCCAGGGGGTCAGCAGGCGCACCATGCGGTAAACCGGCGCCACGCCGGGAAAGCGCCAGCCGAAGCGCAGCGGCAGCAGCACGTACAGGGTGCCGGCGATGGTCAGAAGCGGGAACAGGATGCTGGTGAGAAACACCAGCAGGCCAACTTCGGGCATCCCCGCGCGCGCCAGCGCAAGCGGGCCGGAGAGCATCAGGTTCTCCACGAAGCGACCGCTCAGCTTCAAAGAGACAAACGGAAACGCGTTCGCCATCACCCAAAGCAGCAGGGCGGCGAGATAGAGCGCGCAAGCACGCTCGAGGCTATCTGGCACGTTGCGGTACAACGGCGCTGCGCAGCGGCTGCACAGCGCCTTGCCGCCGGGCGCGAGCGGCGCGATGCGGTGCAGCAGATCGCATTCGTGGCAGGCCATCAGCCCGCCGGCGCCAGTTGCCTGCCCGCCCACCTGTTTCACGCTGTTCTCCCTGCGGGCCGCAACGATAGCACGTCGAAGAACGGCCGCGTTTCGAATATGTTTTTTGCCAGCGCCTTGCCGTTCGAGCGCAGGTGGCGCTTGAGGACGAAATCGAAGAGCAGCGGATTGTGGGCGCGGATCTCCTTGAGCACCGGGGCCGCGGACTCCTGCACCAGCCCCAGCGACACGAGGTAGTCCACCGAGAAGATCGGCATCACGCCCGGCAGCGGGTAGTCGGAGCCGTTCAGGAGGCGCGGGTGCCATTCCTCGCGCTCGATCACTTTGGCGAGCGCGGGGCCGGCGCGGTTCACCTGCGTCATCGCGGAGATGTCGCCGAACAGGTTTTTTTCATAGCTGTTGCTTTCCATCAGGCGCGTGAAAAGCAGAAAGCTGTCCAGGTGAGGACCGTTCTTTCCCTTGTCCAGGTCCCGATCCTGGCCCATCGAGGCGCAATGCGCGACCACCACGCGCACGCCGGCGTCCAGGGCGCGCCGCAGGCGCAGCGGATTGCCGAAATCCTGCGTGTCGGTGCCGAGCACCGCGCGCTCAAGGCCCGCGTGCGAGATAACCGGCAGGTTCAGCCGCGCGGCCGCCTGGTAGAACCGGTCGCAGCGCGGCGAGGCCGGGTCCATGCCCATCGCGCCGGGCAGCCACTTCACCGCGCGCGCGCCGTCGCGTTTCGCCTCTTCCAGCGCCGTCACGCAGTCCGCGCGGTAGGGATGGATGGAGGCGACCCACTCGAAATAGCGTGGATTCTCGCGCGCCGTCTCGCGGGCATACCCGTCCGGGACGTAGAAGCTGGTGAGCGCATCCTGGCGCTTGCCATCTTCGCTGTAAACGCGGTCGAAGGCGAACAGCAGGACCTTCACGCCGCGGCGCATGCCATTCATCAGGTTGAGCATGCGCCGCACGTAGGCCTGGTCCACGCTCGACCCCGGCACGTCGTAGGCGCAACCGGCATTCAGGAAGAACAGCCGCCGCGCGTAGTTCGCCGGGTTGAGCACGCTTTCCATGTTCGGATTGAGGGCGATGCCGCTGGAGGAATCGCCGGTGCCGACCAGGTGCGCATGGCAATCCCAGACGCGCTCCGGATCGAGGCCTTCCCAGGCGGCGCCGACCAGTTCGTGCCGGGCAAGCTGCCGCGGCAGGCCGGCACGGCAGGGATTCCAGAATCCCTGCTCGGGCCAGAATTTCCAGGCCGCGAGCGCGCCGGCGCCGGCGAGCGCGGCGCCGCCAACTAGAAGGTTGCGTCGTTTCAGGGGTAAATCAGGCGGGCCAGTTCTTGATGTAGCCCTTCAACATCTTGTTCTCGAAATCCTGCTCTTCGAGAACCGCCTTGGCCACGTCGCGGAAGGATATGACGCCGAGCAGCTTGCCCTCCTGCATCACCGGCAGGTAGCGCGCGCCGGTCTCCAGCATGGTGCGGCGCAGGTCGTTGACTTCCATCTCGGGGGAGGCCGTCACGGGATCGCGCACCATGATCTCGCTCACCTTCACCTCGCCCAGCGCGCCGCCGCACTTGGCGAGCGCCGCGAGCAGTTCGTGGAAGGTCAGCATGCCCGACATGCGTCCCTGCTCGAGCACTACCAGCGAGCCCAGGTTCTGCTCCGCCATGGTTTTCACCGCGTCGACCGCACGGCTTGCCGGTTCGGCGGTGATCAGCCGGTTTCCCTTGACGCGCAGGATCTCTTTGACTTGCATGGCCCGCCTCCGTTCCACGCGAAAGAACTACACCCCTATCCTAGTCCAAACCCGCCCGCGCAGAAAGGGCTCCGCCGGTGGCAGGATACCGGCCCTGCTGCGAGCGATGCTGCTGTCTTTGCTTTGCGTGCCGCGGATTGCCGCGGCGCAACCGAGGCCGCTCACCTACCCCTCGACTGATAGAATCAGCGGCAAAATCGTCCTGATCCGCGTCGTCCGGGCCCCGGCCGCTGCTGTCGGATCAACTGGTCCGACTCTTCGCAAACCCGAGGAAAGCATGATGAACAAGCTCAAAGCACGTCTGAAATCGGGCAAGGCTTGCGTGAACGCCTGGCTCGCGATTCCGTCCGGTTTCTCGGCCGAGGTGATGGCGCAGTGCGGCTGGGACAGCGTGACCGTCGACATGCAGCACGGCGTGCAGGACTATCAGTCGATGGTGCAGTGCTTCCAGGCAATGGACCGGCACCCCATCACGCCGCTGGTGCGGGTCCCCTGGAACGAGCCCGGCATCATCGGCAAGGCTTTGGATGGCGGCGCCTGGGGCGTGATCTGCCCGATGGTCAACACGCAGGCCGAATCCAAGGCGCTGGTGAGCTTTAGCCTCTATCCGCCCAAGGGCAAGCGCAGCAACGGCCCGATCCGCGCCGCGGCCTATGGCGAGGCGAGCCCGTACCAGTCGATCGCCAATGACGAAGTGTTGGTGATCCCGATGATCGAGACGCAGGAGGCGATCGACAATATCGATGCCATTTTGGACGTACCCGGCATCAGCGGCATCTATATCGGCCCGAGCGACCTCGGCCTCTCGCTCGGGCTCAAGCCGATGCTCGATCGCGAGGAAGCGGAGATTTTGCAGATCTACGAGAAACTGGTGGCCGCCACTGCCAGGCGCGGACAGTTCGCCGGCATCCATAACGCCACCGGCACCTATGCGGCACGCATGATCGGCATGGGGTTCCGCCTGGTCACCATCGCCAATGACAGCGGGCTGATGGCGAAAGCGGCGCGCGAGCAGATCGCCATCACCCGCAAGGAAGCGGGTGAAGTAGCGAAGTAGTTTCCCTGAGGAGAACAGCACATGGCGAAATTCAAGATCATCACGGCGGCGGGCGCGGCCGTTGTGAGCGCGGGCGGCGGCTACGATTTCGAGATGGAAGCGCTCGAGGGCGTGGACGTAGAGATCGTCGAAGGCCCGGTCGGCAACGAGGAAGCCTTTATCGCGGCTGCCAAGGATGCGGATGCGATTTACGCCAGGGGCGGCATGCTCATCACCCGTAAGATCATCGACAGCCTTGCGCGCTGCCGGGTGATTGCGCTCGGCAGCGTCGGCGTCGACCAGGTCGATGTGGCGGCCGCCACCGTGCGCGGCATTCCGGTGACCAACTGCCCTGACACGTTCATCGAGGAGGTGGCCGATCACGCCATGACGCTGCTGCTCGCCGCTTTCCGCCGCGTTATCGAGCAGGATCGCATGGTGCGCGAGGGCCGCTGGCGGGAAGGACGCCCGGCGCTCCTGAAAATTCCGCGGTTAATGGGCCAGACGCTGGGCTTCATCGCCTTCGGCCACGTCGCGCGGGCCGTCGCCCTCCGGGCCAAGCCATTCGGCTTGCGCCTGATGGCATACGATCCTTACATCGAAGAGATGATGATGCACGAACACGGCGTGTTGCCGGCGACGCTCTCCGAGGTGCTGCGGCAATCCGATTTCATCTCGATGCACGCGCCTGCCACGCCCGAGGCGCGCGGCATGCTCAAGGAAAAGCACTTCGCGCAGATGAAGAAAGGCGCGATCTTCATCAACACCGGCCGAGGACCGACGGTGGACGAGGCGGCGTTGATCAAGGCGTTGCAGGAAGGCCGCATCGCCCACGCCGCGCTCGACGTGCTGCAACAGGAACCGCCCAACCCCGACAACCCGCTGTTGAAAATGGGCAATGTCACGCTAAGCCCGCACAACGCATCGGCCACCGCCCGCTTCGATCCGGCGCGCAAGCGCCGCGTCGGGCAGGAACTCGCCCTGGCGCTCGCCGGCAAATGGCCGATGAGCTGCGTCAATCCGGCGGTGCTGGCGAAGTCCGGCCTCGAGCGCTGGCAGCCCGTTTCGATGCAGCGCGGGCCGAACAGCTGAAACGCGCAGGTTCATAGCCGGAATCGCGACCGGCTAGAGCCCCACCGCCTCGGCGACGAGGACCCTCAGTTCGCGGTGCAGCTTCGCGCGGATCGAGGCGTGGGCCCGGCTGTTGATCAGGTTCTTCAGTTCGAACGGGTCCTTCTCCAGATCGTAGAGCTCATCAAGCTCGCCCGCGGTGCCGCGGTTCACCCAGTGGATCAGCTTGTAGCGCTCGGTGCGGATCGCCTTGTAAGTCATGCCGATGAGCCAGGGATAGGCCTGCTCGGCCCAGTATTCGGCAAGAACCGCTTTTCTCCAGGGCTTCTTTT